>Ga0247803_1000441_pt1 | contig 22935 bp, 18 predicted proteins | sample UWRJL014104B1_FD_180928 | JGI IMG/M metagenome (GOLD analysis project Ga0247803, IMG submission 180928) | Plant litter microbial communities from Arlington Agricultural Research Station in Wisconsin, United States - UWRJ-L014-104B-1 | ecosystem: Environmental > Terrestrial > Plant litter >...
AGCTATCTGCGCGTAGCCCGTGCACACGGTACCTAATATAAACAACCACTTCCAGTCGTCAAACGAGAGTGAGAAGAATTGCGGGGTAAACTGCCCTGTAAACAACAGGTAGAGCGAGAAGAAAAATATACCGCCCAGCAATTCGTAAAAAGATATGGCCGTGGCATTATGCTCTTTAGCAAACTTACCGTTGATAATGGCAAAAATGGTAGATAGGAACGCGCTTAGCAGTGCGGTAAGTATACCAAAAACGTAGTTGCCTTCAAAATGGAAAATAATATACAGCCCGCCCACTACAAACAGCCCGAAGATAACTTCATAAGCTATTACTTTACGCCCGTAAAGTAAAGGCTCCAGTAGTGAGGCAAAAAATGCTCCGGTGCTCAGGCAGGCCAGCGTAATGGATATATTGCTTATTTTAATAGCATGGTAAAACGTGAGCCAGTGCAGCGCGATGATAAGCCCTGCAATAACAAATTGTACCGCTGTTTTAAACGAAACCTTAAACGGCGCTTTTTTTATGATACCATAAATACCTATTACCGCAACAGCTATACACATGCGAAACCACACCAGCGGCATGGCAGGCAACGTAATGAGCTTGCCCAGCACAGCGGTAAAGCCCCATACAAAAACAATGAGGTGCAGGTGCAGGTAGTTCTTTAGGTTATCGCCTTGCATTGCGCAACAGGAAAACGGCCATTATACCGAAAGCTATATTAGGGATCCAGGTGGCAAGCAGCGGCGAAAACGTCGATTTTTCGGCAAGGGTGCCAAATACTTTATCAAAAAATACAAAGGTAAAGGCAAGGCAAATGCCTATGGCCAGGTTAAGCCCCATACCGCCGCGGCGCTTCATGCTGGATACTGCCACGGCTATAATGGTAAGTATAAAGGCCGATACCGGTATGGTAAATTTTTTGTACAACACCACCAGATACGCATTTATATTGCCCGAACCCCGTTCGCGTTCTTTGTCTATAAAATCGGTTAGCTCGCCATAGGTCATGGTTTCGGCGGCATATACGGCCGGGGTAAGGTCATCCGGCTTAAAGTTGAATTTAAAGTCCTTAGTAGGCGCGCTTGCCAGTATATCGCCCATAGCACCCACGGTGCGACTGCTGTAGCCGCTAAGGGTGTAAGTACTGTCTTTGTCGTTAAAGCGTATACTGTTTGCGGTTACCTTACTAACCAGCTTGGTGCCGCGAAACGTTTCAAGGTTAAAGTTGTAGCCTTCCTTACGCTCATAATTAAAGCTGCTTACATATATAAACTCATTGTCGCTTATCTGTTTGTATACGTCGGTGCTTTGCCGTGCTTCCTTTCGGCTCAGGTAGGCATACCTGAAGTCGTTAAAGCCTTTGCTGGCCCTGGGCAAAAAGAAAAACCCCATGAGCAGCGCCAGTATTGATATAAAGCTCGCGCCAATGATATACGGCCTCAAAAAGCGGTTAAAGGATATGCCCGAACTTAGTATGGCGATAATCTCGGTATTGTTAGCCAACTTACTGGTAAACCATATTATACTCAAAAACAGGAATATTGGAAACAGCAGGTTTGCAAAGTACACTGTAAAATCGGCATAATACATGGCAATTTTGTTGAATGGCACCTTGTTTTCGAGCATGCGCCCCACTTTTTCAGACACGTCAATAACTATCCCTATGGGGATGAACATGAGTAGCATTACAAAAAATGTGGCCAGGTAACGTTTAAGGATGTACCAGTCTATTAGTTTCATTGTACTATTTTGTTGTTGGTTTTCAGTTGTCGGTTGTTGGAAGCTTCCGTCAACCAACAACCATAAAACTACAAATTAAAGCCTCTGGCTCATATTTTTTACCATCATTTCTTTCCACTCCCGGAAATCTCCTGCTATAATACGGCTGCGTGCCTCGCGCACCAGCCACATATAAAAGCCCAGGTTGTGTATGGTGGCTATCTGCTTGCCCAGGTACTCGTTAGCGGCAAACAGGTGGCGTAAATAAGCTTTGGTATATTCGGTATCTACAAAGGTGATGCCCATTTCATCAATGGGGCTAAAATCATCCTCCCACTTTTTATTTTTTATGTTTATGGTGCCGTTAGCGGTAAACAGCATGCCGTTACGGGCGTTGCGGGTAGGCATCACGCAGTCAAACATATCTACGCCCAAGGCAATGTTTTCAAGTATGTTTATCGGCGTACCCACCCCCATAAGGTAACGCGGCTTGTCTTCGGGTAGTATGCTGCACACCACATCGGTCATGGCATACATTTCCTCTGCAGGTTCGCCCACACTCAGTCCGCCTATGGCGTTGCCCACAGCACCTGCATTGGCTATATATTCCGCGCTTTCCTGCCTCAGGTCGGTATACGTGCTGCCCTGCACAATAGGGAAGAATGCCTGGCTGTAGCCATATTTGTAAGGCAGCTTTTCAAGGTGCGAAATACAGCGGTCGAGCCAGCGGTGCGTCATGTGCATGCTGCGCTTAGCATAGCGGTAGTCGCAGGGGTAGGGGGTACATTCGTCAAACGCCATGATAATATCGGCACCTATGGTGCGCTGAATTTCCATAACGCTCTCCGGGCTAAAAAAGTGGTACGACCCATCTATATGGCTCTTAAACTTTACACCCTCTTCCTTAATTTTCCTGTTTGCCGAAAGCGAGTATACTTGGTAGCCGCCGCTATCGGTAAGTATTGGCCGGTCCCAGTTCATAAACTTGTGCAGCCCGCCTGCCTCTTCGAGTATGGCGGTTTGCGGACGCAGGTACAGGTGGTAAGTGTTGCCCAGTATAATATCGGGGTTTATGTCGTTTTTAAGCTCGCGCTGGTGCACGCCCTTTACGGTACCGGCGGTACCCACGGGCATAAAAATTGGGGTTTGTATGGTACCGTGGTCGGTAGTAATTTCGCCCGCGCGTGCCTTGGTTTGCGGGTCTTTGGTAATCAGGTCAAATTTCATGGCGCTATTTTACAGGGCGCAAAGATAGCAATTTAAGATTGTACATTTAAGATTTCAGATTGTATATTCAGGGCAAACGCATCAAAGAAATTAGCCACGAATTTCGCAAATTACTCTAATTTTAATTCGTTTTTAATTGATTTTTAAAATTTTCACAAATTCAAGCATCGTAAAAGCAGGAATGGCCGGGACTGGTAAGTAAGATGGACCCGCGCCCTGGATATTACCTCAGAAGCTTTTGATGCTACTATCAAAACGAATATCTACGCGCACTTCTGGATTATCAAGGCGGCCTTGCCCCACTTAAAACCGGGTGCTTCCATAATTGGTACCAGTTCCGTGCAGGCAACGGATCCCAGCGAAGATTTGTATGACTATGCGCAGACAAAAGCTGCTACAACGAACTACATAAAATCGCTTGCCAAGCAGCTTGGCCCGAAAGGCATCAGGGTTAATGGCGTTGCACCGGGACCAATATGGACACCACTGCAGGTTAGCGGCGGGGCTACAATGGAAAAACTAAAAGGATTTGGTGGCGATACACCGATGGGCAGGCCGGGCCAGCCGGTGGAATTAGCCTCTATATATGTGCAGCTTGCCGCAAGCGATGCCAGTTATGCAACAGGGCAGATTTACGGGGCTGCAGGTGGTGCGGGGTAGCCTTAACCCATGCAGAATCAATAATATTGACAGCAATCAGGTCATCACGTATGACTAAAGACCCTTGGATCGAAGCAAAAAAAAAATCCTGTTATGTAATATAGCAGGATTTATTGTTATTAAAGCTCTAAAGGAATTTTAAAGGATTCTTTAAAGCCTAAATGCTTTTCAGACATCAGCTTGCGCAGCACGGTAACTTCTGTGCACATCCATTGCGCCGAATAATTTAAATTGTCGAGATAGGGCCTTAGCTTTCCAAATGTTTGCTGTGGTAATTTTTTAGCCAGGCTAATGTGGGGCGTTTTGGCGGAGGACCTTAATGCTTCAGCCATATTTATTATCGGTTCGGGATCGGTAATTTTTAAATAGATGGTAATGCTATGTCCATGGTCAAAGTAGCCCCATCCAGTTATTGTAACTGCAAAAGCCTTTTGCCGGGCAGTAAGGTCTGTTATAGTATCTGTCAGTCCTGTATCATCGGTAAGCTTATCCGTAAGTGTAATGTGGGCAATAGAATGCAGGTTTCTATCGCTTATAGTAGCGATGGCGTTCAGTTCTTTCTTGATAGCCGCAATTTCAGCTTTTACCTTTTGAGGTGGAGACAGCACCACTAAGTAGGCATACAGAGGCCCAAAAAGCGATGTTTGATTATAAATACGCTTTTTCATATCGCTACAATGCAAATTCAGTTTTGTAACCACTATATTCACGGGTTGTCCGGCTCATCTGGCCTTAATTGGCAGGATCTATTTTATTAGTATCCCCCGATGACATCTATAAAATTAAAAGGTTGTTTTTGGATACGTATCTTATTTAAAAAACTTTAGCTATGGTTTTATATCTACTGATTATTAGGTGTTTAAAACACAAATAATTATCTGTAACTGTCAAACCTTTTGAGATCATAAAGTATGAATTGTAGGACAGAAATTTACGGGTGGAAATTCTTTCTAACAGTTATACCGTTAAATCTGATTTAAATCTTTACCCTCGAAATGTTAGTCACAATATTTAATTTTAAATTTAGGCCGATACATTAAATAAACGATGGACAAAGGACTTATACAAAACGAATTTTCAGGGTATATAAAAGTACGGGGCGCCAGGGAACACAATCTTAAAAATGTGAACCTTGATATCCCGCGCAATGCTTTTGTAGTTTTTACAGGTATATCCGGATCAGGAAAATCGTCATTAGCCTTTGGTACGCTCTATGCCGAGGCGCAACGGCGTTATCTGGAATCGGTTTCGCCCTATGCCCGCAGGCTTTTTAACCAAATGTCTATACCAGAAGTTGACGAAATAGAAGGCCTGCCACCTGCCATTGCCCTGCAGCAGCAACGCAGCTCCGGCAGTACGCGCTCATCTGTAGGCAGTGTTACCACAGTATCTAATTTACTCAGGATGCTGTATTCCCGTGCGGGACATTATCCTAAAGGGCAGGGCATACTGTATGCCGAATCTTTTTCTCCTAACACCCCCGAAGGTGCCTGCCCCGAGTGCCACGGCCTTGGCAGGGTGTATGAAGTTACCGAAAAATCCATGATTCCCGATGATTCGCTTACCATTCGCGAGCGGGCAATTGCCGCGTGGCCTACGGCATGGGGCGGGCAAAACCAGCGCGATATACTTATAACAATGGGCTATGATGTAGACGTGCCCTGGCGCGACCTGCCTCAAAAAACACGCGACTGGATCTTGTTTACCGATGAGCAGCCTGTTGTACCGGTATATCCGGGGCTTAACCGCGAACAGGTACAAAAAGCCATTAAAAATAAAATAGCGCCCGATTATATGGGCACTTTTACGGGCGTAAAGCGCCATGTAATGCACACGTTTGCCAACACCCAAAGCCAGCTTATGAAAAAGCGGGCAGCGCAATTTATGCTGAGCAGCGAATGCCCTTTGTGCCACGGAAAACGTTTAAGGGTTGAGTCATTATCTATAAAGTTTGCGGGCCTGGATATTACGGAGATGTCGCGCCAGCCACTGGAAAAGCTTGCTGAGATTTTTACGCCATTTGCAAAAGCTGGTAATCAGCCAGGTTCTGATTCTCCCGAAAGGCTAATTGTTGCCCAGCGTATTGGCGAAGACCTTGTAGCACGCCTTGCTATCATGCTCGATCTGGGCTTGGGTTACCTGACTGTTGAACGCAGTACCCCAACGCTTTCTCCAGGCGAATTGCAACGCCTGAGGCTTGCCACACAGGTGCGCTCCAACCTGTTTGGAGTGGTGTATGTTTTAGACGAGCCTTCGGCCGGGTTGCACCCGGCAGATACCGAAGCACTGTTGCGGGCATTGGATAAACTGAAAGATTCAGGAAACTCACTTTTTGTGGTAGAGCATGAAATTGATGTGATTAAACACGCCGACTGGATTGTAGATGTAGGCCCTGCCGCCGGCGAAAATGGTGGTAAGGTTTTGTACAGTGGGCCGCCGGAAGGTTTGAAGCTCGTTAAAGAATCGATAACAAGACACTATATTTTTGACGATACATCTAAAAACAAGTCTACGCCGCGTACTACAAATGCATGGTTACAGCTGGAAGATGTTTCCCGCAACAACCTCAACAATGTAAGTGTCAAATTTCCGTTAGGCGTTTTTACAAGTGTAACCGGGGTGTCGGGATCGGGTAAGAGCAGCCTTGCAAGCCAGGTATTGGTAGAGTTGGTTGCCAACCAATTAGGGCTTAAAATTGAGCTTGAAGCCGATGAAACCGAAAACCCTTTAGAGCAAAACATAGTTGAAACTACCGGAGGTACCATTACTAATGGTATGCAGCATATAAAAAGGCTGGTAGTGGTAGACCAAAAACCTATAGGCCGTACGCCGCGCTCTAACCTTGCTACCTATACGGGATTGTTTGATCACGTGCGTAAATTATTTGCAGGCACTAAACTGGCTAAGTCCAGAAAGTACGATGCCGGCCGATTTTCGTTTAACGTGGCTAAAGGCCGCTGTCCGCACTGCCAGGGAGAGGGGTTTGTTATGGTAGAGCTTTTATTCCTGCCAAGTGTCTATACGCCTTGCCCCACCTGTCAGGGCACGCGCTATAACCCGCAAACCTTAGAGGTTACCTATAAAGACAATAATATTGCTCAAGTATTGGGTATGACGGTAGATGCAGCATGCAACTTTTTTGACGAAGTACCGCAAATATACCATGCGCTCGACGTGCTAAGGCAGGTAGGGCTGGGTTATTTACGCCTGGGGCAGTCGGCAACCGAATTATCCGGCGGCGAGGCACAGCGCATTAAATTGGCTACCGAACTGCAGCGCATACAATATGGTAATACTCTATACATTCTTGACGAACCTACTACAGGGCTGCACCCGTCGGATGTAGAAAAACTAATGATTCAGCTAAACGGATTGGTAGATGCCGGAAACACGGTTATAGTAGTAGAGCATGATATGCAGGTTATAGCAGCCAGCGACTGGGTTATAGACATTGGCCCGGGAGCAGGAGACAAAGGCGGTACTATTGTTGCCGCAGGCATACCAGCCGATATTGTTAAGGCTAAGGACAGCAGGACAGCACCTTATCTCGCGGGCTTTATATGAAATTAAATTTTATTGGGTTTACTAACATATTTATTGCCCTTTACAAAAAACCGCCATGGCAAATCAGCGTGCTCCTGGGCGTAGGCGACGCCTACGCGTGGGCAGGCAACGATATCGTCGGGCGGATACCAAACACCATGATCTTCGATCCATACTTCATCGCCGGTTAAATCTTTTCCATTAAACGAGCGGTCGATACCCAGTGCTTTTGCGGCTGAGCCGGGACCTGCTGAAACAGCAGCTTTTGTAGCGGGCATATTTCTTCTCAATTCAATTATATCTTTCCCAATAAGAGGTTCAACACCCCGGATTAATACAGCGTGTGGCTCCCCGTTAACAGAGGTTACAACATTAAACAGGTAATGGATACCATAGCATAAATAAACGTAAGCAATTCCGCCCTGGCTGTATAATGTTTGAGTCCGATTCGTGTGCCGGCCCCCGTAAGCGTGAGATGCTTTATCTTCTACGCCATTATAGGCTTCGGTTTCTACTATAACACCGGCGGTTATTTGCCCATCTATTTGTGTAAAAAGCACTTTTCCTAAGAGGTCTTTAGCAATAAAAATCACCTCCCTGTTCAGGTAGTACGATAGTTGTAACTTCAAACTATTTAATTTAATAATTATAGTGTATCAGTAACCCGATATTGGTTATCAAACAGCAATTCAAGGTTATTTATTTCCCTTATGTGCAGATTGGTCGGCCAGTACGGCAATTTTAAGGCTTTCGTGTGCGTCTTGCACCGTAACGTTAAGAATGTGGTCCGGATTTTCGATTTTCTTTATAACGTCAGATAAAATTTGCTGTACACATGAGCCATATATTTCTGACTTCGTTTGGGGTAGTTTAAAGGTTCCCGTGACCAAATCGTCTACAGCGTAATCTATTCCGCCACAGCGCACCGTATTTTGAGCTTCGCCTGCTAAACTTCCCCAACCTTCAGGACGGGATATATCGGTAAGTTCTGAAATTGGTGTTGATTTATCGATGTTCAGTCCGGGCAGGATATTCAGGCTGTCCCTACCTGATTTATTTACAAGTGCCTGAAATCTGCCCTCCATCGGGATCCATCCTTCAACTTCTATCCTGGCAAGGTCGTAGGTAAGGCGTATTGTGGTCTGTTCGAAAAAACCGGGACCCGAAAATGAATGGTAATGGGTCGCTATTAATCCATCGTTATAAAGTACCGTTGCAGCGACCTGATCTTCCTGCTGCTCATTCCTGTTGTGCGTGCAGCCGGAAACACGGGCTACTTTCTGGTTGGTCAGCGCATTTACAATATCAAAAAAGTGTACAGCATGTTCTATAAATATCCCGCCTGCAATGGCTTTATCCCAAAACCAGTGTTCAGCAGGCAGCGATCCGTCCTGCGCGTAGTTACTCACAACCACATGCCTCAGTTTCCCAAAGGTTTCAGCTTTACTTAACTGTATTAACGACTTGATAATAGGGTCATAACGTAGCATGTGATCTACCGTAATGATCATTCCTGTCTCCTTTTGTACCCGGAGTATTTCTTCAACACCCTCGTTGCTCAGCGCAACCGGCTTTTCAAGTAAAACGTGCTTGTTGTGACGCATCGATGCACAGGCCATTTCAACGTGGAGGGAAGGAGGAGTCGCTATGCTAACAATATCTATATCTTCATTTTCAATCAGGTCTTCCCAGTTATCGTACAGCTTTACATCCCCGGGTTCAGCATCCTCAAGATTAGTGCCCGAAATCGCAACAACCTCTACCCCTTCAAGCGCATTCCACCAATGGTGTAAGAATCTGCCAAAACCGCCATAACCAATAATTCCGATGTTGTATATTTTCATTGTGATAGGTTTAAGTAGTATGCAATGTTATAAAATTAAAGTACATCCATCAGCTAAGTTATTTGTTTAGTAAATGATTAACCAATATTAACGCTAATTTAAGGTTTCGTTCCTGCAAGTTATTAGTTTTAACAGACTTGATAAAACCTACTTTGCTATTTAGCAACGTTATCATTTTAGCAATACGTATGAGGTACAATAGTCGGTGTGCAGCACTAGCATAACCTATATTTGAGTTAACTGATGATACTTCAAGCTAAATTTATGATAAATCAAGTTTGTATTTGCTGTAATCAAGCTAACTTTAATTGAATTATAGCATTTAACATCATGGCTTTAGACAAATACAATCAGAAACGCGATGCGTCCAAAACACCTGAGCCTTTCGGTGGCAATAGCAGCGATAACCAATTGAGATTCGTTATCCAAAAGCATGCAGCGTCGCATTTACACTACGATTTCCGCCTGGAAATGGAAGGCGTGCTTAAAAGCTGGGCAGTGCCTAAGGGACCGTCCTTGGATCCTGATGTAAAACGCCTTGCCATGATGGTGGAAGACCATCCTTACGACTACCGCACTTTTGAAGGCATTATACCCCAGGGAGAGTATGGAGGCGGCACTGTTATCGTATGGGATGAAGGTACTTACGAGCCGCTGGAATCTGATGCTACTGATAAAAAGGCACAGGAAAAGGAACTCCTATACGGCCTCCATAGTGGAAAGATCAAGTTCAGCCTTAAAGGCAAAAAACTTAAAGGGGACTTTGCGCTTATCAAGGCGCATGGCCGTGGCGAGAATGGCTGGCTGCTCATGAAGCTGGATGACAAATACGCGACCACTGAAGACGTCACTAAAAAAGATAAATCCGTTATCTCAAAGAAAACCCTTGAGCAGGTAGCTGCGACCAGCACGAATATCTACGGTGAAAAGCCTGCGGAACCACAGCAGGATAAGCTAAAGAAGAAAGTAGCAAAAAGAGAAGTTAAGCAGCAAGAAAGCAAAATCAGTGCTGATATGCTGTTGAAAAACAGCAAGCGCAGCAAAATGCCGGAAAAAATTAAGCCGATGCTGGCGACACTTGTGAATGAGCCTTTTGATGACCCGGATTGGACCTATGAGGTAAAGTGGGACGGCTACAGGTCCATTGCATACATCAATAAAGGTAGTGTGGAACTATCTTCACGCAACAATAAATCGTTTACCGAAAAATACTACCCACTGGTAAACACTATGAAGGAATGGACTGTCAATGCTGTGCTGGATGGTGAAATTTTGGTTATTGGTAAAGATGGTAAAGCTAATTTCGGTTCCTTGCAGAACTGGCGTAGCGAAGCCGACGGCGACCTGGTATACTATGCCTTTGACCTCTTATGGTACGAAGGGAAAGATATTATGGCGCTGCCGCTGTCCGAAAGGCAGGCCATCCTTAAAGAAATACTGCCGACGAACGATGACCATGTCCGCTTAAGCCAAGTATTTACGGCAAGCGGGCTGGAATTTTTTGAAGCGGCAAAGAAAATGCAGCTTGAAGGGATTATGGCTAAAAAATCCAGCAGTACCTACCATCCGGATGCACGCTCCAAGGATTGGCTGAAAGTAAAGGTAAACCAGCGGCAGGAAGTTGTAATTGGCGGGTTTACAAAGAATGAAGGCTCATCAAAAACATTCAGTTCTTTGCTGCTTGGCGTTTATGAAAAAGGGAAGCTGGAATATGTTGGAAAGGTGGGTACGGGATTTAATGCAAAGAAACAAAAGGAAATGATGGAGGCGTTCAAACCACTTATTACAGATAAAATTCCATTTTCTGCGGAGCCGGATGTTAATAAGCCGTCACGTTTCAGGCCGAACCCACCCAAAGCGGAAGCTACATGGCTGAAGCCTGAACTGGTATGCGAGGTAAGCTTTGCGGAAGTTACCTCCGACGGTGTGTTCAGGCACCCATCTTTTGAGGGCATGCGATCCGATAAGAAAGCCAGTGATGTAGTAAGGGAAACCGCCGCTGATACCGAAGTGGTGACCCAGACAGCATCCGATACCACTGCGGAGTCTAAATCGAAATTAGTAGCTGCGCCAAAGCGCGGCGGTAAACAGACCCTTTTAAATCCCAGCGAAGAAACACAGGTAAAAAAGGTGAATGGGCACGACCTCAAGTTTAGCAACCTCAGCAAAGTGTACTGGCCGGAAGAGGGCTATACCAAGCGCGATATGTTTAATTACTATTATCAGGTGGCCGAATTTATATTGCCTTATTTAAAAGACCGACCACTGTCCTTAAACCGTTATCCCGGCGGTATGCACGGTAAAAGTTTTTACCAGAAGGATGTAAAAGGCAAAGCGCCAGAATGGGCGAATACTTTTCCGTACCATACCAGTGATGGTGAAGATAAAGAATTCCTGGTGGGCAATGATGAAGCTACATTGCTATGGATGGCTTCGCTGGGCTGTATTGAAATGAATCCGTGGTTCAGCCGCACAGAACATCCCGATAACCCTGACTACTGTGTTATAGACCTTGACCCGTCAGAAACGACCACATTTGAACAGGTGATACAGGCAGCACAGGAAGTGAAGAAAGTTTTGGATGCCATTGACGTTGTAAGCTATGTCAAAACATCGGGATCTACCGGAATCCATATTTATATCCCTTTAGGCGCCAAATATTCCTACGACCAGTCGCAGATGTTTGCAAAGCTGCTGGTGTCCATAGTACATGATACACTTCCCGGTTTTACATCGCTTGAAAGAAAAATAAAAGACCGCGATGGTAAAATGTATTTGGACTTTTTGCAGAACAGGCCGGGCGCAACCATTGCATGCGCTTATTCGTTACGCCCTAAGGTGGGTGCTACTGTTTCCATGCCACTGCACTGGGAGGAAGTAAAAAAAGGTTTGCAAATGAAAGATTTTACTATTCAAAATGCCCTTGCGCGTATTAAGAGCGAAGGCGACCTTTTTAAAGGCACACTTGATGAAGGAATTGATATGGAAAAGGCACTTACTAAAGCGCAAAGTATCTTTTATTAGCTGCAGCCTAACGTTCCCCTCATACTGCTGTTCTATATATTAGGACAAAGATTGAAGGGATAGTACAATAAGAGCAGGAATGCAACAGTTTGTCGATTGTACAGGCCTGGCTGTTTTAACCATCTTAAGCATTAGTTTGTTTGTTAATTAAATGCACGAAAATGAAGTTATCGATCAAAGCAGAGAAACTATCACAGGCCTTTAAAAAACATCACGTTCAGGGGCTGCCTTTTGCGGCTTCATTCAATGAATTTAGCGCTCCGGATACTGGTGATCCGCACGACCATCCATTTGATTTCATTACCCATATTTTAAGTGGTGGATATACGGAACGAAACTATTCAATAAATGAGCTTGGCGACGTCGATATTAATGATATTGAACGAAAACCCGGTACATCACATTACGTCAAAGCGATCGACATCCATCAGATTATTGACCTTCCGACGGGACATTGTGTAACGTTGATGATCCCGCAATCCGGTCATGTAAAGCCTACCTATTTTTATCGTTTTATCGACGGGAAGGCGTACCGAAGGTTGTGGAATAAACGCAAATTCCTGCCGGTTGAAAGTTGATTAATTTCAGTCCTGATGGGTAAACACATTAATTTCGTAACGCAATCTTTAGCGTTAACCAGGCAAATTTTATGCAAGGGGTATAGTGCTGCCTGATCATTATTTAGCCCAAATTTTGAAATAAATTTTTCTTTGAAGCCCTGAAATTCTTCTTCTATTTTACCTAGGCACAAATATAAATTATACAGCTTATACTCTTTGACACGAGTCTCCTCCTGTAAAATACGGTTTACCTTTAAACCACATTCACTTCTCGCAATATTTAATAGCTCTCTATCCATCGTGCCAATTTTAGAAAGATAAAATTTACAATATAAGTTAAAAAGGATCAAACATTTTGACACTATTTTAAGAAAATACACACCTCTGATTAATTAATAATGAGTAATTAGCTTTCTTCACACCGTGATTTAAGAGGTGCTAAAATTTTTATAAATAGGAATTTCAATAATGAATTATATAATAATTTTATTTATGCTTAGTGATAGGTTATGATAACCTTCAGGTAGCGAATAGGAATAGGAATCTATTTAAATCGTAAGGATATGCCATCAGAAATAGTATTACAATGTGCAGAGGCCATTGCCTCAAAGGGCCTGAACATTGCTTTTGTCGAAAGCGCAACCGCAGGCCGCATGTGTTCAGAGTTTTCTTTATCGCCAAGGTCAGGAGACATTCTCCGCGGCGGCATCTCCTGCTATGAGGTATTTATAAAAGAAAACATTCTTAAAGTGCCCCACGACCTTATAAAAAGGTATACGCCGGAATCTGCCGAGGTAACTGCTTCATTAGCCGAACATGCGTCTAAACTTTTTAAGACGGATTTTACCGTAGCTGTTACAGGGCTTACTACGCCGGGAGGTAGTGAAACCAATGAAAAACCGGTGGGAACGATGTTCATTCATATTCTCTCACCGGACGGTTACATTGTTGATAGAACGGTGTATATAGGTTCTCCTGAAGAAATAATATTGCAAACTATTGATAGGGCGGCTAGACTTCTTATTAAATATATAAACGAAAATTAACGATAGCTACTGTAAATAAGCGAAAATCGACAGGCTGTTAAACTAAAGCTAATTAAGAGTGTTTTACAAATTACTGATTATCAGTGCTGTAAATTTATAGTATAACCACTTAAAAACTTTACATTATGCCAAATTCATCAAAACAGGGAAGCGATGGCAGAGGCCAGAGAATTGTGCCTGCCAAATCCTCAGCAGCTGAAGGATTAAAAGAGTTATTTATTGACGAATTAAAAGACATTATGTATGCGGAAAGGGCACTGGTAAAGGCTCTTCCAAAAATAGCTAACAATGCTTTTGATGCTAAACTAAAAAGTGCCATCGAAGAACACGTTGCGGTAACCGAACGACAGGTAGAACGATTGACACAAGTATTTGAAATACTGGGAGAATCGAACAGGGGAAAAAAATGCGATGCAATGGAAGGCTTGATCAAAGAAGGTGAATCCATCCTTGAAGATACCGAACCGGGACCTGTACGTGATGCCGGAATTATTTCAGCCTCACAAAAAATTGAGCACTACGAAATTGCCTCGTATGGTACGCTGATTGCTTTTGCAAAAATATTGGGCGAAGAAGAAATCGCTGCCCTGCTGCTTGAAACACTGGAAGAAGAAAAAGACGCTGACAACATCCTTACTGATGCAGCATACAACAGTATCAATCTCGAAGCGGCTGAAGAAGATCAGGCATAATAAGAACCTGCAATCCCCGTCACATGGCGGGGAATTTTTCAAGTCTTTAATCAATAATCAGAAAATAGTATGCGTAGACAACTACTGTTAACCGGCACCTTACTTCTGCTAAGCCTGCAAGGGGCTTTTGCCCAGCGGGGAATCCCGCCTAAAGAAGTAACTACCACAACCCACACCACAAAATATGCGGAACACCTGGATTTTTTGCCAGAGATGGTTAAGCTGCTGAAAGTACCCGACGGATGGAACGTTAGTGTTGCCGCATCAGGTTTAGGCAAACCGCTGATGCTCTATTTGGGACCTAATGGCGAACTGTACATTACCCGAAGGGATGCAGGTGATGTCTTATTACTTAAGGATACCAATGGCGATAATAAATTTGAGGAAGTAAGCACAGTTGTTGCTGAATTTAAAGGCGTGCACGGCATCACTATGAAAGACGGCTGGTTGTATCTCTGTAATAACAATGAACTTCGCCGCTATCAAGTTAATACTGACGGAAGCCTTGGCACGAAGGAAATGCTTTTTAAAGACATGCCGAGTGCCGGGCAGCACCCTAACCGAACCATGGATTTTGGGCCGGACGGCATGCTATATATTTCCATAGGAACGCTTTGCAACGATTGTAAAGAATCCGATAAAGAAGCTGCCACGCTGGTACAGGTTGACCCTGTTACCTGGAAAAGGACAATCTATGCTTCAGGCCTCAGAAATATGATCGGTTTTGATTTTCATCCGCAAACCAAAGAAATGTGGGGTGCCGATAATGGAGGTGATGCTAAGGGAGATGACTGGCCACCTGAAGAGATTAACCACCTAGTGAAAGGTAAAAATTACGGTTATCCGTTTGCTTATGGCAAGAAAGAGGTTGATGAAAGCCGTGAAGACCCTGCCGGAAACAGCAAAAATGAATGGGTTAAAAATACCGAAGGATCCGTGCTCGAACTTCAGGCGCATATGGCCCCAATTGCATTTCAGTTTTTTGGTACGGGTTCAGGAACACCTACCGGATATACCGGAGATGCCCTGGTGTGCTGGCATGGCTCTTGGAACAGGGATAAGCCTGTAGGGTTTAAGGTGCAACGAATTAATTTTGAAAACGGCGTTGCTGTTGGTGCTGACGATTTTTTAACCGGCTTCCTTCAGGGCAAGACCCGTTTTGGCCGTCCGGCAGGAGCTGCCATTACCGAGGCAGGAGTGGTATACATCTCAGACGATGCGAACGGAGTCCTATATTGTGTTAAACCCAACTAAGACCTTTTATTATGAAAAAATTTTTATACTGCTTTTTATTTGCCGGCTGCGCCGCTGTAATACCGTCTGAACCTACGGCACGGGTAGAATTCAGCGCCCCTGATAGTTATCCTGAAGGCATTGCATATGATAGCATTGCCAACAAATATTATGTGTCTTCTGCGAGATTAGGCACCATTGGTAGCGTTACACCGGAAGGTACCTACACCGCGCTTTATACTGACCCTTCACTGAAGTCCAGCTACGGACTGAAGCTACATCCTGATGGGAAGACACTTTATGCATGTATTGGCGATGCCAATTACAGTAAATTCACCTCACCCGACACGCGCAAAAAGATGGCAAGGCTTATCAGCATTGATATTACAACAGGTAAAAAACTCCAGGATGTAGATTTGTCGACATTGGTGCCTGGCGAACATTTCCCTAACGACCTTATATTTGACAATAGCCGCAATGCTTATATAACAGACAGTTTTGCAAATGTAATCTATAAGGTAACACCGGAGGGTAAGGCCAGCATATTTGCCGATAGCCCCCTTTTTAAAACAAAAGGGGTGGGCTTAAATGGCATTGTCTTCCATACTGACGGCTACCTGCTCGCATGCAGCAGCGGTACAGGCGCTGTGTACAAGATAAATATCAACAATCCTAAGCAAATACAAAAAGTGAGCATTGATCAGTTCTTTGTTAATGCTGATGGGCTTTTACTCACTGATGCTAAAAAACTTATATTGGTACAAAATGGAGGTAGTGATAAAATATTTGAACTTACTTCAGAAGATGGATGGTCCAGTGCAAAGCTTTCTGCTTCAACACTTGCTGCCGACCGCTTTACCTATCCTTCTACAGTCACAAAGGCGATGGATAAGGTGATGGTGATGAATGCCAACTTTAGCGAGCTGGTAGACAGCACGTCCGTTCCTTCCCAAAAATTTGCAATCCAGCATGCAAGGCTGATGCCACTGCCAAAGAGCAAATAAATTTCTAATAATCCAATTGGAATGTAAAGCATGCAGGTGTGGTGCTGGCGGATTATAGCAACAATCTCAGAAGCTAAACCATATGCGTGTGCGCCCCCTTTTAACAGCCTTTGATAATACTTTATAAAAAAGCCGCTGTAAGGTAATCATTGCAGCGGCTATTGTTATTAAGCAGTTACAAACTACTCTGCAATATCTTGCTGTAGGGTATTTTCTGCTGCGTCGAAGTTAATGGCACTATATGCGACATCACTTAGCAACATATCTGCCTCTTTTTCTTCTGCAAGGGTTTGTGTAAGCAACTTCGCAGCATCATTTTCGCCAAGTGTTTTAGCAAAGGCAATCAGCGTACCATAAGTAGCTATCTCATAATGCTCTATTTTTTGGGAGGCAGCGATTATACCGGCATCGCGCACCGGCCCGGGAGCGGTTTCTTCCAGTATGCTGTCGCCTTCTTTTAATAGCCCGGCCATAGCTTCGCATTTTTTTCCCTCCGCCTTTTCTCCCAAAAGGTCGAAAATGGTTTCCAGCCGTACCACTTGGTTTTTGGTCACGGCAAGGTGTTCTTTGATGGTTGAGGCGAGGTATGGCGATGTAGCATTGGCTATCATTTTAGGCAGCGCGGTAACCAGTGCATTCTCCGCCCAGTAGATATCCTTCAGGGAATCAATGAAGAAATCGTTAAGTTCTATAGCTGCATCTGCCGCCGGGCTTACTATTAGACCGGGTTGTTTATCCTGTTCTTTTGCCGTGTTGTTAACCGGCTTTTCTGAATTTTTCATTGTCTTTATTTTTAGTGTGTTGTTATTTATACTGTTGCTTCACGGGCCCAAAAACGGTGGTTGGCCATCGCTGTAATAAATTTTGCGGCAAAAGCCTGGTTGTCACCTTCACGGTCGATGATAATGCCGTCGTCTTCGTTATGAATTTTAGAGGCAAAACCGGTTCCCGAAAGCAGGTCCAGGCCGCCTGCCTGTGCACCGATTACTTTACAATGCCTATAGGCATCGCTAAGAAAATCCAGCACATCACTGTCCTGCGACAGCTCGTTAAGATCGAGTCCGCCGGGAATATAGATCGCGTCAAACAAGACTGATGATGAAGTAAGGAACGTGAAATCGACGGCCAGCTCGCCGCCTGCATCGCCTTTTACGACACCATTATAAGGTGCAATTACGCAGCCTTTAGCTCCCTGCTTAATAAGCGCTTCTTTAATATCCAGGACAGCTTGTTCATCCACGCCATCAGCACAGACAATGGCTACCTTACGCGATTCAATTGTAGGTTTAACAGTGGGGTTGTTAATCATGCTCAGTGCAGAAGATGCTTCAACCGATGAAGGTACCGATTTCGGTTCCTGGTCCCCGCCAAGATTTTCGGGCGATACTCCATGATTCATGGGATGCTCCGGTTTAGCGGGTATAGTTAGCCTTAAGCCCGCAGCTACTTTATTAGCGAGGTCGGTATCAACTTGTGAAAGTATACCCAGCATTCGCACCCTGATGGCGGTGGTTTCTACTTTACCAAGCTCAAAGCGCAATGCTTTTACGATATGGTCTTTTTCAGTTTGTGTCTGGCTGTTATAAAACAATTTTGCCTGGCCAAAATGGTCAGAAAAGCTTTCGCTCCTGCCGCGCACCTTGTGCGCCTCTATTCTTTCATTAAAGCTGGCAAAGCCACCTTCAGCTATCTTTGCCTGGTACGGGCACCCACCACCTAATGAATTTGGTGAATAGCTAACCCTGCCTACATTGATTTCCTGGCGCATATGGCCGTCGCGTTGGTTATTGTGTACCGGTGCTACCGACCTGTTAATGGGGATTTCATGAAAGTTAGGGCTGCCAAGGCGTGACAACTGCGTATCAGTATAAGAAAAGAGCCTCCCTTGTAAAAGTGGGTCGTTTGTGAAATCAATACCCGGCACTATGTGACCTGGGTGAAAAGCGATCTGCTCCGTCTCGGCAAAGAAATTATCCGGGTTACGATTAAGTACCATTTTACCAATTATAGTTACAGGAACAAGCTCTTCAGGGATAATTTTTGTTGGGTCCAGCAGGTCAAATTCATACTTGTGCTCATCGGCTTCGGGCACTATTTGCACACCAAGTTCCCACTCGGGGAAATTACCCATTTCTATAGCTTCCCATAGATCGCGCCTGTGAAAGTCCGGGTCTTTACCGGAAATCTTCTGAGCCTCATCCCAAACCACGGCATGGGTACCTAATTTTGGTTTCCAGTGGATCTTCACAAAGTGCGACTCATTCTGCTCGTTGATAAAACGGAATGTGTGTACCCCAAAGCCTTCCATCATACGGTAGCTTCTAGGTATTGCCCGGTCAGACATCAGCCACATGATCATGTGTGTCGACTCGGGCATCAGTGAGATAAAATCCCAAAACGTATCGTGCGCAGAGGCCGCTTGTGGAATCTCGTTGTGTGGCTCCGGTTTTACGGCATGCACAAGGTCAGGGAATTTAGTGGCATCCTGTATAAAAAATACCGGGATATTGTTGCCCACAAAGTCATAAATACCTTCATGCGTGTAAAACTTAACCGAGAAGCCGCGTACATCGCGTGCAAGGTCGGTAGAGCCACGCGATCCTGCAACTGTTGAAAAGCGTGCAAAGACTGGGGTTTTAAGGCCTGCTTCCTGCAGGAAGCCAGCTTTGGTAAACTGCGGTATGGGGTTGGTTACTTCGAAGTAGCCGTGTGCGCCGGACCCCCTTGCGTGTACAATGCGTTCCGGGATGCGCTCATGGTCAAAGTGGGTAATTTTTTCTCTGAGGATAAAATCTTCAAGTAAAGATGGCCCACGTTCTCCCGCTTTCAGCGAGTTGTTGTCATCATTAATTTTAACGCCCTGATTGGTAGTCAGAACTTTGTTGGTACCGTCAGATTTGTTGGTGAGCAAATCCTTTTGCTTATCATCCTGATGGTTGATTCCCCTTGCGTTGTTTTGTTCCATTTTTTTTTGCTGTTATAGTATTCCTAAAGGTCAATATTATATTTTTGTACTCTTCATAATTTTATACTAAAATAAATACTATAAGTCGTTGATAGATTGTCTTGTAAGAGGCCTTGCGTCCGGCGATCAGTACTGTTAGGTGGCTATGAATGAATATTGATTTTCTAATGCAGCCTGAAGAAGGGTGCTACCTTCCCGTATCTTACTGATAACCGGAAAATGCGGTATCCGGTTTTTATTTTCGTCGAGGTCCCATATCCCACAATCATGATATACGTTCAGGTCATCCCAGTCAGGCCTGTCCGTTACCGGATAAATACACGCCCCTAACAATGGTATACCTCTTTGCAATGCCTTTATACATTCGTTCGTAACCTCGTCCATCCACAGGGCACGGCCTACGCCAAAATGGCCAGTTTCCGATAAAAAGAGCGGTTTGCCGTAGCGCAGGTACGCCATTTCCAGAAGGTCAGCAATACCCGTGCGCCGGGGCACATCGATCTCAGGCCAGTCAAGCGACCCTATTCCATGGTCCCACTGGCTGTTCCAATAGTAATTAAAGCCAAGTATTTCGAGGTACTCTTCTTTACCGCCCAATTCGGGGCACATCCGGCCTGCAATGATATCCATTGCCTGAAACTGGTGTCCGTTAAGGTTTTCGATATGCTCAAGATTGGTTTCAAAACCCGGATGTATTTTTATAAGCGGCTCTACTAACACGATCCTGCAATCAGGGTTTATATCTTTAAGCATGCCAATGCCTAATATAGCTGCCCTGCATAAGTGGTACTTTATATCCCAGCCGCTATTTACAGCAAAGGGCACGGTACCGCGCACATCGCCTGAATGCCATGAGAGGAAACTGATCTCGTTAATAGGCACTACGAAAAGCTGTTGCGTTGTAGCTGATTTATGGAATAATGCAAATGCCTCGCACAGTGCGACAAACCGTAAGTGAAAATGCGGGTGCGTAGGATATATGCCGTCGGGATAGCCAAAATGACACAAATCCCAAATAATCTGGATGCCGTATTCTTCAGCAGCGCTTATCCTATTTTTAACTTCACTAAAGTCAAATTCATAGGGTGCTGTCTCCACCGCGCTCCAGCAAATTCCTTCACGCACGGTCTTGATACCTAAGGTTAGCAAATCGCGATAATCTTCCCTGACGCGCACATCATGCTGTGTGACCCTAAGCAGGTTAACCCTTTCCCCTGAACGGTTAATATGGTCGGCACATTCATAGCCTCCCATAAAGAACGACTTGAAGGTACTCATACAGCCTTCTGGATTAGCGATTCGGGAGTTGTTTCCAAAGCCTTAAAAAGATCAAGCGCATTTTTAAAAGCCTGGTCCATATTAAAGTACTTGTAGTTGGCCAACCTGCCCACAAAGTATACATCTGTTAATGCCTCAGCATCTGCTTTATATTTTTCATAGATCGTTTGGTTCTTTGCATTGGGCACCGGGTAGTAGGGATCTCCTTCATCCGTTGTAAACTCTTTTACTACAGTGGTTTTTTCTGAAGCCTGATTGCCGAAATGCTTGTATTCAATAATGCGGGTAAAGCCCACTTCATTGCCCGGATAGTTCACTACAGAATTCTCCTGGAAAAATTCTGAATCAATTGTTTCTGAGACAAAGTTAATGGACCTGTATTCTAATTTATCTTCAAGGCTGTGTTTAAATTCAAAGAAACGGTCGATGGGCCCGGTATAAAATAATTTATCATAACCCGTAATTTCATCTTTAATATCAAAGTAATCGGTATTTAGTACTACTTTAATATTCGGGTGGTCCAGTATGGCCTCAAAAAGGTTTGTGTAGCCGCCTTCCGGCAGTGCCTGATAGGTATCCGAAAAATAACGGTCGTCATAGTTACTGCGCACCGGTATACGGTCAAGTACCGAGGCGTCCAGTTCTTCAGGATATTTATCCCACTGCTTTTTAGTGTAATGGCGAAACATCTTTTCGTAGAGTACCGCGCCAACTTTATTAAGTGCCGCTTCTTTTCCGTTGGCTGGATTAAGGTAGGGCTCGCGGTTTTCGTCAAGCCAGGTTTTCATCTCCTCCTCAGAAGTGATATTGAGGCCGAATATCTTATTTACCGTAGTGATGTTTACCGGTATGGGCAACAAATCACCTTCTACTTTTGCCACGACCTTATGTTCCCAGCTATACCAGTTGGCATACCGGTTTACATAGTCCCAAACCTGCTCTTCATTGGTATGAAAAAGATGTGCACCATACTTAGATACAAGTATGCCGTTATCATCGATATAATCGTAGCAGTTGCCCGCTATATGGTTACGCTTTTCTATTACGAGCACACTTTTACCTATTGCCGCATATTGCTGGGCCAGTACGGCGCCGGATATACCGGCACCTATAATTACGATATCTGCCTGTATCATGCTTTTACGGTATTTTTAAGTAATGATTGCATTTTTTCTGCGGTTGCATCCCAGGATGTTTTTTCAAGGATTTCTTCATAATCAACAATATCATCTACATTGCCTGCCTTAAAAAGTAGCTCGTCAATAGCTTCTGAAAATTCGTCAGAGGTATCTATAATTGATACGCTTTCGCTATAGTCGCGCACAACATCATGAATTGCTGTAGAGATAATCGGTTTACCCGCAGCCATATATTCTAACGTTTTTGTGGGGCTAATATATTTAGTCGCATCATTTAACGCAAACGGCATCATGGCGATGCTGAATGCCTTCAAATAGCCGGGCAGTTCCTTATAATCTTTCATACCCAGGTAATGGATATTATGCAGCCTTGGCAGGTCATGTTCGCCAATCTTAGCTAACGGACCGATCATAACAAAGCTCAACTCAGGCTTAAGGAGGGCCGTCTCATTAAGCAAGGCAAGGTCAATTCGCTCGTCAATTACACCAAAATAACCCACAATAGGTCCGGCTATGGAGGCAATATCCTGCGGAAGTGCAATGCCATTCAGTGCATGGGCAAAGTGTTCCCGGTCAACGGAACTCGGAAAGCAGTGCACATTATCATGATATTGTACTTTAGATTCATATAGTGACTTACCACCTGTAAATACAATGTCGGCTTTTTGCATTAATTGTTGCTCCTGCTCCACAAGTTTTTGTGGAGCACCTTTAAATAAGGAAAGTTCATCCATACAGTCGTACACCACGGTATCAAAATTGAAATAATCTAAAAGCGGTATAAATGATGCAGAGTAGAACCACCCCGCGGCAACGGTTTTGCCGGTGTAGTGGGGAAGTAGGCCTGCAATTTCTTCAATATGATGCACATTAGGCTGCAATACATGCAGGTTTTGTGTAATTTGTGTTAAGCTGCTGCCTTCCTGGCCTGGGCGGTGCCATGGCTCTTCAACCAGCAAAATTTTCATTGTATTAGCCAGACGGCTTATAATGTGCTGCG
>Ga0247803_1000442_pt1 | contig 22919 bp, 6 predicted proteins | sample UWRJL014104B1_FD_180928 | JGI IMG/M metagenome (GOLD analysis project Ga0247803, IMG submission 180928) | Plant litter microbial communities from Arlington Agricultural Research Station in Wisconsin, United States - UWRJ-L014-104B-1 | ecosystem: Environmental > Terrestrial > Plant litter >...
TATTAAGGATATTTTTGTTTTTGGGTGTACTACCGGCTTACGATTTTCGGATATTTTTTCATTGACCGGCAAGAATTTTGAACAGTCTGAAGATAATTGGTACCTTAAAATTAAATCACAGAAAACAAAAACGTTCAGCAGCATAAAGTTGCCTGGCTATGCTATAGAAATTTACAAAAAATATAAACCGGCTAATAGTACAATGCCGGTATTTGGTAAAATAAGCCTTTTTAATTTTAATAAAAGCCTGAAGCAAATTGGAGAAAAAGCAAGTTTTACACAACCCATAGAAGTATCAAGGGAAAAGCAGGGTAAAACCAAAAAAATGAAAAAAAGTGACGCCCGGAACAGGTTTTGCGATAAAATGAGTTCCCACATGATGCGCCGTACCGCCATAACCACATTGCTTATTTTAGGTATGCCAGAGCATTTGGTACGTAAAATAAGTGGGCATAGCGCAGCAAGCGGCTCTTTTAACCGCTATGTGCACTATGCCCAGGTTTATATGGATAAGGAAATCGAGAAAGTACACAGCCGTTTAGAAGCATACTAATCTTTTAGAATCTTTTTTATTTTAGCTATATCCTGAGCTGAAAAAGAATATGTTGCCTGAAAAAAACGGTAATCTGTATTAAAATCCAAAACAACTGCTGATTCAGAACCGTTAGATAATTTTAAGTTAATAAGGGTAGAATCAAGATTTCCATTTTTCTTAACTATATCTAACTCTTTAATTAAGTTTGTCTCGTCCTTCAGTTTCAAATACAGGAAAATACGCAAATATGCGATTAGTAAACTGTCTTTAATCTGGGCAGCTTTTTTACAATATTCTAACGATTCTTTATATTTTCCTTTTTCAGCGAATGTTATTGCTTTAAGAAATATCTCGTTACTGTCTATAGAATGTGCCTCAATTAATAAATTCAGATATTTTTCCCCAACTGTATTGTTGTGTAAATAAAAGGAAGTAATCATACCTACCTGATAAAAATAAGTTCTGTCTTCGGCGATATTTTTACATTTTAAAGCACTTACAACAGTGGTCATAACATCATTGAAATAACCGTTCCTGAATTCGAATTGCGATATTGATTTTAATACATCACCATCACATTCATTTTTAAGTAAACTTTGTTTATTTTCTTTATAACTACTTAATTCTTCATCAACAGTCGCTCTAATGTCTGTCTTTAATTGAAGATATTCATATAAAGGTTTTACAGATAACGCTTTGTCTATAGACTCTATGGCTTTATCATAATATTTTAAGTCTATGTACGCCAAACTGAGTATATAATAAAATTCATGTTGATTTTCAAAAACCTCCCCTTCTATAACTTCCTTTAAAAGAAGCAGGCACTCTGCTTCACGCCCTAAATGAATTAGTAATTTTGTTAGCCTGCGATATGCTTGCAGATTCTTAGGTTCTAATTTAACAGCTTTGTTAAAATATGAAATGGCCTCATTAAAATTGTTAGCATATACATACTGATCCCCCAACTCAAGAAGTAATGAATAATTTTCTGGATGTTCTTCTAAATAGTTTTTTAAAACATTCCTCCCTTCAGTTTGCTTACCCTCATACAGTAGTTTTTTCATTTTATACACCGCAACAGTTGCCTTATCAACATCAACATTTTCAGACAAATTTTTAAGTACCTCATCCATATCTGAAACATTCTTATTTAAATCTGCTATATAAAGTTTGATGTAGTTAGCCGCAATATTCTTTTTGTCAGCTTTTAAAACCTTTTGAGCATAATAATTTGCCGAATCAATTTCGCTACTAGCTAAAAATATTTTTGCCTTATTCAAATCATATTCTACATTTACCTGTGAAAAACAAAAGGAATATATTAATGACAAAATTAAAATTAAGTTCTTTCTCATAATTTAAAACATTAAAAATAACGTGGGCTCCTACTTACCTCTTTGGGTTCTTCTTCTCCATCTTCTTTTTCATGAGCTTCTTTTTCATCTTCCTTAGCTTGCTTTTCTACCTCTTTTTTAACGATTGGCATAACCTGTTTTAATATACTATACACATTTGTAGGCCTATGAACCGAAAGTGAAGGAGGTGGCGGAATAAATGAATTATTTAGCTTAAAGGTAAAATAACTTTTTATATGAATGTTTATTTTTACAGGAAGTCTCGAAGGAATATATGTTTGAATATCCAAATAATTTAATAGATAATCCAAAGGCTTGGCTATATCAAACTTAAGGGTAAATTTCTTATCTATACTTTGTTTTTTAATATCAATATCTTGCATGCCAAAATGCGCGGGTGAGCCTAGATAGTCCATTCTTGAGTATGGCTTTGGAGGCTCTGGTACACGAATAGTCGTCTGAATATTATGATATATAAGTCCGGCACCAATCTCTGATGAATGATAGTTAAATTCATACATCCATTGTGCCACAAACGAAACTTGTTTAGTATCAAATTTATCAAATAGTTTCGTTTGGTAATTTATTCCTAATGTTGCATCTAATCTGCGCTTATACCAATCATAATTAGCCATAGCACCAGCTGTTGTGTTTGGTAAGAAACTGCCATTTGTGTACATTAATCCTACCTTACTTGTTTGAATTTTAAGAGTTTTGATATCAACGTTAAAAATACCATAACCTCCAAAATAGTTTGCATCTGTTATGTTAACTGGTTTAGATTCCATACCCTCCAACTCTATTGCGTCAATTACCCTATTCTCACTAAAAGCGTACGGCGAGTTGTGAGGAAACTCCTTAAATAAGGGATCAATTGCAAAGAATCTTCCAGTCCTTGGATCATGCATTCTATATTTATAATTGTCAGATTTGCCATTCCCCTTCACATCATCATCTTCTTCCTGCCCTTGGTAGCCATACCTGTACCCGTCATAAGTTCCGTTTCGGTTTGGTAATAGCATCCCAAAAGGATAGTAATCGTTATAAGCAAATACATCGGGTTTAAACGGTGTAGCATCGGCAGCCGCAGCTGATGCATTACTTATTACAAAGTTACTTAAAGTAAAGGCCGGTTGGCTAAAATCAGCATAATAAACGTAGAATTTATAGCTTCCTGTTTGTGTTATGCTTATAGTTCTATTAAACGATGTCAGGCCGGTGAGGCTATCTGTATAATCAGGATATGGTTGACCGTTAGGCATAATAACGTAAAAGAAAATATCTGGCGTGCCGGTTGACTGTATATTAAAGCTTACCTGCACGGTTTGCCCAGATGTAAGGTTATAAGTACCCACGGCTCCTGAATTGTCTGTGGCACTGGCCACCTGCAATGTATTGCCCACATGTGTTATTGTGGAACCGCCAGAAGCTGCCCAATTTACAAATGTAGGGTCAGTATAAATTACCGATATGCTGGTTACAGGCTGCAGCTTCCTGTCGCTAATTACGCTCATAACGTCGCCTAAATGGTTTACAAGTTCGTAACGCTTGTCTCCTGCAAACCTGAAGTGGTCTACTATAGCAAAATTGCTTGGAACAGTTGGGTCACTATTACTAGGGTCAAGATAATCTGGCACCCCATCTCCATCTGCATCATTCAGTACGCCACTAACAAAAATATATTCTTCTAAAGTAGTATAACCATCATTGTCGTCATTAGTATCCAGATAATTCTTTTTACCATCACCATCAGTATCATCATCAGCTGATGTAGCATTACCATTGTAATTTTCAAGGGCTGTAGCTACTCCGTCGTTATCATCATCTGCATCTAAATAATTTGGTTTGCCGTCGCCATCGAAATCAGAGGTCCCGTCGGTTAAAGTTAATACACTATCATTATCGTCATCATTGTCAAGATAGTTTTTAATACCATCATTGTCAAAATCAGCCGTTGCTCCTTCAACAGAGGTAGCTATACCATCGCCATCATCATCAGAATCAATATAGTTTGGCAGCGGATCACCATCGGTGTTTTGTGGAATGTAAGGGTTTGAACCTGCCTCTGCGAGGTCACTTATACCATCGTTGTCGCTATCAGTATCCAGATAGTTTGGCGTACCGTCATTATCTGTATCCTGGCAAACGGTTAATGTACATTCTACAGAATCAGGTATATTATCATTGTCTGTGTCTAACCGCGTGCAATTTCCGCTTACCCAATTACTCAAAGTAGTATTCAATGTTGTTTGCGAGCCATTAAATAGTGGTGCTACACCCGGAACCGTAAAATCAAATTTCCTTAAGTAGGATGAAGAGCCCAGACTGTAGTTAAAGTAACACATATTAAATTTGCTTACTGTACCTCCCGGTAATGTAGCTGCCGGACCTATTCGGTTTGTTGTGGTTGGAGTAGTAGTAGTCACAGTAGTTGCTGTAAGAGTGTAGTTTGTTGAGCCTATGGTTGCGGTACCAGCCCCACCTACGGTAATATTATAAGCAATTGCTATATTAGGCGATGCTAGCGAAATTGGCAATGTATACATAGTTTTTGTTGCCCCATATATATAAAGGCGGGGTATGTATCCCACAGAACTTACTTTTTCTACCTGAAGTACAACCCTATATGACGTAGTTCCTGTGGAAGGGGACAAAGTAGCCACATTATGCACAAATCCTGTTGTACTGCTTGCATCTACAGTAAATTTAGTGTCAATGGTTATCTGGCCGGACACGGTTCCTACTGACGGCCATGTTGCAACACTTGTACCGCCGCTCAATTGATAAGCTTCAGCATTTAGCTGTGTTGAAAAAGCTGAATATGCAATTGTACCCGGGGCCAAAGTAGCGGTTGTATTTGCAGATGACACTCCTGGCGCTACTAAAGTGGGTGCGTTTGCTTTTATGTTTTCAGATAAATTTAGCTTACCTGTATTTACCAAAACAGTATTACTGTATTCTTGCAAACCAAGCCTTGAACTGCCATAAATGTGGTGTTCAGAAAGTTTAAGGCTGGTTCCTTTAAGGCTATTTACACCGAGTACGTTACCTTGGGCATCACGAATATAATAGGTTGTAGAAGTTATACCTGTTGCATTTTCAAAATATTTTTTCCATATCCTGTTACCGATACCATCGTAGCCAAAATTAATTTTATCAGCATTACTTTTTGTAATCGTTTTAACCTTTCCATCAGCCCTCCATGCTATAGTGAGGCCTTCAGCAACATCGGTTTTAAGTTCGCCTATCTGATCATAAACATAGTTTCCGGAAGACTGGTTGTCTACATCTTCTATAGATACGCTTGAAGACACTGAATCTGTAATATATAATAATTTATTATTAATTTTCTTCCCGTTTGATGTTTGGTAATTATAATTAAAATTATCCATGGCTACACTATTTACATAGCGCTGCAGGGTACTAAGGTTACCATTCCTGTCATAAGTGTATGTACTCTTATACGGGTCGCCAATTATGTAATATGTGGCATCAGGCTGCTGAAATGCCTGTCGGGTATCTGCCGTTTTAATTCGGTTAAGCTGGTCATACCTGTATGTATTAGCCTGGCTGGGAAGCTTTTCTTCCATAGTACCAAGCAGGGAAGTGTTCATTTGCTTAATATTTCCATTGTATAAATTATAAGTACTCTGGGTTAAAGTACCACTTGTTGTTAATGGAGTTATTGTACTAGAATTTAATGCATTGTAGTCGTCCTGAAAATAAGATAAGGTGTATCCGTAAGCATCTCTTGCCATACTAACATTTGTTGCTGTACCATCTCTACCTAAATCATTACCCGGCAATAATGCTTCTCCATTTACTGCTTTTATCCAGCCTTGCAATGTATAAGCATAGTCTACCCCCTGCACTTTCTTATCGCCCACTTCCAACCTTGCTAAAGGGCCGTGTTTATAATATTGATATGTGGCATCATTTTCCCAAATTAGGCCGTCGTTAGATGTCTTAACATTTGTAATCCTGTTATCTGCGTCGTACGAATAAGCATGAATATATTGCTCTAACGCACTTCCTTTCTGGTAGTAGACTTTATTTACATTACCACTTACTAAATCATATTCATAAGAAACCTTTTTAATTTTCTGAGTGGTAGCAAGACTGGCATCATTAAAATACTGCAACAATTCTTTAACATTCCCGTGAACGTCATAATCATAAAATGTTGCAAAATAGTAATTGCTGGCAGCAACAGGATAAGTGTCGTATGAAAGTATTGCGGTAACTCTGTTTCTTGTGTTATCATATGCATAACTTTCAAATGAAGCCGCAATTGTAGCATCAAACACATCGTCATATTTTGTAACTGTTACTTCTCGTCTGGCTGCCGATATGTTAGCCGGGAAAGCAATACCTACATCAACAAGGGCAAGCGTAGCCTTTACAATTAGCCTTCCTTCGTCAGATATAGCATATGTATTAAAAGGAACCCGCATTTCTCCAGCCTCATAAATGCGCCCAAGCCCGTCATATAAACTGTAACTAAAGAAACTGTATGTGGTGCCGCTAATAACTTCACCTGCTAGTTGTTTTTGGTTTTGAGAGGCAACTATCCTGCCCAAGTAGTCATATGCAAACCTGGTTTCTCCAGCATCGGGTGTATTTTGACTTACAAGCTGATTTAAAGAGTTATAATTATATTTTGTTTTTAAGGTATGCACCGGGTCATAGGCAGTATTATCCGTGTTTGTATTCCTTAACGTATTTATACTATTTTTTAACGTTGTCATTTGTGCGGCTGTATACCCATCGCCCATCCTTACAATACCTTCTGGAGATACTGTCTGTGTAAGGTTACCTGCCTGGTCATAATAGTAGAGGGTATACTGGTACTCTTTATCATCAAAGTTTAGGGTATACTTTTCTACCAGGCTGGATATTGCGGTATTAACATAGTTTGTAACAAAAATTTCTTTCTGCTGGGCTAGGTATTGATTATACAAATCATTTGCATAGGTAAGCGCAATATTATTAAGCATTTCCTCACAATCATTTGCTATGTATTCTGCAGGAATAGAAGGGGTATTAACACGTGTTGGTGCAGGGGGGCAAACTACATTATTTGTCATATATACATTAGCCACATAGTTGTTCCAAAATAGCGGAGTAGTATTTTGCTGTAAGTAAAGAATATAACTATTAATTACATCATTAATACCCGAATACCCATAATTAAGCGGTGTAGCCCCAAATGCAGTTATAGTAAGATAATACGGATTTTCATTGCTTGTAACCCCAAGTGCACTTAAATAATAAAGATAGCTATTTACTAAAAGGCCTGTTTTCATATCACAGAAAAACGATTCAGAATAAGTATCTGAAACAGTAATACCCGGAAAATTTGAGGCCATGGTAGTTATAAAGTACTGATATCTTTCGTTACAGCTAACAGGAGTTACAGGTTGTGGCACACATTCTGAACAAGCTGTAAAGTTTATGTTTTTATGGTAAAATACTTTTGTGCTGCCAGAACAGGTATATCCTGCCGGCACAAGGTTTTCATTACTGCTGCACTGCCCAAACAAGATTCCGCCAGAGAAGCTAAAGTCATAATTAATTATTACATCGGGTTCATTATTATTTGTAAATGAAAAGCTAATAGCATTAGCGGCATAAGTGTTACCGACCTGAAAATTATAAATTCCTATCTCAAAACCATTAGTATTTATATATGGAGCAATACTGGTTAATAGTACCGGCACATAACCATTTGTTATATAACCCTGGGTATTATAGAGGCTCCTTAAATCGGTAAGCAATGTTAATAAATCCGCATTTAAATTAAAATCCGAACAGCAATTAAAGTCTAACCTTGTCGTTTTTTTGTCAAGAGGGATTTTAACCGATCTAAACCTACCTTTATCATAGTATGATACCTGAAGGCTACCTGATGTGCCGGCATCAATACTGGTAATTTGATCAAAAGTAAATGCAGGCATACTAAATACCGTAGTGCCATTAACAGCAATGGCAAATGTACTGGCTCCGCTCCATTGCGCGGTTAAATTTGTATCATGAAAAAACGAAGGTAAATAGCCATTTACATACACGGGGATAGTATTTAAGTTTACAGAACTGTTTATAAGCCCGGATGCATTAAGTGTATTTAAAAGGTCTTTTAGGGCTTCTTCAAACAATGCCTGCTTATTACAGCCGCCCAAACCTGAATAAGTATCGGACACTTGCGGATCAAGTTGGTCATAGCCCGGGGTGCTGCTTGAAGCTGTTCCGCATGCTGATAAATCAATACAGCTGCTGCCTGTAAAAACCACTTCATACAACTGCCCGTTATATAACACTTTCCCCAGCACATTAAATGTCCCTGCGCTTGAACCGGCCGCTAACCCACTCATTTCAACTATCTTCCACTGACCGCTACCCGTTCCGTAATTACTCCAGCTATAACTGCTATTACTTAGCTGTATAGCGCAGGTTTCACCATTTGCAGTATTACCGTCAGAGTCATTACCATCAAAAATTCGTATCGTAAGGCTTGTCCCCGTAAAAGTGGGCTTAATCTTTATGGCGCTACTGCCGCTCATTTGCGGTTCGCTCGAATTAACTACCCCGCCAAGGCCTTTATAAAGGTCTGGCAGTAAATATTGCGTTGCGGTTGTAATTTCGCTAAGGGTATAATTTGAGGTAAGGAATCCGTCTAAGAAAATTTCCATATCTAACACCTTCGGGCAGTTACCTGTTTGGGTCCAGTAAATATAGTCTGCATCAGATACAAGGTCCTGTGTTTCGCCTGCAAGGCCTTCTCCGGAATCATACAGGGCATCTATTGCTAAATATCTTCTCTCTTTTGAAGAAAACAAACCGGAAGCATTACTCTGGCAAACGCCTGCCGGGGCAGATGAAATTACCTGGTTACAGTAATTGTTGTAAAGATTTACAAATAAATCAGGGTACATTTCCTGAATTACGGTTACAGGATTACCACTTCCTGAATCTCCTATGCAGCCATTATAACATTTATTTTGCTTGGCATACATGTTAGAATACAGAAATTCTATTTTTTCTTTTACCGAAAGGTAGAGCGATTTATAATTAGACCAAAAAGCTTCTTTTTTATCTGCAGGGATAGTGGTTATAAAAGTGCTAAACTGCTGGTTAACATCTATATCGCATTCATATATAGAAGGGTCTCCACATTCTGTCATTTTGTAAGCATACATCCATAAAGGCATTCCCTGTCCTTCACAGGCATATCGTAAGGCATAGTCCATTAATGCCTTCCTTGCCGATAATTCTCCGGTTACAACGTACTGAACACTTGTTGAAGTTCCCGGTACAGTTATATTTAATGTTGTTGCTGAGTAAGTATGGTCAAAGCTGTAACCCGAGCTATAAAAGAAGTAGGGGTCTTTATCCATAATAGCTGTTGTTGAGCTAAAAAGACCTGCATTTTGTGCTTGGTCAAAACCGCTTACGCCCGCTTCCGGTATTTCTTCTAAGGTCTGATCATAGCTGCTTGAGCTAATAGGGCTTGATGTTATAAAGTTTACATTTACAGTTTGTGTACATACCAGATTAAAATAATCCAGATAACATTTCTCTGGATGTTTACTAAGAAAAGCCTGAGCCCATGAATTATCCCAGTTATTTATATAATCTGATACATTGGTTAAAAGTGCCGGATTAACATCGACATATCCTTCTTCGTCAGGCACCCCAGGATTTGTAGTATCAATTTGAGGGGTGTACCCTGTTACCACACCATTTGCATCCATATTAGCCTGTACCTTAACAGTAGGCAATCCGGCATAATTTACACTTTTCCATAGTGGGATAGATACAGCTGATCCTGTTAGCTGAGATTGCGGATTAAAAATACTTAGCCCATCAATATTGCCTGTATTGCCTCCTATGCCATCTGTAATACCATATTGCTGGCCCGGATAAAAATCCTGCAGCAGCCTTAGCTCATTTATACTACAGTTTGCAGTAAAAGTGTTAATACCCGGCGTTTCTGTAGCCGGTATAGGGTTACCCTCACTATCATAATTTTCGGTACAGGTTGTATGCTTAGATTCCCATATTTCTCCAAAGCCTGCAGAATATGCATCCTGCTCAGACTGAGTAAGCCCTGCAGGTAATGCTGCCATTTTAGCCGATACATAAATTGCTTTGTCGCCAGGGTTTAAAAAGCCTTCACATTCATCAAAAGATGACACGCAAATATCTTCCTGAAACTGTAATGTAAAATAATCCTGGGGGTGTATACAATTTTCGTCTGACATATAGTCCTGCCAGTAAGCCTCTACAGCAGCTTCATTAACTTTTATAATTTTTTGAAGATTGTAATTGCCAACATCAAGCGTGTTTTGTGGCGCTGTATATGTTTTTGTAATTGTTACCGGCGATGCAACTCCAGAAGTATTTATAGTACCTACTGTTATTTGTGTATTTAATTCCGGTGCGTTTGCTACCAGCGGCTCACCACATTCATTAGAAGCATTTATTGTTAAATCATATACAAAGGGATAGCTTTTATTATTACATGTATATGATATCTTATTTAATGTTGCCTCATAATATAATGTCCACGTATCATTAGTATTAACGCAGAGGCGTTGCCCATTATAACTTAGGGCATCATTTATGTCACCAAAGGTGCCTGTAGATACAAGATAGTTGTTGTCCTGGTCGGTATTAGTGTCTGTAAGGTTAATTTTGTTAAGAAGGTCAGAGAAAAACTGTTTGTGTAAGGCACTGGTATTGTGGTCATCTAGACCTAACATGCTTACAGGTGTATTTCCTCTTAATGCAGTAGCAATGGTTTTACCCTGTGGGTCTATATAGCTAACGGTTACCTGCTGGTTGGGGTCTATAACTATATTTTTTTTATAAAACTTACTATATCCTACTTTATAGCCAAATAACCTATTAAGCTCCATTTGGTCTGGAGTTTCATAAAAATATTTTGTTTCGTGATTACTGCCTATTTTATACATTGGCCCTACGCCAGACTGTGACTTTACCCGGCCTGTATTATCAGGCATATATTCTATCTGAGAAAAAGGATAATTTAATGCATTGGGAACATAATTATCAATATTGTTAGTTTTAAGTGCCGTACTGTTAGAATAGTATAAACTTGAGCCATAAGACTGAGACATACCCGCCGCTGCCGGAGGGGTTTCGCATGTAACACTTTGAGTAGACCAGTCAAAATCTAAATGGTTATATACTTTATTGCTTGTGTTTCTGTTAAAGTCAGGATAATATTTAAGGGTATATAAATTAGTAGGCGCCGGTAAAATATTTATTGCCGCCCTACCCTGGTTATCATATATAGATTCTCCAACTATTGCAATGCGGTTAGAGCTTAACCGTGTTACCGTTTGCCTGTTTCTCAAGCTTCCGTCAAAATAGCTTATAACATCTTTTTTCTTGCCATATTCTGCATACGCACTTTCAAACTGCCAGTTCTTTGCAGCATCATTTTCGGCAACCTGAACATAATGTGGCCATTGAGATAAATATGTTTTTACAGCTTCCCCACTGCTCCATTTTCCATAAAAAACCTTCGATACATTATCCATACGGCGGCCTAATGCCCTAACCCTATACACAAGGTATCCGTTAGCATATACTAAAGGTATTTTGTAGTTTAATTCCTTTATTCGCACACGTGTGCTGTTTTTTGCAAAATCTTTTTCTGAAAGGCGTATTACTGAGGGAGAAAAAGGTGTGGTAGTAGTATTACCAAAATTATCTGCCCATGTCCATTCTACTTCATACTCTTCGGCACCGGTAAGCTGAGGCCATGAAATTTTATATTCGTCTGCTGTAGTCATTGTGGCAGAAGTTTCAACAGAAAGGCCTGCCGAAAGTAAATATTTTATATATGCCCCCGTTAAAGCAGGTAACTGTGTTGTAAGCCTTTGGTAGCGCTCGGCACTATATTCTACCCCTAGATAAACATTTGCAGGTGTGCCCCCGGATGTTATAACCGTGTTAGTAGTTAAATTAGTAACAACAAAGCTAATAACTTCAACTTTTACAGCATAAGTATCTATTAACTCTTTTACCGCTAAGTCTTTTATCTCTGCAATATTGCCGTAAGGGCTATATTCTATAGTTAAATCTGTGTTTATAGCTGTACCTAAGGTATTTGTCGTTAAATTAATAGGCGTAATTTTTAATGTTGCCTTATAACTAAACCATATGGGGCTGGAAAGTATAATATCATCTTTTATACCTAACTTGATAACCATTTTGGCATTTCTTACAATACTGTTGGGCAAAGTGTATGTAGTGCTTGCCTCCTGTAAAGTTATTGGTGTCATACCTGCCGTAATCTGGCTACCTACTTTTTCTGTAGATGCAGTAATATCAGTAGCATAAAGATTTCTACTGCTGATTACAAATATAAGGAAAAGAAAAATCTTTATCCGGGCAATTGTATTCTTGGTTGGTTTATAATGTGCCATAATAATATATTATTTAGAATCACTTATTATTTCATAACCCTTTTGCTTTCCTGTTGCAACATAATTTTTTCCTTCGGGCTTGTAATAGCTTACACTATTAAAAAGTCCTTTTGGCACGAAGGTATTTTTGTCAAAATTATTTACAATAATTTCTAAAACTTCTTTCTTATCAGAATTATTAACGCCATATACCTGTTCTAACGGAACATTAAAAAAGTATTTCTGCTTTATAATATTGTAGCTGTTTTTGGCAATATCAATAGTTACATATTTATATACAGCAGATGGGCTGCCCTTTGCAGGATAAAGTGTGCACCTCCAAAATGTTTTATAATCTTTAATATCGGTTTTAGAATATTCTTTAAGACTTTGTTTAAAAAAAGTACCTAAAATTTCCGAGGGATTATTATTGTTTCGGCTTACCATCATAGCTTTTTCTGAATGGCTTATTACGATAAAAACATCTTTAATAAATATTTTTTCGGTTTCATCCATTTTCATGTAAAAGTTACTTGCACCTTCTTTATAATAGACAGCCTTTGTAACTTCTTTCGGTGATGCGCTTTGATCATCGGCATAAATATTATAAGTCATATTCATTTTATAATGAGTAGCCTTTTCATAAATTTCAAATGCTCTTAATAATACGTCATTAGCGGTTGCTTTTTGGGCTAAGCAGGCATTAACAAAACATAGGAATACCAGCGAAAAAATTGTGTTTTTCATGATTATTGAGTTACTGTTACCTTAGGGTTAGATGATCTGGATTCTTTAATTGTCATTACGCCTTTGCTGGTTTCTTTCTTAATGCGTACTAATGCGCCCTCTTTATCATATTCATAAAAAGTAGCATAGTTGTTATCATCCAGTTCAGCTGCAAGTTTTAACGTAACAGGGTCGTAGGCATACGTTTTTAAACTTGCATTAACAGGATGCATTCGCACATCATCAAAGTATGCCACTCTATTAAGCGTGGTATTTTTAAGGCTAAACTTCATTACAGTTGCATCATTTGGTACATATACCTTCCCTACAATGCGTTGCCATCCATCTATAATTTCTCCTGTTGGTACAAAATCAGTAGTTGAAAGTATTGTGAAATCAATTCCTTCAAAAGCTACATTAACTTTCGAATTTGGATAGCTTGTATACTGTTCTGCCTCAATCTGAGCGGGACTTATAGGATTCGCTGTAGGATTTTTTTCTTTAACCCACGCACTTACCCAATATTGCTTAGCTAAATTTGGGGCAAAAGAGGTACAGCTAATACAATTAGAATTACCGAACATTATATGGCTAAGCCAAAATCTTTCTTGCGTATTATCACCATATACTATTAATTCAGAAGCGGTTATATAAATATTCGCGTAACTGGCATAGTTATAAGAAGTACCTATAATTACATCTGATACGCCATTATGTGCTAAAGTTCCCACATAACTATAAGCTATATGCGGCATATATGGATTTGCAGAATCTTGATATAGCGTAAAGGTTATTAAACCAAATGGTGCTAGACTTGAGGTATTCATGTAAATACCTAAAGGTATATTATCAGGATTGTAAATATAGGGCTGAAGAGCTAGAAGCTCAGGACAAACGTACCCAGGAGGAATGGACCCAGTTTGCTGAATTTTGTTAACCAGATGATTTAAAAGAGCCGCCAATAAGCCGGATACATTTGCTCCTTGGCAAGCTTTTATTTGCTTTCTAATACTAACGTTTGAATTTGCATTAACCCTATAACTTGAGCCACCAGTATGGGCCTCTTCTGTTGTTCTAAAAGCCGTACCCAAAATACCTGCATTTTTGAATGAAAAATGTTCATTTTCTGCACAGCCTAGATAATCATAATCTTCAAAACTATCGTAGCCTATTTCTTTGTATTGAGTGTTAGCGCCCACCGCTGTGGCAATATTATTAGTAAAGCCATATTGTGCGGCAGAATACCTTTCCAGTGCATCCACATTTTCTATTTCGTTGCCGCTTGGAGAAAACTGGCTAACCTGAGATGCAAATGTCCAGCCGGTAGGCGTTGTATCCCATCCCAACTGTGCATTAAGGCTGTAGTACGGAGAAAACTTAGTAAAATAGCCTGAGCTCCTTGGGCTTGGGTTAACCGTTGAACCTGATACACCCGTACGGCCCGTTAAATAGGCATACGATTTTATTGCACGCCAGTTACCTTTAATGTTATTGGCATAGGGGTTATAACCTGTAGTTACTAATACACCTTGTCCATTAAATACCATTGCAGGCATATCGCACTCGCACTGGGCTGTCCATTGGTCGCTGTATTCTATGGCCGATGCATTTATAATTTTTGTGGTTGCCGAAAAATCTTCATTGGTAATATTGTCTAAGCTTCCGGTTGCCGTCTTTATTGGGTTTTTCATTAATGTTACACTCGACATCATTGAATTTTGAAGGTTTCTATATCCTGAGCGGATAATTTTAATCTTGCCCACATTAGAGGATAAATAAGTGCCATCACGTTTCATAAGCCTGAACTTATTAGTTCCGGCTACCCCTGTTTCCACAATCCATGCCCTAGCACCCGAAGCCCAAACTTCATCGCCATCGGCAACATATTGCTGTGCATTTGTAAAAGTGTACTGCCCGGATACAGGGGTGCTAAGCGTAAGCTCCATATCAAGGTTTTTTGAAGCCTTGCCCATACCTTTATATTTCCAGTAGGCCGGATAATTAAAGCTGTAATACTTGTCGTTAAACTCATTAGTAATTTCGGTGAGCAGCACCTCCCCTGTACTGGCATCCCAGGCCAGATTTGTTGTAATTACTTCTGCCCCTTTATCAAAAACACGCTTTTCTAACAAAATACCTGTTTTATGTACCGCTTTTGTAGTTACCGCCATTCGCATTTCTTCTGTATGGTTTGCCGTAGTAGGCTTGTTTTTAAAAATTGGGAACGGTATTCCGAAAAAGCCCGGTATAAGCGCTAAATTCAAGTCGGCGCCATAAGTTTCCAGTGTGCTTTTGCTTGTCCTGAAATCATTTACAACCTCATAATCAGTACCTACGGTTTTTTCTGTAACAAGACCTTTTTCATTAATTACAGGTATGGTGCTATTCAGGTTGCCTGAAGCATCTGTCTTATAATTATACTCTTCCCTGGTAATATAATCATTTTCATTTGCCGCAAATTCGGCGTATATGGTTTTGCTTTTAAGCTTGCCATCCATGTCATTAGTTATTACGGCAAATCCCTGGCTCATTGCTATTGCCTTTTCAGATTTTAGTTTAAGATTAAACATTGCCGCACTTAAAGAAAAGGTATTGGTCAGGCCATAAGTATCCATTTCTATTAATGTATTTTTTGCAATAGTCGGAAAGTCTTTAGATGTATAAAATTCATTTACAACTTTACCGGTTGCATGTTTTTTGGCCGTTAACTGGCTTGTTCCTGTACCTATTGGGTCTGGTGTAATATTTTTTACCTCTACCCTGCTGTAGGTAATTTTTGCAGATGGGAAGAGGAAAGAACCTAATGGTTTTTCTACATAGTTATGGTCAGCCGGCGCTAATACACGCTGATAAGACTGGTCTTCAAATGGTTTTACAAATGGATTTTCTTTACCGCCAAAAGGCTCAAAAGCAGCAACCCCACTCGAAATAATTTTATTCCCTTCCTTCTTCTCATAATTATATTCCTGCCCGTATTTCATAGTGTACCTGCTAACATCAGGAGAAGACGTATTATTTGTCATCACCTGCCAGTTATCATAAACTTCTACTTTTTTAACACGTGTACCTCCACCCAGTTTTTTCCCGTTAGGCGCTAGCAGCCTTAACCATGATTTAGTACCGCTAAAAGTCTTCGCGCATGATTTTTCATTTCTTAAATACCTGTCCGGCCCCTGAAAGATTGCCATCATATCGGGCAATTGATTTATAATCATATTAACAATAGCCGTTACATCAAAGCTCTCATACTCTGATTGCCCATAGGCTAAGCGATTTAGATACGTCCTGGCATAGAGCCATCCTGCCTTAGATAAGGGGTTTACGGCATCATTACCGCCGTTTTCAGGATTTCCTGTTTTAATGTGCAAAAACTGCATAGGGATAGAAGCGTACCACTTGCCATCTGATTTTTGAAATGTGCTACTGGTTTCATACATCCCGCTTTGGCTGGCTATTTTCAAATATCCGGTTACAAAATCGCTTTTGCTTCCGGCCATATTTAATAACGACCTAAAATAAAGGGGGTCGTTTTTTATAGCCTCAAGATAATTTTTCCTGAATTCTGCCGATTTTTGCGCCGCAGTAGGGTTAGGGTTTGCTGTTGAAGCAGGCAAGGGGTCTGCAGGCAGTTCAATATATAAATAACGCTTATCGCTTCCATTACCTGAACCGTATAACTGTGTGTTGAAGGCCTCGCTGGAACTTAATGTGGCGTTATTTCCTACTCCACGTATCATGAACATTTGCATTGCTTTTTTGTCCTGAACATATGCATAATCGTCAGACTCGTATGTCATGTTTATTTTCCCCCCCGAGGGCAGGAGAATACTACGCAACGTCCACATTGCTGAGTTAACATCAGCAGCTGCTTTGTTTTGGGTAACGTACGGAAATTCAGCTGTTGTTGGCAAACCGGTCATTCCCATAGTAGTTCCTGCGGTAGGCTTATAGTTACCCCATATATCATAAGCTTTTACATCATAAGGCTTATTATACGTTCCGTTAACGTCATCTGCATCATCAATACCATCAACATCACCATAATCAAATTGATAAGGGGTATATTTTCCCATCTTAGACCCCCTATAAGTAAAATAAACTTTCCTGAGTGTAAGCTTTCCTCCTTGGTTGGTGGGAAATTCATGTCCAAGCTCTGCACTTGTTGGCTGCGCATCATTATTATTTGGCACCCCGGTACCCCCGCTCATAAGGGAATAATCATAAACAAAATTTGCCTCTTTTATAGGGGTTATCAAATCGTTATTAGTAGGGTCAGAATCTGCAAGGTACTGTTGTAAAAGCTTATATTCCGGCTGTGTATATAATGATATCTTATCTATTTTATAGGTTTTAGAAGCGGTAGAGAGCCCTCCGTTTTCGCCATTAACACCATATCCGTCTTTTTTAACCGAAAGGGTAAAGATGGCTACATGGGTTTTTGTTTCTATTTTATCAATGTAAATCAATTCTTTTTCTCCATAAACATAGTTACCCATAGCATCTTTTTCAAGAGAATATAAGCCATCGTTAAGTGTAGCTGTATTAGCCTCAAATGGCACACGCCATTTATAATTGCTGTTTTTTTGCACATAATGAAATTTGGTATAGCTTCCAAGGTCATTTTCTGTAGGGCCATTATTATCTATATCCTGATAATCTGGCGACTGAATCTGGGAAATAAGATAGGTATGTGCATAACCGGGAGTGGTAACACGGTTAAAATAATGATCGGTACCCCGGTTGTTTGAGGCACTATTGTCTCCCGAAGCATATGTAACCAGTTCTTTTGCCAGGTTTTTTGTACAGCCCGTAACATTAAAGGTAGCCTCAACTTTCTTAGTATTATATACAGGCTGGTCGAATATATAATAACCTCCATCCGGCTGCAATACCCTTATGCCCGTTGTATGGTGGGCCAGTGCTGCACTGTTTATTAAGGGTTTATTATCTGCTGTATACGTTTGATAATAATTAGTAAATTCTGTCTTATTGATTTTTTGTACCGCCTGGTTACGGGTTATACGGTTTTGACGCTTAACCTTATTGCTTACAAAAGCACTTGTGTATGTTGTAGCCTCCTGTGTGCCTTTTCTATATTTACCCCCAATGCTTTTCTTGTTTTTTGAATTACCTTCTAAGCCCAAACGTATAGGTTCTTCACCCCCAAGTTGAGCCGTGTATAAAGAGTACTCATTATCTACGTCTGTTTCTCCCTCAGGCCTGAAGTATACCTTTTCATAATCTGTATTGGTAGTTTGGGCTGCAGGCACGGTTATAAAACTGGCTCTTGCTGCATTATTATTTTCCCATAAGCCGGTATAGGATGTGCTTGGTGAATATCTAAATTCGCCCGATCCGTGAAAATAGGCTCCAGGTCCTATTTCGACGCCAAAATCAGCATCGGTACTGGAATCTTCTGTATAACTGTCAAAAACATACCCCACCTGGCCTCTGTGCGGTCTGAAACTGCCGCCTATGCCTTGGCCCTGTATTGAATATTGGTCGTATGTATAATTTGTAATGGGCAGAGTTGTAACATATCTGCTTACTTCGCGGTCATTTTCCCTGTTAATATCTAAGATATCATTTTTAGTAGCAAAGTCTGTATTTTCATAACCATAGGCTTTCTCATCAACTGTTTTATCTTTTATATCCTGTGTGCTTGCATATGCATAAAGCTCACCCTGGCCTTCACCGCCCCAAATTTCAAAACCAATTGCAGAGTTAAAAGCAAATGATTTATTAATGTAAGAAACTCTTTTTGATGGGGTAAAGTCCGTTTTTAGAAATGATTTGCCAAAAGAGGCATTTACTTTATTTTTTGACGCAGAAATAGTAAACCCAGTAAGCCCCTGGCGGGAATTTATGGTTGTACCCACACTTGAATTTGTGAGGCCTATACCAGGTATATTCATGCCTTCTAATGAAACATTGGGGGAGACTGTAACCCCTTCAGATGATGAATTATCCATGCTTATACCAACAGAAACATTGTCAGACATTTGAAAACTAAATCCATTGGTGATTTTGTAAGAAAATCCAGTGTAGTTATTATATGTCACCCCTAAACCAAATGTTAGTTGTAACGGAATATCTGCACCCACAACCGCAGGGTGTATTGCTATAGATGCCCCTACTGTTTGATTTTTTTTGGCGTTATTTTCATATTTTATTAAATCGCCTTTAAAATCATCAGGTATGCCTCTTATATTTCTGTTTATCTGTCCCACATTTAAATTCCACCCCAGGCCTACCCATGAAGCTTCTTGATCCATTGTAACCCCTGACGAGTACGATAAATTTATTGGATAGCCCCCTACATCCATTATTGGAATATTGTAATTAAGGTCCCCGCTGGTTAAATCTACCATATCTGATGTTCCGATAGGTGTAAAACTGTTAAATTCCGGTTGCGAAGGACCTTCTGTAAGCGCGTAAGCTTTCATAGGTGCTACAATTTCTAAAAGAATCATGATTGCCAGATATGTGGCAATGAATTTTGAAACTTTACTTGTTCTAATTTTCTGGATCATAACAGTAGCTTTTTGGTTTTTTCATTAAACGTGAATTTTAATACACCTTTATTAAACAGATAGTCCTGATAAACTAATTGAATTCTATCTTCGGGCGGAATCCCGGTAAAAAAAAGCAGTAATTTTTGATTGGGGGCTATTTTAAAATTTCTTTCAAACGTTACTCCAGAGCACTGTATAGTGTCGTGCTTTGAAGTTACAGCATAAAAGTCCCTCTCTATGCTAAATGACATATATTTTACACTTTCCTGATAATCCATTCCGGTGAATTCTTTTGCCAGTAAATCTTTTTCTTCATCCTGCATAAATTGAAATTCTACCAGCCTTTCCATTTTGTTTTGTTCATATACAGAATCAATTTCCGCAAGATTGTTACTACCTAATTCTTTAAGTAAATAATACTGCGTGGGCACTTCGGTAGCATTAAAGCTTATATCATCAACTTTCTGGGTATGCGTTTTAGATTTCCACCCCGCGTGTTCCATCTTATAGTATTTATACTTTAATTGTTCATCTGCACTGGATTCATCTTTTTCTTTGCCACACGATGAAAAAACCATTGCTACATAAACGAAAACTAAAGGAAGCCATTTAATTGCCTTCATATTTTTTATTTATATATATTAAAAAGTCATTTGTAACGTCTAGACTGTCATTACCCGCAATAATGTTATATCCTGGCTGGCCTCCCAATATTATGGCGTAGTTGTGTTCTTTAACAAAGTCCTTTGAATAGCCCGAAATCCGGCTCCAGATTTTTTTTGATTGTTCATTGGAAATCCTATTTACAAAATCTTCAAAATTTTGCTTTTCTCCCAAGAATTTTTGCATGGCAGCTTCTTTATCACCGGACACAGCAATTTGCTCATAAAGGCTGTCTACTAAAACCTTTTTTTTGTCGAATTCATTTTGCGCCTCAAGTTTTAATTCTCCAGACATTTTAAAATCTTCGAAAATTTTCTGGCTATTTACATATACAATTTTTTGATTTTTGTCGGCATTTATAAAACTTAAAAAAATCGAAAAAATTATTAGTAATATGCCACTGATTAACAATAAAAACTGGGAGTTTGTTTTTGTAAACATATCAGGAGTAAATAGTTTGGTGGTTTTGATTATCTCAAATTAACAATTATTTCAATTCAAAAAGAAGCAAGATTTAGTTAAAAAAATGTTAAATTTTAACAACTTTAAAATTCATCGCTTAGTTAAAATTTATTTAGGTGAATTGTACAGAATTACTTAAATTTAAAAGGCTCGTTGTGATAAATGCTAAAATATTAAATGCAGATTTTAGATACTATCTAGTAAAAAAATAGTTTAGCGAGTTTTTCACTTTCTTATTCTCCTATTAACGCTTTAAAAAAATGCATCCTTTAGCAATAATAATCCCAATTATATTTTTAGCAATACAACTACTACAAAAAAGATTTTTATAATAAACGCTATACTAAAATCATGCAAATTCTCTAAACTTGTGAGTATAAACATTCCTTTTTAGCCTTATAATAATCCTTTACAGCAACTTCAAATATTATAGCATATAAAGATTTTATGTCTGACTTATTTCTAACGCTATTCTAAGCGATATTAACGGTCAATAAGCCGCAAATTTTTTGATGAAGTGATTTAAACTTATTGAGATAAAACAAGCAGTCTAAAATCTGTAATTTAGAGTTACCAGACAATAAGTTACGATATATGAACTGCAAATATACAAATCTACAAAAAGAGGTAATAGAAAAATGCATCCTTTCCTTTATTCCACGCAATAAAAGGGGATTCCCAAGCAGGTTTGATTATGGTGATATTTTCAAATGTATCGCCTATAAATTGAAACAGGTTGCCAATAGAAATTTCATTTGTTGATATAGAGTGCCTTAAACCTCCTTTTAGTTGGCAGATAGTTTACTATTATTACCGTAAATGTAGCTACGGTGTCTTTGAAGATATGTTCCAGACCAATTTATCCATACAAAAAGATACGTTGGATTTTGAGCAATTGAACCTGGAAGGTACACATAGCCTGGTCAAAAAGTCTGCCCAAAGTGCGGCTTACCAACATCGGAAAAAAGGCAGGACATCCAACATCCTGATTATGACCGACGGTAGGGGGATACCTATTGCAACCGGGGACATATTAAGTGGCAACCACAATGATTTGTATAATGTCGTATCGCAATATGCTGGAATGGTAAGCCGTCTTATCCAGCGTGGGATTTGTTTGAATAACTCCATCCAAAATGCAGACAAAGGCTTTGATAGCAAATCAGAGTAACCTAGCTAACAAAAAAATGAAAGCTTATTAGACATGTGTGCTAGATCAGCAATACAATTTAATCAGGAAAGAGGGTATCTGAAAATAAAAACAAAATATCAACCATAAACATCATCAGAAATAAAATATTAGCACGCATTTTTGCTGTAGTAGAACGGAAGTTACCTTATGTAGATACAATGAAATTTGCGGCTTAAGAAAAATATGGAATTTAATTTAGTTAAGTCATAGAATACCCAAATCAGGCACGGAGATACACAGAGTTTAATGATGGTTTTTATCTCTATGAGCCTCAGTGGAAACTCCGTGTGTCTCTGTGTAACAACTACCATACAAAAACAAAAACAGCCCCCGCTTTAAAAGGGCTGCTTTATAATAAAGTAAGATATGCAATCATAATTAAAGCGCAAAAGCGTCTTTTACTTTATCAAGGTAGTCAAGCTTTTCCCAGGTAAATAGCTCTACTTCCAGTATTTTTACCTCACCACCCGGCGACGTAAAGGTTTTGGTAACCACCTGCGGCGTGCGGCCCATGTGCCCGTAAGCTGCGGTTTCGCTGTAAATAGGGTTGCGCAGTTTAAGGCGTTGCTCTATAAAGTACGGACGCATATCAAAAATAGCCTCAACTTTTTTAGCGATTTCGCCGTCGGTGAGTGCGATTTTAGCTGTGCCGTAGGTATTAATATAAATACCCATAGGCTGGGCTACACCAATAGCATAAGACACCTGTACCAGTATCTCGTCGGCTATTCCGGCAGCCACTAAGTTTTTTGCAATGTGGCGTGTGGCATACGCCGCGCTGCGGTCTACCTTACTTGGATCTTTTCCGCTAAAAGCACCGCCGCCATGTGCACCTTTACCACCATAAGTATCTACAATAATTTTACGCCCGGTAAGGCCGGTATCGCCATGCGGGCCGCCTATTACGAACTTGCCCGTAGGGTTAATGTGGTACTGAATTTCGTCATTAAACAAGTGCGCGTACTGCGGGTTGTCTTTTTTAATGCGGGGAATGAGTATGTTAAGTATATCTTCTTTAATTTTTGCAAGCATAAC
>Ga0247803_1000443_pt1 | contig 22895 bp, 30 predicted proteins | sample UWRJL014104B1_FD_180928 | JGI IMG/M metagenome (GOLD analysis project Ga0247803, IMG submission 180928) | Plant litter microbial communities from Arlington Agricultural Research Station in Wisconsin, United States - UWRJ-L014-104B-1 | ecosystem: Environmental > Terrestrial > Plant litter >...
AATGTTGCCACGCTGGAGGATGACCTTGACGATGAGGATGATGGAGAAGATGAGCTGTATGCTGAGCCGAAGAAGAAGAAGGCTAGGAAGACGAGGAAGAAGAAGGATTGAGTATAATTCGTCTAGGCATGATATAGATCCACATTGTCACACATGGCGTGCTGTCTATCTACTAGGTCTATTGTCAAGCACATATTCTTACATAGCATCGACCTAGCCCAGTCAACCCTGGACCAACTTTTGTCCCCGCTGCGCCGCCCAACAAATCGATCGCAAGAAGCCCATCTTCACTCTTTCCGCGCCTCCCGCCCTAGTAAACCACAATCCCGACCCTATGCAAGCCGCAAGTGTCAACCCCACAACGCCATTCAGTATCGAGGCCTGCCGTTTCGCCCTATGCTGTACCTCCGAATAGCGCATATTACTAAACGTAACCCTCGAATACTGCGTCGCCCATCCCACGCTCGGCATATACAAATCCAGCGTCTCCTCGAGCCATTTGCGGAGCAGATACAGCGGTTTCTTGACATCGGTAGCCATCTCTTCATAGTTTCGCAGCGCAAGGTCATTGATGGTTTGCGCGTCTGGTGTGCGCTGTTCTGAGTACTCTTTGAGAGCTTGTGCGCGGTCATTGGGGTGTTTGTCGAGGAATTCGAAGAGGACGCGGACGTCTTCCAGGCCGGCGTTCATGCCTTGGCCGTAAAAGGGAACCATGGCGTGGGCGGCGTCGCCGACGATGACGCCTGAGGAGCCGAAGTGGTAGGGGCTGCATTTGATTGATATCAGGGGGAGGTGCTGGTTCGAGCTGTATTGTTTGCGTAGATCGTTTCCGGTGATGAGGTCGGGGACTACACCGGGAAACTTCTGATAGAAGTATTCGACGACTTTGCCTGAGGCATCTAGCTGCTCAAAGCCGGACCTTGTAAGGAACAGTGTCGCAGTGAAGGTTTTGTCGAGGTTTGGCAGCGCGATGAACATGGCCTCGTCTTGCGGCCATATGTGCAAGTAATTCGGCGGTAACCGGAAGTCTCCTTCTGGTGTCGGTGGTATGTGGAATTGACACCAGAGTTTGTCGATGTACTCCTGTTGGTAGCTCATCGGTACAAACTTCATGAGATTGTACCGGACCGCTGAATGCGCACCATCCGCCCCGACCATGAAGTCGAACTTGAGCTCGATTTCTGCAGTCTCAGACGAGTTGGGGGTCTTGTGTTCGAACCATGCTAGTTTCTTCTTGAAGTCTACACCCTGGAGTTTGTGCGAGAAGAAGAATGTGACATTTGGCATGGATTCAAGATGGTCTAGGAGAGCTTTGTTCAGGCCTGTTCGGTCCATTGCGAGGAGGTTCTGGCATGTTTAGCAAGCTGATGCAGACCTGAGGAGGGTGGTGCTCACCTTGCCCCGAGCATCGTACAGCTGAGCTTCCCGCACATACTGGCCTTGCTTCCGGACATGGATCATGCGGCCATGCATGGGGAAAGTCTCGCTGAGAACGGCATCGGCGAGGCTTGTGAGGCCCGTCTCTCTCAGAGAGTTGATGCCTCGCTCGGATAGGGCGAGATTGATTGACTTTGCGAAGTTGAGGGGTGTGGTATTGGGGTCTCGCAGGTCTTCACCGTTTGTAAGCACAAGAAACTGTACATTGGTGGAGTCGCGTACCGGGTCTCAGTTCGTAGATTTCTACATCATGGCCTCGTACCGCGGCGTAGAGAGCGGCGAGTGAGCCGACGGGTCCGGCGCCGACAACGACTACTTTCTGGGGCATGTTTGGGGTTGCTGGAGAAACAGCACACTGCAGTTTCTTGTGTACAGAAGTCACTATAGACGAGAGATAGAGAACGACTGGCTGAATAATGCGAGGTGCACAGACTACATCCGCGGCCGTGGAATGATCTAATTACGAGAAATGCAGAGTGAAATCTGACCAGACAAAAGTCTATGATCACACGCCAGATCCGGAAGTTCGTCTACGAGGCAGTGACAGGCGCACTAGCTGACATAAGCGATTTCTGGACCTGCGGCTAGCCCCACTTGACGCCGCAATTCCGCTCCCAAGATTCGGCGTTGGACTTTTTGAAGCCATCACCGCAGCCTTTGCTCGGCACCGGGAACAGTGCGCCAGCTCCTACGAAATCCCACTTAAAAGACGACCAGGTCATCCTCACGCGAGACTTGTCTTTCCTCAGAATTTTAGAAACCTCACACTCTACACTTTGCAAGCAAACATCATGGCTGGAGACGCCTCCGCCCCGCGCAAATGCGCAGGCAACGACTGCGATAACGACGCGGGCCAGCTGCAATGTCCAAACTGCCAAAAAATTGGCAAGGAGAGCTACTTTTGCTCTCAAGACTGCTTCAAGCGCAACTGGGTACATAGTAAGATCTACCTTGAACCGCAGGCCTGGAAGCTAATCCGGAGATAGAGTGAGCACAAGAAGGCGCACAAGTCACAAAGTAGTATTCTCTCGTCCATTATTACCCCGAAAGTTGTTTCTTACCCGGACCCAGCGACCGGCCAATTCAACCCGTTTCCCACCTTCCCGTACACGGGTACCCTAAGACCCGTCTACCCTCTGTCGGCGAAGCGCGACGTGCCCACGAGCATAACATACCCAGACTACGCGAAAGACGGTATTCCGCGGTCGGAACAGGTCTTCGTAGGCAGAAACAAGGTCACAATTCTCGATGCGAAGCAACAGGCGGGCATGCGTAAGGTGTGCAGGCTAGCGCGAGAGGTTTTGGACATTGCGGCGAGGGAGGCAAAACCGGGCGTTACAACAGACTACATCGATGAGGTAGTCCACAAAGCCTGCTTGGAGCGAAAGGTAGGTGCAGGAAACGACTTTTGAAGATGGGATGCTTACGCGCGCAGTCGTACCCCTCCCCACTGAACTACTGCCACTTTCCCAAGTCTGTATGCACGTCGCCCAACGAAGTCATCTGCCACGGTATACCCGATCAACGAGTCCTCAAGGACGGCGACATCCTCAATATCGATGTGACCCTGTACCACGGCGGCTTCCATGGAGACTTGAACGAGACATACTACATTGGTGACAAGGCGCTGGCAGATCCGGACTCGGTGAGAGTGGTAGAGACGGCGCGAGAGTGCTTGGACAAGGCTATTGAGATCACGAAGCCGGGCATGCTCATCCGAGAACCCGGCAACGTTATCGAGAAGCACGCCAAGTCACGAGACTGCAGCGTCATCAAGACATACTGCGGTCATGGCATCAACCAGCTGTTCCACTGCGCTCCAAATGTTCCGCACTATGCCAAGAACAAGGCGGTCGGGCAAGCCAAACCAGGGATGTGCTTCACTATTGAGCCTATGATTAGCTTGGGGACTCATAAGGACAAGACATGGCCGGACGACTGGACTAGTGTTACTCAAGACGGCACTCGGACGGCGCAGTTTGGTATGATCCCCCGAATTTCGACCCTCATATCATTGCTAATCTGGTGCTAGAGCACACTTTACTCATAACCGAAGATGGCGTAGAAGTACTCACAGCGAGGTTACCTGACTCGCCAGGCGGAGCGGTATCCATGCCAGCAGCTGCGACTGCCGATTCAGCCACTGCGACCGCATGAAAGAATCCTTAGATCTAGCATATGAAGTAGTGACCCTTCGGACTTATTCTGAGATTAGGTTATTCTCCATTGCATCGGCCGGGCGTTCTTGGGAAGTAGAGAGGTAGTAGCTATCGCGGCGTTCCTGTCGCGCACATGGATGTGTATTTGGGTATTCTGAAGTTATGGGACCAAAAGTTGCATCTGTGCCGAACCAAGCATCATGCACAGATCCGTGTTACACCTTGGCTGATATGCGAAACCAAACAAAGATCGTGACGTATGGCCTGGGGCTGTTTACCGCCCCTCAAGAGGGCCTTTAGATTTGTTGCCGATGACCTGAGGCACTTTAGAGTACCAGATACGTCGAGGAAGTGAAACAGAAAAATAGAGGGTCTAGTATAAGACAAAAAGATGCTAAGACCTCTCTGGACAAGCTTTGCAGACTGCGACTACGTACTGTCGGCGACCTCTTGAAATACTTGCACGTGCTCCAAACATGTTGGGGCCGAATCTCGCGCGGGTGAAGTCCCGTCCCGCCATCGCACAAGCGAGAAGGCGCGCATGGACCAGCCTGCCGCCAACACCTCTGCGATGGCCAGCCTGAGACGTCATAAACAACCTACACCACTCTTCACGAAGTAGCCACGTACGAGCTCACTTGCTTTGAATTTGCTTTGCGGATTGCGCGCAACGTCTCCCGATTCTCTATCCGAATACACCCCGCATTCGCTGCTAGTCTCTATACCTAGCCCGCTATCTCCACCACACGACCGTGGCCGCTTTCAGGCTTCACACCAACCCACTGCTGTCTGCGCTCCCAGACACGCTCGTCGTCACACACCTCCCCCAAACCTCGAATCGCAAAGAAGCCGGTGATACGCCACCCAGCACACGCCCACAATGTCCGGCGAAGCATGGTTGTACCTGTTGGCGGTGTTGATAAACGCCGTCAATCTCTTCCTCCAGGTTTTCTTCACGATTATGTACAGCGATCTTGAATGGTGAGTCCAAAGCCCCTCGAACTTCAAGCTCCGGTGGGATCTGGATGCAACGGCCAGCACCTAAAAGCTGCGGCGCCCCTCACTACACTTGTGCTAATTTTGCGCCAGCGACTACATCAACCCCATCGACCTCTGCAACCGCCTCAACACCTACATCGTTCCCGAAGCTGCCGTCCACGGATTTTTGACATTTCTCTTCCTCATCAACGGGTACTGGGTCGCTCTGATCCTGAATCTGCCTCTGTTGGCATGGAATGGCAAAAAGTACGCGAGATACCAGTCGTTTTGATATGCGTAGTCGCTGACAGGTCTAGGATATTTGAAAACCAGCACTTGCTCGATGCGACTGAGATTTTCCGGAAGCTTAACGTGCACAAGAAGGTGCGTACTTGCCTATATCCAAGTCGAAAACGCCCAAGGGGCGGCTCAGTGCTCGCACCGCTCTCCCAGCACTTCTGAATCGACTCGGCGCACATCCACAGTTCCGAATGAAGCTGACAGTCCTCAGGAATCGTTCATCAAGCTTGGTTTCCACTTGATCATGTTCTTCTTCTACCTATACAGCATGATCGTTGCCCTCATCCGCGACGAGTCGCACTAGACAATCTTGCTACAGAAGCAACACATACGTCACAAGCGAAGGTTACGGTTAGATGGTTCAGGTGAAGATCCTCTGACGATTGGGGCACTAGGATCGACCTTTGGCGCAAGTAGGCGACATAGATGAGACGAGAGCTCTAGCCAAGGTCAAGGAGGAAATATCTTTCTAATTATAGCGTAGGCGGTTGGATTATGGGCCGACCTGGGTCACTGCGAGGACGGGAGGAAGCTCGGGCTAGAAGGTGGATAAAGACTCATGTCCTTACGGGCCATGATAGGGTGTACTTTGCTGTAAATGATTAATCCCATGCCTTGCATCTTCACGTTCGGCAGAGCGCAGCAGCCTAACTCTGATATTTATGTCATCAGCAAGAGCTATGGTGATCTGCGCGAGTTCCCTGCGGCATCGGAGCCTTTGCTTTCACACATGGACATGTCTTGGCACACGTGTCTGGCCGTGCACGGATCGTTATACAAATTTCCCCAATCGGAGAGCTTCACGCACCACACCCGTACGACTTGAACTACAAGCTTTCGTCTACGCTCGACCAAACTCGTTCGATCTTATCTTCGTTTAATACCGATCACAACCCCCGGAAATCCAAAATGGCCGGCCTCCCCAAAGGTGCTGGGAGAGTGCCGACGGGTTATGCCGCCGAAACCTTCATCAGCGAGTCCACGTTTCGCGAGGCGCACCGAGCCATCGAGTCGGGCAATTCAGTCTCCAAGAAGCGAAAACGGGAAGGCAAAGGCGATACGAGTGTCGTGTCCGGCGCAGGAGCTTACAAGGGCCCGTGGGCCAGGTACGAGGAAGAAAGGCCAGACGCGGCCTCGGACGAGGAGTATGGCAGCGATGAGGAGGTCGAGATTGTCTACGAGGAGGACGAAATAGAAGCGAATCCAGCTGCGGCGTCCAAGAAGCTTGCGGGTACCGACTATGCGGACACAGCGGCGGCGGGGGAGACGAGCGAGTTTGTGGGCAGCCAGCAGCACGATTACCAGGGCAGGACATATATGCACATTCCTAATGGTATGTTGAATCTCACCATATCCATTTCTGCCATACTGATCAATTTGCAGACCTCGATATCAAACTCACTGGCGACCGTGGCGACACGAAGAACTTTATACCCAAGAAACTCCTCCACACGTACAAATACCACACAAAGTCCATCACGCAGCTGCGCTTCTTTCCTGGCAGCGGCCATCTGCTATTATCGGCATCGGCAGACTCCAAGATCGCGCTATGGGACGTATACCACCAGCGGGAGCTTCTGCGGACGTTTTCTGGCCACACCAAGTCTGTAAACGACATCGACTTCACGCCGGATGGATCACAGTTTGTCTCTGCAAGTTACGATCGATACATGAAGCTGTGGGACACGGAGACGGGCAAGTGTCTCAATAAGTTCACAAGCGGAAAGACACCACATGTTGTGCGCATCAATCCGAGCATCCCTCACGAGTTTCTGGCTGGTATGGCCGACAAGAAGATTTTACAATACGACACCCGAAGCGGAGAGATGGTGCAAGAGTACGACCATCATCTTGGTCCCGTCAACACCATCACGTTCTGCGACGAGGTAGGTCCTTGCCTGTCCACCATTTCGCACGTGCTAACAAGATTTAGAACCGCCGCTTCGTTACTACTTCGGACGACAAGTCCCTCCGCGCATGGGAATACGGCATTCCCGTCCCTATCAAGTTCATCGCCGAGCCGTACATGTTCTCCATGGTCCGCGCCTCTCCGCATCCTTCAGGAAAATACATCGCCATGCAGTCCTCCGACAATCAAATCACCGTCTATTCCTCGACTGACCGGTTCCGCCAAAATCGCAAGAAGAGCTACCGGGGCCACAACGTTGCTGGGTACGCGCCCGATGTGGCCATCAGTCCCGACGGACAATTCATCAGCTCCGGTGACAGCGGAGGCTATGTATGCTTCTGGGACTGGAAGACATGCAAGATGTGGCACAAGATCCAGGCGAGTGACGCACCCGTCTTGGCGGTGCAGTGGCATCCACGGGAGTCGTCCAAGGTCATCACGGGCGATCTCAATGGTGTGCTGAAGTTCTGGGACTAGGGCGCGAGCAGGGGCGCCGAAGTTTTAGGGAAGGTTTTAGTGGAATGATACCCATGTTCACAAGGCGCAGGATGGCGCCTTGAGCATTCTTACGTCGGTCGAACTTTCAGTTATGTGGCAAGCAGATGCTTGGTCTCGGGGACGGGGACGGGCTCGGTGCAATCGGGCGCAAAGGTCCGACGCAATGGGGACCTTTGGACTCGCGAGATTTTGCTTTGAGTCGATTGGAATCAATTTGCCGGGCTGCCGTCCGAGTCGGAGTGGCCCGGCCTCCGCGACTGTCAGCGTTCACCGGTTTTGCATGCGGGCTGTTGCTGTCACCATTCTCTGCGCAGTCGCGCAGTGTTGTGATTCTGTTCGCCACGGAGGACTTTCGGTCGCCATTTTGAGAGCCCGCGAGGTGACTGGTGAGACCATCTACTCGCGCAAGCACGAGCGCGAGCGCTTATCTCGTATCGCCTTGCTGCCCCGCCTTGCCGCCATGCTGTGCATGGCTCCACCGTCCACTTCCGCCCTTTTGCCCTCTACACACGCACTGCCGCCCATTTGCCTCCCACTCTTCCCAACCCTCTGCTTCTTCGTTCACGTTGATCCAGCCACCTTGGCTCCCCACACCCGGACACAGCGAACTGACCATAGTCTCGATTTCAGGCATCCGTTACCCCAGCCCCCACGCTTACCCCGATCAGGACATCCGGTGACTTACCAATTCACCCTCGCCCTCTTTCTTCCGTCGATTCCCCAACGCTTCAGCCTGGCCGACACCCAGAGTCACGCTTCTATGATGCCCGCTGACTGGCTCCTGCCTGATGTGCCTTGCAGCTGCCCAGTCATCGTTCGTCGGCTTGCGTCAGAGCCCCATTCACGTCGCCCTCGCGGCTCGGTTCTCGACCGAACATGTTCTCCTTCGGTGAACGCATCGGCGTCGGCATGACTCCTCTCCTCTCCACGTTCTGCGCGCTGGCGTACCAAGCAGCCTATCATTCCTGGCTGTTTCTGCCTCAGTCTTTCACCGGCCCTGTATAGCCACTCTGATTCACCGCCGCTGCGCGCTGGCGTGTGACTGCGCGTCGCCTTGGGTTGCCCCCAGGCACCTACGTTGCGGAGGTCCTCGTAGGAGGTCTCCGAACGGGCACTACCGCACGCAGGAACAGTCAACGGGTAGTGGCGTCAGTATGGACGGCCTCAGGTATCTGCCTGGATGTATAAATCGTCCAGTGGCATACCGTTCGGAGGTTTTTCTTTTCACTTCACATCATCTTTGTCTTGCACATCTCTGAGTCTTATCCTCGCAGTCATCGCTGTTTGATCCCGTGCACACTCCAAGCTTCAGTCTTCCACCGCTTCTACTATCCTCTCTCGTCTGCTTCCCGTCTCAGACACTCTCGGAATAGCATCGCTACCTGCTCGCTCAGACCGCAGCAACACCTCCCGCCCGAAACCTTTCCGAATCAAGGTGGCTTCTCGACGCCTCCGGACGCCTCCATATCAGTCAACCATGTCCTCTCGCTCATCCTACGGCGCGTCCTACGCACAGGACAAGGGCGCATATGCTCCTCGCTCGACATCGAGTGCCTCCAGTATGCTTCTACCTAGCTCTGATGTATCTGAACTCGTCACTGACCAACTGTAGCCTACACAAACACCTCATCGGCTTCCTCAAGCGTCTACGCCCCCTCCGCCCAATCCTCGCGCAGCTACCGCTATGGCAACAAGCCCCCGGGGTCCACCGTCGTCCACAATGGCGGCGGCCAGTCCAATGACCCCAACACGAGCACCTCGGCTCCGAACGCGGGATACTACAATTAGATCCTCCAGTTTTCTTCCTGTCTCATGAGTCAGTCGTGAGACGGGATGGGTGACTATCTCTGGATAGTGACCGCCCCCAGCATATCTTTGGCGTTTGTTGCGGCATCGGGTATGGCTTTGGATTTCCTAAGGAGTCTTAGATGGTATGATGGCTTCAAAGCTACCGGAGGGTTGTTTTGGTGTCTAACGACATTGATGTACTTCTGCTTGCTTATTTCCTTTTTTTCATTCACTCGCGGCGCTGGGGTCGAGGTTCCTTTCGTTATAAGATGAACCTCCCCGTTTTAGCCTTTACTTGTTTCACTCGGTGCTGGCATTAGGTATTCCTTAACAGCAAATACTTCGCTCCCCAACATCTTGCCGTTCTTGACTATCGTGCCGATGAGGCGAGGTGCCGCAGCAATGCTCCTGATTGGCCGACTTTTAATCCACGCGAGCCATGTAATCCCTCCGGCCATATGCAGGCACACTGCCCATTGCCGCAATAGCCTACCGATCGTCAGATGCGCGGTTCCATCTGCCGAGCTCCGTCGTACAGCGGTCGGGACATGCAGGTACAGAGCGGCCGCGCGTTAATCCAGGCTTTCCCTAGCGGTGTCTTTGTAGCCTGCCGAGGCATTTTGAGGCATATTTGAGGCGGCGAATGACTTAGTCCCTGGGCAGATGGCCACTGCGTTACCTTGTGCGTATGCGTGGTTTGCGGCTTTGGTGTTCATTCTTGGTTTGGTGGGTGTGGTTTTGATGCCTGATGAACAGGGTGAGGGCTTACGACGACCCTGCCGTGCCTCATACGTGCCCACGAGTCCGTGGGCCACGGATGGGACGCCTAAGATCCTCGATGGGTGCCTGCACAAGAGATCCACCAGGTATCTTGACGTGTTCACCGCGAGAACTGTTAGGGCCCATAGCCTGATGTCCTACGCACGCTAAGCGAATAGCACACTCGTCGCAACACCTCAGGCAAACTAGTCTTGCTGTACCACGAATGCAATTCCCCAAGCTTTTGAGTATATCTAATCAATCCTACATTGTAGTCAAACACTCCCGTTAGGCACCGCGACAGCCCCATTAGCTCCCGCCACCCCATTCGCCACCTTCTCCAACGGCTCCCCCCAGATCTCTATCACCAACGCTTTCTTATTAATCTTACCCATCGCATTCCGCGGAATGCTCTCTACAACCTTCATCTCCTGCGGAATCTTATAGTTCGCCAACAACATCTTCAATTCCCTACGCATATCGAGCGCAGACCACGCCTTACCGCCTCGGCCGGCCGTCTTACCCTTCTCGCTCAGCATGACCACGGCAGCGACCTTCTGGCCCCATGCTTCCGAGGGCAAACCAACGACGGCAACTTCGTCTATTTGCGGAAGGGAGAGCATTTCGCGCTCGATTTCGAGGGCCGAGACTTTTTCGCCGCCAGTTTTGATAATGTCGGCGGATTTGCGGCCTTGGATGAAGTAGAGGGGTCCGTGGGTCCAGTCTTGCGTGCTCTTGCCGGCGCCGGGGACGCTTCGTCGGATGGCGACGTCGCCGGTCTTGAACCATTTCCCTTGGCCGTCTGCGTCGTCTGTGAACTCTTTCAATGTTGCTTCAGGGTTCTTCCAGTACTCGCGGAAGATGGTGGGGCCGCGAAGCTGGATCTCTCCATGACGCTCGCGGTCGGTTGAGGGGTCGATTTCGTCACCCTCTTGTATGATTTCGCCGGTTTCGGTGTCAACGAGTCGGGCTTGTACCGAGGGGAGCGGCCAGCCTACTGAGCCGTCTACACGGTCGGCGAAGGAGAGGCCGCAGGAGAGCGCCATGCCGACCTCTGTCATGCCGTAGCGCTCCAGGAGGACGTTGCCGCCGCTGAGCTCGGTCCAGGCCGATTTGACTGGTGTGGGAAGAGCTGCGGATCCGGAGATGTTGAGACGTAGGTTGGAGGGATGTAACGCGGTCTTCGTAGCCGCCTGGAGCTCGGGCTTTAGGCTTTGATGCGATGCAAGTAGCCGTGTGTATATTGTGGGCACAACAGTCAGAAATGTGATAGGCTTCTTCGCTGGATCGGGATTCGGGAGGAAAGGAGCAGCCAGTCGCTCCCAGACGGCCGTCGCGTTGAACGGAAACTGAAACTCTATAGTGCTGCCGACAAAGAGCGGGGTCAAAAGCGCGTTTATGGTGCCGTGGATGTGGTGGAGCGGTAGCACGTGCAATAGCACATCTTCGCTGCTGTAATCCCATGCCTTCAGCAACGATCGTGATTGCGCCGTGAGCACGTCTTGTGGTAGCAGTACACCCTTTGGTCGGTTCGTTGTCCCTGATGTGTACAGCATTATGCCTCCCTTGTCGCTTGTTGGATCTTCCAGCGTAACGTAGTCGTCCGTCTTGCCCATCATGATCTTCTCCTGTTTGTAGTTGATCGGCGAGGTCTCCATGCCCTCTTTCAACACCTCGTCTGCCTTCGCCTGGAACATCTCCGAGGAGAGCAGCATGAGCGATTCGCTCTGGTCGATAATGTATCGGAGCTCGTGCGCAGGGAAGGTAGGCGATAGTGGGACGGCAACTGCGTGTGCGGCGAGGATAGAAAGCAGCGTCACTAGAGTGCTGTCAGCCGATATCTCTTGCAATATCCCAGGGGAATTGGGCTGTACTCAATGCGCACCTACATAGTCGTACCCATTCTCAACCAGGAACGATATCCTCTCCCCCGCTGTGCTCTTCCCACCAGCATTCCTTTGCAGCTTGTCCTTTGCAGCCGCGACATCATTCACCAGCTCTCCGTACGTAAAAGTCCTGCCGGACAGACCGTGGATGACAGCCGTACTCTTTCCATCGTGCTTCTTAATCGCTTCGAAAATGGGGAGCCGGGGCAGCGTGGAAGCCATTCTCGTTGTTGTGAAGGCGAATGTGCGTCGGGCAAAATGCGAGGAACGGGGCGCAGATGTATGGAGAAAAAAGAGTGTACGTGGACAAAAGGTTTTCGCCAACATGGAGATGGAGGGCAGAGCCCGGGAGTAAGACGCGGCTGGATGCAAGTCTTCGGAGAACGGCAATTGGGATTAGGATCGCTGGCCGGGATGCCGATAGCTTACCTTATGCTGGCGCCTCTCAATGGGCATCTTAAGTGATGGATTTCATCTGAAAAAAGATTTTTCGCTGTAGGATAGACGTTTCGACGCAGGATTGCAGCATTGTCGCGATTTAACTAGCACGTCACAGCTCAATTGCTGATTCCGACATGTCTCGTGAGTGACGGCTATGTCGCATAGGATTACCGTCCTCTCCTCTTGGCGCTCGGTTCGGCTTGCAAAAATGGTTCCGAGACCAACATCAACAACTTCCATCACCACTTCACAGCGCCTCTGACTAATCCATCACGCTCGACCATCCAATTGGGCCATCATATGTCTCTACGCAGGATATTTGTTACCGGCAAACGATTCGCGTCCACAATGTCTCAATCACTGACTCCTATGGAAGATGCCATGCGTTCGAAGGCAAGCGCCTTCTTTCCATCCATCAGCGGCATCACGGCTAACTTCTTCGTAGCTCACAGAGACGCTAAAACCGACGGCCTTGGAAATACACAATGACTCGCATCTTCATTCACATCACAAGGCGATGAAAGGGGTGACGAGCAAAGAGGTACTATCTATCATTACCGCGCCACATACATGCTAACATTCGATAGACACACTTCCGGTATGATATGCTCTGATCCCAGGCCAAACAGAGTGAAACTAACCTAGCAAGTGTAATCATCACGTCCGACGCCTTCCAATCCAAGATGCAGCCCGCCCGACACCGCATGGTCTACTCACTCCTAAAGGACGAGATGGCGCAGGATGGCGGTATTCATGCTTTGCAGCTCAAGACGCGGACGCCCGAGGAAGAAGAGAAGCAGAAGCAGAAAGAGGCGGCTGCCCAGTGACGATAGTGGGTGTTGCTTGAAACATCTGTGCAAGTATTGTATATTATGAGGCGCATCTGCATGGCTTTTCATCTTCTACCTGCGAAGGGTAGATATTTGCATACTGTAGATTTACCAGTAGTTTGGCCTCAAGTTGTAGGCTCCGTCCGCGTTCGATACCATATTAGCAAGCTGCGATGCTTTCGGAGAGCAGGGAGCGAGTGATGTTGAGAGGCTTGCTTCGGTCACCTGATGGCCCAAGCTTCCATCCATTCCATCTGCGAGCCGTCCCTCCACAACGGTCTTGACCTCGTATGGTCTAATTCCCCCCCTAAGGTCGGTCCCCGTCTTTTCACACGTTATCATAATCAACAACACGACCACTCCATCCTATGGATCTAGATGGAACGCGGCGCACCTGCTCTTGGGCTTAGTACGGCGAGCCGCCCAGCATGTATCGACACGCTTCGCAGCCAGCCAATGGCATCGCTTACATGGACAATCATTGTGATCCCGCCAACAATAGGCTTCACACCAAAAGATTAGTTGATCCAATGATTATTGCGAGTTGACATCCCCGGAGACAGCTCGGAATGTGCGGGACGGCGTGGCTTGCATGATGCACTCGTCTATTACTTCCATGTTGCTTTCTACATTCAACATTGAGGTCGACCAAGCGGAACGAAAGACTACGGCGCAACTCCCTCGCGTACATAAGAGGAGATCCACCCTGTTCACCGCGAATGAAGCTCTAACGGACGCTCGGCCTTTACGTTCGTTGATTAGCTTTCCCATCACTCCTTCCTGTCATTCGTTTTGGTCATCCTTTCCACCATGGTGTTCCTTCTCTCCCTCATTACTGCTTTCTTGCTCGCCGGCCGTGGCCTAGCTATACCGTTTGTAGGGGAGCGAAGAGGTATGTATGAGCGCGCCCCAAGGCTGGGGCACAAGATGCGTCGTGTCAGTGAGACATTGGGCAGATCTAGTACGAGGCACTACGTGCTAAGACCCTTCCGCATAAGTCGGACGACCACCTTGTACTCTAACTGCTTTGACAACGCATCTTGTACCTCCAAGCTGCGATCATCTCCAGTGTCAATGGCTAATTTCGAGGCTAGGTGCGGTTGATTCGCAGTTGCTCACCACCTTTAACCTGATGGAGCAATATGCCTCAGCGGCGTACTGCAAGAGCAACTACAACTCGCCTGGAGACCGCATAACATGCAAAGCAAAGTCTTGTCCGCTTGCGGAAGCGGCTAACGCATCGTCGTACATCGAGTACGCAAGGTAAGTGCTCGAATTCGCGTTACATTCCCGCTTGCATCTGGACGACGTTGGCCAAATGATTGGACAATGGGTTCCGTACCAGACTCCAAGGAGGGTACAAGACGCGTCGTAACTAAGACATCAAACGGGTCTGATACCAAGTACTACCTGCTGAGGCTCCTCTCGATGAGCTTTGCAGATGACCAAGTTGTTTCCAAACTAACTTTCATGACGCATCTTGTTCCTCCAAGCTGGGAATTGCCGTGTCTGTTGTACTTTCTGTGCATTGTGTTGCACCGTTGAGCATGCTTCTCCACTTCTTCATAGCTAACACTCCGCAGTACCCTCAACACAGATGTGACAGGCTATGTGGGTACCGATCCTACCAACAAGCTCATCGTCGTCGCCTTTCGCGGTAGCGTCTCTCTCGACAACTGGCTTACCAACCTCAATTATAAGGCCGTTTCAACCGACCTCTGCAACGGATGCACAGCTCACGGGGGTTTTTGGCAATCGTGGCTCGACTCGCGCAAAGACGTTCTGGCAGCTCTCAAGCAGCTAGCAAAATTGCACCCAAACTACAAGATCGCCGCCACAGGCCACTCGCTCGGTGGCGCCATTGCGTCGCTCGCCGCTGCACAATTACGAAACGATGGGTACAACGTCGCGTTGTACACTTTTGGCTCCCCGAGGATTGCTGGCTCGAAGCTCAGCAATTACATCACCAATCAACCGGGAGGAAACTACCGGGTCACACATTGGAATGATCCTGTCCCACGCGTCCCTCCAATCGCGTTCGGCTTTGCGCACATCAGTCCGGAGTACTACATAAACAAGGGGAATGGACAGCGGGTTGGCGCTGGAGATATCAAGCAGTACGAGGGAAGTCTCAATCTGCGAGGAAACGCTGCCTGGTTTGCCACAGATATTTTTGCGCATGGCTGGTACTTCAATTCTATTGCAAGTTGCTGGGCTTAGTGAACAATTTGGATCTTGAGCGCTTCGATGTGCTGGGGCTCTTGACGCTTTGATGTTTGGCTGTTTCTGCACTCCTTCATTGCACAAGTTCTACATTGCTTCGTCGCCATTGCTTTCCATCTTGCTTCCCAACTTACACACACTTGTCTTTACCTAATTTGAAGGCTACACTCGCTTTGGATACCTCTTGCCTTTGCCACGTTGGCTGTTCAGCGTTTAAATGTTGTGGCTTACGGGCAGATGTACTCCGCTCCTGCCACTTGAGTGAAGGGCACATGATAATTTGTTCACCTGGCACCGTGTCGGTCCACCCTTCTTGCCCTGCATGCGCTCTCGCCTTCACCTCGACTCGCTCAAGACAACTTTGTTTTAGAAATTAGCACCTGCACCATCACCACCACGTCAACCAGTCTACCTTTACCTACAGGGTCCATCGCGCATCTCGAAAGGACTATGCCCGGTATCAAAGACGGTAAATCATCCCTTTTCGCTTTGAGGCACAAATCGCGTCGTATTTTGCGAGGGTAGGCGAGGTGTGCCTCGAGACAACGGACACTAAGACCCTACATGCTTTGTACCCCAACCTAGGGGACGTTCGACAAAGTATCGAATGTTGACTGACGCTCTACAGTAAATGATCCGTTTGGCTTTAACCAGCCATATCCTACGGCTCCGGAGGGTGAGATCAGGCACGAGCCTGACCCAGACTATGTGCCGGTACCTGGTGTTCTCAAGGGTACTTATCCCTCGACGACTAGTCATGCTGTCTTTGTTTCCGAGCCTGCGAGACAAAAACTCTTCTTTCTGATACTGCAAGCTCCAGCAGCTTCTTTCTGGTTGAGATCTGCTAACCTTTCTCCATTCTAGACCCACGCTTCAACCGCGATCCCGAGGCTGGTCGGAAGCGCGGCAATCGGCATGGAGCCTTCAGTCGAGTCTATGTTGTCCCTGAAGTCCCCCAAAAGCTTGTCGAAGTAGGAAAGGAGTGGCCGACACCAGAGATGAGGTCATGGGCTCCGCGAGATCCTTCCTCTCAATCCGTAGAAGCTCCCCGATCGTCGGCTTCAAACTCATCCACTCCTAAGACTTCGGAAGCTATAATCGAAGCTAGAGATACCACAACCGGCACTGCCTCTAGAGATACCCCGAAGGCGGCTGCCTCCTTGAAGGGGTTTGTCTCCCACGATGCGCACATCCCACCTCATCGGAGACCCCGCAATTGTCCGACTGAGCGAGAGTCTCCCAGCAGGGATTCAATCGACCAGGTACTAGTAGAGCAGGAGAACACTTCAACCGCTTCACCTCCCTCGAAGAATTTTCCGGCCGTCACGGTAACATCGCGATCAGGACCCGATATTTCGGATTCGATTCGAGAGGGTGCCAATTCCATCAGATCTGGAAGTGTTCACAAGTCGGTCGGGCGACGTGTCTCAAGCTCCGTTAGCGACACCTTGGTGAGTAGCGAAGGTCAAGACGATGCCACAATCGCCATGCGCATGGAGTACAAAGAGTATGGCATCGAGCACGAAGCATATGTACGTTCGGCGACTCACTGGCCTACCAGCCACTAATCAACCACAGGGGATCGAACAGGCTTCAAAGCTAGAGAAGGGAGTAGTCGACCAGCACAAGTATGCGAAGGTAAAGATGACAGGCGACCGTACTCGGGAATTGTACGATCGTCATTGCAAGATTCGGGAAATACTGTGGAAGCAAGAAGAAGTCCAGACTGCGTATTCCACCCAAGAGCAGAGTCTGAACGCAATGGACTACGGCACCTTCGAGGGCTATTATGAGCTCATTTGCTCTCAGCACAAGGGCTGGTGGGAGGACCGCTTCACCAAAGCTAGGGAAATTATGACGATGGAGAAAGAGGTTGGGATTACGGAGTCGCGTCGTTATACCGGGGAGGAGCTACTGGCCATGGATGCGGTCGGGCTCGGTTGCCTTTACAACAAAGTCCTCTCCGCATACACTCAACACCTTGAAATCGAGCGCGGAGGGTCGAGACTTGCTCCTTTCGCGGCTGAGGAACGCAAGAAGTTTGGAACTTGTACCGCCGGGGATGAGTTAGCACATCCAATGGAGCTAAAGCTGCGTGGAACATACTTCTACGATACTGACAGCGGTCCGAAGTCCCAGTCCAATGCTAGCGACGCCATCTCTGTCGTGGACGATGACTATGACGATGATGGAAGTGACGGTCTCGTCCTCTTCAAGGGTTACGGCGCATCTAAGGTGTGTTGTAGCGGCTCTCCTTATCTGGCAATGAGCTTACAAAACATCAGTGATTCGACCGCTTCTGAACGGCTGTTTTACTTCTTGGTTTTCCTTTAGCGGATTCATGATAGCAGTCAAGGACCCGGCGCAGCAGCGCATATTTAACTTTACTCAAAGGGTACCTGGCTATAGCATCGCTACCGGCGTATTGTGGCCATTGCAACAATGGTATCAAGATAGGCGTTGGAAAGTAGGTGGATCGATTCTTTATATTCCTTAGAGTATCCGGGAATCTACTTGCAAAGCAGTTTGTTCGCGAGTTTGACTTAGCGGTGGGATTCGGCGTTGGGGCAATAGACCAAGCACTTCACCGCTTCATGTCCGCAATTAAGGGTGTTCCTCGATGTCGCATGTCCGCACTGTGCGCTCAAATCAACGTAGTACTCTACCAAAACCCCAAAATCTCGAAAGACATCAACAAGTCAACGTTGGAAAGCATTCGGACGGTATAAAATTATATATTAGAATGCTAAGCCGCTACAGAGTGACCCCAAATATGTACTCTGGATTCCACCTCGGTAGATATTTAACTCCCTAGACGGTAGACGTGGCCGGGGGCTGCTGCTCAATAGGAGTAGGCTCCTCCTCCACAGGGGTAGGCTCCGGAGCAGCGACAGCCTCGTAGACGTTCAGGCGGTCCGGGCCACCGCAAAGCTGCTCACCGTCGCCTTTGCAGGGCATTGAGCAGCCACCAACAGTGGAGAGTGCGCCGCCGTTGGAGATTTCGTTGCCGCAGAAGCATTCACCAGCGTCTGTTATATCTTGTCAGCAGGAGATCTAGAGGTAGAAGCACGAGCAAGGACGTACACTCAATACCAGCATACTTATAGCCAGCGCCTGCACAGGTAGACGTGCAGGCCTCAGGGGTCATAGCATCAGTGCCACCGGGCACCTGCTCAAGCACTGTCAGAGTGCGAGCTTGAACGCTGTCGGTGTAGCAGCCGAGCGAAGTCCAGCCCTCCGGTCCGGGGTTGGTGGTGAAGCTCGTGTAGACGGTAAGACGATCAGGTCCACCGCAGGCCTCAGTGGAGTCGCCAGCACAAGCCATGCTGCAGCCAGTGGTGCCGGACTGCACCGGGATCTTCGGGCCACAGTACTATAGAGTATGTTAGCTTCGACTATCGAGTCTCCAAAGACCGGGTTACAAGCTCGTAGTCTGCAAAGCTGATCCAGAAGGGTCTTAGCACGTAATGTTTCATACTGGACCCTCTGCTATCTTGCTTTCACGACGCATCCTGTACCCGTTGGGTGAAAACGTACGCATTCGCCACTGTATTCAAGACCAGCAACGGCATAGCCCTTTCCACTGCAGTAAGCGATGCAAGAATCAGCGTCCACGGTGTTGGTGCCCATGTCGTAGAAAAAGTCGGCAGAGAGCTCGCGGTTGTGAACGCTATCCGTGTAGCAACCGTTGTACTCCCATCCTGCTGGGAGGGAGGAGGATGGCGGAAGATCGCGCTTGGGGAGAGAGATGGCAACCGTCGAAGCGGCGAGGAGGGAAAGAGAGATGAAGGAGTGCATTTTGTCTGGTGTGAAAGGAGTTTGAAAGAGTGACTTGGTGGAGAAATGAGTGACTGAGTCGGAAGACTTGATTGCTGTTTGGATGATGGTTGGAGCGGATGAAGAACTGAACTTGGGTAGGAGAATGGGAAGTACTTATACATAAACAACAAGCCTCTATTGGAATGTAAATCTCCCTTGTTTTCAAGGGCGCTATTGTTCTCCGTAGAACAGTTGCACTCAGCGAGCCACAATCGATACACACTGCCGTTTACAGCACCGCTCGGTGGATCGTGACCTACTCCGACCTCTCATAAGTAGCGTTACGCAACACGGGAGATCAACACGATCACTGCTCTCGCCACCTTGGAGCTTCTTCAAGCTTAGTACTGTCCAAGACAAGCCATTCCAGCCAGGTCTTGATCAGCCCTGAAATTCTGGGGGAAAGGTACGCGTAGAAATAAAAGCCACAATGGGCTGACATGTCTCTGGAACGCCATCTGGACCACACACGGCGTTGTTGAGCGACTTGTATTAACTGGCGAATGTAGAGGCTTAGCCTGGGTAAGCTTTAGCAAGTCCACGTGGGTACACGATCAATGTCAGAATCAGACATGATAGACGAGAAAGACGGCAAGGAAAGTGACCAGACTGTCGGTTGGGGAGATTGTCGATAATAAGGCGCTGTGGCTGAAGCAGCTATGCTGAATCTGAACTAATTCGTCACGTGTAACCCCTTTCACACTACCATCCAAACGAGGGCAGCATCGCTTCTGTCTAGCGAGCTGACAGCAAGCCAGACAACGCGAATGTGGATATCGCCATGCCTATACAGTCACGTCGAATGAATAAGGCACATCTAGAGTGCTGTTAGGCGACCTAAAGCAGTCGTTTACGACGTTTGCTTTTTCCAGATGGACTTTGCAAAGCTGAGCTAGAGGATCTCAGCCCGTATTGGGTTATACTAGACTCCCCGATGTCTTACTTTTACGTCGCATACTGTAACCTAGCCTAAGGCACATTGGTATGCCTTCTTCAAAACAAAGATTGGGTCGTTGAATCAAAGGTAACGCAAGTCGTAACGGAGGCGGCGAAAAACGCTCCGGAGGTCGGAGTACAAGCTCGTAGTCTGCAAAGGTAGCTAGAGGAGTCTTGGCATGTAATGTCCCATGTTGGATCCGCATGCTGTCTTACTTTCAAGACGTATCGTGTAAGTAGTACCCAAGCTGGGTCCTTTCGAAAGCGCGTCGTAGATGTCCCGGCAGGATGGTTGACGGGGATTTCCATGAGCATGTTGAAGATAGCCTATTGACGAGGTGAAGCGACATTGTTAGGGACAGTTGATGTAGAAGAAGCGCAAGCGCAAGCAGAAGTCAGATCAAGCTCGCTGATGCGGGCATATGTCTTCGGGGCGATCTCTCCCGACACCTCGGCACCGGCCCGAAGACAGCGTCACCGCGGCCCGTGCCCGACCCCAACACCAAAAAATTAATCGCGACAAAGCTCCAAGTCGCGACAACCTCCCCGCACCATCCCCGCCACCATGCTCACCGAGCACTTTGTTGCCTCTATAGCGACGCAGACGAAGGCGAATACGGGCATTACGAAAGACGCCGGCGTCTTCTTCCACGAATACCAGCCTTTAGCTGCTCAGCGCCATGTCTTCAAGAAGAGTGCAACGGCGCCGAATGGGCTCGCTGTGAGCAGCTCGCATATATTTGCGGCACAGGAGGGCAAGGCCGTCGTGCATGTGTATAGTAGGGAGAAGGGAAACCAGGAAGCTCTTGTGCCTTTTCCGGAAAGGATACACAGCATTGCGCTTGCGGCGAAGGATACGGTGCTGCTGCTGGGCACGGAAAGTGGACGGGTACTGGCTTGGGAGGTTAGTCTTATGCGTATTTGGAAAACGCACGTTAGTTCTCACACGTTAACAGATATGCTCTGGCCGACTCGTCTCGACATCCACTTCGCACCTCCAGCCCGTCACTTCCCTCGCCGTGGATCCTGCCTCGAACTTCTTCCTTTCGGGCTCGGCAGATGCCATGATACACGTATGGTCGCTCCCTTCGATTCTATCTTTCTCAACGGATACTTCGCGCTCGCCCTTGCACACTCTCTCCACGCATCGCGGCCCGATAACCTCCATAATTTGCGGTCACAGCTCTAGCAGCTCCAATATCGCTGTGTCTGTGTCGGAAGACAAGTCGGCCATAGTGTGGGACTATCACAATGGGCAGGCGCTGCGGACATATCTACTCCCAGAGCTACCTCGGGCATTGGCTCTAGACCCTGCGGATCGCGCTGTCTATGTGGCTTATGATGACGGGAGTCTGCAGACGCTAAACTTCTACGATGAGGTACAGGCTTTGACGGCCACTGACACGCTCCGTGATACTTCCTCCTCGCATCGCCCGGTACAACCTTCCAAGAGGACCAGGTTCAGTGCTGATTCGCAGAAGCTGGGTGCGGCGCTGAGCCTGAGTCTGAGCTGGGACGGGACGTCCCTTGTATCAGGACACGCAAGCGGCAAGGCAGCCGTCTGGGACGCTGCGAAGAGGATGTGGCTATCCACCCTGACCAGTCTCCCTGGGCCAGTCACCAATCTGCGATTCTTAGAACCCACTGGATTTCCCAAAGCACGAGAGCCCACCTTTAAAGTCCACACGATCGTCAAGCCGAAGCAAGATGCCGGTCTGACTAGCGGTGATGCGCTCGTTCCCACCAATTACAGCCTGACTATGCAGTTTGTCGGTCGGCTACCCAGCTTGCCCATCTCTGCAACAGAAAGCGGAGCAGCGCGTAGAAGCGAGTTTGAAGAAGCTCTTACCCATCCGAGCTTTCCGCAAGCGATGCTCGAGGAGAGCCTTGCGGAGCTTGCAACTTGGAACGCGCCGGCTAAGAATGGCCTTGCTCCCGCTGCAGACTTTCTGTCTCTAAATGAAACGGGCACTGCCCAAGACACTGAAGGCTCGTCCAGCAATGCACAACCCCAAGAGCTTCAGCAGCTCAGGAAACAAGTCGCAAGCCTCCAGCGTGTTCAAAAAGTCACGTTCCAGCAACTCTCGGACCTCCGCGAGGAGAAAGAGTACTTCGTCGCCCGCGAGCAAAAGCGCGCACAGTGTGCGCAGCTCAAAGCCAAGAAGGCATCTGGCCCTGCGAATGGCACAACACCCGGTGCTGACGACGATGTGGAGATGAGCGAGGTTGACTCGGCCTCTTCCGCCTCGGACGAGTCAGAAGAATCAGACCACAGTGACGACGATGGCGAAGCGTCCTCCGATGAGGCTTCTGATGGCAATTCTTCGGAGTGAGGCGATCCCGAATATCCAGCCTGCCTATCGAACCGAGTCCTTATCTATCTTTGTCTCAACTTCGGCGTTGCGTTCGGGCGCTGTTTCCGATTGTTGCTTCTTCTGGCGCGTGTGCGCGGATTTTTGCTTTTGCTGTAACGTTTGTCTTGTGTTTGACGAACAGGGGAAGCGATCGCTTGAACATCAAAGGGCTCTAGACACGTTCCGTTTACTCAGCGACAGGAGGACGAACGGCCCGAAGTGGCGGCTCCACTGCTTTTTGCAAATACCCGTTCCTCCGACTGACCCTCAGTCGGATGTTATTTCCCCCACGCGTACCTATAACGTGGTATCCCTCATCTATATCCGAAAACACCCCGGCCTCCGAGCTCTTACGTCGACTCGAGTCCACTCCCGCACCTCCCCGAACCCAACCTCACACAAACCGCCCAGCGGCCCCCCAGCCAACCCCCCAGCCATCCTACTTACCCTCACCTCAAAGCTCCCACCACAACGTCCTTCGAGAATACAGAACTACAGGCAAAGCGGGGTAATCGCGCGTGTGGCATGTCGCACACGCCCTACAATTAAAGAAAACCAAGCGCCCGTCATCCGTTCGG
>Ga0247803_1000444_pt1 | contig 22888 bp, 26 predicted proteins | sample UWRJL014104B1_FD_180928 | JGI IMG/M metagenome (GOLD analysis project Ga0247803, IMG submission 180928) | Plant litter microbial communities from Arlington Agricultural Research Station in Wisconsin, United States - UWRJ-L014-104B-1 | ecosystem: Environmental > Terrestrial > Plant litter >...
TAGAGCTAGGGTACAGAACTTTGCGGCGTGTCCTGCTTTTTTTACTGTGTCTACCTTGGGTTATATGCTTCACTGGGACTATTTCTAGAACGCGGTAATCCCCCTGACCTAAAAGATACGCTTGTGCGAACGCCTTGCTACATAGTTCTAGCCTGCACAGAATAGCTATGTAATTGTCTTCCAATCTAACAGGGCAGGGTTGTAGCTGTCAGACCCATGGCTGTGCAAAGTCTTGACCACCCCCGCAGCCCTCGCAGCCCTGCGATCAAGCTCTGCCTCCCCATCAAGCAGCCCACCTCTTGTAGGCTCGCCACCTTACAAGGTCATGGCTGGAGCGGTTCGTTCTTCCTCACTGTAGGTCGCGGGAATTACCACTGCCAAACCGCTCAGGTTACCGTTAGTTATCACTCATAGTCATGCTTACAAGCCTCACGCACTTCCACTTTCACGCTTCACATTCTACACCCAAAGTAGCATCGATGTCCTATCTACGTAGTCCCTATCCGCCACTCATTCAATAGTTCAAACGACATCTTTGTATACGGATGATGACTGCCAAGGGTCTTTTTACGCAGCTGAAAACATGCTCCCATTAATGAGATGGCCTCCTCATTGCGGCTTTGATACTGTAACGTGAAGGCGAGATTATTCATAGCAGTCAATGTGTCTGGGTGCTCATCGCCAAGCAATCTCTTCCTCGTCTCCATCACTTGTACCTGCAGCTCTTCGGCCTCCTTCCACTGGCCTTGATTCGTGTACGTCAACGCCAGGATGCTCACGCTAGTCAGGGTGTCAGGGTGATCTTTCCCCAGCGCCTTCTCTCTTCCCTCCAGCGCTCGCCGGTTCATCTCCTCAGCCGCCTCGTACTTCCCCTGATACTGCAGCACCGACACCAGGTTGCTCACGCTAGTCAGGGTGTCAGGGTGCTCTTTCCCTAGCGCCTTCTCATATCCCTCCAGCGCTCGCCAGTTCATCTCCTCAGCCGCCTCGTACTTCCCCTGATACTGCAGCACTAACGCCAGGTTGCTCACGCTAGTCAGGGTGTTAGGGTGATCTTTCCCCAGCGCCTTCTCTCTTCCCTCCAGTGCTCGCCGGTTCATCTCCTCGGCCGCCTCGTACTTCCCCTGATACTGCAGCACCAACGCCAGGTTGCTCACGCTAGTCAGGGTGTCAGGGTGCTCTTTCCCCAGCGCCTTCTCACATCCCTCCAGCGCTCGCCGGTTCATCTCCTCAGCCGCCTCGTACTTCCCCTGATCCTGCAGCGCCAACGCCAGGTTGCTCACGCTGGTTAGGGTGTCAGGGTGCTCTTTCCCCAGCGCCTTCTCTCTTCCCTCCATCACTTTCCTATAAGCCTCTTCTGCCTCTTTATATCTTCCATCGCTACGGGTGCAACCTGCAAACGTCCAGAGCAATCCCATTTTTGCCTCTCCTGCAATTTCTTCAAAATCCGCATCTAACGCATATCGTGCGTGTGGTAAGTACATCCTCCACACGCTTCTATTCGTATGATCGCTGTCCGGAAACACATACTCTAGTCGTTGTATGACCTTAGCTGCCCACTGTCCGAGAGACTTCTCCGTCCGCAGCCAGTTTCTAGTTGCGAGGTGTACGAGCCGGTGTAAGTCTAAGACTTGGTCTGTCTTATGTTTGGTAACAAAAGAGTAAGCGGTTAGAGTACCGATGGCGTCAACCGCCTTTTTGGCGGACTGCGCTGGCGGGAGCAGGGATTGGGGGATGTCCTTCGCGTCGACACACGCCATGAACGACAAATACTCTGCCGCTAGGGGGTCGCACGTTCGAATCTGCTCGAACGAAATGAGCCAAGTTGTTGCAATTGGGTTCTTGATGTCTACATATCGTCCTTCGTCCTCAAACTCTTCGCTTAGGATATCGATAGTGTCCTGCTCTGTGTCATCGAGAAGCGTCGAATACTCAGATAGGCTAATCTGGATCTCGTTGATATATGCGGCCGCTTGGACGATGGCAAGTGGGAGATAGGTGAGTTTGAGGAGCAAGTCTGCTGTAGCCTGGTCATCCTCTAACAGATCCCGATCGGTTAAGGATGACTCAAGCAGAGCTTTCGCCATGGTGTCGTCCATCTCGCCAACTGAGACTACATTCTTGCCGGCCAGCTTCGTCGCCGCCCTGCGACTTCGAGATGTGAACAGAATGGATCCATGCTTGCTCTTCGGCAAGTGATCGATTCGACGGCTGGACCCGGTTATGCTGCCTGCACTCTCTGTCCACACGTTGATGTCATCGGCGTTGTCGAACACTAGGAGCCATCTCCCAAAGCTTTCTTGACTAAGCCTGCGTTGGACGAGCTTTTGCACCTCTGCTTTCTCTTGCTCCAAGTTCGGGATCTGCAGCTGCCGGCCCACCTCCAGATACGCTTCCAGCATGCTCTCGACATTCGTTACTGGGATCCAGAACACCGCGCAGTCTGCGTGTTTCTCCCGCCATTGATGGGCGAATTCAAGTGCGACCTGAGTCTTCCCAACACCTCCAAGGCCAACAATTGCTACTCGCTCGCAGCGACTTTCGTTCGCAAGCAATGCGTTAATCTGGGCAATTTCTGAAATTCGCCCCACAAACTGGGTGTTTTTCTGAAAGGGTACAATCCACAATGCTTCTGCTCGTGGGGCTACGTCGCGTTCAGCTTCAGTACAGGGATAAGGTGAGGCGACGTACTGGTACGGAGCTCTACGATGCGCTGCATGTTATATTCCTGAATAATGTCAGCGCGATTCTTACGTGAAGTAATAGCGCCCTTACATCAATCACGTATGTGAGGTTAACCGGTGCCATGCCTACAAAGCATTAGCTGTCTAACGTAACTACCCAAAGTCTTCGATGTACACACTCTGCTTCAGTCGCAGGTTCTGAATACAGTCTCGCACCCGAAATTTCTGTGCCATGTGCGTCAGATACCCCTCCGAAGCTGCTTCAATGGCACCCTTCTTCTTGTACTCCTCAAGCCCGATGTTTTGCAGCCCCTGCTCAACGTTGAAGCGGAAGTACTGTTTGTCGTCAAAGTGTTTAGCCCACCTCGCGATAAATTTCTTCTCTGTCGCCTCTGTCTCCGTTGCAATCTGCACGACCGTCTTACTTAGGAACTTGAACATGCTGTCCTCGAACGGCTTCTTGCCTGGGTTGCCTGTCCCAATAGAAATAAAACACTTGACTAGAGGTTTCAAGTCTCCCGTTTCCGAGCACCAGACGTTGGCTGCTTCTCCCTCCACCTCGTCCACCGGATTGTTCGCGCCAAAGCCGCCGTCGGCAAAGGTGCGGTCTCCAATACTGACAGGTTCGAAAAAGGTCGTAGCAGCGGACGTCGCGAGAGCGGCCTCGCAGATCTTCGCGCGTGTGCTTGGCTCGTCAGGGAGGCTGTAGCTCCGGAGACGGATCATGTTCTTTGTATCGCGATCAGTAGTGCACACAAAGCTGTCAAGCTTGTCAGAATCTGGACTACCCGTATGAGTCGAGCACCTACGTTCGACATCCACGCTCAGTCCCGTCATTGAGCAGGTCTGCCTTGGACGCACCACTTTGCGATACCACCTTTTGGACCGCACTCTGCAGCCTCGCCGAGTCGAATCGCGGCTTGAACCCGCCCTTGATATTGACTGGAAGGCGGTGCAGTTTCTCGCCGAACACGTCTGCAGCGAGGTCGCTGTAGGCAGCAATGCATTTGTCCACGTCCATTTCGAGCCGGCCGAGCATGATTGCAATCAGCCTATAGTCACAGTGGGGTCAGCCAGATTTTCCTCGAGAAAGAGGTCTACCTACCCGCCAGTGCTGGTGCCTCCAATGAGGTCAAAAACTTCGCATGGCTTCATTGGTGCAAGTTTATCCTTTTTCCGGTCGTAGTTTAGTCGGTCCATAATGCTTTTCAGAATGTACAGCGTCGAGAGCCCGCGCACACCGCCACCATCGAGAGAGAGCAGGCATAGTCCTGTGGTGTCGAGAGGGTTCGACTCTCCGCCGCGCTTGGTCGATGTCGTTTGCTCCATATCTCGATCTGCGCTTGAGGTCGCGCTTGCTCGTATAACGCGAGGGGACAAAAACGAGAGGTTTGCTACCAGCTGTGTTCACGCTGCCGGTCCGTCTGAATATAAGTAGGCTGAAGGCTGGGCCTCAGCTCGCCGCCGGGGAGGGCGAAAGGCAGACGCGCGCGAATCAGAGGAGCTGCATGTGCTGGCCAGTCGCAGTCGGTAGACTGGACAGGGCCTGGCGCTAGCGGGGTCCCGCCCCTCGTGTCGGCCAAATAAGTATACTCATAGGTTGAAACAGTATTCAGAACGTTAACACGCTGGACACGGATCACTTTCGTTATGAAGACGAGTTCTCTACAGATCAGGCAGGCAGTCACCCATGCAAACGTGGTTTTCATATCAGCATAGCTACGGGGGCTCAGGAGTTGCCTAAGCATATCACTGAAAGGCAGCATTAGATAACAAAGACATGTGCATATTTGCTAATTTTGCGAAGTTGAAGTACCTACAGACTCTTACGATACGGCGGTTGTCCAATTACAGGTGGACGGACGTTAGAAAGCGTAATTAATGAATGATCGATTCGGGTTGTCGTATAGCAACGATAGTCAGTTTGTTAGGGTGAATTCGAGGTAGTGAATCGCCTAGTGGAGACGGTGTAATATTCCCCCATCGCGTAGTGAGAACCACTGCGTAACGAGATGAAACCGCTATCTTGGCATCTTATTTCCTTCCCACGTGAAGTAATAGAGTTGTAGCTAGTGTGCCAGCGTTCTTCAACCATCTTAATATCTAATTAAACCTAGCGTGTAAGAAGAATATGCTGTAGCGTTGGCTACGCTGTCGATCGTTTCGTGAACGTATCGGAATCCAGTTACAACGCGCCAGTCCCCTATTCAACCACGAATTTGAACCATTTTCAGACCTCGGAGCTACAGATGAAAGTCGTATCACATTCTAATAAACCTTTCGGGTTTTGATGCGGCTTAAGTTGAGAGGTGGTCCAATTGGTCCTGTTTGTTCTGATTGTACTTTCTACTCTAAGCAGCTCTGTGTTCTAGCCATTGTCCACCACCCATTGTTGCTTTTCACTGCCTCGCACTTCGTGCTCATGCAATTGTTTTTCTAGCTCAAAGGAATGCTACTCACGTCGCTGGTGCAGAGACTCCGCCTAATGGTCGTACACAAGAGTGGAGGAGTCAGCACAACGTGCCACCGTAGATTCAGACGCAGCAAGGGGGGCAAATCCCCATTCCGCACTATTGCCTTATAAAATGGTCGCGCAATCCCGCTGGATCTGTTCTTTCGCACTCTCTTAACGCATTCTTGAGTTTCGTAGAACACTCATAATTTCCCAACACTTGACAGGTCATCTGACAAACTTATTCTATCAACCCCTACGTATCGGTCTTGCCTGCATAGAGCATGGCAAAACGGAAGAAAGGATCGAACGCGAGCTTACGTCCTAAAACCGTCTCTATGTCGCCCAACCGTCCTCGCCTCAACCCGCAAGAACGTCTGCTTCGCCGATTCTATGAGCCTCTCGTTCTGCTGCATACGCTTGGATGCACGAGAGGAGATCGTGCGCGTACCGCGATGCCTCCTCGAGAGAACCTGGCTGATTTGCCACTTAAGGATTTGAGACGGACGTTCCTCAACGAGTTGGCGTATATGTGCGACTACGACAAAGGTGGTGAGACCGTGACAGCGCTTGGATTACAGTCTACACCGGAAAGGCACATATTTTGGGTGGCAACTAACACAGGCTCGGAAACGACGATCATCGATTTTCTACGATCACTTCTGGCTCAAGTCAATGATGTATCGGATACTCCAGATACTGCGAAATCTGCAGCGGAGCTAGCATCACAGTGCATCGCTTTTGCAAAGCGAAGGATCAAAAAATACAGAAGCCATCTAATACCTTCACTTCGGAAATGCATTTTGTACCTTACTGAAACGGGAGCAGCGGTTGGTGAGTTCAGCCCTGGAAATCTCATCGTGGACGCTGATGCCAATTTCTTCCCACAGAACCCGGTCTCGTCGAATGGCTGCAAAGTTGGGAGCATGAGAAAAATCCTTTAGATCTGTGTCGCTCTGCTCATGCAAGTCGTAAATCAGATTTCATGCGTACCCTTGCTCGACTCAGTGAAGAACCGATCTACAAAAGCAACAGAGACGCAATTCACTCAGCTTTCGGCAAGATCAGACACTACATCGGGAGATTAGGATATCATTTCCGAGCGGCTGATACGTTAGTGAATTGCGCACCAAGGCTTGTGGACTTGCTCCAAGATTTCGAAGTTCGTGGCGTTCCTGTCCTAGCCAAATCCGTGATGCCTCCGCCAGATCAGTTGACAAGGCTTGATAACATCCTTGTTCGTATGCTACCAGCCGGATCTCCCGAACTCGAATTTTATCAGCAGGCTCTTAAAGATATGGACGCTCGCTATCAGCTATCCAAACAGTTTCTGGACAATTACACTAGGCCTGATCGGAATCCCTGCATTCATGCTGAGATCCAAATGCTGGAACAATTCTATGCACACAGGATGCATTTCGCAGCTGATGACCCATACATTGCTTGCAGCAAGCCAGCATGTTTTTGTTGTCTCCTCTACTTCCGACACCATCCAGGACATGTGGTGGAGCCTATTTCTCACAACAAAATCTATCTGAATTGGCAGCCGCCTGACTTTACCACACCGATGGGTAGCATTGGCCCAAACCACCAGCGAGATATCTTGAATGCCATGAATCAAGAGCTTCGAAAGGAAGCCTTACACCAAATTCATGGGAAAATTGCGCCTAAGGCATGGCATCCTGACTCGGTTACTGGCATCACGGAGTCCGCTCAGGGCGAGCGACTCGGACAGCTTGTGGAAGGGGTGGACGTTGCTCTGAGCGTAACAACTGAGAGACTGGTGCCTCATGAACGGTACAAAATTTCGCCTGCCTTGGGAGCTATGGAGGTATCCCTGTTCCAGGGACTTGATGAAGAAGAAGGCGAGACCAACTTCCTGACGGTTACCTCGAGTGTGGATATCACGAATAACACATCGCGATCTTCGCAGCCATTTCTGGAAGATCCTGTCAGCGACTCAGATCAGAGCGGAGGAGTCCAACTCGAGTGCTAGTTGGCTTCAGATTGCGTGGGTTTGTACGCGCTGTCTCCAACTATACATTCGTCGAACGTACACTAACTTCCTTTCAGAAACCCATACTACCAAATCCGAAGTGCCACATAGAAATCTACCACAAAATTTCCACCAGCATGCAGGAGGTCCAGGAACGTTTCCTCTTTCTGTAGTTCTTTCTCGTGTCCCGCTGCAATCTGAGCGACAGCTAAGCGCATGGAACTGGGGCACCCGGTGACGGCGTAGACTTCCTCGACGCAAACTGGGAAGATCTCGCTTTGCCAACTCACCTTGAGTCGGTGCTTCAGTTTGCTCAGAGCAATTTCTTTCAAGTCTTCTAGCAAGAATATTTCAGCTAGATAATATACTCTGGGGTCTTTCAGCATCGCCGGGTCGTCTGTCAATGTGAGCATCCGAATGCACAGGTTGCACTGAGGACTATATCTTGTAGCCCTTCTACACTGAGATCGTCTGAGTAATGGCCGGTATGCAAATACTCGAATACCCTCCAATGAGCCATAGCACTGTCTTCGTCAAACTCGATCACGCCCATCTCCCCCTCTTTGAATGTCTTGGCTTGGAAAGCCTTAGCGAAATAGCGGCTCTGAACACAGATCACAAATCGGTGCGCGTAGAGTTTCGTGCCATGTATCTTGACAGTGACATCCGAATACTCTTGGTTATTGAACATTCTAACACATTAGCATATCTCGCTCTAGTCCAATCAAGGTATAAGATTAGCGCGTACTGGCTTACGAAATTCGTGTTAGGAGGTTTCATCACAGGCTATGTGCAGTGTCAGAACGGCAAAAGAATCAAAGCAAAGATTGATCGAAGGAACGTACGTACTCGCATTGCTGGGTCGACGGCCTTGATCTGATCTGATGTTTGCGTGGGCTGAATGGCTTTGATGATTTCTGCGTAAATGCGGTCAAGATTGCGGTCGGCGTGGGACTGATGCTTGGCTTTGTCCTTCCTTGACTGGTCTCGCCGTCGTCGTATCTCCGTCTTAGTAGGCATATGTTTTGTATTTAAGGCACTGGGTAGACCATTTTCAAGCAGGACCGATGGCCCGGTGCGTTGGCAGGCCAACCAACCCGCATGTGTTTCGCGACCTTGTCGCACCAGACGTCAAGCGCCACGCAACCGCCTAGAATTTTCACTGCGCACATCGATTTCAATGGGAGTACGGAAACTTGACAATAGTGTGGATAGAATTTGCAGCGAAGTATGTATCGCAGAGTCAGAAGTTTGCCCTTGCGCACTATATGCGAATATCTACAACGTTTCCCTCGTTGAAAAAAAAAAAGAAAGAAGAGAAGAAGTCAAAGAAGCGAAAAATATACACACACAATACCTGTCATTACCCTCATTCCCCAATGCTCAGTGCGAAGCGCATTCGAATGTCTCCGTATCCATCGTCATCATCTAGCATTTAGCTAGCCCAGCAGCCGCATTCGGGTCCTTCGGGATAACTCCCGCATCCACCGCAGCACTGTAGCTCCACCTCCAGTCTCCACCAAGTTGCGTCTTCCAGCTCCAGAACGTCCAGCCCAAGTCTTTCTCATACGCCTGGACCTGCGCCGACCACCACTGCGTGTAAAAAGCCTTGTTCTCTTCCTTTGTCGGATCCCAGTCGGCATTCCACTCGACAGCAGAGTCAACCGCAAGACTCCATTCACCCACAATGATGGGCTTGTTGTCGTCTTGACCAAAGGTGTCGGCACAGGAAGTGGAGAGATACGAGGCTTTGCTCTGTTCGATAGGCGCCCATTTGAGGTAGCGGTGGTTGTCGAAAGCGACACCCTCTTTGCCCTGTAGGACGTCTCGCGGGTTTCCAGCGCCCCAGCCTTTGTCCATAAACTGGATGGTAAGCTGCTTGTCAGCAGCGATGTTGAGGCCCGCTTCTATTTCGCGGATCTTGTCGTGCGCGGTAGCGTAGAATTTGGTGATGAGGTCGGGATGCTCGCGCGCAGGCTCGTTAAGGACCTCGATCATGCCGGTTGTGCGGTAGGCTTTGTTCGTGTGGATGTGTTCGGTCATGGCGGTAAGGAACTTAACCCCCCTGTCGTAATTGTAGTCATTAAAGAAGCCAGGGGTTCCAGCGTACTGTAAAGATGTAAGTTGGTGGCAAGAGGGGCGCGCGGAACATCAACTCACCTGCCCGGTAAATGGCTGATTGGGTTCCTGTGCACCAGGCGCACCATGGAGATCCAGGATCACGTAGATATCCCTGGACGCGGCCCATTCTGCGAGTCTGTCCATTTTCTCCAGGCCGCCTTGTGGGAAATGTTCGCTGGCCTGGTCCACGACATCTTGAACAAGCCAATATCCCACGGGAACCCGAATGGTATTCAGTCCATACTCTTTCATTTTATCCAGGTCTTGTTCCGTGATCCACGAGTTCCAGTGGTTCTGGAAGGCCGTATTACCAGCTTCTTGGCCAAGTGCCAACATACAGTCAAACTCTGACTTGGCATCCCCGCATCCCATCGACTTCCATTCCTCACTGCACACTGAAAACAAGATTTAGAACACATATCACAGAGATAGGGTCTGTGCCCTGGGGATGGCTTACTCCATGGTTCGATAATGAAGAGCGAGCCCAGATTGACGCCACGAATCTTGTTGAAGCTTGGGCCGAAGCGCTTCACGGAGCGGCCTTTGCCGCTGGCAATGCTCCTAGCAACAGAGTTGGGTTGCTCGCCAAAGAGGTCGCGTTCCGCTGGAAGCCAGGCGCTGACTGCGGCGGAGAAACCGAGAAGGGAGAGAAGCGAACTCTTCATGATGTCGACGATAAAGACCAGAGCTTCCCTTATTGACTAAGTGTATGGATGGAAGGGTACAAAAGTATCAACCAGTGAAAATGAATGTATCAACCAGGAGGTATGGTCGGCTCGCTAGGAGGAACTAGAAAGCTGAAAGTAAGATGGAAAGATTGTAGAAAGATAGACACTAGTGTAAAGAGTGTAGATAGGGAAGATACTCGTACGAATAATCTGCATGAATGTGGCACCGTCAGATAATTATACACAGACTTTCCCTGCATCGGAGTCCCAGCGTCCTACGCATGTGCATCGGAGGATAACATCCGTACGGCCCGCTGTAGCTGTCGCTTTCGTTATAGGCGGCTGCGTCACAATTTGGCCCAGTTTGGCCCAAACAACCCATCAAGTCACGATCGGCATCCACACGTTTCGGACAGTATAGCCAGTGGCGAGCGTTGTTTGCATGTTTCAGTCCGTGCCTGATGCATAGGCGTCTAGTATGCGGAAATTGGCGGACTGCCGCAAATACGAAAGGGAGAAATGATGCAAAGGCGCAGGTGCCGTTGTCAGTTTGGCGCTTGGTTAGGCATCTGATAGTTTCCGCACACGCCACAAAGTCCGTAGTGCAGTCTAAGAAACGCTGGACAGCAAGCCTAGTCGAGTGCGGGTCTGTCGATGTTTCAAGGTCTGACGGTGTCGAGGTTTAGTCAGCTGGCGTGAAACAAACTTTAGGCGCCTTATATATTGAGGGGCCCGCTACGGACTTCAAAATTGCAAAGTAGTTGAAGAACAGGAAAGATTTGCAGAACGAATTGACTAAAGGTGCAGCATGAAATGAAATGAGAGCTTCGATTACCATTGGGTTTGGTTGTTGGACAAGTGCTAGATACAGTGCCGGACACCGTTCGTGCACGGTCCACCATGTTTGTCCGACGGAGGTTGTTACAAGACAATGGGCACGTCAGCCGCCGTTGCGTGCCTCACGCAACCCGAAAAAAGACCGCTTTATGGTAATGGGCAGTCATGGCTGAGAAATGAAATCGCGGCCCCATGGTGATGATGTCGCCTTGGGTAGCTGAGGCCATTGCCGCTTGTGCTCCAATGCGAGATGTACTTCAGCGATCCGTCAGATAGGTTGGTTTGGGTCCTCGTATGTAATTGATAGATCGGTGCCGCTGCCGCTGCGCTTGCTTGCTTGCTGGTGAAGAGAGTGCTGAGGCAAGAAGGTTTGGATGATGCATGACCTGGGGACCTGGGAAGCGGTATTATGTCACCATAGACACTAACTACCACTAATGCTGCATGATTGGCTGAACACCAAGCGAGGTTCTTCCTACCGAAACACTTCACACATCCTCCTCCAATGCGCAGAACGTCGCATGGATCTGTGTAGTCAGAAGCTCGCTAAATAGAACATGACAAGCCGTACTGTGGCGCACACTTACTTCGTCATTACACCCTTTGTCATTGCCGTGACTCGACCTCAGAATCGAGTCACAGCGCTGGAATAGACGTTGCTAGACAGACGGTGAGGTTGAGAAGGGCTAAGGTCGTGCATTCGTCAGGCCGTGAGCTAGGCAAAGCCATCTTGAGAGATCTTAACGCCTGTTGACTTGTACAAAGATTTAGTTGTGTCGCAAATTCAACGCCATTGGTTCACCAAGCTTATGGCTCGTTCCAGCGGGAAGTATCAGAGATGTTGAGCATCAAAAAGCCAGGAAAGAGGGCAAGAGATTCGAAAGAAGAAGCAACGGGCGCATGACGAGCGAAGTTTACATACGCATGTTTTTCGTTCGCTATCCGCAGGTTGATGACGACACAAGGCCATGGTATTCGAGACGGACCATTGTACACATATTCTCTCTTATCAGGGCTAGCCTTGTAGGTGCTAGTCCCGTGCCGAGCATGTACAGCATGGCCACGTCAAAAGCCAATACACGCATGCAAATTCCTGATAGACTAGCTTCTCGCACGACACTTCCTCGATATTACCAATTGCAGTATATTATTGGACTTCGTCAACTACTGCCTTCCGTCATTTGTCTAATCTAAATCGTCCCCACTACCGTAACGGCTCATGCTTGCAAGATGCAGCGAAACAGTCACACAAAAGGAATTATGATGAGGCATCATTTTGGAAATTGGATGAGCATCGCAGTCGAGCGTATTCCACTTTCGTACAATGGTGTCGCTAGTGTACGCGGGTCTAATGCACGACAGCCACCCAGAGATGGGTGCCGTAAAAGCCCAGACGCAGGATACGTGAAGAAACTGCTTGTTAGAGTAGGTTCCTGTATTGACATCGATCACTGGCGCCAGCAATTTCCTAAAGCGCACCTGAGGGCTGGCAGCTCGATACGCCCCGCTGAAGAGCAGATCAATCACTAGATGGTCATTTCAGCCTCGGTATGTTGATCTCCGAGCACTCGCGCAGATATGCGATGCACTCAGGCCCCCAGTCCGAGAAGCTCAGCTGGGCTCCACCTGCAACATGACGAGAGCAGCACGAGCAACATACCTATTGAAGCAACTCCTCAGTTTCTCATCGACCACTGCTGTATCTCGCGCGAGATTCGACAACGATGCCGTGCCAGTCAAAACCGCATCGATACATTGCTCCGGCGGCCAAAGTCGTCCGACTTCGCAACCCCATAGCCCCACCCGTCGACCGTGGGGCCGAGTACCATATCACATACCTATTGCAGTAACTTTCTAGCTTTCCATCGATTATAGCAGTATCTCGCGCGAGTCGAACAATAATGCGGCGTAGACAGACACCGCGTCGACATCAGTCATATGATGCTGGGACCCCACGTCTCGATACGTAGAACGTGGCATCGGCACGATATCCACATACCCATTAGAGCAATTATACAGCCTTCCATCGATCACAGTAGTATCTCGCGCGAGTTCAAGAAGAATGCGGCGTCGGCGCAGACCGCATCGATATAACGCCAGTGAGATTTTCCGACGGCGTAGTCGTCGGAGGCTGGGTCCCCACAAGCCGATCAGCAGACTTGCAGGGAAATATACGACACCTAGATACCCTTTACAGCAACTATGCAGCTTTCCATCGATTGCAGTGGTATTCGCGCGAGAGTTTGCGAAACTGCGCGTCGGTGAAGTCACCCAATTCGCATAGTGTACTCGGTAAGATGAGATTGAACGAGGAACTATACGAGATGGTTCCTTCTTGGGGAAATGGTGAAAATAAGGCAACCTACATTCTTAAAATACATCAGCCTCTCGCGCTTCGATTGGACACAAAAAATAATTACGTCCGGTGTCTCTCGCGCTTTCGAACGCTACGCTGAGCCTTCCCCATTTAGAAATTTGGCTTTCGAGACAGAAATCTCCGATGTATACGGTCAATGCGCAAGGAAGGTGTTGCGGCAAACGCCTACATATCACGATAAGTATCCCACCAACCACCACTTGCCTCGCATTTTACCATACCTCGGAAAACGTGTTGTAAGCGACAATCCTCCCGTCGCATGATGGACTGTAAATAGTTAACCTGCAGCCTGATTACTCCTCCCGTGCGAGATGCTTGTGATAAAACGCACTAGACTAAATTAGGGCATCGCCCGATCCAAACTCGTATCGGCTCGCGCGAGATGGGCCAATCGCAAAGTACTCGCATATGTCGTGCGCAATATGGACTGTGAGTGTAAGAACTTCGTCTCAAGCTCCATTCGGAATATGCTCATGTGCAGTCTTCAACAGATTCTCAAAGAGTTGCTGGATGGGGTAGTTGGAGCTTGCCGACTAAGCCTCGCCAACTCTACCTCGGCGACCTGACCTTGTAGCCTCAGCACTAGGTCAGATGGTCATACGTTTGAGCAGCAACGCTTTGGAGCACCTCGTCGTACTCGCTTTTCAACCGTCTCACCAATCGATCAACACACGCGGCGACCTCTTCCTCCGTCATCTTCAGCCTCTTCTCGGGACCAACGACTTCTCTGCCTTCACCCTGGAGTCATCGACTAAGCTATGCGGATGCCAGCAGTTGAACTCTTTGCGAAGGGGATGATTCCTCAACCGCTTAACGTCATTGATATCGCGACTATTCTATCTGGTCCTATCGAAGAGCTTTGTAGCCGGAAGCAATGTGCGAGAAGGGGATTGCGAAGCCACTAAGGAAGAAAGCGTTCACGTTGAGGCGGATAATGTCGTGTGTAGCGATGCCCGCATACGGCTTCTATGCCGAGGTAAGTGTGCGAAGAGCTCGGATAGATCGCCAGAGAGGGTAGACGTACGGATGAGTACCATGGCTGTAGAAAGATGAGTGGGGTTGCTAAATTAGGCCCAATGCGTACCATACTTTTTGAAGGCCTTGCGAGCGCCTACAAGAGACAGGTCAATATCGAAGCAGGCCATGCACTGCGGGTCGGCACGTCTGACGGAACATCGGGATCTGACTCGCGTGAAACGCTCGTCCTGGTTAGCTTTGAGTGGCAATCTGTCCAGGTCTTTCAGGATGACGCTGATCCAATAGGCGCGCGTACCCGCGGTAACAGGTACTGTAGTAGGACAAGCCACTTACCTTCGTCGCTCACCAAAAGAGGCATCCACGGATCATCTCGCAAAAGCGACTCGCCTTCTCCAAGCATATCACCAAGTCCATATTCCCAACCAGGCTCCATCACATGCAAAGAGCGTGTGGGCACATTGTTAGATCTCCGTCTGTTCCAGGTGAAAGTGGCTGTGGTGCCTCGAATGCAAAGCGCGGGGATGGATTGTGGACACCACAGGTTGGAGGCGGAGACTCTCAGGAGGAGCTGGTGGTGGTGCACCATCTTTTGCCTGTCCATTGCCTACAATCTTCGCATGTGGCAGCTGATGATTATCAGACCTTTCATAACAATCCTCCCTCACGGTGCCCAGCGGCGACATAGGCCCTGCTTCCACCTCTTCGTATCTCCCAGGCGCATTCGCGTTCTCAAGGTCACTGGGAAAGAAGCAGTGGAGCCATACATTCAGATGGTGCTGTTGTTGCTCTGCCGTAGTCACTGTATCGACGCAGGCTCCAATCGTGCTACTCGATGGCCTTCAGCTTGAAGGTAATCGTATGAAGGCACCCTCAATGGACGATGCTGCCGTAGCTGGTTGTGGGATTTGTACAGACGACAATGTGGAGCGGCGTGAGCAGGTCCCTGTAAGCGTGCGCTTCGAGCTGAACGTTACTACGACTGCTATAAGTTCCGAAAGACGGCGGCACGAAGTCTGTCGATTGGTTCTAGAGCGGCGTTAAAGTTGAAGAGCGCTGCGGTTTTAAGACGGCAATCGTATTGCTACACAGTGTTTGCTTCAATAGATGTAATACATAACGAGCGAGCAAAGCCAACGCCAAAGACCCGTGGTCAACTGTACATCGTCCATGTAGACGAAGCAAACACAATTTCGCACCAAGTGAAACCGGATTTAAGCGGCACCACGAAGAGACTATACAATTCAATGCTTGACCAATAAGAAGAGAAAACGCACAAGACCGCATGTTGAATATGATCACACATACGGGGTATAGTACTTCATGCTTGAATCGCTCGACTATCATACACTGCCCCCTCTATCAAAATCAATGCCGTAGCAATGATGAAATCTCCTCACCGTAGCCCTCAACTGTTTTCGAAGTAGTCGTCCGATCCAGCGTTATGATCAAGGGTACCATATTTGGGATAAGGATAGCACGTCGAACGTGTACAAACCCGCATCCCGCACCCGAAAACCCTCCCAGCTTTCTACCACATAGCCCACACGCTCAAGCCCACCAAGAACCACAAGACTACTCTTCGTCGCCGTCACCAGTTGCGAATGTATCCGAGAAATGAATGAGGGACGCGAAACTTGCAGGTTCCCTATCAACACCCATCATCTCGCGCGACTGGTCATCAGCAAGCCAGGAAACAGGTACCAACGCAATTACGCCCTTGCGATTACGAACAAGCTTGGTCCTCTCCTTACTCTTGGCCTTGGGAAGCATTCGCAGTGTCGACTCAGGACTATGAACAGCATCGAACCGTTTGTGGCGATGCTCCAAGATGTCTACGTCAATCGTTCGAAGGGCGGCGAAGTGGTAGATATGGACCGTCTTCTTTTGCCCATACCGTCGACATCTGGCGATTGCTTGCGCCATCGCCGAATCATATTCACGTTGACTCTTCATGAGAGGGGGCGAGACGAAAATCACATGGTTCGCATTAACGAGGTTGCTGTGGGCTGATTAGCTTTAGTCGTAGAAGGTGTGGTGAAGTACTTACGCTCCAGCGGCGGATTCGCTGGCAAGGTTCAAGATTAGGACCTTCTTCTGCTTTCGCGTGTCAGCATTCGTCTTGAAGTCTTCAAGTAGCTTAGCTGCGCTAGCCTTGCGTGTACTCAGCGAGTGATAGGAAACGCCGTGATGGTCAAGTATGTCCTCCATGATTCTTCCAAGATCGTTATTAGAAACGAATACGATACCTTGGTCATTATTAGGCAGAGAATTGATGAGAGCCGCAATGTTGTCCAGCTTTCGACCAAAACTCTTCTTGGGAACGTCCTCGGGGGAACCTAGGTCAGATACCTTGATGAGATTGTTTCTCTGGACGGGGACTTCACAACCAGTGTAGACACAGGCTTCGCTATCGGGTCGCGCCTGTAGACAGCTTTCGCAGACAGCATGCCCACAGTAAGAGATCAAGAACAGTTGATTCATGTTGGCTGTCATTGCACAGCTTGGCGAACTGCATTTATGACGGGAAGAGACTTCTGCAGCAGCTAGGGCCGGAAGCAGTTCTGCGATCGAGGTAATGAAGCGCTGTGACCTCACTCTCAAAGTCAACTCGTGTGCTGATGTCCGGAGCTCTGAAGCCAGCTCTTTCAGTGCTGTAAGGTCCTTCGCAGAAGTAGCTTTGCTGTTCGTCCTCTTCCCAATTGATGTCGAAGCGTTTTTCTCCACCATGGCAATCAATTTACATACCAACTGGCGAACGTCCTCATCTCCGAGAATATTTTCCGTCTCCACGTCATGCTTGAACCCCAGGTAGTAGTCTTCCGCTGGGCTGCATAACCGCTGGAGGCATTTTTCCCGCAATTCCTCGAGCAGAGTGGAGATCTCAGCCTCAACCTCCTTCCGTTGTCTCTTCCGAGTGTCCATGAGTGAAGAAAGCCCCAACTCGCCCTCGTTGGTCTCGAAAAGAAGGGCTGATTTGAGCAGAGCCTCTTCAGCAGTGCCCGAGTTGCTCAAGCTAGCATTGAGCCGGTCGTATCGGTCGGATCCCGACTTGTTCTTGAGCTTCTTGATCTGCATACGCTGCGAGATCAAGTGCTGTGACAGCTCGAGATAAACTGCACGATGGGCGACGCTGAGTTCAATTGGGTGCAATATCTCTTGACAGGCGATGTCGTGTAATGCTGGTTCGTTTTGTCGGACAAACTGGTCAAGGAAGTTCTGAGCCATCGCGTGACGGTTCCTATGCCAATGCCATGACATGGTCTCAGTACTAGAGACGAACTTTTCGACATCCGTCTGCTCGTTCATGAGCCTCTTTTCCAGGGCCGTTGTCACGACCCCGTCTCCGTAGACGTTGCGGCCCAGCTTGACTCCCAGAAAAGACGCAATCTGACCAATATCCGAGAAATTAGCCAAAGCAGGCGTTCCGGACAGTACCCAACGTTTAGGGGATGCGACACGCTTGATAGCCGCACAAGCTGCATGATTATCGCTGTTTCTGCTGTCGTATAGATAGTGATATTCATCAACGACGATACGATTGAAGTTGAACATCTGTACAAGAGGGACAGACAGATCAGAGGCGCGGGATGGCCGAGGAAGCGTGCCCTTTTTCCCTGGGGGTTTTTCTGCTTTGGTCGACGGCATGGTACCAACTGACTGGTATGCGCTTCCATGGGCAATTTTCAGCGGGACCGTGGCTTTGAAGTCAGGATGTGCAAGACGATCATCGAGCAATTTTTGGGTGCGTTCGCTAAATTCATCGGCAGTGAGTTTCTGAAAGGCCTTCACTCGACTGCCCATCTTCTCGATGCAGTGTTCTAGCCATGCGTCGTAAGCTCGACCCTTAGTTGAAGCTGGTAATGGCATGGCAGAGAACCTTGCAAGCTGAGCGATGTATGCCTCGTCGGCTAGAACGCTCCAAGAAAGGATCACAACCTTTGCATCCCGCAGGTTGTCGATACATAAAGCCTTAAGATCCGAGAAGCTCTCGACCAAGATGATGTTATAAGAATCGGCCTTGGTCCGACCCAAGCAGTTTCTGAACTCTGAATGCCACTGTTTCGCGATATGTGGCGGGCACACCACCAAGGTTGCGGCAATGTCGATGAGAGTAGACGGTCCTGACAGATCATAGTTTCGCTGCAGCAGCTCATCTGTTGTAGTTCCTTCGAGCTCATCGTTAATCAGAGCTATCGTGGTTACCGTCTTGCCAAAAGATGGTAAATCTGCTAGTACGCCGCCACAGATGGTTGCAGAAGTCTCGGCTTTGGCTTCGATTCTCCAGCCAAGCTCAGAATGTATAGCTTCTTCGACCTCGACCAGCGGCAATCGCTGGCCATATTCCTGTTCCTTCATCCAGCTCAAGGACTGTAATTGCTCATGTCCTAGAGAATATTGGAGCCTCAGTAGACCTGCATAGGGCGCATCAGATTTATTGCTACGCAATCGGAACTTTGGGAATCTCTCCGGGGCCGGGTCGGCATGGTCCGTTAACAATCTCCACGAGCTGTTTGCGCAGTTGACAGTCGATTCTCGGCTCGATGAATGAGCGACGCTATATTTAGTCCGACTTGAACGCGTGTCCCAGCGGATGATGGTGACGCCCTGACGTGGAAAATGTCGCACCGAGTTTTGAGTATGCGTTCGTACTGGGCGGCAGCCTTGCGGTCTTCGTGCGCTGTGACCTTTCCTTTCTCATTAACGCTCCATAAAATACGCGGCACTAACGGTGCACAGTCGCACTCGTCATGGGGGCAGCTCGCTTGAAAGTTCAGCCAATGGCTGAGTTGTGGTAGAGTTTTTGCCTGCTCAAGTGTCCAGGCAAATTGCTCGAACTGTCCCGTGTTCAACGCAACAGCCGTCTTTACGTCTATTAGAACAATTGCTTGAGAACAATCAACAGCGCTCGCAGATGATAGCGCTGTTGCCGTTGGGATAGAGACCTCTGCAGAACAGGAAGCAGCTTCGAGAGTAACGGGTTGAGCTATCCATTTCCCAGGGACAGTGACCCTAATCTGGACAGGCGTCTCAGACATCATATCCCAAGGCTGCCATGATGGCTCGAGGAAGGCAAGAGAGTTGCGAGAGTCCCCATACGAGACGCGTTCGCACCCGAGACTGAACACAAAAGAGTCTCGCTCGCAAGGTCCAATTGGGTCTTGATCCAAGAACAAGTACACGGGGGTACTGTTCGCATCCGTAGCTTTGTAAAGACTGCTTTTGGCGGTTCCACAATTTGGAAGGTGCTCGTATCGGCCTCCAATTCGCTGAATTGCTCGATCAGATCCACCGTCGATCTGGAGCTGTAGAGGCACTGTCTCGTTTTTGTGATCCGGCAGTCCTAACCGACTCCTCCAAGCACTGGCCCGATCTTTAGAGCCGGATATCGTTACCGAGTATGTCTTGGAATGAGGGATGTAGATTTGCCACTGTGGATCAAGCAAGGATGAGATGACCGAGCCACGAGCGAATGGCCGAGCAAGAGTAGCTCGTAACTGGCTGTTCCCAGGTTCAGAGATGGGACACCTCAAAAACAGGTTCCAGTTGATTTGACTGTTGATAACTAGCTCTAGAGTTGCTTTCGATGATTCGTACGAAGCTTTCCACGATCTCTCGTGTCTCTTGAGTCCGGTGATGGAGAAGTAAAGCCCCTGAATCTCGCTCTGCGCGATATGATCAACGAATGCCTTCCATTCTTTTCCGTTAGGTGCCGACGACTCCATCCCAAGCATTTGCAAATCTGGAAAAGCGCTGAATCTCAGCCGAGATGGGAGTAACGGACGCCACTTTTGCTCAAAGTCACTCGGTTCTAGCTCCCGCTCGTTTGGCGTAATAGCTGCACTATATGAGTGCATAGGATTGCCCGCACAGTTCACGCATGCAGTATGTCCACAATCGTTGCAGACCTGGATTGCCGACTTCGAGATCCTTCTAGTGCCTTCACAGTTGCAAAGCCTTGAACTTAGCCGCGCTTCTCGAATAAGCTCGTCCAGGTGTAGCTCGCAAGGATCAGTCGGTTGCAATCTCTCTATTTGCGCCGGATCGATTGTCACGAGCTTTGTGTTCCGTCGCAGCGAGTCGCTCATGGGAAGATATTCATGCTCCGTGACTTTCCGGAACGCTCTCCGGCCCGTGATCAAAGCGGCCACAATCGATGCGCCTATGACAGTAGTGGTCATAGCGTTCCCCGCCAGGTCTTGTCGGTCTTTTTGGGTTTCCTTCGCGAAGAGCAGCTTGTTGGCAGGCATCCCCTGGAGCAGAAGGAGTTGACTTCCAGTCAAGGCGGTATGTCGGTTACTGACGAAGTTAGAGCCTCCCGGTGTTATGCACGAGACGATGCCTAGGTCGGCCTTGAAGCGGTCGACGTTTTGTGATACGTCCCAAACTGCCATCTTGTACATACTATCGTAGCCGCTTTGCACGCCTTGGAGATGTGCGACATCAATACAATCATACACGCGTGAAGACTGCGAATGATACCACTGACGATTGGCGAAATCTGGTGGTCTTACAGTTCCATTGTCGCTCCAACGAGTTATCGGCCGACGAATACCTAGTCGTTGCTCAGATCGGATTTGGTCGTACCTCAGCTTGCAGAGCGCCCAATTCGGATCGGAAGCAAGGCTAGTATGCTCATATTGGTCGGACAAGTCGTTTGTGAGGAAAGCGTCAAATGGACTACTGGATCGGCGTTGTAGCGTCGTCATCAACTCGCTCCATCGCTTTAGAGCATCTTTGGCACCTTTGCCGTATTGCGACCTGTCGATCGCGATCATATACATCCGCTGTCGGGTTTGCGGTATGTAGTAGTTTTTCGTGTCGCACACTGTCCATACGTATTCGTAGCCGATCTCATTCCACTTCGATTCAAAGTCGTTCCAAAATTTGTTGGTGTTTCGAACGTTCTCAATGATTACGATACTCGGGCGGAAGTGTTTTATGTAGGAATAAATGGCTTGCCATGTATCTCCTGACTCCCCTCCATCATCGAGACCTTTCTGATGGTTGTTCATTCGCGATAAGTCTCTGCAGACGAATCCGGCGATCAACATATCGAGACCGCCTGGGATAGGCTCCTCAGCTCCATAAGCAGTTGTTGCAGTCTTCACTCCTGGGGATATGAACTCGCGCACGTCTCTAAACAATCTCCGTGGTTGGAAGTTACGCTCGATATAACCTTGCTTTATAACGTCAATTTCGGCGCTGAAATGGTGGTTAACCCGGATTGGAGGCTTTCCTTGTTGCTCGAGGCCCTTTGAGAGCAGTTCCAACGCAATGAGCGGGGATTCCGTGCCGGAACACATGGTGGCAATATTAATGGGACGATCCCCAAGACTGAATAGGACGTCATCTAAACCCAATCCAAGAGCCTTTGTAGCCATGTCTGCGAAGATGGCATCGATATTATCGAGTGGCGGCAGACTGGTGTCAATGCCCCTCCCAGCGCGATTTCCAGCTTTGGAATTGGTGGTCGCTCTAGGCATCGTCTTCGGCTTTTTCGTAACTTCGAAGACATCCTCGAGCTCTAGCACCTCTTCGTCCTTAGTCATGCTCGTGCGTGCGACTTCATTAAGAGGCGTGGCGCGACGCGTAGGACCTGCTTCATCGATGTTTCTCTCGCCTTTTGATGCGACGGACCTGCATGCTTGCGATCCTGGCTCGTTGTCTTCGACGTCACAGACCTCACTAACGGGCTTCTTGAGGTATGAGACCTGGACTTGGCGACGTCTGAGCAGTCTTGATGTGGGACCGGATCCAGTGGCGGACGCTCCGTCGCTTGCGTTTAGCTCAGCCTCTACCGGAGTAGCATTCCGCTGGTTGACTTGTGACCGTTGGACGTCAATTTTAGTCTCATCCATAACCATCGCCGCGTCCTCTGACTCATGTTCAAGTCCGTTTGGTATGGCAAGGGCGATGCTTTGGCTGTTGTCTTGGCTGACCTCTGAAGATGTGCTTGACGCATTGCTGGTGGTGTAGATGTCCTGGAAGGATGCGACACTTCCAGCCGGTATGGCGATGCCATTGTGTCGCACTTTGGGCCTCAGGACAAGGCCGAGACGTTTCCACGCCGGAATGCGTACTTTCGCAAGGGATGGTGACGACGGATGTTGCCGTGGAGACTTAAATTGTGATGTCAACCGCTGCTCGATTCGAGGTGTGTGTCGAAGTCTCGATCCGCTAGACTGTTGCGGCGCTTCTTGTGTTGACGAGGCAGGCTTTCGAGGATTGGGTCGGGACGCAGAGGGTGGTCGAGAATTATCTACCAACGTGTTAGCTGACCATCTCACTCTGAATAAGCAGAGTGTTTAGATAAATTACCCTTGACGCGTGCGGCGGTAGTACGCCTCCGCTTGGAAACATTGGCAGCGTCTGACGTTTCCCGCAACGGCCTGCGAGGTGAATGGATCACGACGATGGGGCTCTTGGGTTGCGCGACATGTATGACGCTCTTTTCGGAGTCAATTGATGAGGCTCGCAGCCTCTTGCGCTGGTTCGCGAACATTTGCGGCACTGTAGACATACTAGCATGCCAACCGCATCGAGTACAGAGCGGTGGACGTGCTTACAGAGGCGTACCGGGCCAAGGGTGTAAGGGTGGCCATACTAAGCGGGAAACAATTTGAACCAACGGTATGTGATGGTCCTGCGAGCTACAAACGCTGGAGGCGCTAGGTGACGCGTCGAGGCGCGTTGGCACATGACCATGCGGTTGTGCAACGCGAACGACTACGTTACCCCGGGTGACCGGGTGAGAGAAGCTCATGGTATAACCAT
>Ga0247803_1000445_pt1 | contig 22840 bp, 19 predicted proteins | sample UWRJL014104B1_FD_180928 | JGI IMG/M metagenome (GOLD analysis project Ga0247803, IMG submission 180928) | Plant litter microbial communities from Arlington Agricultural Research Station in Wisconsin, United States - UWRJ-L014-104B-1 | ecosystem: Environmental > Terrestrial > Plant litter >...
CGGAGCGGGCCAGCTTGGCGCCACCACCCGGACGGATCTCGATGGCGTGAATGATGGTACCGGTGGGGATGTTCTTCAGGGGCAGGTTGTTGCCGGGCTTGATGTCAGCACCGGCACCCGACTCGACGATGTCGCCCTGGTTCAGCTTGTTCGGCGCAATGATGTAGCGCTTGGAGCCGTCCAGGAAGTGCAGCAGCGCGATGCGCGCCGTGCGGTTGGGGTCGTACTCGATGTGAGCGACCTTGGCGTTGACACCGTCTTTGTCGTTACGACGGAAGTCGATCACGCGGTACTGGCGCTTGTGGCCACCACCGATGTGACGCGTCGTGATGCGACCCTGGTTGTTACGACCACCGGTCTTGGACAGCGGACGAAGCAGCGACTTCTCGGGCGTCGAACGGGTGATCTCTGCGAAGTCCGCAACAGAAGAACCGCGACGACCGGGGGTCGTGGGCTTGTACTTACGAATAGCCATTTCTTATTCCTCTAGTCCTGGCCGCTTAGCCGACGGCCGTGAAGATGTCGATGGAACCGGACTTGAGCGTGACGATGGCACGCTTGGTGTCCTTGCGCTTACCCATGCCGAACTTGGTACGGCGAGTCTTGCCGATACGGTTCATGGTGTTGATCGACGCAACCTCAACCTTGAAGATCTTCTCGATCGCCAGCTTGATTTCGGTCTTGTTCGAACGCGGGTCCACGATGAAGGTGTACTTGCCCTCGTCGATCAGGCCGTAGCTCTTTTCAGAGACGACCGGAGCGATGATGACGTCGCGGGGGTCCTTTTGAATCGGGGTAGCCATTATGCGGACACCTCTTCCTTCTTGGTCTTGTGCGCCACGAACGCGTCAAACGCGCCCTTGGTGAAGACGATGTCGTCAGAGACGAGAACGTCATAGGCATTCAGCTGGTCCCAGGACAGCACGTGCACCGTCGGGAGGTTGCGGATGCTGCGGAGGGTCAGCTCGTCGGTGCGCTCGAGAACCACCAGCACGTGCTTGCTGCTGGCGATCTGGGTGAGCAGCGTGATGGCGCCCTTGGTGCTGGGCGTCTCGTCCGAGAACAGAGCGGTGACCACGTGAAGACGGTCGCCACGGGCGCGGTCAGAGAGCGAACCCTTGAGCGCGGCGGCAATCATCTTCTTCGGGGTGCGCTGGTCGTAGCTGCGCGGGGTCGGTCCGTGGACGATGCCACCACCGGTCATCTGAGGGGCGCGGATCGAGCCCTGACGAGCGCGACCGGTTCCCTTCTGCTTGAACGGCTTGCGGCCGGCACCGGAAACTTCTCCGCGGCTCTTTACCTTGTGCGTTCCCTGGCGTGCGGCAGCGAGCTGCGCGACAACGACCTGGTGAATCAGCGGGATGTTGGTCTGGACGTCGAAGATTTCGGCGGGCAGCTCAACGGAGCCGGCCTTCTTGCCGTTGGCGTCGATGAGGTCGAGTGCGGTAGCCATAAGAACTACGCTCCCTTCACTGCGGTGCGGACGAATACGAGGCGGCCCTTGGCGCCGGGAACGGCACCCTTGACCAGGATCAGGCCCTTGTCGGCGTCGATCGCGTGAACCTTGAGGTTCAGCACGGTCACGCGCTCGCCACCCATACGACCGGCCATGCGCATGCCCTTGAAGACACGGCTGGGGGTCGAGGAGGCACCGATGGAACCGGGCTTGCGGTGGTTGCGGTGTGAACCGTGCGAAGCGGAAACACCCTTGAAGTTGTGACGCTTCATAACACCGGCGAAGCCCTTGCCCTTGGAGGTGCCCATGACGTCGACCTTGGTGCCGGCGACGAACACACCGTCAACGGTGAGCTCCTGGCCCAGGGTGTAGTCAGCGGCATCCGCGGTGCGGAGCTCGGTAACGTGACGGCGCGGCGTGACGCCGGCCTTCTCGAAGTGTCCTGCGGACGGCTTGTTCACCTTGCGGGGGTCGATGGCGCCAGAGGCAATCTGGACGCCGGCGTAGCCGTCGATGTCCTTCGTGCGGATCTGGGTCACAACGTTCGGCGAGATCTCGATGACGGTAACGGGAACGAGCTTGTTGTTCTCGTCCCACACCTGCGTCATGCCGAGCTTCTTGCCGAGGAGGCCCTTGGTGGTCTTGGTATCTGCGTACGACATCGCGGGCCCTAGAGCTTGATCTCGATGTTGACGTCGGCCGGGAGGTCGAGACGCATAAGCGAGTCGACGGCCTTCGGCGTCGGGTCAATGATGTCGATCAGACGCTTGTGGGTGCGCATTTCAAAGTGCTCCCGGCTGTCCTTGTACTTGTGAGGGGAACGGATGACACACACCACGTTCTTCTCGGTCGGAAGCGGCACGGGGCCGACGACGGTCGCGCCCGCACGGGTCACGGTGTCGACGATCTTGCGCGCCGAGATGTCGATGACCTCGTGGTCATACGACTTAAGTCGAATGCGGATCTTCTGTCCCGCCATGTCGAACTCTCTTTCTTGTCAAGGCTTCTTACATCCCGAGGGCTGCATTGGACGCCGTAGTAGCACTGCTGCTATCGCACCACTGTTCATCTGTCAATTTCGATCCGGCCGGGGATCCGACCTTCTCGAGCCAACTCCCCCAGGCCAGGCCTGGCGGATGACATGGTTTTACCCACGCATCCAAGAAGTTGATTTAAGCTTCGTTCTGCTACCCGCGGCCTAACTCCGACCCTCAAGGGGCGAGCTATGCACTGCCTGGTAGTGATTCCGGTCTCGCGAGCAGCGCGATCCGAAAGTGTTGAACTAGAAGAGTCTGCCACAGGAATAGGTCATTGTGCAACCCGGGCGTGTCGCGTTGGGCGTGTCGCGCGATCCGCGTCGTTTCGCGGAACTCGGGCGTCTCGGTGACCGCTGGTCGAGCCTGTCGAGACCGCGCGCCCCACCCGCTGGTCGAGCTTGTCGAGACCCGCCTAAACGGCCCCGTCGGGCGTCACCACGGCACGCACCGTGCGCCACAGAATCAGGATGTCGGCCGTCAGCGACCAGTTCTCCACGTAGTACAGGTCGAGGCGGATGCTGTCTTCCCAGCTGAGGTTCGACCGGCCGCTGACCTGCCAGAGCCCGCTCATGCCCGGCTTCATGATCAGCCGGCGGTGCGCAGCGTCGTCGTAGAGCGCTACTTCAGCGGCGCGCTGCGGGCGCGGGCCCACCAGGCTCATCTCGCCGAACAGCACGTTGAACAGCTGCGGCAGCTCATCAATGGAGTACTTGCGCAGGATTTTGCCGACGGGGGTGATGCGCGGGTCGTTGGTGACCTTGAACAACGGGGTGTCCGACGTGCCCTGTGCGTCGAGCAGGCTCTCCAGCTGGTCGTCCGCGTCCTGCACCATCGACCGGAACTTGTACATGCCGAACGTGGCGCCGTGCCGGCCAATGCGGTCCTGCTTGTAGACGATGTTGCCGGGGCTGGACTTCTTGACCGCGATGGCCACCCAGATGAGCCCGGGCGAGGCAAGCAGAATGAGCAGCGCCGACCCGACGATGTCGAACGTGCGCTTGGTCACGCGCTTGGCGCCTTCAAACTGCGGGTAGCTCACGTGGATCAGCGGCAGCCCGGCCACAGGCCGGGAGTGGATGCGGGGGCCGGCCACGTCGGTCAGCGCGGGTGCCACGATCAGCTCCACGTCGCGGGCCTCGAGTTCCCAACCCACCCGGCGCATGTCTTCGGGGCTGATCTCGTCGGCGCCGGTGAGGATGACGGTGTCGGCATTGGTCTCGTCCAGAGCCGTGAGCAGGTCTCCGTAGTCACCCACGATCGGCACGCCATGGACCGGCCCCTTGCGAACAGTGCCCTCGCGGGTCAAAGCCCCGACCAGCTGCAGTCCGCTCCCTGCGGTGCGGGTGATCGTTGCGGCAACGTGCGCCGACTTCAGACGCTCCCCGAGGAGAAGCGCACGCGATACGTACAGCCCACGCGCCTGACGAGCGCGGAGCCATTGGCGCCAGCGCCAACGAGTTGCGATGAGCAAGAGCATGCCAAAGGGCAGCGCGGTCAAAAAGTAGCCGCGAGCCAGTTCGATCTTGAAGAGGAACGCGACGATCGCGAACAGCCCAAAGAGGCGAATGGTGGCATCCGCAACTCTCTTGTATTCCAGCGTGCCGCTGCCAATGACCTTGTGATCACGCGTAGCGAAGGCGTCCAGCATTAGCATCCAGCTGACAATTAGCACTAGCGAAACCAGCGTGTACCCCGCGCTGAGATCGACAGGGGTTTCCGTCGCGACTGGAACTGTGTCGAATCCAAACCAGATGAACTGGGAGGCGAAAACGGTTGCAACGACCACAATCACATCGCTGGTGAACAGTCGAACAGCGAAGGCCCGCTGCCAGGATTTTCTCCGGAGCACCCCGATCGCCCGAGCTTCACCAACTGCCATTTTCTCTCCCCCAACCAAGCCAATGGCTGGGAAAAATCAATAGGAAAACCCAGCGCTACCTCTCATAGTTCCATAGGCAAGTCGATTCACGGGTCACTGCCAGCTTGATTCGGTCCATATTGGCCGATGCAGACCGCCCCCTTTCGGGGCACGCAGGGTCTGCCAGACGGCCTCCCCTAGAGTTGACCTGTGAATTCACGAGCATCCAGGCGGTCCTCCACACGCCCCCGCGCTGCCGGCGCGCGACACCGAAGCAAGACGCGCAATTCGAAGCGAAACTTCAAAGTCGCGCTGGTAGTGACCCTGATTGTCGGGTTGGCTGGTGTGACTTGGCTGGCTACCCGAGTGTTGGCTGTCAAGACCGACCTCGAAGCGTCTCAGACCTTGGTCACCCAATTGCAGACTGAAGCAACGTCCTTCGATCTAGCTGCAATATCCACGACGAGCACCGAATTGCAAGAGCACTCCGCAAACGCAGCTGCCGGAACGCGCGACCTGACCTGGCGCATTGCCGAGTTCGTGCCCTTCGTCGGAGAGAACCTCAAAGCGGTGCGTGCTGTGACCGAGAGTATCGATGAGATCGTACGTGACATCGCCGTTCCCGCCGTCGACCTGATTAGCACAATCGCGCCCGATCCGAACAGCACCGAGGGGATCGACCTACTTACGCCCGTTTCCAAGGTGCAGACCATTGTCGAAGCGGCGGACACCGTTCTTGCCGCTTCAGACGGCCGTCTGGCAGCAATCAACGCTTCCGCGACCGTTGGCCCGGTGTCTGACGCGGTAATCAAGCTAACGGGGATCGTTGGGGAGGCTCGAGCGATCGTTGCTGACGTGGGCCCGATGATCGCTTCTGCAGGTGCGGTCCTAGGCCAGGACGCGCCCCGAAACTATCTGCTGGCTTTTCAGAACAATGCCGAGGCGACAGCGCTCGGCGGCAGCGCGGCGTCGTACACCCTTGTCAACGTCGACAAGGGAAAAATATCGATTTCGGCGCAGGCCGGTGGCAGCAATGACCTCAAAGACGGCACCGCTGTTGACGTTCAGGTGGATCAAAGCGCGCTGGATCTCTATACCGACTACCTAATCAGGTACCCCAACACGTCGACCAGCCGACCGGACTTCCCCACTGCAGCAAGCATCATGCAGTCGTTTTGGGCTCGGGACAAGGGCACGGTCGTAGACGGGGTCATTTCGATCGACCCACTGGCACTCGCCCAAATCTTGAAGGCGACCGGCCCGATCACCCTCAACTCTGGCGACGTTCTTTCCACTGAAAACGCCGTCTCCCTCCTTGTGAACGAAATCTACTTCCGTTATGGGAGCTACGACGATTACCTGATCGTGGACGCGTTCTTCCAGAATGCGGCGTCGAGCATTCTGACGGCGATCACTGGCGGAGACTTCGACATTAAGACCATGATCACGTCGGTCACGGACGGGATCAATCAAGGCAGCATCATGGTTTGGAGTGCGAACCCCGCAGAGCAGAGTCTGCTAGACGGAACGCGAATTCAGGGAGTGCTCCCCAAAACGAACGTCGACGCCACGGTCATCGGAACCTTCTTCCGGGACGTCTCTGCGTCGAAGATTGACTTCTACCTGCAAACTTCAGCGGAGACGACAACCAACGTGTGCGAGGCACCCGAGAACCCCACGTTCACGACGTCGGTTGCGCTGCACTCCAACCTCACGCAGGACCAAGCGGACGACCTGCCCGACTACATAAGCCCTCAGTACTTTGGCTCCGACTACTTCGCCACCGAGGTCTTCGTATATGGGCCGGTTGGCGCCACCCTCTCGAGCAGCGAGGTGACTGTCGAGGGCGAGAAGACAACTGTGGACCAGGGGGCGACCGACCTCGGCCGGCCCGTGGCGAAATTCACCGCCTACCTGAAGCCGGGCGAGACCAGTGTCGTAACCGCTACGTTCACGGGGGCCCCCGGCACCTACGGTCAGCTCGAGGCGCGAGGCACCCCCATGGTGAACACGACTGCTCAGACGCTCGTGCCCGCTAGCTGCGGGTAGACGGCTAACGACCGTATTGCGCGCGCCAGGAAGCGAGGGCGATAACCTTTTGATCCCTCTCGTAAACGATCGCGCGCAGAACAACTGCGATCAGAATGCCGATTACAGCGCCCAACGAGTTCGAGATGACATCGGTCACGGTGGCGAATCGAGCACTCAGCGCTAGTGCCTGGGTCAGCTCAATTGCGACTGACATGCCAGGACAAATGAGAAGTGCCAGCCACCAGATACGTGCCGGCAGCAGCAATGCGACGAGGAATCCAAGCGGAATGAACATCAAGATGTTCGCCGAGAACTCTAGCTTGTTATAGCCGAACCACAGCGGCACACCGTTGCGGTAGAGCACGGTAAACAACCGGTCAATGGACGCCTGATATCCCTGGTCAAGCGGGGTGGGCCACAGCGTCGCCATCAGAACAATTGCCGCATAGCCCGACAGAGTCAGGGCTCCCAGCCATTCTCGTGCTCTACTCTTGGGCGGTGCGGTTGTGGTCACGAACGTCCTCCTTCAACAGGAACAATCGGGAACCGAGTCGCCCTTGCCCCGGTTCCGATCTCCTCATGTGCGATGACGCCCACTGTACGGGGTCCAGACCGCTGATTCCTAAGCGGGCGTCGATCCCTCGCGTGCCCACTCGAGCAGACCGACGACTCCATCACGGAAGGACACCTTCGGCTCGTAGCCAAGCAGCTTCTGGGCGGGCGAGATGTCAGCATAGGCAGCCCTAACGTCCCCCAAACGGAAGCGCTCACTCGTCTCCGGCGCTGGGCTTCCTGCGACCTCCGCCAGGGTCGTAGCGTAGTCGAGCAAGGTGCCCGCGGATCCCGACCCGATGTCGACAAGGCCGAATCCGAACTCGGCCGGAAGAGCGAGCGCTGCTGAGAGCGCGCTCACCACGTCATCTACGTGCACGAAGTCACGAACGATTCCGCCGCCTTCATATACGTTGATCGGTTCGCCGGCGATCGCCTGGCGGGCGAAGTATGTGAGCACACCTGTGTAGCTGTTCTCGAGGGCCTGGCCCGCACCGTACACGTTCTGCAGGCGCAGAATGCGCAGCGGGACGTTCATTGATCCGCACCAGGACGACAGGATGTGCTCCTGAGCCAATTTCGTGGCTGCGTAAACGTTTGTGGGTCTGGGCTCGACCGAGGCTGCGTTGTGCGCCACGGATCGACCCTCCTCACCGTCGGGCCCGACGGGCTCCCACTCGCCACTGACTAGCTGCTGCTCGCCCCGAGGCGCAGCGTAGTAGAGCTCGCCTGTGGAGGTTGCCCACTGCCCTTCGCCATATACGGCACGAGAAGAGGCAAGCACGATGGCCTCCGGACGATGGCCGCTTGCAGACAGCGCATCGAGCATGCGCGCGGTCCCCGTCACGTTCACCGACGCGTGGCGGTATGACTCGGTCAGCGACTGTCCGGTCCCTGTTTCTGCAGCTAAGTGCACGATGATGTCGGGTCGGTACTCAGAGATAGCAGAGTTCCATACAGCCGCGTCAGTGACATCTCCGAAAAGCTGCACCGCTTCCGACGGACTGTCCATTGGCCAGGCATTAGTTGCGTGAACCTGCGGGTGAAGGTTGTCGAGCAGCACTACTTTGTGGTCGCCGACAATTCGCTTTGCAAGCCTGGTGCCGATGAATCCCGCCCCACCAGAAATCAGAACCGTCTTAACGCGTGTCATCTGCAATGTCTTCCCCGTGAGTTATCTGAGCCGACGTGCGCATCCATCTGTTCGTGGTGCGGACTGTCCGTAGCCTGCGGATTCTTGATCCGTCGCCGTCAACAAGACACTATCGACATTTTGGCTGGGTCATGGGCATCACGCGCTGTTGAGTCCGTCCGCCGCCCGGACGCCTGCGGCCCTCCACGAAGTTGCGGCAGATCCAACTCGCCTGGCTACCGCACGTCTCCATGCTGATCGCTCTGCTCGCCCTGTGAGAAGCTTGAGTGGCCTCGGGCTCCTTCTGCATAGGCGCGACCCGATGGCGGTCGAGACCCGGTCTGGCATGACCTTTCGACTGGCCCTCGACGTATCGGGGGCGAGTTTCGTTCGGTCGGACGTCAGCCGGTCACATATAGGACGGATCTCACGAATATGAAGTTCCTCATTGATACCCTCGGCGCCCCCGCGCTATCTGGCGGCATGCGTCTATACGCTGAGGAGCTGATCAATTCCTGGTCTGAAGCCTTCCCGGACGACGAGCTTGTCGTAATCGGTGGCGCTTGGACTCGTGGGGCACTTCAGGATCTGCCCAACGTGCGAGTTGTCGTCTGGGCGAACGACTCTGCCCCTTTGCGCATGTTCGGCCAGCTAGTGGTTTCCGGGGTCCTTTTCTGGGCATTGCGAGCACGTGTTCTGGTGTCCGTGAGTTCGATCGCGAGCCCCCTTGCACCAAAGGACCGGCGTGTGTGCGTTGTCCACGACTGGCGTCACATGCGTAACGAGAGTGAGTTCGGGGCTCTTCAGCTAGCCTATCGACGCCTCTGGACGATGTCGCTGAATCGCGCCGGTGCTACGGTCTCTATTTCCGCCAAGACCGACACCGAGACCGCCGAGTATGCACCTCGCGCCCACCGGTTTGTCGTCGAGAATGGTCGCGATCATGCTCGTCGCTGGATTCCTGCAGTTGCTCGCCGTGGGGAATCGGACTCTAAGCACATTGTGACCTTCGGGCATCACCTCAATAAGCGTCCCGATCTGGTAATTCGGGCTCTGGCCGAGATGCCCATTCCAGCCCGTCCTCAGTTGACGGTCCTCGGAGCACGCGGCGAAACAAAAACTACACTTGAGAAGCTGGCCCGGGAGCTTGGCGTTGCTGAGAGCTGCATCTTCCCTGGCTTTGTCGAGTCAGACGAATACAACTCTCTTATTCAGACGGCCGATGCTGTTGTCCTTGCTTCAAGCGACGAGGGATTCGGGCTGCCGGTGGCCGAAGCCCAATATTTCGGAATTCCGGTGGTTTCCACTTCTGACAGTGGTTTGGACGAAATCCATGCTGGTCTGTTCGTTTCCGAGCCGGACCCCGCAAACCTTGCCGCAGCGATTCAGCTTGCCGTGCAGTCGCGCGGAGCTGCCACCGGAGTCGTCGCGGGCGGTACCTGGGCTGAGACCGCGTCTGGCATACGCCGAATTGCCCTAAGGGCGTAGCAAACACCCCACTGATGGGCGGTTGGACCTCCCCCGCGCGGACCGTTCCGAGCTGCCCAGAAGTCACAGCTTGCCGACTCAGGCGCCAGTAGCCGCCAAGTCGGTCGTTTGATCGTCCGCTCGGTGAAGGGATGTGTGCCGCTCGGGCGACTCGGACTGAATCTCGCGAGGCCGTTTCCAGAACACCAGCCCTAGCAGCAGCCAGAAGAGCGGCATGGACAGCTCCGGCGCCGAGATGAACTGAGCGAGCACGCAGGCCGAGAGGGCTGCAGCTGCCGGCAGTGCGGACGGCACCTTCAGCGCACTCCGAGCGACAAGGACAACGACGCCGACGAAACAGACCAGCCCGACGATGCCCACGCAGCTCAGCAATAGGAAAAGGAGGCTCGAAGGACGGTTGCTTCCGAGCCCCACCCCGATTCCCCATGTGTCAACGAAGAGCGACCAGGCCGCCTCGTTTGAGGCCGTTCGATTTGCGAATGACAGGCTTGACAACTTCTCATCCAGAAGGCCGAACACTAGTCCGAGAAGAAACTGGAAGTTGATTGCGGCGACCAGCAATACGGCACCGACGGTAGAGGCGGCTATCCACCGCACTCTGATTCGGCCTCTTGTGAGAATCCAGAAGCCCACGACCACAGCTACGGCTAGGATCACCGGCACAACGACCAAGGCGGTCCACGCCAAGTTGAGGAGCAACTCACCGACGATGAGGACGAGTGCGCCAATCATCAACAGTCTCCGCCGCCCTTGCGACAGGAAGACATTGGTCAGCGCGTATGCCATGCAAACAGAAAGGAACAAACCGAACAGCGATGGCTCGCCGAACGTACCGCGGAGACCGGCTTGCGTGACGGAATAGGAAACGTTCGGGTCGTTCTCGAATAACACAGTCGGCCATAGTGACGGAGCCACGGTGCGAGCCAGCGCCAATCCGAGTCCGATCCACATGGTCACGTCGAAGATGCGCGGCGAGACCTTTCGTTCCACTCCCAGGTAAAGTACGACCACGCAGCCGAGCAATACGTATACCGGCTGCGCCACGTTCGAAACCGAGAACGAAAGCTCATTCAAGTTATTCACTTGCTGATCAAGCCCGTCACGTGGCGAGAAGACTTCAATGCCCCGGAACAGGATCGGGCCTAGAACACTGATCGCAGCTCCATATACGAGGAATACGCCCAGAAGGAGCAGGGCGAGACGACTGACCGGCCGCCCAAAAATAGAAAACGACTTACCTCCACGAAGGACGAGGTATACGAGTCGACCGAGAGCGAGAATCGCAAGCATGTAAAAGATGTTGACTCCGCTGCCGCCGACCACCGCCGCTGCGGTGTGGGGGATCGCCGCCGCAGCCGCAAGGAGGTATGGGAACCACACGGGGCGTTTAATCAGCAGCAGCACACCGACTAGGAGAAATACCGAACCGAGGACTGTCAATGCGTATCCCTTACATTAAGCCAGGTCTGAAACCCAGCCCCCGGGTCGTTAACATTCACATCTAGCATATTGGTGATCAAGACAACCCCTAACCCGCGCCGAGTTACTGTCCCGCTTCCACCAGCGGATGAACTTCCACGCTTACCGGTCGACGCCTCAGGAGTATCCAGACGCCACCTGCAAAGGCCATTTCCACGAGCAATGTGACGCCGGCAAGACCCGTCGCCCCCATGGAATGCACGACCAAGAGCGACAGAATCACTGAGACAAGGCAAGCGATCAGCGTCAACACGAAGCGTGACCGGATTCGCCCGATACCCATCAAGAAGGCTACGAGAGCGTAGTTTCCGGATTTTGGAGCGAAAGATAGAGCAACGAAAATGAAGACTAGGACGTCACCGAACTGCTGACCGAACAGCACCTCTATCAGCGGCTTCGCAAGTATCACGCAGAGTGCGACTGCTGCACCTCCGGCAAAAAACAAGGCCCAATAAGGCCAAGGACCGGTGCCCCGTTCTCGCACACGCGGGATCATCTGCAGTGACAAGGTACCGGGAAGCAAGTCGAGCGCCTGAATGAGTCGATACACGATCGTCAGCGTTGCTATTTGATTGAGAGGCAGGATCGCCGCGGCAATCAACAGCGGCGATTGCGAATAGAAAGCGCTCAGCGCACCCGTCACTCCGAATTCAAGGATGCGACGCGTCAGTCTTGGCTCACGCAGGTGAGCACGGGACAGCGCCCTGTATCTGGTCCATAGGGCAGCCGCAGCGACCAGCAGCGACGGGAGGGGCAGCAGCATCAAAACACGAACGTCTGCTGATAGGAATGCTCCGACGATAATCGGCACCTTCAGTACAAACAGGATGACATCCGGCAGCGCATACGCGGCATCTTTTTTCGCCACCATCGCCGGGATCCGGATGATCCGCCCCGTGCTGTCGACAGTTTGGGTTACAGCCAAGGCCAGCAGGAGCGCCAGGACTGTAGGTGGAATGTACCCCCCAGCGGGCCAAGCGATGAAGACAAGTGCCGCCACCGCTCCGACCGTTGCGAGCGTGAGATGAAAGCCGACCGCTCGGACGTAGACGTTTCTGGTGATCCGTCCTAGCGGGCTTGAGAGGAGGAAATTCCCGGCGCCCGAGTCCGTCATCATCGCAAAAGACGTTAAGAGTCCGAATCCTGCTACCAGGAGATCGCGATCCGAATCGCTACCACGATTCGCTAACACCAGCATGATCGCCAGCTGAAGAACTCTTACTAGACCGGTGCTCACGGTTGGGAGCAGGAATGCAGTCTTGCGAAGCAAGTTCATTCGTTCCTCGCGCCTGGCGCAACTAACCAAAGAGGCGAGACTGGGGACTTCGTGCCGGTAATCACACTCGACGACCGGTCACGCTGGCGGGATCTTCTTCCGCGGGCGGAGCCTTCAGTGGATCCTTGGGTCGAGCGGGAACCGCACCATGCGTTCTCGTCGAGTAATTCCCCGCGGGCACCAGCTTCTTGAAGCGCGCCGGCACTCCAGCGTAAAGGGCGTGCGGAGTGTCCAGGCCCCGTGTAACGACTGATCCCATCGCCACTACTGAATGCGCAGGGACCGTGGCACCCATGACGAGGCTGCAACTCCCACCAAGCATCGCGTATCTTTCGATACGGATGGGAACAGAATCGAGGACGTTGTCAGCTACATCGATACCGTGCGACATGAATACGGAGCGCACCCCCGCGACCGTCACGAATTCCTCAATATCGATTCCACCGGACGCATCCAAGTAATGGCGGCTCGTGAGTGAGGAATGGACGCCCAGGGAGAAAGTGCCAGCGATGGTCGAGGAGGACGCTTCCACTAGGAAAGGCGCAGCAGATATCCAGTTGAATTGCCCGATTTCAGACCAAGCGCCGACGCTCACGACCTCAAGGCTCCGAAACACGTTGAAGGGTCCAATACGGGCCCCATCGCCCACGATGAGGTGCTTGTTACCGAGAAGAACGACGGGCGCGATCGATGCCGTTCGGGCAATCTCATGGCCCAGCCAGCGAAGAAGCGTGTTCTTAAGCGTCGACGCCGGCAGAAACCCAACGACAAGTGTGATCAGTCGTTTCATCTTTACTCATTCCAATTCTGCTGACGGACCAGAGTTCCAGATCCGAGCGTAGTACAGGGCACACGAGCGGCCGCAGCTCCGGTGGTCGCCAACCTTCGAACGTCCTTGTCAGGAGAGCAGTTCTTTGACCCACGTGGTCACCGAATACTTCTCAAAATCGCTGGGAAGACTCCCGTCTGGCTGGAGGCGTGACAGCTCGTGCCGAAGCCGCTCACTCGCTCCGTCCGAGTCATAGTCCTCGATAACGAGGATTCGTGACGGATCATAGAAATCTGCATCTCGTATAGCTGGGTTTCCGGTCACCAGAATTGCTCCTGATGCGAGTACCTCGAAGGTGCGCATTGTCAGACCAGCCTGGTTGCTGCGCTGTAGGTCGAGGACGGCCCGAGAGTCTCGGAAGACCGCCGACACCTCTTCCTTGCTTAGCTTGCTAAAGCTGATTTCGGCCCATGCGACTTCAGAAAGATGGCGGGTCACGTATTTTTCCACAGCGAAGAACCAACGCGCAGGTGCGTAGAAGAAGCTGAAGGTGTGCTCGAACGACTTGCCCAGGTTGGAGACGAAAGCGTACCGGTCAGAGTGCATCGTCCCCACAAACGTCAACTCATGAGGCCTCGCCACACCGATCTCAGCTGCGTGAAACTGCGTTGAGTAGAAGAGAGGCTTGAGGTGGAGCTCGGGGTACTTGGCAACGTCAGCAGGGTCAAAACTGAAAGTCTTGTCGTAGTGACCCAAATTGGCTTCAGACAAAGACCCCGGGGCCATCGCATCGAAGGAGTAATACACCAGGAGTGCTTCAGGGTTCCTGGCGCGAAGTTCCAAGAGAAAGAAGGCCGGTACGACCTCGCCCTTCACGACAACGACGAAGTTGTACTGGTTCGTCTTTGTCTCACGCAAGATCCGGGCGTAATAGCTGCGCACAAACTTCTGAGAAATCCGCGGGCTTACCCGGAATAATGCCTTGGCCAGCGATGAATTGTTAGGCCGCTCATCATAAAAGTCGACCTCGTGACCGTTCGCGCGAAATGCCTCTGCGATGTCTTGTTCATACCCGAAGAAGGCTGGCGACAGGAATAGGAGTCGAGACGTGGTTGCCGGTATCACTCTGACACAATCCCAGAAACGGCACCAGAAACGTAAACGGGGCTTCCCGTGAGCTCGATTGACGTGGACTTTGAATCGTCACCGGTCGAGACCGATGCACCGTACATGTCAGTCGCAACCAGTTCGCCCGAACTACTCAGGGTCACAGTCCTGGACGGGTCGGTTGTCCACATCACCCGTGTATCTGATCCTTCGCCGGAGAAGACGTATGAATACACCCCTTCCGCGGTCTCGTCGATCGATGAGAACGCAAGCCCGTCGATCTGTTTGGCCATCACCGCCTGCGCAATAGCAGCAGCCTTAGGCTCGTTCGCAACCGGCAGGAACGTTGAGGGCGCTTCAAAAAGCCCGAAGTTGCCTTCGATGCTACTTTCAATCGCGTTGCCGTTCGCAGCCTCGAACCAATACACGCGGCTCACACCGTGGCCCAACGCGACAGCCATCGTTCGGACCAGGTACTGGGCCTGAGACTCCTCGGTGACCCAGTTCGGCACACTGGCCCAGCCCATCTCCGTTAGCCAAATCGGCTTCGGTTCTCCGCCGTTCGATTCGCGGATCATCTGCCCGAGGCGCTCAAGCTCGGGTATCAGCTTTTCCGGCGCTTCAGGCTGTACGTAGGGGTGGGCGCTCACGACATCGGTGTAGTCCAACCCGCCAAGTTCAAAGAACTCACTCAGCCAATCCCATTGGAACCCCATGCCGGCATTTCCAGGAGCCACAATGGTCGCGTCAGGATTGGCCGCCTTCACTCCGGTCGCAGTCCCGGTGAGCATCTCCATATAGCACTCAGGGGTGTGCCCGCATTCTCCGGTATTGAAAGTGTGGTCGAACTCGTTATAGACCTCGAGTTCCGCGCCGTGCTGTTCAAGTCCGGTGACAAGTTCCTGAGCGAACCGCGTATACGCTGCGAGGCCCTCCGGCGAGCTAGGGGTCCGATAGTTGTCATAGAGCGGATTCGAGTAAGCAGGTACCAGGAGAGGGCTGATTCCTTCTTCGGCCAGAGTCTCCGTGGCGTCAAGTATCTGCATTGGATAGGTATAGCTGCCCGGACTGAGCTCGATCCAATCCCAGTTCATTTCGATGCGTGCGTGCTTGATGCCGGCGGTGCCCAATGTCTCAATGAGATTGTTCAGCCGTTCTGTCCCGCCTGCGTAGTGCAGGAACACACCAAACGGCGACGTTGAACTCGTGGCGTTGATCGAATCTTCGTCGAGGACAGCAATAGTGGTCGACCTGTCAACGGAACGGCCTCCCACCGCCGCGTTGATCGTGGCGGTGTATAGGCCCGGAGACAGCTCCCTCAAATCGGCGATGGCTCGAGAGTCTTCGAAAACTGCGTCCCCGCTTTCGACGACCTCGCCCGCCAGATCTGCTACCGACCAGTTCAGGGTGCCTGTCGTGCTCCGACGCGTGGCAAGCTGCAGGTTTGTGGTGCCCTCGGCGAAGAGCAACGTGGGATTGATAACCGTCAGATCATACGAACTCGACTCAAAGCCACCGTTCATCACCGGCATAGCGGTACCGTCTGGGCCGGTGACGGACAGAGAATCGATGAGCGTTCCACCGGTGGGTCCCTCAACTGAGATTCGAAAGTGCAACTTGCCGGCGTCAGGCACGTAGCTTGTTTCGACGTAGGTCCAGTCGTATGTTCCCGCCGGAACCTGGACGAAGGCGTCCGCGGCGGTGTTCAACGTGAGCCGAACAGCCCCCTCAGCAGCGTCGGTGCTCTTGACCCAGAACCCAATTGCATACTTCGCGCCAGCCGCAGCCTCAATGCCCTGCTCTAGCCGTGCAGACTCGCCTGAGCCCGATACAGCGTCGCTGGTGATCGAGAGGGCCGAGGTACCGTCGTGGAGGTCGTCCGACCCGAGGAAGCTGACGTGCTCTGATACGAGCTCCGCCGTCCACCATTCAAAGGCATCGGATGCCGGTGTGGCGTAGTCGACAGGAAGCACGCCCTCGAGAGTCGGTGAGGGTGAGGCGGTTGGACTCGCGACATCGGCTTCTGTCCACGGATGGACCAACAGCAGTGCACAAAGTGAAACGGCGAGCGCAAGCGCGATTCCCGCGATCCACCAGGTGCGCTTCGTCAGAGCGGGCGATTTCCGCCGCCGCGCGTTTGCAGAAAGTCGATTGGTCATCGGCGAGTGCTCCCCAACAGAGTCAAATTTACGGTGGCGCGTCTGATTCGACGCACCAGCTGATCGCTCCCCCAGTGAGCCCCTGCCGGAACAGCCTATGCCACGTTCGGCTCTGGTTGCGCCGGCGCAGAGCGCAGCGCAGCGCCCTCCACCGTGCCCAGAACGTCACAGTCATACGGTCGGGCGATCGACCGTTCGCACCCAGCAGTGGTGAATCCGCCGATTGGAGTCTCGAGCCGATGAACGTCAGCGGCGTTTCGGAAACGGTGCACGAACAGACGCCCAGGGATAGTGGTAGATCCATCGGATGTAGGGGATACGGGACGCCACTTCATGGATCCCGAGCGCAACACACACTGCAGCAGCCGTGGTGATAACGGGCATCAGGGCAACCGCAAGGGGGGAGTACGAGACACTCATTGCCCACGCGAACACCGCATTGGCGGCGATAAGCAGCGGAAGGTGAGTCACGTAGATTGGTAGTGTGCGAGATCCGACCCAATGTCCAATCGCACCAAGCCAGGGAGATCGGGTGATGATCACGAATCCCTGCACAACAGCGCACGAGCCGATCAACGTCAGAATCATCCAAAAGGGTGCGAACCATCCCGGGATCAGGTTCCAATGCGGGTTTACCCGCTGCATAAGAAACTGAGCGGTCAAATAGCCGAGGCCCGCCAATAGAACCCAGCGCCACTTGGCGACACGGACAACTGCTTCGAGCGCATGGGGGACAAGAGCGCCGAGCAGGAAAAAGAAGAAATTCCGCATGAGGGAACTTGCGAGCGACTGCTCTGCAATAGTCATAGCAGTTCCCGCGAAGAAGGTAATGGAAAGAACAATGCGGGCCGGGACTCGGCTCACCGCCTTCGCCAGAATGACGAAAACAACCAACGCCCACAAATACCAGAGATGGTTCTCTGGCCAGAGAACCTGCATAGCAGCGTTGTCCCACGCATAGTCGACTGGCAAAAATGGGTTGGGCGCGATGGTCGTATAAATAGCCGTCAATATGGCTAGCCAGACTATGTAGAAGTAGCTGCTACTGGCAACTCGACGGCGAAGGAGTTGGTGCCAGTTACCACGGATGGCTCCCTTGGCAAAATACCCAGAGAGGATGAAGAAAAGAGGGATCCTGACGGGGGTGAGCACCGATACGAAGTCAACCCAAGCGTAGTAAACGGGCTGGGGCACGGTCACCGTTGTCACCCCGTACCAGAGCACCGCGTGGCCTAGAACGACCATGATGACGCAGAATGCTTTGGCGCTGTCGGCCCACACCAGACGCTTCACCTGCGAGCTCAAGGCGGGGGTCACTTCGGTCGTAGGCACGTCCGTAGCGTAACGCACACAGTCACCCCTGACTCCCGCGCGGTCAGGCCGTGAGTCTGGTGGACGCGCAATCGAAGGTCCCTGACTCTTCGACTGCGCCCTATTCGGCGTGGAGCAGTGAGGACTGCAGCTGGGTTAGGTGGGTCTTAGCCCACATCGTCACCGGTTCCGCTCGGCTAATCCCTGATTCTCTTCGATATGTCCATCAGGCGTCCTCGTGCGAGTCAGCGGCTGCAGGAGATCCAGCAAGGGTTGTTCGACCCACCGCCTGAAACCTAGCGCGACGACGAAACACACCGCCGCTGCAGCTAGACCAACACAGACAGCCGAGAGTGCAGTGTGTGGAAGCCGGTAGGCCACAGTTCCGATAGCCGCGAGGACCGGCGCGTGCACGAGGTAGAGCGCATACGACGAGTCGCCGAATCGGTTCACCGCGGCAGGAAGTAGAAAACCCCTGCTTTCAAGTCCGACACAGCCGTAGAGGATTAGAGCGGCCGGAACACCAACACCAAGAGTTCGGAACCAGGCATCAGTGACGCTGACCTCTGGCCCGGCGAGCAGGAAGTGGGTAGCGAGGATTCCGGCGACGCCCGTGATGACTGCCGCCCACGGCAAGCGAAGCTGCCCTCGCAAGACCAGCCAACCCACCAGCGCACCGAACAAGAACTCGAGACTCAACGGGCTACCGATCAACGACAGAACCGGGTTACCAGCCGTCGGGGCGATGGTGCATGCCAGGGTGACAATTAGCGCAGCCCACGCCGCGAAGACGAAAGGTTGTAGTCGCCGTGGGAGGAACAGCGACACGGTGAAAACGAGATAGAAGTACATCTCGTACACAAGGGTCCAACCCACGAACAGGATCGGTACACCTACCTGCGGGAGCAAGAGCAGGGAGGGAAGCAGGTCGCCCGGCCAGATCGGTCCAGTGGGGAAAAGCTCACGTTGGGCGAACAGAACCAGCGTTACCGCGATGTACGGCGGGTAAATCCGCACGATCCGGCGCAGAAGGAACCTGCCAGCACTTGCCGGCGTGTGTTTCGTCCTCGACGTCGTGACGATCATAATGAGGCCGCTGATGGTGAAGAACAGGTCAACCCCTGCGTTCCCGATCGCGTGCATTAGCCGAAACGGGTCAACCCCGAACGACATCGCTAAGAGGCCGTCGGACCCCGAGAGGTGCACAAACACGACGAGAGCGGCGGCAAGCGCTCGGAGGCCCTGTACATTCTGCAGGCGCACCGGCCCGGCATTTCCCCCGTCACCCTGGCGATCACTGTCTGAGCCCCCACGCATTGTCATGGTGCCAACCTTACGGGTCTTACTCCCTGGGCGATTTCCCTCGCAACGCGAAGGTTAGCCAGGTCCCAAAGTGATTTCCTGAAGAGCAACAGCAAGTCGGACCCCAGGATTGCGGTCCCCACGCCGCGGCGTTAGCACACGCCGGCGCAGAAGCTTGACCAATTGGCTGCGCAGGAAGACGCCATAACCTCTGAGAAGCTCGCCGGGTTGCGTGCGGAGAAGACCCAGAGCGCCCGGTTGCGCCGGCAGCCGTCGCAGGCTGAGCAGAGGGCAGCCTCCAGCAACTTCACCCCGCTCCCCTTAATGGGGGTGCTGCTAGCCGTGTCCCGCCGGTAGCCGCGTAATCGCTGACCATAGGCTCAATTGGGCCCAGAACTGAGCCCTTCATGCCGAGCGTGCCTTTCCGGGTGTCAGCACTTGGTGCCTGACACCTAATGGCGGGTTCATCTTCGTGGTCTTTTCCAGTCCGACCTTTCTGTTCATCTTTCTTCCGGTCACCCTGCTCGTCTATCACGCCATCCCCGTGCGGTCTCGCGGCAGGAACGCGTGGCTGCTGACGGCCAGCGTGCTCTTCTTCCTGTGGGGCGCCGGCAGCGCCATCCTGGCCATTCTCTTCGTCGCCGTGTCGAGTTTCGGCGGCGCCTACATCGCCTGGCTCCTTGTGCGTCGGCAACGGCCGACCCACGCGGATGGGGAGCCACGCACGATCTCCATCCCGTCGTACGTGACCCTGCTGATCGTGGCGGTGCCGTTGGTGGCGTTCAAGTACGTGCCGCAGATTGCGACGCTGGAGATTCCGAAGATCTCGACGACCCTCACTCACCTGGGCGCCAACACCTGGGCGCTGCCGTTGGGCATCTCGTTCTTCACCTTTCACGCGCTGTCGTTCGTCATCGACTCCGCCCGGGCGGGGCGGCCGCTGACCACGTCCTTCCCCTCTTACCTGCTGTACCTGTTCGTGTTCCCGCACCAGATCGCCGGCCCCATCGTGCGCTACTCCGAAATCGGCGCGCAGATCACCGCGGTGCGACGCATCACGGCGATGCAGATGGGTTACGGCATCACCCGGTTCACCTGGGGGCTGGCCAAGAAGGTGCTGATCGCCGACAACTGCGGTGTCGTCGCCAACGCGATGTTTGAGAACACGACGAACCCGACCCTGATGTCCGGTACCGGAGCCTGGCTGGGCGCGGTGGCCTACGCGCTGCAGATCTACTTCGACTTCAGCGGCTACTCCGACATGGCCATCGGCCTCGCCCAGATGTTCGGGTTCCGGTTCCCGGCGAACTTCCGCTCCCCCTACACCGCCGGTAACATCACCGACTTCTGGCGCCGGTGGCACATCACCCTGACCAAGTGGTTCCGCGACTACGTCTACATCCCGCTGGGCGGCAACCGCCGCGGCGTCTGGGTGGAATACGGGGCATTGCTGCTCGTCTTCTTCCTCACCTCGCTCTGGCACGGCGCGCTGGCCGGCTTCCTCATCTGGGGCGGGCTGCACTCCGTGGCACTGCTGGCGGAACGCATCACGGGCCTGCGCAACGTGCGGGCCTTCGTGGTGCCGCGCCGCGTGCTGACGCTGGTGTTCGTGATCGTCGCCTGGGTGCCCTTCCGGGCCCTGGAGGTGCACACCACCGTGGACATCTGGCAGGCGATGCTGGGCGGGCCGTGGGACTTCATCTCGCCGGTGCTGTTCGTCACGCTGACGCCGTTCACCATTGCCGCGCTCGTCGTCGGCGCCCTGAGTTTCGTGATGCCGTCGACGCGAACGGGTTTCCAGGTCGTCTTCGGTCGGTCCGAACCGGACACGTTGACCGGGTTCCGCTGGCGAACGGCTCTGGTGCTGGTGCCGGTGACTCTCGTTGTGACGTTGGCGATGGTGCTGCAGTCCGATTTCAGTCCCTTCCTGTACTTCCAGTTCTAAGGCGGCCCGCGTGAGCAAGGACGACACCTCCCCCGGTGACCATGAGACCCTGCCCGGCTGGCACCGGTGGGCGCTCTCCGCCCTGATCGGCGTGTTCAGCGTGGGTCTCCTGGCGATCTGGCTGATCCCCGGCGACGCCCCCGGCGCCCAGAACCGGGACCCGCTGGACTTCCCGGCCCTCTCCCCCGAGGCGCTGGTCGACAAGGCCACGTTCCAGGAGATCGACGCGGCGTTGCGGGACCGGGTGGGCGCGCAGGTGGGCGTCTCGGAGACGCTCGGCGATGTGTCGGTGCACCTGCTCGGTCGCAGCCCGACGCCGGGCGCGCTGCTCGGTGGTGACCGGCAACCGTTCTACACCGAGGACCTCACCCGGCCGTGCCGGGAGACCGAAGAGAGCATGAACGTGATCAAGGCCGAGCTGGTGGCCAATCACACCGCGATGGATGCCGCCGGCAAGTACGTGCTCTTCATGGTCGCCCCCGACAAGTCCTCGATCCGCCGCGCCGACCTGGACGCCATCTCGCCCAGCCTGTTGCGCTGCAGCGACTTCGTGCGGTCGCACTTCGAAGCCTGGGAGACCGAGGCCGAGCTGCCGCTCATCACGCTATGGAAGCCGGTGGCGGAGCTCGACACGCGGCCCGGCGGCGCGTACATGCGGAACGACACGCACTGGAACACCGCGGGCTCGATGGCCATGTCGCACGCGGTGATGGAACGCCTGGTCGCCGACGGGCAGGCGCCGGCCAGCCTGCTCGACGACCTGGCGCATCCGGTGGTCAGCGACGGGATCAGGTTCACCGGGGATCTGAACATGCTGATGGGGGTGACGGATGTCGACGAGCGCACTACCGCCTCGTTTGTGCGCCCCGACGTCGTGACCGAGGCGGAGACGACCGTCGGCCCGACGGGCACCGACCAGTTCCACTTCATGTCAACGTCGACGACCAGCGCACTGGTGCCCGGTAAGACCCTGATCCTCGGCGACTCGTTCCTGCTGAAGCAGATTCCGTCGCAGCTGGGCAACTTCTTTGAAGACGTCACCATGGCCGACATGCAGGAGTACGGCCAGGCCGGCCAGTACGACCGGGTGATCGTGGAGCGGGTGCAGCGGTTCTCGGGCACCGAGGACTGGCCCCCGCTGACGACGACGCTGTGGTGACCGGGTAGCAGGCCCGCTGTGGGCGGCTGAGCGGGGTTAGCGACCGCCGGTGCTGCCCGGTGTGGGGTCAGCCTTGCCGTCGTCGCGGCCGAGGTGCTTGTCGGCGGTGTCGCGGGCGCCCTGGATCTTGTCGGCGTGCTTGTTGCCGGTGACCTTGTTGGCCACGGCCGCTCCGCCGTCGAGCACCTTGTCGGAGATCTCCTCGCCCTTGTCGGTCTTCAGGAACTCCTGGGCCTTGCGGGTGATGTCGTTGAGGTTCATGGGGGTCTCCGATCTCTAGGTCTGTGGTTACGAGGGTAGTTCGGGGTGCGGGGTCTCGACAAGCTCGACCAGCGAGACCGCTCGACCAGCGGGACCGCTCGACCAGCTAGATGGGCTCGACCAGCGAGACGCGCGTTAACGACAACAGGGCCGGCCCCGAAGGACCGACCCTGTTGTTGTTGACGAGCTCAGCGAGTGAGCAGGCCTACTGAATTACTTGAGAACCTTGATGACGGTTCCGGCGCCGACGGTGCGGCCACCTTCACGGATAGCGAAGCCGAGGCCCTCTTCCATGGCGATCGGCTGGATCAGCGCGACGGTCATTTCAACCGTGTCGCCGGGCATGACCATCTCGGTGCCCTCGGGCAGCGTGATGACGCCGGTGACGTCGGTGGTGCGGAAGTAGAACTGCGGGCGGTAGTTCGCGTAGAACGGGTTGTGACGCCCACCCTCATCCTTTGACAGGATGTACGCGGTGCCCTCGAAGTCGGTGTGCGGCGTAACCGAACCCGGCTTGA
>Ga0247803_1000446_pt1 | contig 22833 bp, 19 predicted proteins | sample UWRJL014104B1_FD_180928 | JGI IMG/M metagenome (GOLD analysis project Ga0247803, IMG submission 180928) | Plant litter microbial communities from Arlington Agricultural Research Station in Wisconsin, United States - UWRJ-L014-104B-1 | ecosystem: Environmental > Terrestrial > Plant litter >...
TCAGAGTGGGTGGACTAAGGTGTAAAGGCGCACATCTCCTTGACCTCCTATGCCGTCGTTTACAAAGCTTTCACAGAGTGGCCTCAGCACGGCTTTCCTCATATTGGACCCGCCGCATTGTCCAACTTCTATGACGCATCTTGATACCCAGGGTTATGTCGCTAGGATTCAATTTCACTGTAATCATTGAGGCATGTCGGTCGAGCAGCGGCCTTCTGCGTCCAAGAGTGTAATTACCTGCCATAGCTATCCTGTGTTGGAGGGCTGGTACATGGTGGAGGCTGGTCCGTTGGGCGTGGAACGTTGGTGTATGCTCGCGATTCGCGGAAGGTCTAGCCGAGGCGGGTAGCTCCACATTGCAGGTCGGCCTCGACAGGACTGCAGAGGGACCGACAACAAGTAATCTACGTCAACCCAAGATGTTGTCGATTCTACGAAAAGCACGGCTCAAAGACAAGGAGATGAGGATATTGATGCTGTGCGTGTTTGGAAATCTTCTTTTACGGCGCCCAGCTGATGAACAGGGGCCTGGACAACGCGGGAAAGACGACAATCGTCAAGCAGATCATGAACGAAGACGTCAATAGCGTCAGCCCGACTCTTGGATTTATTATCAAGACGATTGAATATGACGGGTAGGCGGAACTGCGCTGGCCGAGAGAGAGAATGCTAATGAGTGAAGATATAAGCTGAACATTTGTACTGCACCTGCTGCGACTTTGGCCTCGCCGTGCTGACTTTTCAGGGGACGTAGGAGGCCAGAAGACGCTCCGGACATATTGGAAAAACTACTTTGAGAAGACAGACACGCTGATCTGGGTCGTCGATGCCACGGACCGCGAGCGGATCGATGACTGTCGCTTGGAGTTGGAGGGGCTGTTGCAAGAAGAGGTCCGTCGTTGCGGAATTCCCCTAAGGCTACCACTGACCCGTCGACAGCGGTTGATGGGAGCCAGTCTACTGGTGTTCAAGAACAAGAGCGATGTGTCCGGCTCCATGTCCGAGGATGAGATTCGAGAGGTATGTGATGTGTGACGTCGTCCTCCGGTCCGTTGCCAGGCCAATAACGCGCTGCAGGGACTTCACCTGGACTCGATCAAGACGCACAAGTGGACTATCATGGCGTGCAGCGCAATGACGGGCATGAATCTGCAAGAAGGGCTGCAATGGGTGGTGCAAGACGCCAAAAGCCGACTATTTCTGTACTGACGGGGGGGTTGAAAGGCGGGCTACAAGGGGCAACCGTGGTCTCTGGCGGGCTAGAAGTAGGAAGCGCGGAGCTATCAGCACGGGAGCCGTCTGGTGCGGCCAACTCTAGTGAAAGACACAAAACATAAACACTGAACATTCGGAGCTCCTCACGCACGCACACACACGCACACATACGCACACCATCTCTCCCGCTGCACCTCGCATCTCCGGCAATCAGCGCCGCGTGGTCGCATTCTAAATACCCGCGCAGATCCTGCGTTTCATCGCGGCTGAAACCTCTGGGGTCCTCGCTGGTCGCCGGCCAAGCATCCATCGATGAGGAACCGAGCGTTCGTGTAAATAAGCGTCCGTGTTGCGCTTGACCTCGCCCGGGGTTACCATTCACCGCAGCTTCATCGTCGCGTGTGCCTGTGCCCGAGTGAGCTGTGCTGTCTGTAGCGCGTCTGGCGTGTTTACTAGGTCCGTGTAGCCACAATGTCAAACTCGGACGAGGTGGATCAGTTCCTGCAGCGCATGCGAACCATGTCGGAGCAGCGAGACCAGCAGGACGCCGAGAGAGTCAAGAAGCTCGAGGAGGAGCTCATACAAGGCCGCAGCGAGCGGCTAGCCCGGAGAGCAGGTATGCCACCCCACTCGCCCGTTTGAATTTGTGCTCCTGTCTTGCATAACCTGATCCTGACGACGCAGAACGCGCGCGCTCACTCTCCCCCGACAAGCCCTCGACCCCCCAATCGCTGCGTTCAGCCGTCGACACGCCTCGAAGCGTTCAGGGAAAGGCCGCCGACACCCCTACGCCGGCAATGGAGCCTCCTACGCGTCTGGACGCCCACGATGACTCCCTTGAGCGTCTCACCGGCTCACCGGCCCAGCTCCTCGAGGATACGGAGCCTAAAAAGCCAACCCCCAGTGCCGCCGCCTTGGGCCGCTCCGGCACACTGTCATGGCAGCGGCGACCGCAGTCGGGCAGCACACGTCGCCCTCTTTCAATGGCAGCCCCTTCTTCGCGCGACAATTCCGAGCCCTCCTCTCCCGAACGCGCCCCCTCAAGAGATCAGATTGCGCAATCGCTAGGCGCAAAAGACCCGTCGTGGTTCAAGCAGACACCGGACCGGGGAGTTGGGTCGGCGGCATACAGGCGGAATCAAGATGATAATGCATCAGAGACGGGCTCGACGTCTAGCAGGAGACAACTCCCAGGCCTGTCGAGAGAGACGACCGCTGAACCTGAGCCTACTAGTCCGCCCCCGGAGAGCGGTCGTTCCAGCAGCTCTCTGCGCGGCAGCGCTGCCCTGAGTACTCGCCTCTCTAACACGCCCACAATGGCGGGAGCAGAAATGGAAGGCGTAGCCAAAGCAAAGTCTCCGCTTCCAGTATTGGAGTCACACAAGTTTGCGCCTCCGTTAGAGCAAGGGTCGTCCGTAAATGGCGGGGACCAGACCGGCTCCGTGCGAGGACTGGCCATGTCTCCGACGCAAGGGAGGATATCCCCAGAGCGCCCCTCGTCTCCCACCAAGGGCATGGGTGGCTTCGTGCAGAGTGCAATGCTAAAACGGAGCGATAGCGTGAGCAAGAGGTGGAGCGCTCAAGTACCTACAACCCTGAGCAGGCAAAATTCTACACTCAGTAACCGCGGGAGTACATACGGTGCACTGCCGAAGACGGATTCCAGGCCGAGCAGCTTGAGCCGAGACAACTCGATGGAACCCACTTCGCGCCCCGGCTCCAGCTCGAGCAACCTCACCGTAACAAAAGATGCTGCCAAGAGCACTGCGGACAGCGCACCCAAACCCGAATTCGCCAAACCCGCAATACCTTACCACAGCCGGAGCAAATCCGTTGCATCCACATTCAGTGAGCCCAAAGAACAACAGGAAGAGACCTCGCCCCCGAGCCCGTCAAAGCGATGGAGTCCAACCAAGTCCAGCTGGTTGGAAAGCGCGTTGAACAAGCCAGATTCGCCGAAGCTCAAACAACCGCCCCCAGCGCAGCCTGCCTGGATGTCTGAGATCAATCGTATCAAACAGCAACGTGGCAGTGTTGATATGGGCAAAGGCAGCCCCTTTAATAGCCCGCCTCCCGAGACCACAGCTTCTGGAAGGTCGTCCCCAATCAAGGACGTTCAACTGAAGCCCACGACTCTGCGAAGATCAGAATCGCCCAACAAGGAGTTACACACAGAGCCGGAAAAGGCGGTAACGCCAGTAGAGCCCTCGCCGAAGCCAAAACCTATTCTCTCCCCCAAACCAGCCATGGCTACGACAAGAGAAGCTAGTCCACCCACGGAGCCTTCGGCGCCGAAAGTAGGAAGTGAGGCCCCCACAGACATCCCCAAAGAGACCATGTCGAAGCCGACATCACCTACTCCTAGCCTCTCTAAACAGACCCCTCTCTCGGCACCAGCGCCAGCCGAGAAGCCCAATCCGCTCTCTTCCGCGGGCCGGTTCTCCAAGGACTCTCCACTGTCCTCACCCGCGGCAAAGCCCAAACCGGATACACCACCAAAGAAAGACTTCCGTGCAAACCTCAAACCACGCCACATTTCAGACGCACCCAAGAACGACAACGTCTCAGAACTTCAGAGTGTATTTGGGAAGCTGAGGAAAGCCGAGACCAAGAATTATGTTGCGCCGGACGTCTTAAAGAGTAACATTCTCCGCGGCAAGCAAGGGTTGGCTGTCACTGGTGGACCCAAGCCCTCTGTTCGCCGTGACGAATTTAAAGAGAGTCTCGTCACCAAGAAAGCCGCAATGCTAGCTAAGGCACAGGAAGAGGGCTCAGCTGCGCACAAAAGGACGGACAGCTCGTCAAAGTCATCAGAAACACCCGAAGCGCTAGCTATGAGAAAGAATCTTGGCCGAGCGGAGAGCTTTTCAAAGCCTCCGCCACCAAAAGAAGAGGATGCAACGCCAGAGGCAATTTCGCGGCTGAAGAGCATTCGGACCAGCAAGCCCGTGGTAGCAGAGAAGCCTGAGCAGCCACTAACGCCTTCCTCTTCCAGAGAGCTTCCTCGGACCACAAAGCCCGCAGTAGCAAAAGAATCAGAACCATCAGCTCCATCCTTCCCCGCTAAGGAACCTCCCAAGGCTAGTAAACTAGCCGATCGGTTTAACCCAGCCCTGGCAAACATTCTTGCAAGAGGGCCGCCAACCATAGCTACCAAACCAGGAGGCTCGAGTGGGACTGCGCGGTCAGGCGCTGGATCTGCAGAGGTGGAGAAGCAAGGTCCTGCTCCGGAGTTGACGCACATGACCAAGGGACGAGCCCGGGGCCCTAAGCGACGGACACCAGCCGCCAAACCGGACGCGAAGACAAACGACATCCCAAAGGAAGAGACAGAAAAGGTGAATCTAATTGCTTCTGTCCCTTTGGTGAAAGCGGAGCATATCCTTCCGAGTTCTGAGCCCTCCAAGACTAACGCGGAACCTCCAGTAATCAGGACACCAGCCAGAGACTCCTTCAAGGCGAAGCCGATCACACCTTCGAAATCACCAGAACTTACCAGGAAGCTGGAAAAGTCGTCATCCCCAGAACTGCCGAAAAAGCCCGCATCGTTGGACCTGAATAGAAGAGTATCCTCTGACGTCCAGGCGGCGAAGAAGTCACCCTACTCGAAGCCTTTAGAAACACCAAAGAAGACACCACTACCGGTCGAGGAGGCTTCAAAGAACTATCCCCTGCCAACTGTGAACACCCCTCCCACGAATGCTAGAGTGTCTTCTTTCACACCATCAAAACCTTTTGCGGTTCCGCTAGCGAAGTCAGAACCTCAAGCTTTGAAAGAAATCCCGGCACCTAATGCAGAGGTATCCCCAAGTAGACAGGTCCCCTCTCCAGACAAGTCCACCTTCTCGGTCAAAGGCGCCACCTCCCTGTGGAGTCGTCAGTCTGCTTCTTCATCGCCTGCTCCGGCAAAAGTCAGTTCACCAATCAAGCTGCCTACACAGGCCGACGAAGAAGCCGCCATGGAACACGCGGGGCTCGTTCGCTCGGCTGAGCCAACAGACACGATGCCTCCCCAGCCAAGAGTGCCGAAGCCCAAGCCAGTGGGTCTTGGATTGGGCAGCCTAGGAAGCTTAGGCGGATTCGTTGCGAACAAGTCAAGAGAATCGAGTCCACCCAAGCCTTACTCCGCGAAACAGTCTCCGCTGTCGCCGCCAATGAGCGCCGATCGGCCTCAATCGGAGCCGTTCAAAGCGTCACCCGCTCCGGACAAACCCCAAGGAATATTTGCCGAGTTCTTTGACGATGCGCCTGTCACAACCGGCGAGTTGCCTGAAGGGATTGACACTGTCCACATCTTGAAGAATCCTCCTTACGAATTTGGCCCCAGTGGCAAGATTAGGACGCTTCGCAAACAACTCCACGAGATCACAGGCGACGGCAAGCTTATACCTGTTCCCATGCAGGAAGAGCACGTCTTATTCCAAGATTCGATGTATCTGTGTACCCACATTTTCGGCGACTCCAAGGGCGCTAGGATGACAGAAGTCTATCTCTGGTCCGGTAACGGTGTAGCCGAACCCACGTTGGAAGATGTGCAGGTTTTTGCACGGAATTATGCAAAGCAGCAACAAGGCAAGCTCTCAACGATGCGTCAAGGCAAGGAGACGCCCAATTTCTTTGACGCACTTGGCGGCATCGTCATCACAAGACGAGGCACGAACCCGGCGCAAAAAGCGTACATGCTCTGTGGACGTCGACACCTCGGGCATATTGCTTTCGACGAGGTCGATTATTCTTTGAAGAGCCTGTGCTCGGGTTTCGCGTATATCATCTCTACAGAGAGCGGCAAGGTATACCTTTGGAAAGGTAAAGGAAGCTGCGCCGAAGAACTCTCTGGTGCTCGCTTAATGGGCATGGATCTTACTCCAACTGGTGAATTCCTCGAGATTGAGGAGGGTTCTGAGCCCCAGGAATTGTTTAATGTTTTCCCTCCAACTGAAGGCAAAGGCCCTGCCATTCCCCGATCAGCGGACCACTGGCGCTACAAGGCTAAGGCGGACCGATATCGAGTGCGACTGTTCAAGATAGAGCAGCAACAATCTTCCGGATGGGGGAGCCTGCAGGTGAGCGCATACTTTCCGGCCCTGCTGCGCCGCCCCTCGTGGCAGTTTTCAAAGGACACCATCGCTGAACGGCCACAGACGCCCGTTACGCCAAAGTCCCAGTCGACTACGACAAAGGTTGTCGAGGTTATGCCATTTGCCCAACGCGATCTGGAGCCTGAGCACATTTATGTTCTGGACGCCTTCTTTGAGATGTACATGTAAGTTGAGAAGTGTCTAGAAAGTGGTATGGTAGCTAACGTTAAGCAGTATCGTCGGAGCGCTTTCAAATTCACAGTCCGCTGCTTTCTCAACGGCACTCATGTTCGCACAAGAGTATAGTATACTCGCTGTATCCGAAGAAGATCGGCCATTCATGCCCGTCAACACGATTGTGCTAGAGGGTTGGCCTCGAGACATGAAGGCCGTGTTTAGGTTCTGGGACGATGCTTTGATTCCTGCAGCGGGACTAATGCGCGGCAAGCTTGGCCGTGGCAAGAGTTTGAGGATTGTGGGCTTGGAGAAGGCTATCGAGGCAACGAGAAGCTGAGAGTGGTGGTTTCCAGCTTCGTTGGGCAGATGTGCATGGCCGGTACGATTACATGGGATCGATTTTGATGACTTGGATGTGCGATGGACTTTTCACTTCTTGGATGTATGATTATTGGTTGGTCGGGCGTTTTTAGGGTGTAGATGGGCGCATAGTGGCATTTGAAAGGCAGGTGGTTAAGGGGCGTTTGGTACTGACCTAGCTCCCTACGGAGGAGCATTGCAAAAATTCAAACACCAAAGTCCTGTATTTGACAATCGCTAACGTATCGCATGAGTCCATTGTTAGTGGCGATCGGTAAGGTCGATTGGACGTTGGTAAATTGCCGGTAAAACGGCCCGTATTCATCTAATTTGATTGAAGCCAGCCACTAATGGGGGATGAGATTATGACGGCATGTCACATGGACTGCCGACCGGGCCCTTGGGTGCTTGCAGCTTACCCCACGGGGTGCTTTGGTAACACCCGGCCGTAATCCATGGTCGTTGCAGTGAGGCTCTGAGGCTGCGCGCTGTGGTGCTGCACTGGTCTGTTGGCCAATGTTGTCCTTTCCACTTTATAATGCGAGATATTCAAGCAGTTCTGTTCCATCTCTTTGCACCGATACTACGCCAAATATTTAGCTCCTTTGCTCCCTTCCTCCCGCATTGCAAGCCACGCGCTGGACTGTAACCAAGGAAGCTCAAAGCTGGACGGCATATTAACCGTCCAGCCTAGGTCGCACACACACCACCCGATATCCGACACATATTAATCCGACCGCCTCCATACGCCTTTCCGCCTATCGCTTCAACTCCGTTGCTTGCAGGGCTGAACAAGGTTGCTGTGTCTGGTGACGCTATCGGCAGGGTACTTGCTCATGGCGAGTCTTGCTACCCAGCATGGAGGTGGGTGGTTCATATATGTAGATTGAACGGTGGGGTTCCAACGGCTTTGGGCGGCAATGATGAGAGGGCGAGAACATGGCAGGCAGGGGAGAGAGCGTGGTATATATATACGGTGAGCCTGGGTTGAGAGCGGGTAGGGGCTTTTTCACACTTTGCTTCCTCGTGGCTCTTATACCTTATCCGCAGATCTCATTTCACATCCCCGTTCTATTCATCTACGTCTAGCACATACCCACACGCTCTATTTGCACCTCCATCGTACATCAAGATGAAACCAATCGCCCTCCTTCCCTTCCTCGCCCACCTCCCAACCCTGACCTTGGCTCACGGTCACGTCCAAGGCGTGGTTGCCGACGGGAAATGGTACCAAGGCTGGAACGCCGCCTTCAAATACAGCAACCCCATCCCTGCAACTGTGGGCTGGCAAGCCGACAACCTCGACAACGGGTTCGTATCTCCCGATGCGTTTGGAAAGGTGGATATCGTTTGTCATAAGCAGGGGAAGAGCAATGGCGCTTATGTGACTGCGGCGCCGGGAAGCAAGGTGACGTTTTTGTGGGATACGTGGCCGGTCAGCCATAAGGGTGAGTTGTCTTGTAAGACGAGAAGGGGGTGTCTGCTGATGAGAACATAGGCCCGGTGCTCGACTACATATCGTCTTGTAATGGGGACTGTGGCGCTGTTTCGCCCAGTTCGCTGCTGTGGAATAAGTTGGACCAAGGAGCTTGGATATCTGGCAATGACCCTGGAACATGGGTTACCGACGATCTGGTCAAGAACAATGTATCCTGGACGACCACCATCCCGTCCAATCTCGCAGCAGGCAACTATGTCATCCGGCACGAGATCATCGCTCTGCATGCCGCTGGACAGAGCAACGGTGCGCAAGCGTATCCTCAGGTAAGCCAACACCGTTCCACGGGTTAGAAGAACCGCACTCTGACTTTCCGTGATATAGTGTATCAATTTCAAGATCGAAGGAAGCGGGACACAAAAGCTGAGCGGCGGCGTACCTGCTACAAGCTTCTACAAGGCAAACGATGCGGGCATTGTGTTCAATCTGTACACGAAATTTACAGGTTATACTATCCCGGGACCGGCGTTGGCGAAGTTTTCGAAGAGGGAGGAGAGGGAGCATGTGCGGGATTGGGTGCAGTAGGTTTGGGAAAGTCGCTGTGGTTCAGCGCTTGCATTATGATGGGTTGAAGGAGTGGTCTTCTGAGACTACCTTGTATTAGTTTGGTATGGTTATACGAATGACGGGTTCAGCAAGAGGAATTTGTTCTCCCATTTGGTGCTTCGTCCCCCCACACGTCAGATCGAGTCTGAAATCGGGAGGTCCATCATCCCTCTGCACTACACGAACACCATACCTACCGGCTCACCATCAAACTTCGCCAACCTTACTCAGAACTCGAGGAAAGCTCGGAGCTCGATCCAAGGTCCTCAGAGCCTTCGGCAATACCCTCAGACCCCTCAGCAAGCACACCCAGATCCTCTTGCAGTTCGGAACCAGACATGAGGCCCGTACCGTACTCTTGCAACCCAAAACTCTCAGCGAGATCAATACCATGTTCCTGCAGCCGCGTGAGAGCATCATGTTCCGCCTTCCCAATCGCCCGTTCCACAGCCTCAACATCGAAGATAGCCCAACCCAGACTACGCGCTGCACGCGGCCTCAGTCCGCCATACAATTCCATCGTGATCCCCAAACCATACGCATTAGCGAAGTAGTCAATGCCGCCCGGTCCACCCAATCCCTCTGCCATCTCGCTCGCAGGAAAGGCAGACTCCATATTGGTATGAGTTGTAGCGACACCCCAATGCTTTTCCGCCTTGCATAAGTCGCACGTCCACCTCCCATGCAACGCCGACAACTTATGGTTCTTCCCAAGACAAGCATAGTGGTACCAACCCACCACACACCCCGGATTATAGCACTCTACGATCTTGACCTTGAACGTCTCCGCAGGCCTGTGGCAGCTACAAATGATCTGCGCCGCGCCCGGGAACCGTTGTTGGGGTGGTAGTAAAGGTGGCTCTGGTGGAGGCGTTCTGTTTAGGTTTTGACTAGGCTTCGCACAGATGGGTTCAATAAATACACCCTTTGCGCCAATCGTTTTGCTGGTATTGAAGAGGAGCGAGTTGGGTTGCGATTCGGAGACTGAGACGGCGCGGCGAGCTGTGGCAGCGATGATGGGGCTTAAAAGGGCGCGTTGATTGATGCGGGAAGTTGTTGCGGAGCCACGGAGAGCTTGGGGTATATCGGCGTTCAAGGTGGTGGTTCTCACGGGGGAGGAGCGAAGAATAGGGCTTGCGGAGTGGGCGCGGAGCCAGGTCGTGAAGTCGGGAGTTGGGTGTTCTAGAGATATGTCGCAGGGCGCTCCAGATGGGAAAGTTAGCAGCTTCAAAGGGGCGGGACGTCGGCCTTTGTCGACGGCGTTGGGGTCCTTGTCAAGATGATGATAGGTCTCCTTCTTGGTGTATGGGCCAGTGCTGATGAGACCAAGATCCTCCATTGGTGGTGCGGGAAAGAGGATGCCTGGCTTGTAGACATACTTCTGCTTTACGCCTGTTGGGACACCGGCACGAGCATTGGGATATTTTTCCGCCTCGGACATGCTGAAAGTGCTCTTGAAAGACTTTCCGGCAGTGGGATCTATATCGCTGTAGGAGAAGGTGAGGGTTGTTTTGCTAGACGGAGTGTTGTCTACGATAGGTATGGTGGTCTGTGTGGGAAAGGTCCTATTTATTGGTGTCCAAGGACCGGATCCATGAGGGACTGCATTGTCCGATAACAAAGTGGTAGAGCTGAAGGAAGTTAAAGAGGGTAGTTTGCGGTGGGCGTCCTGGTCGTGCATTGTGTGTTCATTGCGCTCTAGCTCGTTGTCTGAGACTGGGTCCTCCCATATTTTGAATGATGTCTTGCGGCGTTTTGGTTTGGGCTCGCAAGTTCTATCAAGCAGAGACTGTTGTGGTGAATCAGAAGTATTCGCCATGAGGCGGTTGAGGATGTAAATCCAGGTCGAACTTACTTGAACGACCTCCCTCGGCGAGCTCACATACATCCTCGAATTCGACCTCTCCATAGCCAGCCGTTCTGCGAGAACCTTTATCAGAGTAATGTTAGTGTTTGGCGTACTCATGCTTACCGATTGAATTTGGAAAACTACGGTGCTGTTATGTGACTCGCGCCTCTGTTGGACCACCGAGTGATGCAGAGGGAGATTTTCGGCAAGCCTTGCTTTTGACGGTAGTTCAGCACAACGCTCAACGCCGTGCCAAGGCGTTAATTGTGCGAAGTTGACAACTTTGGATTGCGACAAAGTCCTATGCGACGCGCGGACGTGGTTGCCACGGGGAACAGATGGCTGTCTTCTGCGTCGGTGAAAGGGTGATTGAGATGGGAACTAGGCAGCAACGCGACATTCTCCTGTCTTTGCATTGTGCCTTCAAAGTTTGACTTTTGAACTGATCATGATAGAACACAACAGACTAAACCTGTTGAAGTTGGAGAAATACGTCGAAGGACGTCCAGTGGACGTTTATCAAAGCCTTCATCGAGGCGATACAAGTCTCCAATCGACAACCATAACATAATTACTTCGTTGCGCAACATATAGTGAGGCTGATTGAGAATACATGTGAAAATTGGGGGACGACCAAAACTTGGCGAATGGCGGGGTGATAATGTGGCGATGAAGGTAGAGTTGAAGGGTCTGGAGAATTATGGCACAGACGCCGCTCTTGGAATAACGGCACTGCGCCTTGTCCATTACAAAGCCACAGCCACAGCTGCCACGGCAGCAATACCAGCGCCGAAGCCTCCCATCCCTGTCGGTTTTGGTGCCGCTGCCGCTGTCCCCGTTGCAGGCCATGCGCTAGCTCGGATCTTGTCGCTCTCCTTGAATGCGCTTTCGTACACCCTCTTGATATCCGTCGGCAGCCTTTCGAACCACTTCGGAGCCTCCTCGTATCTTGTGAAGCCATAATAAGCTCCAGTAGTGGCAATTCTAGGCACATCTTTTTCAGTCTTCGCGTACTCTTTGAAGGCGGACGTAGCACTTGTGTACTGCGAGTCTGACTCGAGCGAGCTTCCCAATTTGTTGTGTGCTTGTTCCATTTGTTGCCAACGGGACGATCTCTAAGGCTTGTCAATCCATACTCACTTGCGTGAAAGGTTGTAGTGTTCTGACCTCGGATGGAACTGCAGTGGAGTACTGAGTAGGTGGCAGAGTCATAGCGATATCGAAATTCGCCAACGCGATACTCGCGAATGAAGCCAGGAGACCGATATTCAAGAGCATGGTTGCGATGATGATAGAAGAGGTGCAAATCGATAACCGGTCATGAAAGTCAGCTCCGTCTATGTGTATATACGGTGAATGTGTGATCGTCCACTGCTTGCACAGAATGGCTAATCTAACCTGTGCAATACTTTCTGCTACACTAAAGCTTCATTCTTACAGCATTCACGAACAGTAGCATCGCGAAGCTCGCACGACCATAGTGCAAGTTTCGAATATGGTACACAATGCGGCTACCCGCTAAGGCGGAGTCGATGACCACGATCACCAACGAACCATTCGAATCTTTGTGATACTCGAACTGCCATTACGATACAAAGAGGCACATGCATCACCCGCATGTCATGTGCAAATAGTACAATCGGGATACTGGCACCGCCCACACGGCATTGTACGAGACAGATGCTCAATAGGCTGAAGACATCAGAGAGTGTTACGTTCATTGCCCTCGATGCAAATTTTTGTGCCTTGGAGCTCAGCATCATCCTAGACTACGTTCTCAAGCGGAGCCGATCTGATTAAACCTCCACGAAAAGCGTTGGACCCGCGCACGCCTTATGTTTTTTTACTCGTGGAACATCACAGCTCTCATCTAAGCTGCCTTATCTCTTTAATTATAAGATACCCACGGCGCCAACAACAACGAGCACACCAACCCCAGCAAAACTTGTTATTTCCGTCTTTGACGCGCCCGCGGTGATGGTACCCCCGCTATTGTTGAATCCATTTGTTGGCCTAGCTGCTTCAATCTGGGTAGTGCTGGTACCTTCTGTGAGTCTCGGTAGTAGGGTCTTGACAGTACTGGCTTCGTTTGTCGGCCTGGGTGCATCCGTGCGAACAGGAATCCAGTTACCATTCGCTCCGACCGTCAGCTGCGGCAAACCTTGTAACACACTTTGAAAAGGCTCTCTGAAGCTAGCCGGTAGCTCGGTGAACCACAATGGGATAGCGGTGTATGTCACGGTCGTAGTAGTTGCCGTGACTCCTTCCGGGAGATCACCGTTGTTCATTATGGAGGCCAGGGCGCTCAGGTATCTGGGGTCATTAGCCACACTCGCACCATAGGATTTCTCGAGCAAGACCCATTGAACACTGGCTGATTGATAGCCAGAGACGGCTGCTATGTACTGAAAGGCTTGGGTAAGCTTAGACTCGCCTCATCTTCGCCTGTGTAGACAGATTTGGTGGGCTCTGGAGGGTAGCGCACAAGGCTGAACTCATATATCGCGAAGACAGGGCCCGCAAAGACGGCGAGGATTGCATGACTGAATTGCATGGTCACTAATGTAGGCTTCCCCAGAAAGCTATTATAAGTAGTTGGACTGTTGATAGACCAGTAATTGCGCGTTTGTATGAATCTCGTCCCTTCTCGCTTACCTTAATCAAATACCAATGGAGAAATACTGGACTCCAAAGATTTGCGCGCATATGGAACAGTAACGTCAAACCAGAACGCTACCGTGGCACCCGTTCAGAAACACGGGCAGGCTCTTGAGGTTGGGTACACAAAGCAACTTTCCGTGGCCGCGCAATCTGTGACCAACTTCGCAATCAAAGAACTCGTTACACCTACCACTGCGCCTCCGATACCGCACATTTCGACCGAAAGTGTACATCAGTTTGACCGACTATATGATCTAGTTTACAAGACAAGGGAGATATCAAGGAGACGACATCGTACAAGCTAGTTTAACACACAGTACATTCTCCTGCGACTCTTAGAATTAGGTGTTGTTAATCGACAGACCAAGAAAGCCATCTCGCATTCCAAGCTACATGAATAGCACAGCGACAAGAGCGACCACAGCACCGAACATTGAGGCTGAAAAGCCACAAGTGTGCTGCATACTGGCACTATCGAGCAATGTCGTATTGACCGGTAAATGTGTGTGTTGAGTCATCGTTCCGTTTGCGGATGCACGTGGAGATTGCGATATGATCTCCGGGTCGACGGTATTAGTGATAAGGGAATCATCACATTCTGTAGTCGAAGCAGAGCTGACGATGTGCGAAGTCGGCTTAGGAGCGTGTGACTCGTGAGGCGTGGTAGGAAAGGAGGTCGAGTCTGTCTGCTCGGAAGTGCTTGGCCAAACAGTCATGTAGGAGGTGATTGAAGCCCAGACATCGATCGAGCTGAGGCTCTCCCGCAACTCCTCTTCCGATTCCGCCACCAGTTCCGCGACCTCACCCATGATCTCGTCCGACTCTTGAATCTTGGCCTTGATTGCTTCATCCGGCAACTCGTAGAGCCAATCTGGAATGCTGGTGGCGATAATTGTAGTTGCGGGATCCGTGACTTCAGCAGGAACATCAACAGTGGCAGTAGCAACGAAGGCGGCGATCTCGCTCGTCATGACCGCAAACTCGGACGGAAATGCCTTGCGGTACGCGCCCTCGTAGGCTGAATACTTCGCAGCCCATCGATTATACCATGAGGTTGCTTCCTGTGGGTAGTGTTAGATAAGCCGGGAGCATTCAAAGATTAGTTGCGTACCGCTGGTCGAGTGCTGAAGTATTTGGCGGCAAGACTTGGGTTGGGAGGCGGGGTTTCTTGAATGAGAAGGACAGGTTCTGCGGAAGCGAAGAAGATTCCTAGGAGAATGGCGCTCAGGAGGAAGCGATGGTACAAAGGCATGCTGTTCAGATATGGGCAGGAGGGGCAAAGGATGACTTGGAAAGACTAGTTACGAGATGTGTCTGGGCGGTACTCTTGCGGAACGAAAAGAAGTAAATTAGTTTCCTCAAACCTATATATCTTCGGCCAAAGTGATTGTGATGCCGGTGCCCCTAGGGCCTGGCTACACGTAAGCTGGTGCCCATTGTGTCGCCCGACATTTGTTTCCACAAACGTATCCTTCCGCTCAGCCACACGGATGGGTCAATTGTATCGCTGTATGGATCAAAGTGAAACTCTATTACTCCAGAAGTTCAATGTGTTCGTGCATCGTCCCCATTCCGTTCGATGACGTACGCGACGGGAACGCGTCGTTTTGGCAACCAGAACACGAGAGGAGGTGAGCAGGCGGGAGGAGCTAAGAAACGGGATCCCGCGTCGCGACGGTGATCCAGACTCCGGCGATCTGATTGATGTGAATGGGTGATCAGACGTCCGGAAAGGAGTGGTGCTGCGAGGAGCGACTTCGGCTTGAAGTGCGCCGATGTCGGCATTGCCGCGGCTTTCGGCGGGGTGGTGTGGGGTAGCAACCAGAATACAGGCGCGAACAAAACCTTTGCGACGCCGCAGTGCTTTCAACCTCAATCAAAAGCAACAAAATGTCTTCATTTAATATTGTCGTACTCGGCGGTAAGTCGTTCCATTCGAGCTTCGCGCCCGGCTGCTGACCCTATATACGCAGGTGACGGTGTTGGACCTGAGGTAACAGCTTCCCGCAAAGTACGAGAAGGAGCTCACATGCGGCATTAGGTCATCGAAGAGGCAATCAAGATACTCAGGGTCGTCGAGAAGAATACGGATATCAAGTTCAATTTCCAGGAGCACCTTTTCGGAGGCGTACGTCATATACCCTTGGAGCTCGTGTAACGTACTAACCGTCGGCAGTGCTCAATTGATGCGCACAACAATCCTCTTACGGACGAAGCTTTAGCAGCAGCAAAGGCAGCAGATGCCATTATTCTTGGCGCAGTCGGAGGCCCGGTACGCTCTCCAGTCCCCAAACCATCGCGCATGTGAGCGCTAACACAGCTGCAGAAATGGGGAACTGGCAAAGTGCGTCCCGAACAAGGCATTTTAAGGCTCCGAAAGGAACTCGGCACCTTCGGAAACCTACGTCCCTGCTTCTTCGCCTCCGACTCCCTCATCGAGCACTCTCCCCTTAAAGCCGACAACGTACGAGGTGTAAACTTCAACATCATCCGCGAGCTTACTGGTGGCATATACTTTGGCGAGCGAAAGGAGGACGATGGCGACGGCAAGGCGATGGACACGGAGCCATACTCGGTTGAAGAGATCGAGCGCGTCGTGCGGTTAGCAGGCGCCCTGGCATCAGTAGAGGACCCGCCTGTGCCTGTGTGGAGCTTGGACAAGGCCAACGTGCTTGCCACATCGAGATTATGGCGTAAAACGTTCGAGCGCATCATGAAAGAGGAGTATCCGCAGCTGAAGTCAGGGACCCATCTCATCGATTCGGCGGCTATGCTCATGATCAAGAACCCGCGAGCGCTGAACGGCGTCGTTGTCACCAGCAACCTGTTTGGCGACATCATCAGCGACGAAGCGAGTGTGATCCCGGGAAGTCTAGGCCTACTCCCCAGTGCCAGCCTGGGTGCCATTCCCGATGGCAAGACAAGGATCAACGGCATCTACGAGCCAATCCACGGTACGTCGACCACCATATTTGTTTGCAACAACTGTACTAACTGATATCAGGGTCCGCACCCGACATTGCCGGCCAAGGTATCGTCAATCCCGTCGCGACCATTCTATCGATGAGCATGATGTTCAAGTACTCATTATGCCGACCCGATATCGCGGAAAAGATTGACCAGGCTACCAAGATCGTCATCGACAAGAACATCCGGACAAGAGATATTGGCGGCACAGCGAAAACATCTGAGGTTGGTGACGCGGTGGCTGCAGAGTTGGATAGTCTTCTGAAGAAGTGAATAAATCATATGACCGAGGAACGGCTATATGAGCATAAACAGATTGGTTGTCAGGTTGAAGCTGCGCTTCGCAGCAGAAACGCTGGTCCATGTATTGTCGTAGACTAGGGCAGAGCGGCTTCGTCTGGCCGCCTCGTTGGCGAGCCAGCGAGACTCTGAATTCACGATATCCGCCCCGTCGCAAATCTGCTCAATGTCTTTGTTCCAATCATGTTACCGTTCCTTGCCAGCCCTCCGGTCAGCTGAACGCCTTTTCGCATCACGATACAGTGTCCAGCTCTCCAACACGCGATCAAATGTGAAGGATTTGTCCTTAATTGGGAATCGAATGGGATCTGTTCTTCTCGAGACACGAATCAAGTGCTACTGCGATGAAATGCACCCATCGAAAGATAACTCCGAAAAATTGCAATCATGGCAAATGTTTAACTCGCTAGCAACTGAAGTTGGACAGTCACGTCCACATATTTTTGATGTTCAGAACGCCACCAGCGACCGCCTTTGTTACCAAATGACCCCTACACGTGCTACAGGGACATCAATTTCCACCAGCCTCGAGCAAAGACTATGATTTTTAACCTTGTTTCTATGCATACATTCCAGCGGGAAGAGGCGATTCCTGCAAAGGGGTTTGGAATCCTTCTCGCTTGCGGGTTGTAGATTCGCTCTCGGGCCGGATCTTCTCCACATAACGAGCTTCCTCTTCGTTTCACACTTCCAACTGCTCAACACGAAAGTGCTTTACTCGCGCGAGTAGGATCCGCTACTCTAGCTTCGGGCAACAGCGTTCTGAGAAGTGGCAATTATCTAGCAACATCTACTAGCCGGCACGTAGAGCCTACCAAGCGAATGCCGGAAGCGCCGACAAGGTGAACATTAATGGGCGGGCCGCAATATGTATCCGTAGCGCAATCGACAGCATGAGAGTCCAATTGAAGGGATGGCTTCTGCCGCGCGTGAAACGGTGGACTGAGATGGGTCTTGGCGATGTGCGACGTCAATGCAACCTAGGCGTCGGACTATGGTTGTGCTTGTATGAGTTTGCAACGGCAAGGCTGACATGGCAGACGGATCTTGATCTTAGTATTAGTGTGTGGGGTGGAGGAAATGAGGTATTAGCTGACGGGAGATGGCTGCACGGTGACCCACTGAATGTGGATATTGTATGCTGTCAGCGCTTCGGGATAGCGTCTGCGAAAGGAAGTTAAAGGGAGACGGTAAGGGATTGCCCAACCTTCACGTCTGTCTCGCACGAGACCGTTCCCTGAGGTGAAGATGAACTTGTCCGGACATGTCACGCCGGGAACACGGCTAACAGTAGAGGGCATTTCGAGAGCGTCACGAGCCATCGTCATCTGGATAGCTCTTCAGCTGCGAGAGGAAGAACCCCCGGATCGTCACTTAGATTGCGTCGAGGCAGCGGACGGCATGGGTTACTGACTTAAGGTGTTCACACAATGTTGAAGTTTACGGTTTACGTTCGTGGGGATCCTGGGCGATTGATGGTTACGCTTTGGTCAACGCCTGGGCGGCGGCGTGTCAGCGACACTCCAACCTACGGAGCATTCACGTAGTTCCTTCGCTAAGCTTGCCACAGGGCGGGCGACAGGGCGACAGGGCCACAGGGCCACAGCGGATCGTCTCACATAACGCCTGCTTCTGGAAAACTTTCCCCCCCTCGTCGGGAAGTGACAAGGATGTTCTTCGTTGCCGCGAGAAGATGCTGCGCGTTTCCTATTTCGCTTTATAAGGTCCTTACAGTGCTTTTGACCTATGCAGATAGGCGCGTACGTGCGTTTGTATGCTTCCGTTAGATTTGTTTTGGTACTTCGAGAGCTCACCGCGCCTGAAGGATTTAGTGGAGTAGCTCTGCCTCATGCTCAGTGGTGGTTCGCCCTGCAGATCGATAGGAGAAAGTCGCAAACAAGTACGTTCGAAAGCAGCGAAGTAAGGTGGGAGTACCTTGTCAGAAGGTCCGGTAGGTGGTCTTGTTAGCGATGGGGGATTGAAAGGAGAGGGCCTGGGTGACGGCAAAGTTGTCGCTTCGCTCAGGTACAGGCGCCGTCTCTTGCCCGAATAGGCAAGGCTTGAAACAGCGCACCTCCCGGTCGGGAGATCCCCGACCAGCCAGAGCACATCAGCCATCCCTACACCAACACCTCCTCAAACGGCGTTCGCCATGCGCACTGTTTCGAAACGTCCAGGCTATCCGCAGGGCGCCTTGTGGGGCTGGGCGCTCTGGACGGACATTGGCATTGGCGCGCGTTGCCCGGGGCCAAGTCCACCAGCAGCCGCGCAGCATCACCAAATGACGAAGCACCCAACGGCCGCGACGTCGAATCCGTTTAGTGATGGAGTAAAGGTAGGCCAAAGCGTGACTGGTGGGCACCTATATTAAACACCCGCGCCGCACTTCATTGTAGAACACCAGTTCCTTACTGTATCACTTTCCTTCCGCAACGGGCCAGCCTGTTGTTCACATCCACTCCCTTTGGACATTCATTTTCCTGAACGCTGGGTCGTTTTACCGTTTCGAGCTTCTTGCTGCTGCTTCTGGTCTTCATCGAATCTACCGAAATCCATTGCTAGTCGCGCCACATTGTCAAGTCACTAGACTGTCACTGAGGCTAGTCACAACACAAAGCCTTCTTTTTCACACATTCTTTGCTCGCTCTTCTCGTATAGAGTTCCATTCTTTCAAAGTTCCAATACCCACCCCTACCACACATCATATTCACAATCGGCCGTTCGTACTTAAGCGACTCGATCAAGATGCACAACACATTTGCGATACTTGCCCTGGCGGGCACTGCCCTTGGTCACCTGAATCTTAAGATGCCACTTGCTCTTGGCGCGGACGATATGGAGATAAACTTTCCGATCGGGTGCTGCGGCGAAGGAGGAGCAGGTCCTAACAAAGAGGCCGTGGCCTCGCGGGTTCCTCCAGGGCCGCGTGGATGCAGGGGCCATCAAGATAAATTCGACTCAGCTACGTTCGACGTCACATGGACTGCTGGTGAGAAAGTCAGCTTCACGCTCGAGTCAGCCCATGCAAACGGATTGAGCTCAACCCACTATGGCGGATCATGCCAGATTGGGTTCTCTTTCGACAAGCTTGAGACAACCACCGTTGCCACCTCATACCCGGGCGCCTGCCCAAAACGGCCCGATCCTTCGGACCAGACCTTTGACTTCGTTGTACCTGCCGACATCCCGAGTGGTAAGGCCCTCTTCCTCTGGACTTTCAACAACCGCGAAGGAGAATTCTTCGAGTCGTGCGCTCCGGTCGAGATTGTCGGTGGAAGCGGACAGGCTTCCGGTGGAAACTCTACTGCTCCTCAGCAACCCAATCCGACTAAGACTCCGGCCACTCCTCAGGCTCCCAGCAAGACGAAGACGGCGGAGCAGTCTATTCAGACCTTCCCCAACGAGGAGCCTGCTCAAGAGCCAGCCGAAGAGGAGGCCCAGCAACCTGAGGAAGAGGTCGAGCAGCCTGAAGAGGAGGCATGCAGTGGCCGTTGGTGCAACAACTGGAACGAGCGCGAGACCCGCCAGAAGCGTGCCGTTGCTTGGGCGAGCCGTCCTGCGATGCTGTTCAACGACTTCCCCGGCGCCGAGTGCTTCTCTCAAGCTTTCCAGGACGAGAAGCACGACACTGAGCTGGACTACCCCAACCCTGGCCCTGACGTTGTCAAGGGCGACGGCGAGTACCCGCTCGCTCTCCCGAGTGGCGCTGCGTGTGGCGTCTAAGCTGCGTGTCCGACAAAGTTGATGAGTGCTCGGCAACACCTAGCCGGGGCGTAGTTACGCCCTTGCCAAGATTCCGCGATCATCAACCTCAACGCCGAACTCCGAATTGTGAATACCCATTGCTGTCATTATTTCGATTCTATCACATAGCCCTCTTTTTTTTGAGGACTCTTTACGTATGGTTGTTTCTTTTTTCGTTTCTTCAGTGGTCGGGCTGTACGATACGCCTTGTTGCCCCATTCCTTTGCCACATCACTTGGTCAAACACAAAATGGGGGTCATTCTGCACATATGCATATTTTGCGGTTCCTTTCGATATAGAAGATGGTATGGTGGAAATAGTGAGGTACGATACAAAGTGGTCATTCTTTGCGATAGTGATAGATCTATCTATACCAACCAAGCAGTTGGTTGGCATCGAGTTAAAAACATCACGCCGAACATGAGTGAAGCAACACATCAAAGTGATTTGTTCATGGTGATAATTACAAAATCCTCGTCGTGCACTAATAGATAATCACAACTCGTGTCGCAGCGCCATAGAACCATCGACCAATCTAGCTCGACTGTCCACCCTTGCGACCAGCCTCCTTCGCCTTCTCACTGCCCGGCTCGAAAGATCCAGAGGAAGCCTTGCCACCCATGGAGGCAATCTCGCGCTATGGAACGTCAAAATTCATGATCAAATTGAAGATTAGTTGAAATTACTGACCTGCTTGTCAGCGTCCATGGACGCGAACCCACCCGAGTGCGACGCTTCGCCGCCCTTCTTGGCGATGTTCTGAACCTCTTCCTTAGGGCGGTTGGCAAAGTTTCCGGGGTTGTTGTTGTCGGCCATTTTGGTCGGTGGGTTATTGTTGGTAGCGGTGGTAGTAGTGTCGGATGTGGTTGATGGAGGATGAGGATAGTGGATGCAGATGTGAGAGGGTTAATGTACGCTTTTTATACACAATTGAGTGCTCAGATTGAGTGCTAAGATCCTCGTACTTGTCGTCACGAAGCCGTCACAACATGCCTCCACATCGATCATGACATCTTCTTGCGAAGAGCACTGGTGTTGCTCCGCAAACCCACAAGGTGGGATTGGGCAGGGTTCCATGCTAGTTTGATCGATTCGGGAGTTGAGATCTCAGAATAAACGTTGTCCAACGTGCGGGGATGTCACTCACGGCCATGGAACCTTACCTGTCACGCATCTAGTTCTTCATCTAACGTTTTATGGTATAGGCTCCACACCGTCTATCACGGCTTTAAGCGTCGAAGATGTCACGATCATGCATAATTGATACGGAGATGTCGAAATTGTACCATCGCATTCACAATTGCGGTGAGGCGATTGGTCGACATGACGTTTACATGTCGCTAGTCAATTGCACAGACGCGTCGGGTGTTAGCCGTGGACCGTTAGGGACAAAGAGAGCGTTTTAGTGAAACTTGGAGCTGATACTGATGTCAAGTGGAAATAGCACGTGTGAGACGAGACAATGGTAATGTGGGGAGTAGAATTATAGTGATGTTTCGATCGGATGAAAATTGTCGGTAGACCTGTTCATGGAAGTCACGTGGATACGCGTCACCGTCTTTGACGCGCTGAAGCCGCAGTGAAGGAAATGGAAATGAATTTTCAAGTAGGCGTACTTCGGGGTGTTTGAGTGACTTACGTGCACTGTGTGCATATAGCTCGGAGGGAATTTTACTGCAAAGACTTTTCAGTTTCCCGTCGCGATCTCTTCAAGCCACCCTTAGCCTGATTAGACTAGCCTACTCTCCCCGCCGCGGCTTTGTCCTCACCGCCGTTGTTTGCTCAATGATCAACATCCGATACCATCGTCATACCTCCGGTAGACACCTACATGTGTACGTAAGAGTTCACGACATGGTTCTCCCAAGCCGCACAATCGCTGGGAAGCAAAGCCATCCTCCAGGTCGCATTTCACCTACCACGCCCAGGCACCTTGATGTCGTCACTAGTTTCCCAGTGCAGATGCGGCACCAGCTTCTTCTAGATGCAGTGCAAACCACCTGAACTTTGAGCGACGCCAGGCAGATTTTCTGGATCACGACGCCTGTTATCACTACAATGCGCGAGCGTAGGCCTCTTCCAGATCAAGCGACCAGCCTAATGAAGTTTCCTCCCAATTGACCATGCAGATGATACGAATGTCCACCAGCACTTGAATTCCGAGGAATAGATTCAATTATCTTCCTTATCCCAAGACTCAACTCCATTGTAAAGCCCAGATTACCCAATACTCGTCACTTGAACATTCAAGCGGAGAAAAAATCCCGTTTGTTATCAAGCTTACAAGATTCAATCCCTACAAGACGTTAGACAACGCATACGCACATCTCGAGCAAGTGAGGCATGGTCAAAAGCTGAATCTGAGCAGCAGACTCTACCTTTGCGTTTAACAGGAGACCATGATCGTATTGTGAACATATGAGCTAGGATCACAAGC
>Ga0247803_1000448_pt1 | contig 22786 bp, 23 predicted proteins | sample UWRJL014104B1_FD_180928 | JGI IMG/M metagenome (GOLD analysis project Ga0247803, IMG submission 180928) | Plant litter microbial communities from Arlington Agricultural Research Station in Wisconsin, United States - UWRJ-L014-104B-1 | ecosystem: Environmental > Terrestrial > Plant litter >...
TACAGGGCCTCGAAGGCAGCTGCAAGAGACGCCTTCGAAAGGACGAAAAGCCCCTTCTTTCGAAAGGGCCTGTCGCCTTGGCGACCCTGACCGGACTTGAACCGGCGACCTCCGCCGTGACAGGGCGGCGCGCTAACCAACTGCGCTACAGGGCCAAACTTTGATGCTGTGTTTCGTGATGCTGTGGTGCGGTGTTGCTGTTTCTTTTTTTACTTTTCTTACCGAGTACAACCTACAGTACGCGTAGCCCCAACGGGATTCGAACCCGTGTTAACGCCGTGAAAGGGCGCCGTCCTAGGCCGCTAAACGATGGGGCCGAACTTCCCGGAAGCTGACAACTTCCGACGCATAATCATAAGTGTTGAACGAGCGATAGTTCAAATCGGCACCGACCACCCGTGCACCCCAGGTCGGTCCGCGGGCCGGTTTGCCGCGTGATTCCGGGCCAGAACCCGCCCCGGCCGGATTCACCCGTCGGCGTGTCGCTTTGCACCGCGCCCACGAATGGGCGCGATTCCCGGCGCCGGGAGGGTTAGGTTTTACCCGCACCCTGGCCACTCAGCGGGGTTTGTTATTGTGACGAGAGTTACCAAAGTGACGAATGTGACAAGCACCAAGCCCGATCGGGGAGTTATGAAGCGCACGGCAACCGTGATCAGCCGCGGAGTTCGCGCCGGCCTGCACAGGCTGCGGACCACACCGCAGCGACACACAGGGAAGCGTGTCGGGGCCCGCCGGGTGACGATGGGCGTGACCGGCTTCACCGCCGCGGTGACCCTCGCGGTGACCCTCGCCAGCCCGATCAGCCCGGCCATGGCCGTTGACTATCCCAGCTGGCAGGACGTCCAGGCCGCGAAGTCCAACACCGCCGCAGCCTCCGCCCAGGTCACCGAGATCCAGAACCTCATCGCCGGGCTGCAGACCGAGGTCGAACGCACCCAGGCCGAGGCCGAGGCTCGCGGAGCCGAACTCGAGGTCGCCCAGGCGAAGTTCGACGACGCCACCCGCCGTGCCAGTGACCTGCAGGCCCAGGCCGACACCAGTAAGACTCAGGCCGACGCCGCCACCACCCAGGCCGGCCAGCTCGCCGCCCAGCTCTACCGCACCGGCGGCACCGACCTCAGCGTCAACCTCTTCATCGACGGCCAGAAGAGCGGCGAAGGCGCCGACGAACTCCTCTCCAAGCTCGGCAGTATGAGCAAACTCGTCGAGCGCAGCACCGACGTGTATGAGCAGGCCCAGACCGCCAACAACACCGCCCAGGCGCTCGGTGACCAGGCCGCCGTCGCCCAGGCCGAGCGGGAGACCCTGCGTGTCGCGGCCGAGGCCGCCATGGCCGCTGCCCAGGAAGCGGCGGATGCCGCGGCGGGAGCCCTCGCCGACTCCGAGGCGCAGAGCGTAATCCTCGAACAGCAGCTGCAGTTCATGCAGGATGCGCAGGCCACCACGACCGCCGGTTACGAGGCCGGCGTCGCCGAACGGGCCCGGATCGCGGCCGAAGCCGAAAAGGCGCGCCTCGCCGCCGTCGCCGCGGAAGCCGCGCGTGCCGCGGCCGCCAGGCCCAGTTCCGGTTCCTCCGGCGGCGCGACCGGATCCGCCGGAGCCGGACTCAGCGGCGGCCAGGTCGGCAGCCAGGGCTGGGGTGTCCCGGCCGGCGGACGCATCACCGACGGCTTCGGCCCCCGCTCCGTGCTCTGCGGCAGCGGCGGCTGCAGCAGCGGCTACCACTACGGCACCGACATCGGCACCGGCTGCAGCGCCCCGATCTACGCCGCGGCCTCCGGCACCGTCACCTACGCCGGCCGCTACGGCACCTACGGCAACTTCGTGCTGATCAGCCACGGCAACGGCGTCGAAACCGGCTACGCGCACATCCGCGACGGCGGCATCTTCGTCTCGGTCGGCCAGAACGTCTCGGTCGGCCAGAACATCGCCAGCTCCGGCACCACCGGAGCCTCCACCGGCTGCCACCTGCACTTCGAGGTCCGCACCGGCGGCAACCGCATCAACGCCGTTCCGTTCATGTCCGACAGGGGAGCCCCACTTGGCTGAGCACACACCTACCCGCCGCTCGCGGCGCACCTCGGCCGCGCTGTTGTCGGCCGCCATGATCGGCTCGGTCACCGCCGCGGCCGGCGTGGCCGTGCCCGCCTTCGCCGACGAGGACTATCCCAGCTGGGATGAGGTCGCCAAGGCCAAGGAGAGCGAAGCCACCAAGGCCAAGGAGATCGAGAACCTCACCGGCCTCCTCGAGGGGCTGCAGACGTCCTCCGCCGACGCCTCGCAGAGCTCCCAAATGGCCGCAGAGGCCTACCGGGTCACCCAGGACGACCTCGACGCGGCCACCGCCAGGGAAGAGAGCCTGGACAAGCAGTCGGCCGTCGCCCAGAAGGCCGCGGAGACGTCGAAGATGCGGGCCGGCCTGATCGCCGCCCACTTGGCCAAGACCGGCGCCCAGGACCTCTCCCTCAACCTGTTCCTCAACGGCAACACCGCCGATGACCTGCTCAGCCAGCTCGGCACGGCCAGCAAGCTCAGCGAGCAGTCCGAGACCATCTACCGTCAGGCCGTGCAAGACAAGAACACGGCGGAATCGCTCATCGCGCAGGCCGCCGCCGCCACCGCGGAACGCAAGCGCCTCAGTGCCGAGTCCAAGGAGAAGTACGAGTCGGCCAGCGACGCCGCCCTGAGCGCCCAGGCCGCGCTGGATGCCGAGCTGAAGAAGTCGGCCGAGCTCTACGAGCAGCTTGCGCTGCTCAAGGACACCACGGCCGACGTGGAGCGCGAGTACCAGACCGGTCTGAACGCCGCCGCATCCGCCGCCGCGCTGGCCAAGGCCCAGCCCGCCGCTGCCGCTGTCGTGAAGAACAACCCGCCGGCCGCTGCACCCGCCGCGCCCGCCGCCGCCGCACCGGCCGCTCCCGCCCCGGCCGCTCCCGCGGCTCCGGCAGCGCCGGCACCGGCCGCCCCCGCGCCGGCTGCCCCCGCCACCGGTGGGTCAGGAAGCGCCCCGGCCTCCGGCGGCAGCGCGCCGGCGCCCATCGTGTCCGCCCCGGCCGCCCCCAACGCGTCCGCCGTCCAGACCGCCCTCGCGTTCGCCAGGGCCCAGCTCGGCGACGCGTACCAGCTCGGCGGCTCCGGTCCAGACGTCTGGGACTGCTCCGGCCTCACCAAGGCCGCATATGCCGCTGCCGGCATCTACATCGGCACCCACTCGGCCACCAACCAGTACAACACCATGGCCGGCCAGGGCAAGCTCGTCTCGTTCTCACAGGTGCAGGTCGGCGACCTGGTGTTCTGGGGATCGCCCGGCAACTACTACCACGTGGCCATCTACGTCGGCGGAGGCCAGATCCTCGAGGCGCCGGACGTGGGCAAGCCGGTCCGGGTGCACAGCATCTGGTCACCCGGCCAGGTCGCACCGTACGTCGGCCGGCCGTCCTGACCGACAGCTCACCAGAACGACAGAAGCCGCTCCCCGGCCGGGAAGCGGCTTCTGTCGTTTGAGCTCAGTCTCTACAGGTCAGTGACCTTCGTCGACGAGCTTCTTGAGACCGTCACGCACGATCTGGTCGGCCTCAGCGGCATCGCCCCAGCCCTCGGTCTTGACCCACTTGTTGGGCTCAAGGTCCTTGTAGTGCTCGAAGAAGTGCTCGATCTCCTTGCGGGTGTACTCCGGGATGTCGGTGACGTCCTGGATGTAGTCCCAGCGCGGGTCGCCCGCCGGAACGGCGATGACCTTGGCGTCTGAGCCGCCGTCGTCGGTCATGTTGAACACACCGACGGGACGTACGGACACGCCCACTCCGGGGAACAGCGGGAAGTCGAGCAGCACCAGAACGTCGACGGGGTCGCCGTCCAGGCCCAGGGTGTTCTCGAAGAACCCGTAATCGGTGGGGTACACGAAGCTCGTGTACAGCACCCGGTCGAGGTAGACCCGACCGGTTTCGTGGTCCACCTCGTACTTGTTGCGGCTACCGCGTGGGATTTCAATGACTGCGTCGTATTCGGCCATGGCCTGATATCTCCCTTATTCGAAGTCTGCGGATAACGTTACTGGATGGAGTCCACCCGCCGCCCGCGCCTGTCGCCGGCCATCGCCGACCTGCGCCGCGCGGTGCGGACCGCGCTGCCGGACGCCGGCCTGGTCCTGGTGGGGTTGAGCGGGGGAGCGGATTCGCTGGCCCTGGCCGCCGCGACCGCATTCGAAGCCCACCGGGCGGGGCTCCGCGCCGGCGCCGTGATCGTCGACCACGGTCTGCAGACCGGCTCGGCCGGGGTCGCCGCGACGGCCGCCCGCCAGGCCACGGCGCTCGGCTTGGACCCGGTGCTGATCGTGCCGGTCACGGTCACGGACGCCGGCGACGGTCCGGAAGCCGCCGCCAGGGCCGCGCGGTACGCCGCGATCGATTCAGCGCTGGCGTCCACCGGCGCCGTCGCGGTGCTGCTCGGCCACACCCTCGACGACCAGGCCGAGACCGTGCTGCTCGGCCTGGCCCGGGGGTCGGGGGCGAGCAGCCTGCAGGGTATGGCCGCGGTCAGCGGCCCGTACCGGCGCCCGCTGCTGGGCATCCGCCGCGCCCAGACCCGGCAGGCCTGCCTCGACGCCGGCCTGGTCGCCTGGTCTGATCCCCAGAACGCCGACCCCCGCTACGCCCGGGTGCGGGTGCGGGAGCGGGTGCTGCCACTGCTGGAAGCCGAGCTCGGGCCCGGCATCGCCCCGGCACTCGCGCGCACCGCCCAAACCCTGCGCGAAGACGCCGACGCCCTCGACGATCTGGCGCGGAAGATCGCGCGGGAAATCTGCGAACCGGCGGAGTCCGGCATCGCCCTGTCGGTCGCGGCGCTGGCCGCCAACCCGGCGGCCCTCCGCCAGCGGATCATCCGGCAGGCGGCGGCCGGCGAGTTCGGCGTGTCCCTCGAACGCAGCCACACGCTGGCCGTCGCGCAGCTGGTCACGCACTGGCACGGGCAGAGTGCGCTCGACCTGCCAGGCGTTAGAGTGGAACGGCAGGGGGGGATGCTACTTTTTTCAGCTCCTCGACACACCCAGAACAAAGGACTCTTCCGCTCCCATGGAACCTCGTGACATTGACGGCGACCTCACCGAAATCCTGATCGAAGAGACCGAGATTCGAGCTCGCCTGGCCGAGATGTCGCGGCAGATCGAAGCGGACTACGCCGGCAAGGACCTGCTCCTGGTCGGGGTGCTCAAGGGCGCCGTCATGGTGATGGCCGACCTGGCCCGCGAACTCGTGCACCCGGTCACCATGGACTGGATGGCCGTCAGCTCGTACGGGTCCGGCACCCAGTCCAGCGGTGTTGTGCGCATCCTCAAGGACCTCGACACCGACCTGCACGGCCGTCACGTGCTCATCGTCGAGGACATCATCGACTCCGGTCTCACGCTGTCCTGGCTGATGGCCAACCTCAAGTCCCGCGGGCCGGCGTCGCTGGAAATCTGCGCCCTGCTGCGCAAGCCCGATGCTGCCCGCGTCGAGATCGACGTGAAGTACCTCGGCTTCGACATCCCCAACCAGTTCGTCGTCGGCTACGGCCTGGACTACGCCGAAAAGTACCGCAACCTGCGCTCGGTCGGCGTCCTGGCGCCGCACGTGTACTCCACCGGCGAGTAGGTTCGCTCCCGTACGACTGATCAAGTTCATCTTTGGGCGAACACTCGGTGTTCGCCCAGTACGAGAGCGGTAGCCTGTGACCACCATGAACGTCAAGAAACTTCTGCGCGGGCCGCTCCTCTACATCATCCTTGCGGTTATCGCCGTCTGGGTAGGGTCGAGCCTCCTCACCATGTCGGGCTTCCGCGAGATCTCCACCCAGCAGGGCTTGGATTTCCTGAAGGACGGGAAGGTGTCCGAGGCCAAGATCGTCGACGGCGAACAGCGTGTCGACCTCACCCTCAGCAAGGCCGATTCCACCTACGGCGAGCAGGTGCAGTTCTACTACGTCGCTCCCCGTGGTGAAGAAGTCGTCACCGCCGTCACGAACGCCGACCCGAAGGACGGCTTCACCGACGAGGTGCCCCAGGCCAGCTGGTTCCTCTCGCTGCTCGGCATCCTCCTGCCCGTGCTGCTGATCGGTGCGTTCTTCTGGCTGATGCTCTCCGGCATGCAGGGCGGCGGCAACAAGGTCATGCAGTTCGGCAAGTCGAAGGCCAAACTGGTCTCCAAGGAGACCCCGCAGGTCTTCTTCACCGACGTCGCCGGTGCCGACGAGGCCATCGAAGAGCTGCAGGAGATCAAGGACTTCCTCAAGGAGCCGGCCAAGTTCCAGGCCGTCGGCGCCCGGATCCCGAAGGGCGTACTGCTGTACGGCCCTCCCGGAACCGGTAAGACCCTGCTGGCCCGCGCCGTCGCCGGCGAGGCCGGGGTGCCGTTCTACTCGATCTCCGGTTCCGACTTCGTCGAGATGTTCGTCGGTGTCGGCGCCAGCCGGGTACGCGACCTGTTCCAGCAGGCCAAGGAGAACTCCCCGGCCATTATCTTCGTCGATGAGATCGACGCCGTCGGCCGTCACCGCGGCGCCGGTATGGGCGGCGGGCACGACGAACGCGAGCAGACCCTCAACCAGCTGCTGGTGGAGATGGACGGCTTCGACGTCAAGACCAACGTGATCCTCATCGCGGCCACCAACCGGCCCGACATCCTCGACCCGGCGCTGCTGCGTCCCGGCCGCTTCGACCGGCAGATCGGCGTTGACGCGCCCGACATGCTCGGCCGCAAGCGCATCCTCGAGGTGCACTCCAAGGGCAAGCCGATGGCCGCCGGCGTCGACCTCGAGGTGCTCGCCCGCAAGACGCCCGGCTTCACCGGCGCCGACCTGGCGAACGTGCTCAACGAGGCCGCGCTGCTCACCGCGCGTTCCAACGCCCAGCTGATCGACAACCGGGCCCTCGACGAAGCCGTCGACCGCGTCATGGCCGGACCGCAGCGCCGCACCCGGGTGATGCGCGACCAGGAGAAGCTGATCACCGCGTACCACGAGGGTGGCCACGCGCTCGTGGCCACGGCCATGCGCAACACCGACCCGGTCACCAAGATCACCATCCTGCCCCGCGGCCGTGCCCTCGGCTACACGATGGTGATGCCGCTCGAGGACCGCTACTCGGTTACGCGCAACGAACTGCTCGACCAGCTCGCCTACGCCATGGGCGGCCGGGTCGCCGAAGAGATCATCTTCCACGACCCCACCACCGGCGCCTCGAACGACATCGAGAAGGCCACCGCCACGGCCCGCAAGATGGTCACCGAGTTCGGCATGAGCTCCGATGTCGGACCGCTCAAACTCGGTTCGGCCTCCGGCGAGATGATGTTCGGCCGGGACATGGGCCACCAGCGGGACTACTCCGAGCGGCTCGCCGAGCGCGTGGACACCGAGGTGCGCCAGCTGCTCGAGAATGCGCACGACGAGGCCTACACGGTGATCAACGCCAACCGCGCGATCCTCGACGACCTGGCCGCGAAGCTGCTCGAGCACGAGACGCTCGACCAGACCGCCCTGGTGGAGATCTTCGCCGGCGTGCAGAAGCTGCCCCCGCGCCCACAGTGGCTCTCCAGCGACAAGCGCCCGGTCTCCGACGTGCCCCCCATCGCGATGCCGGCGCCGAAGGCGCCCATCGACGGTGCGGCCGTCGACGGCGGCATCTCGAGCGGCGATACCGACAAGCCCAAGCGCGCCCCCGCACGCAAACCGCGCCCCGCAACCGCGTAGACCGGCGCTCGTGGGAGTGGACCAGCCACGCATCGAAGCGGCCGTCGCCGAGATCCTCGCCGCCATCGGGGAGGATCCCGGCCGGCCCGGCCTGACGACGACCCCGCAGCGGGTGGCGGCGGCCTACGCCGAGTTCTTCGCCGGTCTCGGCCAGGACCCGCTCGATCACCTGCGCGACACCGTGCCGGTCGGCGACCGCACCGGCGAACTCGTGCTGCTGCGCGACATCGAGTTCCGCTCGGTCTGCGAGCACCACCTGCTGCCGTTCCTGGGCACCGCCCACCTGGCCTACCTGCCCGGAGACCGCATCGTGGGCCTGGGCAAACTGGCCAACGTCGTCGAGACCCTCGCCGCCAGGCCCCAGCTGCAGGAACGACTCACCGAAGAGATCGCCGACGCGCTCGAGGCCGGACTGGCGCCGCGCGGAATTCTGGTGGTCCTGGACGCGAGCCACGGCTGCGTCACCACCCGGGGTCCCCGCCAGACCCACAGCTCCACCGTCACCATGGCCAGCCGTGGGGAACTGGCGTTGCCCGTCGCCCGCTCGGAGATCATCGCCCTCATCGGCGGCCCGCAGGTTGCCCGGTGACCCTCGTGATGGGCGTGCTCAACGTCACGCCCGACTCGTTCAGCGACGGCGGCCGCTGGGCGAGCACCGAAGCGGCCGTGCAGCACGCCGTCGACCTCTGCGCCGACGGCGCCGACCTCATCGATGTCGGCGGTGAATCCACCCGCCCCGGCGCCGACAGGGTGTCGCCGGGACTCGAGCAGGACCGGGTGCTGCCCGTGATCACCGAACTGAGCCGGCTGGGCATCAGGACCAGCATCGACACCCTCAACGCCCGGACCGCCGAACTCGCCGCCGACGCCGGGGCGAACATCATCAACGACGTGTCCGGCGGCCTGGCCGACCCCGGCATGGCGGCCGTGGTCGCCCGCACCGGGCTCAGCTACATCGCGATGCACTGGCGCGGCCACGCCCGCACCATGGACAGGCTTGCCGAGTACGACGATGTCGTCGACACCGTGGTCGCCGAACTCACCGAGCGGGTCGACGTTCTCGAGGCTGCCGGGGTTCAGCGCAGCCAGATCGTGCTGGATCCCGGGCTGGGCTTCAGCAAGGACGCCGACCAGAACTGGCGGGTCTTCGCCCGGCTCGACGCGTTCGCCGGGCTCGGCCTGCCCGTGATGGTCGGCGCCTCCCGCAAACGCTTTCTGGCCGGTGTGCTGCCGGCCGACGCCCCCATCGTCGACAGGGACCTGCCGACCGCGGTGCTCAGCGTGTTGGCGGCCCAGGCGGGTGCCTGGGCCGTGCGGGTGCACGACGTGGCAGGCACCCGAGCGGCCCTGAACGTGCTGGCACGGGTCGATTCGGCCAGAATAGGGTCATGAGCACCGACTCGATCACCCTTACCGGGCTGCGGATCACCGCGCACCACGGAGTCTTCGACTTCGAACGCGAGAACGGCCAGGAGTTCGTCATCGTCGCGACGGTCTGGCTGTATTTCCGGGCCGCGGCGTCCGGTGACGACCTGGCCCGCACCATCCACTACGGCGAACTCGCGGTGGAGGTCGCCGACGCCGTGCGGCGCGACCCGGTGGACCTGATCGAGACCCTCGCCGAGCGCATCGCCGATGTGGTGCTCGCGCACGATGCCGCGGAACGGGTGCGGGTGGCGGTGCACAAACCGCAGGCTCCCATCGAGATCCCGTTCGCGGACGTGTCGGTACAAATTGAACGCACACAAATCGAACGCGCCCGCACCGAGGGGAGCCCGGCATGACCGCCGCCGCATCCGCCCCGGCGCGCCCGGCCGTGCTCGCCCTGGGCAGCAACCTCGGCGACCGGGAAGGCACCCTGGCCGCCGCCGTGCGCGCCATCGCCGACCTGCCGGGGGCAGAGCTCACCGCGGTCTCACCGGTCTACGCCTCCGACGCCGTCAAGCCCGACGGGGTGGACCTCGACGCGCCCGGATACCTCAACCTCGTGGTCAGGCTGCTCTGGTCGGGCGAGCCGCACGCCCTGCTCGACGCCGTCAACGCCATTGAGAACGACCACGGCCGGATCCGGGAGGAACGCTGGGGCGATCGCACCCTGGACATCGACCTGATCTGCCTGGGCGACCTTCGCCAGCACGACGACAGGCTCACCCTCCCGCACCCGCGCGCCGCCGAACGCGACTTCGTGCTGGCTCCCTGGCTCGACATCGACCCGGACGCCGAACTGCCCGGCCGCGGCCGGGTGCGCGAACTCCTCGCCGTCGCCGAACGCACCGCACGCGCGCATCCGGTGACGGCGAGCACCGACCCCGCGCACCAGACCGGCGCGGAAGGCCCCCAGCGATGAAGCGCACCCACCCCACCCCGCTGGTCGCCCTGGGCCTGGCCGGACTTGTCGTCGGGTTCCTGGTCGAGCTCGCGGCCACCGCGTGGAGCGCGCCGATCATCGTGCCACCGGTCACGCTTCCCCTTGCCCTCGTTCTGATCGCGGTGATCCTGGTGGCACTGGCCTGGCCCATCCGCCAGGCCACCAGGGGCCGGGCGACCAAACGTGTCGACCCGTTCCGGGCGATGCGCGTCGCCCTGCTCGCCAAGGCCTCCAGTCTCTCCAGCGCGCTGCTGCTCGGCGTCGGCCTGGGCATCGTGGCGTTCATCCTCACCCGGTCGGTGGTCCCGGCGGTAACATCGTTGTGGCTCGCAATCGGGATGGCGCTCGGCGCCGTGATCCTCCTCGCGGGCGGTCTCGTCGCGGAGCATTTCTGCACACTGCCGCCGGACGACCACGATCACGACAATGGGGGACCCAACGATGGCGGAGCAGCCCGTGCCTGATTATCCCGGCAGTGAGTACCCCGGCAGCGATCTTCCTGCCGCCGGGCCTCCGGGCAGCGATGCGCCGGTCGTCGACACTGCAGCGGCCGTGGCGCCCGTCGGCGCCCGCCTCGACCTGCCGGAGGCCGGCGAATGGAAGCGCGTGTCGCCGAAGTACGTCATGGTCGAAATCGTGGGCACCGTCTTCTTCCTGCTCATCGTCTGCGCCGTGGCCGGCACGCTCTGGCTGCTGCTGGACCTGGTCTGGGCCGCCTGGGTGGGCGCGCTGATCGCGCTGATCACCCTGATCTCACTCGCCCTCGAGCCCCGCCGGGTCCGTTCGATCGGGTACCAGCTGCGCGCCGACGACCTGCTCTTCCGGCGCGGCATCATGTACCAGCGCTTCGTCTCCGTGCCCTACGGCCGTATGCAGCTGGTCGACATCACCCGCGGCCCCGTCGCGCGCCTGCTCGGTCTCGCCGACCTCAAATTCGTCACGGCCGCGGCCACCTCCGGCGTCGCGATCCCCGGGCTCGCCGAGGCCGATGCGGATGCCCTCCGCGACCGCCTCGTTGAACTGGCCGAGAGCCGGCGGGCCGGGTTGTGACCTCACTCGCCGACGGGGACTGGCACCGCCTGCATCCCGCGAGCCCGCTGCTGCGCGGCGGCATCTTCGTCTTCGCGCTGCTCGGCTTCGTCATCGCGAACCTGCGTGAACGCCTCGTCGACCTGGTCTTCGGCATCCCGCGGGAATCCGGCGACCCGCTGGACGAGATCTACGAACGCGGCGCCGTCGGCTGGGCGCTGCTCGCCGCCGCCGTGATCCTCATCGTCATCCTCATCGCCTTCACCCTGTCCTGGCGGATGCACACGTTCAGGGTCAGCGACGAATCCGTTGAGGTACGCAGCGGCATCCTGTTCCGCAGCCACCGGCAGGCCCGCCTCGACCGCATCCAGGGCGTCAACATCGTGCGCCCGCTCATCCCGCGCCTGTTCGGGGCGGCCAAGCTCGAGGTGAGCGTCGCCGGCCAGGACGCCAACGTGCAGCTCGCCTACCTCGGGTCGGCGCTGGCCGATGGGCTGCGCCGGGACCTCCTGCAGCTGGCCTCCGGCGCCCGGCAGCCCCGCCCCGGCCCTGGCGACCTGGCCCCGGAGACACCGCCACCCGCCGGTGACCCGGCCTTGATGCCCGCCGGCTCGCCGCTCGCCGCACAGGCCGGCCGCCGCCAGGCGCTGAACGACTACGCCAGCGCCCGGGTGGGCGAATTCCTCGCCCCCGAACTGGACCCGGACGCGGCCCCGCCGGAGTCGGTCGTGCGCATTCCCCTGCTGCGACTGATCGGCTCGATTGTGTTCAGCGGCTTCACGGTCTTCGTCGCCGTCGCGATCGTCGCGCTCGTCGTGAGCGTCATCGTCGGCGGCAGCGAATGGCTGCTGATCGCGATCTTCCCCGGCCTGATCGCCAGCGTCGGCTACTACATCTCCAGGTTCACCAAGTCGCTGCGCTACAGCATCGCCGGCACCAGGGACGGCGTGCGAGTGGGCTTCGGCCTGCTCACCACGAGCAACGAGACCCTCCCGCCCGGCCGCATCCACGCCATCGGCGTGACCCAGCCGCTGGCCTGGCGGCCCTTCGGCTGGTGGCAGATCAGCATTAACAAGGCCGGCCACTCCACCAACGACGGCGCCGCCGGCCAAGCGGCGACCACCGTACTGCCGGTCGGGTCGCTGTCCGACGTGGCGAAGGTCCTCGAACTGATCCTGCCCGGGTTCGCGATCGACGAGCCGCGCGCCCTGATCCAGCGCGGCCTCACGTCCCGCGGCGGCGACGACGGCTTCGCCAACGCGCCGCGCCGCGCCGCCTGGCTCCGCCCGTTCTCCTGGCGCCGCACCGGATACGCGGTGTCGGCCGGCGCCGTGCTGCTGCGCCGCGGCGTGCTGTCGAGGGAGCTGGTGCTGGTGCCCCTGGCCCGGCTGCAGAGTGTGGGGATCAACCAGGGACCCGTTCGCCGCCGGCTGCGCCTGGCCTCCGCCCGGCTGCACACCGTGGCCGGACCGGTCAGCGCCACCCTGGGCGTGATCGACGTCGGCGAAGCCGAGCGCCTGCTGGAGACCGTCACCGCCGGCGCCGTCGCCTCCGCGGATTCCGACACCAGCCACCACTGGAGCCGCCAGGACATCGACAGCACGCCGGCCCCGGCCGCCGTGACCCCGGCCGGCCCCACCGCCGCCGAGGTGACCCCGTGAGCCAGCGCCCCGGGCGCCTGGGCATCGGCGTCATCGGCGCCGGCCACGTCGGCCCCATCCTCGCCGCCGCCCTCGCCGGTGCCGGGCACGCCCTGATCGGGATCTCCGCGATCTCGCAGGCCAGCCGCGACCGCGCGGAGGCCATCCTGCCGAGCGTTCCGGTGCTCACCGTGCCCGAAGTGGTCGAGCGCAGCGAACTGGTGATCATCGCGGTTCCGGACGCTCAACTCGAAAGCCTGGTGACCGGCCTCGCGGCCACGGGCACCTGGCAGCCCGGCCAGCTCGTGCTGCACACCTCGGCCCGGTACGGCACGAACGTGCTGCTGCCCGCCCAGCGACAGGGTGCGATCCCGTTGGCCATCCACCCGGCGATGGCGTTCACCGGCACCAGCCTGGACATCAGCCGCCTGGCCGACAGCTATTTCGCCGTGACCGCTCCGGCTCCCGTCTTGCCGATCGCGCAGGCCCTCGTTGTGGAGATGGGCGGCGAGCCGGTCATCGTGGCCGAGGGCGATCGGGAGGTCTACGCCGAAGCGATCGAGACCGCCACGGCGTTCTCCAGCTCCATCGTCGAGCAGTCCACCCGGCTGCTCAGCGAGATCGGCATCGACGCGCCTGGCGCCGTCATCGCACCGCTGGTGCGCTCGGCCATCGAGAACGCCCTCACCCGCACCGGCGCCAGACATCCGCTCGACGACCCGACCGCCCTCGACGAGGCGACCCACCTGCTTGACCCGCCATACCCGTTCGACCCGGAGGACCAGTGACCGTGCTCACCAAGCCAGAAGTCATCGACACGATCGACGAGCTGCAGGGCCGGCTCTGCCTCGCCAAGCAGAACGTCGCGGCCAGGGGCGGCGACGCCCATGTTGTGCTCGTCCCCACCATGGGCGCCCTGCACGACGGCCACCGCGCGCTCGTGCGGCGTGCCGTCGCCGTCGGCGACATCGTGGTCGTGTCGATCTTCGTCAACCCGCTGCAGTTCGGCGTCAACGAAGATCTCGACACCTACCCGCGCACCCTCGACGCCGACGTGGCGGCGCTGGCCGAGGAAGGCGCCGCCTTCGTCTTCGCCCCGCACGCCCGCGAAATGTACCCGGACGGCGCCTCATCGACCCGGCTGACCGCCGGCGCGGTCGGCGGCCTCTACGAAGGCGCGGCCCGGCCCGGCCACTTCGATGGCATGCTCACCGTCGTCGCGAAGCTGTTGAACATCGTCGAACCCGACATCGCGATCTTCGGCCAGAAGGACGCCCAGCAGGTGTTCCTGGTGGAGCGGATGGTCGCCGACCTCAACCTGCGGGTGCGCATCGAGGTCGTGCCCACCGTGCGGGAAGACAACGGCCTGGCCCTCTCCAGCCGCAACCGCAACCTCGACGAGGCCGCCCGCACCGCGGCCAGATCGCTCTCGGTGGGCCTGACTGCGGCCGCCGCGGCCGCCCACGCCGGGGTTCCAGCCGCGATCGTGGCCGCCCACGCGGTGATCGGGGCCGCACCTCTGGTTAAACTGGACTATCTCGTTGTCGTGCATCCGCGCACCTACCTGCCGGTCGACGACGACTACCGAGGCCAGGCCAGGATGCTGGTCGCCGCGGTGGTCGGCAGCACCCGGCTGATCGACAACATTTCACTGGACATCCCCTAACCGCATTTCAACGGGGTACCGGCTTGGCCCGTGTACGCCCACCGACGGAGAAACCGCATGAGCACCACCCCCGACGCCGTGCCCGACGACAACGACGAAGCACAGGCCGCGGCCGAACTGACCGAGCAGAAGGCCGTGCGGCTGGCCAAGCGGGACCGCCTGAACGCGGCCGCGACCAACGCCGGCGGCGGCGCGTACCCGGTGTCGGTGCCCGTCACCCACACCATCCCGGCCGTGCGCGCCCAGTACGGCGAGCTCGAAGCGGATGCCGCCACCGACGACACCGTCGGCCTGGCCGGCCGGATCGTGCACCTGCGCAACACCGGCAAGCTGTGCTTCGCCAGCCTGCAGTCCGGCGACGGCAGCCGCATCCAGGCCATGGTCTCGCTCGCCGCCGTCGGCGAGGAGTCGCTCGCGGCCTGGAAGGACCTCGTCGACCTCGGCGACCACGTCTTCGTCGCCGGTGAGGTCATCTCCTCCCGCCGCGGCGAACTGTCGGTGATGGTCACCGAATGGCAGATCGCCGCCAAGGCCCTGCTGCCGCTGCCCAACCTGCACTCCGAGCTCAGCGAGGAGACAAGGGTGCGCAGCCGCTACCTGGACCTCATCGCCCGCGAGCAGGCCCGCCGCACCGTCGTGCAGCGCTCCCAGGCCGTCGCGAGCCTCCGTGCCACCTTCACCGGCCGCGGCTTCCTCGAGATCGAGACGCCGATGCTGCAGACCATGCACGGCGGAGCCTCCGCCCGGCCGTTCTCCACGCACAGCAACGCGTTCGACACCGAATTGTTCCTGCGCATCGCACCCGAGCTGTTCCTCAAGCGCGCCGTCGTCGGCGGCATCGACCGGGTCTACGAGATCAACCGCAACTTCCGCAACGAGGGCGCAGACTCCACCCACTCGCCCGAGTTCGCCATGCTCGAGGCCTACGAGGCCTACGGCGACTACACCTCCATCGCCGAGCTCACCCAGACCCTGATCCAGGACGCCGCCGCGGCCATCACCGGTGGTTCGCACGTGGTGACCTGGGCCGACGGCACCGAATTCGACCTGGGCGGGCAGTGGGACCGCATCAGCATGTACGACAGCCTCTCGGCCGCCGTGGGACGCACGATCAGCCCCGCCACCCCGCTCGCCGAGCTGCAGGCTCTCGCCGCCGCCGAAGGCGTCGAGGTCGACCACCCCATCCACGGCAAGTACGTCGAAGAACTCTGGGAATACTTCGTCAAGGGCGACCTGGTGCGACCCACCTTCGTGCTTGACTTCCCGGTGGACACCAGCCCGCTGGTGCGCGGCCACCGTTCCATCGACGGTGTCGTGGAGAAGTGGGACCTCTACATCCGCGGTTTCGAACTGGCCACCGGCTACTCCGAGCTCGTCGACCCCGTCGTGCAGCGCGAACGTTTTGTCGAGCAGGCCAGGCTCGCCGCCGGCGGCGACCCGGAGGCGATGCGCCTGGACGAGGAATTCCTGCGTGCCCTCGAGCACGGCATGCCGCCCACCGGCGGCATGGGCATGGGCATCGACCGGTTGCTGATGGCCCTCACCGGCCTCGGTATCCGCGAGACCATCCTGTTCCCGTTGGTAAAGTGACCGCATGATGACTTTTCTGCCCAAGGACGAGCTGAAGCCGGACGACGACGGCAAGAAGAAGGGTCCGTCGACCAACCGGATCATGATCTGGATTGTGGTGGGCGGCGTCGGCCTGTACCTGCTCGGTTCCGGGATCTTCGGCATCCTCACCAAGTAGCCCTCGCGAACCGTGAGAAAAGCACCTAAAACTCGCGAATCCTGGTGCTTAAGTCACAGCTCGCGGAGGGGCGTGCGGGATCGCGTAGGCTGGTGGGACTATGGATGATTTCTGGGCCAACGCTTTGTTCTCGCTCGCGCCCACGGTTCTGGTCGGGGTGATCTTCTGGATCATCATGCGTGCCATCATCCGCGCCGACCGCTCCGAACGAAACGCCTACGCGCGGGTCGAAGCGGAGGAACGGGCCAGACTCGGCCTCGACAAACCGGCTAGCTGACCGTGTTCGGTATCGACCTGTCCACCATCCTTCTGGTGGTGGCGTTCCTGGTGGACTTCGCCATCCGCGTGGTGGCCATCATCGTGGTTCCCCGCAACCGCCGGCCCACCTCCGGGATGGCCTGGCTGCTGGCGATCTTCCTGATCCCGTACTTCGGGGCCCTGTTGTTCCTGCTGATCGGCTACCGCACCCTGCCGAAGCGCCGCGTCGAGATGCAGGCGGAGATCAACCAGTTCATCCTCGACAGCACCGCCGGAATGGAGCGGGTCACCCGCGACCATCCGTGGCCGGGCTGGCTCGAATCCGTCGTGCAGCTCAACCGCAACCTGGGTTCGATGCCGCTGGTGGGCGACAACCGCGCACGGCTGCACGGCGACTACGAGGAAACCCTCGCCGCGATGGCCGCGGACATCGACCGGGCCACCAAGTACGTGCACGTCGAGTTCTACATCATCTCGCTGGACCACACCACCGCCGCGTTCTTCGACGCCCTGGAGAACGCCGTCAAGCGCGGCGTGACCGTGCGGGTGCTGATGGACCACATCCAGTCGATGCGGAAGCCCGGCTTCAAGGAAACCAAACGCCGGCTGACCGCCTCCGGCGTGCAGTGGCAGCTGATGCTGCCGCTGCAGCCGTTCAAGGGCCAGTGGCAACGGCCGGACCTGCGCAACCACCGCAAGCTCGTCATCGTCGACGGCCGGGTGGGCTTCATGGGATCGCAGAACGTGATCGACCGCACCTACAACATGAAGCGGAACATCCGCCGCGGTCTCAAGTGGAAAGACCTCATGGTGCGCCTGGAAGGGCCCATCGTGTCGGGCCTGAACGCGATCTTCATCACCGACTGGTACAGCGAGACCAACGAGCTGCTCACCCGCGACATCGAGCCGGTGCATCCGGAGCAGATCTCCGACGCCCTCGACTGCCAGGTCGTGCCCAGCGGGCCCGGTTTCGAAGGGGAGAACAATCTGCGCCTGTTCCTGGCGCTGCTCTACTACGCGCAGGAACGCATCGTCATCACCAGCCCGTACTTCGTGCCCGACGAGTCGATCATGTACGCGATCACCACGGCCGTGCAGCGCGGCCTGCACGTGGAACTGTTCGTCTCCGAGATCGGCGACCAGGCCCTCGTCTATCACGCGCAGCGTTCCTACTACGAGGAACTGCTCCGCGCCGGCGTGAAGATCTACATGTACAAGGCGCCGTATGTTCTGCACGCCAAGCACTTCACCATCGACGACGACGTCGCCGTGATCGGCTCCAGCAACATGGACATGCGCTCGTTCAGTCTCAACTTCGAGGTGTCCCTGATGGTGCGCGGGGCCTCGTTCGTGCAGGCGCTGCGGGCGGTGGAGGACGGCTACCGGGCCGACAGCCGCGAGCTCACCCTCGAGGAGTGGATGAAGCAGCCGTTGCGCTCCACGATCCTGGACAACCTGGCCAGGCTGACCTCGGCCGTGCAGTAGGCGCGGTGCCCTGACCGGTCAGCGGCGGGGCTTCAGCCGCACGGTTGGCAGCATCGGCGCGGGCAGCGCCTGGCCGTGGTACGCCACCTGGCCGAACCGGCCCGCGGGATCCGCCTCATCGATCACCTCGAGCTGCCACTGGGCGCGCCAGGCGGTGATCTCTTCGTGGCTGCGGCCGATGAAGTTCCACCACATCACGATCTGCTCGCCGAGCGGCTCACCGCCCAGCAGCACCACCCTGGCCGGGCCGTCACCGGTGTTCGCCAGGTGGATGCCCGAGCGGCCGGCCTGGGCGAAGCCCAACTCGTTCTGCTGCACCGTGGCGCCGGCGAAGCGGACGGTGCCCGTGTCCACGAGCACCCCGTGCTCGAAGGAACTCTCGACCTCGAGGTCGATCGACGACCCGGCCGGCAGGTCGATCTGCGCGCCGACCAACGGGGTGTCCCCGGTGGCGGCCGCCCTCTGCCCGGCCAGGGTGCCCAGGAACACGTGCAGGGTGACCCCGTCACGGACGATGGGCGAGATGACGTGGTTCTCGAAGTGCGGTTCCTGGTGCCGGGTGAGCTCGGGCAGCGCGATCCACAGCTGCACGCCGTGCAACGCGGTGGTGTTCGGGGTGGACACCTCGGAGTGGCTGATGCCGGCGCCCGCGGTCATCAGGTTCAACTCGCCCGGACGCACCAGGGCGAGACTGCCGACGCTGTCGCGGTGCTCCACCTCGCCGGCGAACAGCCAACTCGCCGTCTGCAGGCCGGTGTGCGGATGCGGCGGTACCACCATCCCGCCGGTCACCGAGACGTCGTCCGGGCCGTAGTGGTCGACGAAACACCAGGCGCCGATCAGGCTGCGCTCGCGCTGGGGGAGGGTGCGGCGCACGCCCATGGCGCGCGGACCGCCCAGGGGCACGTCCCGGGGCTGCAGGATGACGACGGGGTCGGCGGCCGGAACGGTGCCCGCGTCGCAGACGATCTCGGCCGGTTCGGTTTCGAGGTTGCTCACACTGCGAGCCTAATCCGCACGGCCCGTCGTGCGGATCGGTTCGAGAGGTTCGGTGGGGCCGGTCTGGCCGGTCTGGCCGCGCAGATCATCCGGGTCGCCGGGCGGCAGGGGGAGGGTGGGGTTGTCCCGCTCGGTGCCGACCGGGGGCACGGCCGGGGGGACCGGTGGGCGTTGCAGCAGTTCGACGAGCAACACGAATATCAGCGCGAGGACCGCCGTCCAAATGATCACCGGCACGGCCAGCGGCCGCCAGAAGATCGCCACAGCGGCCGCAGCCAGCCCGATCAGCACGTGAGCCAGGCGCCGGTAGTGATAGAGGAAGTCCCCGAAACGGCCCGTCGTGATCCCGGCATCCGTCGCCGCCGCACGGATCCGCGCGGCCGTGCCGATGGTGGCGCGGCGCACGATCGTCGACCCGCGGAACGGCCCGGCCAGGTACGCCACGAGCGCCACGGTGAAGCCGACCAGCCCCACCGACAGGGCCGTCGTGTTGATGAACGGCACCACGGCGTCGTAGAGCGCCTGGGCCACGTTGTTGGGGAGGTACGCCGGCGAGATAGCACTGACGAAGAGGATCCGGCCCACCGCGATCCCGGCGGCGAGCAGGGCCATGGACAGGGCCAGGGTGAGTCCGGCCCAGATCATGGTGCGCGAGCGTCGTCTGGCCACCAGCACGCCGAGGACGATCAGGCCCAGGCTCACCAACGGCAGGATGAAACCGAGCACGTTCAGCAGCTGGTACCCGGTGCGCGCCTGCACGAGGGAGTCGGACTGGGCCACCACGACGGTGCGATCGACATCGGGGATGTTCTGCGCCAGCGAGAAGCCCCGGTTGACCAGTTCCTTCTTCACTTCCTCGATGATCGGCCCGAGCTGGATGCCGAGTTCGCCGGTATCGCTGATCACCAGCGCCGTGGAGGTGTCGCCCTCCAACGCCGCGATGACCTGGGTCTGGCTGGTCCGCAGCGCCTGCTCCCACAGCTGGGCGAAGGCATCCGAGGCGACGATGTTCGTGGCGGCGGATCGGATCAGGCTCTGCACGCCCTGCGTGGCGGGTTGTTCGAGCAGCCCCAGGGCGTTCTTGGCCGCCGGCGGGAGATCGAGGTTGGCGAGCCCGTCGAACAGGTCCTTGGTGATGCCCTCGATATCGACGTTGTCGTTGACCACCGTGACGATCTCGTCAACCAGGTAGGCCTGCACGGCCGGGTCATCCGCGAGCGGGGCCAGCGAGGCGACGAACCTGTCGGTGTCGTTGATGTACCCCTTGGTCCAGTACGCCACCACGCTCACCGGGGCCAGGATGACCCCGATGGTGATCAGCAGCGCCGCGAAGAACGCCCGCCACCTGGCCGACGCACGGTGTTCGGCGGCCGGGCCGAGCTGTCCGCGCAGCCGGGCGTTCTCGGCGGAGAGCCGCGCGATCTCGTCGGCAGGATCGGTGACGCTGGAGCCGTTCGGGCCTGCCCTGCGGTTGCTGGCGGAGTTCGGAGTGCCGTCCATGGTGCCGCCGCCTTTCGCCTGCTGGTGCAGGTCGCGAAATCGTGGAGCCGGATGCTGACAGTATTTGCGCAGTCCGGTGCCCGTGCAAGGGCAGCACCCGGCCAGAGGCTCAGGCGGTGATGACGAGCAGGTCGCCGACCTCGCAGTCCAGGGCGGCGCACACCGCGGCCAGTGTCGAATACCGGATGGCCCTGGCCCGGTCGTTCTTGAGTACGGACAGGTTGACCACGCTGACCCCGACCAGTTCACTGAGCCTGATGAGCGTCATCCCCCGTTCGACGAGCAGCTCGTCGAGACGGCAGTGGATGCCGGTGGCCTCGTCCTCGGCGGGCGCCACTAGACGAGTCCGTCGGTCTCGCGCTGCAGGCGCTGGCCGAGGGAGATGGCGGCGGCGGCGACAAGGAGCACGAGCCCGGTGCCGGCAGGTGCGAGGTCGACCAGGACGGCCAGCGGCCAGAAGCCGTCGGGGACGTCGCCGTTCAGCTCGCCCGCGGCGATCATGCGGCCCAGCCCGCCGAAGCCCTGCCCGAGCACGGTGCCCAGGATCAGCGCGTAGCCGACCAGGGCAACCAGCCAGAAGACCGGGCGGTTGAACGGGCGGCGGTTCAGGACGCTCCAGCAGAAATAGACGACCGTCGCCGAGACCAGCAACGTCGTGGCCAGGGCGGTGGAGCCCTCCAGGGTGAGCAGGAACCGGGGCAGGGCGCTGAGCCCGGTGACGGTGACCTCGGCCGAGTCGAAGCTGCCACCGTCGATCTGCGCGGTGCCGGTTGACCCGGCCGCCGGCAGGGGAGCATCCGCGAACAGCCTGACGACGAACCTGTCGGTGACAAGCTGCCCGACCACGGTGACGGCGCCGATGCCGGTCGCCAGAAGCCCCGTGAGCACGGCGCCGATCAGCACCAGCCAGGTGAGAACCCGGCCGAGCCGGTCGTCCAGTCGGGCCGTACGCTGGGCCTTGTCGGCCTGGGCTGTCTTCATCACGAGCTGCTCCTAACGATTGTCGATATGCACTGGAGCGAACATATCGATTATCGTTGCGGGGCGCAAGGTGTCTCCGTCGAGTTGCCCCGCTGCGGTCGACCTGCCCCTGTGCGCGGGGGCAACTGGTCCGATCGGGGGCAGGTCGGGGGAAACACCGCGGGTGCCCGGGGTGCGGCGGGCGACGCCGGCGACCTCACGGGTCACATCCGTCACGCCCACGGCGAACAGAGGCACGCATCCGGTGCTGCGCTGGTTACTCTCTTTGTATCGGTGCCATAACCGCCCTGGCGCCAAGGGAGTGTTCATATGTTTGAGAGATTTACCGACCGAGCTCGTCGTGTCGTCGTCCTGGCCCAGGAAGAGGCCAAGATGCTCAACCACAACTACATCGGAACCGAGCACATTCTGCTCGGACTCATCCACGAGGGTGAAGGCGTGGCCGCCAAGGCCCTGGAGAGCCTCGGCATCTCCCTGGATGCCGTGCGCGAGCAGGTGCAGGACATCATCGGCCAGGGCCAGCAGCAGCCGACCGGGCACATCCCGTTCACGCCGCGCGCCAAGAAGGTCCTCGAGCTGAGCCTGCGCGAAGCCCTGCAGCTCGGCCACAACTACATCGGAACCGAGCACATCCTGCTCGGGCTCATCCGCGAGGGCGAGGGCGTGGCCGCCCAGGTGCTGGTCAAGCTCGGCGCCGACCTCAACCGGGTGCGCCAGCAGGTCATCCAGCTCCTTTCCGGCTACCAGGGAAAGGAGCAGGTGCAGGTGGGCGCGAACGAGACCGCAGCCAACCCCGCGGGCAGCCAGATTCTCGACCAGTTCGGGCGCAACCTCACCCAGGCGGCGCGCGACAACAAACTCGACCCGGTGATCGGGCGCGAGAAGGAGATCGAGCGGGTCATGCAGATCCTCTCCCGCCGCTCCAAGAACAACCCCGTGCTGATCGGTGAACCCGGCGTCGGCAAGACCGCCGTCGTCGAGGGCCTCGCCCAGGCGATCGTCAAGGGCGATGTGCCCGAGACGCTGAAGGACAAGCAGCTCTACTCGCTCGACCTCGGCTCGCTCATCGCCGGCAGCCGCTACCGCGGTGACTTCGAGGAGCGCCTGAAGAAGGTCACCAAGGAGATCCGCACCCGCGGCGACATCATCGTGTTCATCGACGAGATCCACACCCTCGTCGGAGCCGGAGCCGCCGAGGGCGCCATCGACGCGGCCTCGATCCTCAAGCCCCTGCTCGCCCGCGGTGAACTGCAGACCATCGGCGCGACCACGCTGGATGAGTACCGCAAGCACTTCGAGAAGGATGCCGCGCTGGAGCGCCGCTTCCAGCCCATCCAGGTGAACGAGCCGTCGCTGCCGCACACCATCAACATCCTCAAGGGCCT
>Ga0247803_1000450_pt1 | contig 22665 bp, 19 predicted proteins | sample UWRJL014104B1_FD_180928 | JGI IMG/M metagenome (GOLD analysis project Ga0247803, IMG submission 180928) | Plant litter microbial communities from Arlington Agricultural Research Station in Wisconsin, United States - UWRJ-L014-104B-1 | ecosystem: Environmental > Terrestrial > Plant litter >...
AAATCCAGGCAGCTCGCTGTAAGATAATATTTTGATATTTGACCTGGGGAAGAAACTTCTGATCCGCCAGAAAGTCCCAATCAAATTTCAAATTTAAATGAGCATCCTGATGTTGTAAATCGCATAAAAAACGATAAATCGGCAAACCGGTTTTGTAATTATGCGCGTTGGATAATCTGGGAATAATCCTTTTATTCAGCCTTCTGGATCTTAACATTACAGCACCTGCACGGACCGAAATCATCAGATCCTGAACCGGAATCTGAAATTCCTTCGCCACCGAGGCTTTTCCCATATACGGGATTTCATATTGATACAATGATGGCCGGGCCATGATATTGCCGGCGCGGGAATCCGGACAGTAAATAATTTCAGCGAAAATCACATCCGGATTTTGCTCTTCTTCCTGTTTGACGAATACCCGCAAATGATCAAGTAATTCCTGACTTCCTTCGTAAAAACGACTGATTATATTAACCGCTGACGGCCCGTTACAAACTCCTAAGTTGAATGTAAAGTGTCCTTGATCCATAGCTTCGCCCGAGTTGGAAAGGATATTACCAAACGCATAAAAATTAGGAACGTCCGGAATGTCAGCTGTTTTATGTCTTGCAATATTGTCGAGATCTTCGTCGGTAAGCTCAATAGTTGCGGAGCCTTCCCGAAGTACTTCGGTATATTTTTCGAGAATGAATTTCTGCCACCAGCCAGCGGCGCCTGCTGTTTGAGAATCTTCTGCGGATGGAAAAATCAAGTTATCAATCATCGGTGTATATCCAGCTCCAAACGAAGACGTTAAGCCATACCCAACCCCTGTTTCCTGATCAAGCGCTTTTACGAGTAAAACCTCCTGATCTTCATACCGATTCATGAACTTTTGCTTAAATTCCAGCAAATCCTTATTAATAAACGGCTGATTCAGAACCATCAGCTTGGCAAGCGAGCGTTGAATTTGGTGGATTACCTCTGTCTTTATAGTACAGTCAGAATAAGAATAAAAAGTATCCACCTGAATAAAATCCTGCTTTACCGGCACTGAAATCAAAGAATCTATATCATGACGAAGTTGCTGGTACATAACAACACGTTCGTCCTGCCGGGTTAGCGCAATTTTAAAGCCTCGTAGTTGATTGGTAAGAAAATCTGTATTTTGAAGAGAACTTAGTTTAGAAATAAGAACATCCAGAAATCCCGGACCTGTGATGACCGTTTCTAAATCAAAAATCAGGATTTTATTGATAATGAGTTCCTCAATAAAGATTGTCGCTTCGGCATGCTCAATTTCCCCTGAAACCAATAATTCTACCAGTTCTCCGATTGTGGCACCATGTTGTGCAGCCTCGAAGATGTTATCTAAGTATTCATTTCCCTCGATTGAGCTGATAAAATAGGTTCGTTGTAGATCCTGACGATGTTCTTCAACGTAGCGATAATTCTGTCCAACCGTGTACAATGAGGAATTGGGGAAAAGTTTAAGTTGAGATTGGATAGCGGGCTGTTGGATAATCCACTCTTTGATAGCAATCAGACATTCAAAATCGATCCGAGAATTTCTTGAAATCTGATTTGAATCGGAGATTTTAAATTTTGTACTCGAACTGATTGTCCCGAATACACATCCTGAGAATAATCCATACGGTGTGCTACGCGTGCCGGATCTGACCAGATACTTGTATAAAGTATTCAAAATTTTGTTACTCTCAGAGATTTCGCCGCCATTAAGCCAGATTAGAAATCGCTCGTACAAAGCAGACGAGGCAACAAAAATAGATTCTTGCGCCAGAGGATTTTGATAATAATTTTTTAATAATGTGTCCGGTGTCTGATTACAGAGCTGTTGATGGAATTCGTAGAGTTGATTTACAGACAACGCAGGGCGTCGCAGTAAAAAGAAGTCAAAGTGGCGAATCATAACGTATGAAGTTTATCGCCTCTAAGTAACAGATATATCTTGTAATTAGTAAGTCTAGTTATACTTTAAACGATGCTAACTGCAGGATACCAGGTTTTGAAATTTTCCAATGGCCGACTGAAAGTTGGCCATTGGAAAAGGTTCTTTTAAAAAACATATAGGATTTAAATCATAACCTGTAAAAACATACTCGGGGTATGAAGCAGTGATCACTAATGATTGTTGTCTTCGAAATTCAAATAACATATCTTCTGTAACAATGCGATCGGGAGACGGCAGACTGGCAAAGACCAGGTCATACTCATCCGATTTAAGCATTTGCAGTGCTTCCTCTGAATATGCTCCCGACCATACGAGGTCGAGGCAATACGTCCGGCGAATGTATTTTTCTAAAAGGCTGTCAGCTAGCCACCATCGGTTAATCAGGATACAGCGATACATATAATAGTGAGAAAGCTATCCCGTTATTTAGTATAAGAAAGAACTCATTGTGGTAATATCAGGTTGTTTTTTACCGTTGTTTGCAGCAGTTAAATTTACAAGTCTTTCTTTTTTCAGAACAAGACGAGATGAAGTAATAACGGGAGTAGCTGATTTCGTTTGCATCGTTTCTATGGGTTGAATGGTTAAAATGAACATAATCAACGGAACCATTTCTGCTGATTGGTGAAACGAATGTATCAGACGCAGTGCTCGATTTCAATTTATTTAGACCTATGGGTATACGTTTTTCGACCAATCAGGAAGAAATTGGGATTGTTGATTCATCGATAACCGGAAATTCAGGCTTTATCAAGTCTGATCCCGATCATAACTTCATACTCGTCATCCGTATGACGAACATTCAGGTCATGTCTATCTGAATAGAGGAGATTCAAGCGTTTGCGGGTATTGACGAGACCAATCCCACCGGATTTTTTAACTGCTGCCCCGACCGTAAAACTTTTAACGCGATCAGGCAAACTATTCTGAACTGTAAAATATAAAACGTCTTCTTCGATAACCGCAGATACATAGACGTAGGAAGATTTTCTACTTAAATTAACTCCATGCTTGAAAGCATTCTCAACGAATGAGATGAGTAAAAGCGGAGCAATTTTCAACCCGGAGGCTTCGCCGTCCATGGCAAAGGAAATATCGACGAGGTTATTTGGATGCCGATATTTTTCCAATTCCAGGTAGTTCCTGATATATTCTAATTCTTCCGTCAGCGGTACTTTTTCCTCATTTACACCATACAAACTGTAACGCATCAGGTCAGATAGCTTCAATACCAGATCCGAAGCCTGCTCGTCAATATCCACTGTTCTGGTATATATACTGTTTAGCGTATTAAAAAGAAAATGAGGATTGATCTGCGACTTCAGGAAATCCAGTTCAAGGGCCAGATTATCGCGCTCAAGAATCAGGTTTTTTGTCTGGATGAATAAAATATCAGCAAAAGCTTTTACGCATAAATAGAACGTTACTATCCCGAAACTGAAACTATAATTCCAAAAAGCTATCTTCTGGTCTGTAAAACACCCGAACCAGCCATTATTATTTATATAACCATACACATTTTTCACCCAGGTTTCCTGAGTTTTATTGACGAGATCAAACTTGTTGCTATAAGGATAAAGCTCAATTATCGAAGCATAATTTGTCCAGTAAATGATCAGAAAGCTGACCAGGAGCCAAAATAAAAATGGAATGATCTTTTTTTTATACAGGAATCTGGGAAATACGAAAGCGCTGAGAAAGTAATATATAGCGATAGTTTGTGCAAAGAAGAGAATACAAAGAGCGTTCGTGACAAAGCTATTATCTTTGGTCAATGGTCCTACTGCAAGGTATTTTCCGATAATCCACGTAAAGATTATTAATAAAGCATGCAGAATAATCCTGAAAAAAAACTTCTTCGTAAATGCAAAACTCCTAAAAGGGGCCATCTTCAGCATCTGGGATCAGCGTTGTCTTATTTTTTCAAAGTTTCCATGACAGTTTCCCTGTACGTTACGCCGATATCTACCTTTTTTCCGTCCGTAGTTACAATCTGATTACCATCAATTTCTCTGATTGCATTAATTCGAACGATAAATGACCGGTTAATTCTTAAAAAATTTCCTTCGGGCAGCATACTTTCCATTTTCGACATGGTGTTATGCGTGACAATTGTTCGCTGAGGCAAATGAATCTTTATATAATCTTTCATTGCTTCCACCAGCACAATTTCATCAGCAATCACTCTTACTAATTTCTTGTCTTCTTTAATAAGCAAAAAATCTTTTCCCGAATTTGTCTCTTTTTTCTGTTGGTTCAAAACTCTTTCAGCTTCCAGGTTCTCGGCAGCGGAGGATTTCGACGATAAAATCGCGTTTGAAAAGGCTGGTAATAAGTCCGTCACTTTGTTTACAGCCCGAATGAATCGTTCAAAGGACGCAGGCTTCAGAAGGTAATCCGTTACGTTATGTTCAAAGCCCGCCATTGCATATTCCTGATACGCAGTAATCATAATAATCTTTGGATTGTGTCCCTGAATAGCCCGAATGAACTCAAATCCTGTCATTTCAGGCATTTCAACGTCAAGAAAAATAAGGTCGGGCTTACTAATCTGCACCTGAAACAGGGCGTCCACCGCATTGCCAAATTCTCCTGCCAGTTCCAGATAAGGTACACGGGAAATAAATTTTTTAAGAAGCTCTCTTGCATCCGGCTCGTCATCAATGATAAAGCAATGTACTGTTTTATTCATCGCTTGATTTGGTGTATTCATCTATATTTTTATGGCTATTGATCGAAAACCGTTATAAATCAGTCGAAATAGTTATAAAAAGGCATCGACACTACCTTTCTTTGAATCATAACTCAGAAGCTACATTAAATACGATCAGCTATGAACACTATGAACTCAGCTACCGCAAATAATACATCAAGCCCTTTTACAATGAACCTGATGGGGCTTAAAGTTCGTAAGTTACGTGAGATATATGGATACTCCCAGGAGTTTGTTGCTTTTCAAATCGGAATAAGCCAAGCTGCGTATAGCAAAAAGGAATCAGGAAGGACTGACCTTTCACTGAGTTGCCTGAGTAAACTTGCGAACATCTACTGTATATCCATGATCGATCTAATAAGTTTGAATACTCAGGAACTACTGTTAAAAGTTATCCAGACTGACTCGAAAATGAGCAGCCTCGTATAAATCTCATAAAATCACAGGAAAATTCTATCAAAGTTCAGTTTTCCAGGCAACCACTTCATCAACGAAATCTTAAAATAAGATACGGCAAAATACTGGAAAGTTAGTCGGATGTTTCCAACTATCCTTCCAGTATTTTGCCGTATGTTTTAAGATAATCAGCAGACGAACCAGGCTCGCTACGGACTAAATGTTATTTGGAGCAGCACCTAATCTTTCTTCGTCCGGCGTTGTTGGCTTTCCTTTTCCATTAGGCTGGCCTTTTCCCGTTGTGATCAGATTAAACAAGCTTTCCTGAATATATTGCGTCCATGCATTCTTGCAGATGTCATAACATTCGTGCTCCGGAACAAGCCCTTTATGCGTAAACTTAATTTCCGTCTTAGTCTCTCTTTCAGATATTTCAAAAATCACTTGGGTATCTAGCCATTCGCTCTGATCTTTTGTGAATTTGAAATAGTTTTCTAAAACATCCCAGACCACTTTTTTATCGGCTGCAACCTCCGATAACTTCATGCGGCAACTGTGCACATCTTCATAATGATAAGAAAATTCATCTCCCAATTCGGAAGTACCACCTGTAATCTCTTCTGACCACCATGCCTCTGGATTAACGATTGCTTTAAAAGCTTCCTTCGGAGACTGGTCTAAAACAATGGTCGTGGTGAAATCTGATGTTATCATATATTTTTCTGTTTTAAAAAGTTATAGCTCAAATTTATGGCCTAAACAACAGATAATCAGGGGGCAAAATGGACTTCGTGATGGGTTGATTTGGCCAAAATTCCATCCTATCTTTATCTTTCTCTTTCTGAAATTCATATGAAACATGTAACTATTGTCATCCCGGAGGGATATGCAAATCTGAGTAGTATTGCAGGTTCGTTTCAAATTTTAGTACGTGCCAATGATTATTGGCAAAAGATTGGTAATAAACCGCTGATAGACGTTCGTATCTCAGGTTTTGTTCCGGAATTAAGCCTGGATTCAGGATTCTTTACGATTTACCCAATTAACATTGTAGACATTGAAAAAACCGATCTTGTGATTATTCCGTCGGTTTCGCATGAATATGATCTTGTCATTAGAAAAAACAAAATACTTATTGACTGGATTCGGGATCGGTATAAAAGTGGCAGCGAAATAGCAAGTATCTGCACTGGTGCATTTTTACTAGCCGCAACGGGCCTTCTGAATGGAAAAAACTGTTCAACACACTGGAACGCAGCAGCAGATTTCAGGCGTCTCTTTCCCAATGTAAATCTTCAGCCTGATAAGCTCATCACGGCCCAACCAGGTATATACACAAATGGAGGTGCATACTCTTTTTTAAATCTGATGCTTTTTCTGGTCGAAAAATACTTTGACAGGCAAACGGCTGTTTTTTGTTCCAAAGTTTTTCAAATTGATATTGACCGGACGTCCCAATCACCTTTTCATATTTTCCAGGCACAAAAAAATCATGGTGACGAATTGATTGAAAAGGCTCAAACTTATATCGAAGGGAATTTAAATGGGAAATTTTCCTTTGAAGAACTTGCCTCAAAACTGGCGGTCAGCCGTAGAAATTTTGACCGGCGATTTATCAGGGCAACCGGCAACACACCGGTCGAATATTTACAACGTGTTAAAATAGAGGTCGCGAAAAAGACTCTGGAAAAAGGCCGAAAAAGTATATACGAAGTAATGAATGAGGTTGGTTATTCGGATGATAAAGCGTTCAGGGAAGTTTTTCGGAAAATAACCGGACTGTCGCCGGTAGATTACCGGTCAAAATATAACGGAGCCGGTACGCCGTTTTAATATTCAAGTGTTTATTTTGTCCCGACTCCCCCCTGATGTTGTCCGTTTTGAGGCATATCCAAAGGAAACGTAAATTCTAATTTTGGTCATCAATTTCAAACAAATAAAGCCAACTTAATTTTTTTCGTCATGCCCAAGATAAACACTTACCTGAACTTCGATGGAAAATCGGAGGAAGCATTCAACTTTTACAAGTCCGTTTTCGGCGGAGAGTTTTTATTGGTAAACCGGATGTCGGATATGCCCGGTGCCGAGCAGCTTTCCGAAGATGAAAAAGGCAGAATTATGCACATTTCGCTTCCAATTGGAAAAGACGATGTTTTAATGGCATCTGATATTGTGCCTTCTATGGGGCATTCATTAAATGTTGGAAACCATTCCTATATTTCTGTTTTTACAGATAGCAGAGAAGAAGCTGATCGTCTGTTTTCAGGATTGTCTGTTGATGGTACTATTGAAATGGCTATGGAAGATACATTCTGGGGTGATTATTTTGGTAGTTTCCAGGATAAATTTGGCATTGGGTGGATGATTAATTATCCGCAGCAACTTAGTTAATTGTGAGACCCGGCTGGGTGGAGAAATTTTTTGCCTGGCCAGGTTTCTCATCATAATTCAGATGAAAAGTAACTTTACGTTTATAAAATTTGACACAAGATATATTTTTGTTATCTTTTTGTTCAAATAAAATCAACAACTCAACATCATGATAAAGCTTCATCTGACCTTCTTACTAATTGGCTGCGCAGCCTTGGCACAGGCACAAGGTGTCATTGTGAATGCTGACGGAACGCATTCAGTTGTCGTCAACAACGGCAGTACCTCAACGATTGTGAATTCAAATGGCACACATGCAACGGCTATCAACAACGGAAGCACTTCAACGGTTGTAAATTCTAACGGGACACATTCAACCGCTTTCCACAACGGTAATACCTCGATTATCGTAAATCCAAATGGTACCCATTCTACGGCCTTCCACAATGGAACTACATCCGTTATTGTCAATCCGGACGGAACACATTCAATTGGAATGAACCTGGGATCCACCACGGCAACAGCTCCGAACAACGATAAAAACGTCGAAAACCAACAAGATGAATCTCGGATGGGCACCTGGGATAACGAGGATGACTATTGGTTTTCGGAACCGAAAGTGAAGGAAAAAAAAGTTAAAAAGCGTACAAAGACAAAAAGGGAATAGCGGTTCTTAGTCAAGGATCAGTTCAATAGTAGGATGGTCAGTTATAACAGATAGTATTATTTCAAAATACGTTTCACCATTCCCATTTTCCAAAGCCACAAGTTTTTTACGAAACATTTCCTTGTTAAAAGGAGAATCTGGTTTCAGCTTTTCGTTGTAGTAAGCTTTGGTAACTGCATAACCCAATGATTGCCTGCTTTCTTCCGAATTATTCCATATCAACTCCACGGCCTCACCGCTTTTTATAAATCCAAATCCTCCATATAATAAATCATTAAAAGCATCCAGACTCTGCCCGATTTCCCAGTTTTCATCAGACATAAAAACCCGGTTAATTTCCTGATAAAATGTTGGTATATCTTTAATTGAACTGCCGTTGATAATGATTCGCTTCTTCATTTTATAATCTGGTCAAATTAAAAAAGATCCGTCTAACCTGGTGGTAAACGATTTTCATGTTTGTCAAATTAAAACAACACAATTCATTTGATATCCATATTTTTTGACATTTTAATGATTATTGATTTGTCTTCACATTCACTGCCCAATAGATATTTTCCAACAATTTGATACACAATTTTATAGCAGTAAACTTATCCAATGGCACACTCTAATAGTTTTGAGAATATTCATCTGCAAGCTGAGCCATACAGACAAGTTATTTGAGCCGTAGAGGAAATTGAGTCGGAAGATCAAAGTCCATCTTTGTATCGTTAACTCAAAAAAATAAAACGATGACAACAATAACAAAAATAAATCTTGGCACAAATGGACCGCTCGTTTCTAAACTTGGATTAGGCTGCATGCGCATGTCTTCTGTCTGGGGAGGAAAAACCAATGACGAAAGCGAAAGTATAGCGACCATTCAAGCTGCACTTGACCACGGCATTAATTTTCTGAATACAGGGGATTTTTACGGCAGCGGCCATAATGAGTTGCTGGTAGGAAAAGCTATAAAAGGGCGTCGGGACGATGCTTTCATCAGTGTTAAATTCGGTGCAATCTTTTACAACGGTCAGTGGATCGGGATGGATCTTCGCCCGATAGCCATCAAAAACTTCATAAATTATTCGTTGGTCCGTCTGGGAGTTGATACAATCGATCTCTATCAACCGTCCCGCCTTGATGGCAGCGTTCCGGTAGAAGATGTGATCGGAACAATAGCCGATTTGATCAAGGAAGGAAAAGTTCGGCACCTTGGCGTTTCTGAAATCACATCCGATCAGCTGCGTCTGGCAAATAGCATTTATCCGGTTTCAGCTTTGGAAATCGGATATTCGCTGGCTGATCGTCAGATAGAAAACGATTTGCTTCCTGCTGCGAAAGAACTGGGTATCGGAGTTGTAGCTTTCGCCAATACTGCCGAAGGCCTCCTCACCGGCGAAATGAAGGCACCTCTCCCGGCAGATGACTACCATAATCATTTTTCACGTTTTCAGGGCGAAAATCTCGTAAAGAATCTTGAAAAGGTTGATGTTCTGAAACAAATGGCGACAGAAAAAGGATACACGCCTACACAGCTTGCGATCGCCTGGGTGAATTTACAAGGTGAGCATATTATGCCTTTGGTGAGCATGAGCAGAAGATCCCGTTTACCGGAAAATATCGGTGCGATGCAGATTGAATTCTCTGCTGATGATCTCACTAAACTTGAAATACACTTTTCACAAGGCGCAATTCTTGGAGGAACCTACCTTCAAAGATAAGACTGCCTGTTCGCGTTCTTATTTGATATCTTTGTTTCATGACTAATCCAAATGAAATAATTCCGGGAGTGCTCTTTTTCTCTTATCTCGCGAGTATGCGAAAAGAGAAAGTTGCATTCCTGGAACATAATACCCTGGTTTTGCAGGTTTCAGGTCGTTTTACACTGGAAACTTCCAGCGAAAAGATTTCAATGGGGCGCGGCCAGATGCTTTTAATCCAGAAAAATCAACTGGCGGAACTAACAAAGGTTCCTGTGGAAGACAATGAATACCAAACCATTGTCATAAGTCTAAAAGAAGACTTACTCAGGCAAATTGTCCTGGAAGAGCAGATAGAGACAGGTAGAAAATATATGGGGCCACCCAATATTCTTATTCCTTCAAATGAGTTTTTACATGCATTCTTTCAATCAATTATTCCTTATGTTCGTAATTCGCAAGAAAAAATCACGCAGTCCATGGGTATGTTGAAAGTAAAGGAGGCGGTACTTCTCCTACTTTATACCATGCCAGAACTTGAAGAATTTTTATTCGATTTTTCAGAGCCCTACAAGATAGATCTGGAAAAATTCATGCTCAATAACTTCCATTACAACATCCCTATCGAAAAATTTGCAATGCTTACAGGAAGAAGTCTTGCTGGATTCAAACGTGATTTCCAGAAAATATTCGGCATATCACCGCGACACTGGCTGCAAGAAAAAAGGCTGGCCGAAGCTCGCTACCTAATTGAACACAAGAATAAAAAAGCGTCTGCAATTTACCTCGACCTGGGATTTGAAAGTCTTTCTCATTTTTCTCATGCTTTCAAGAAGAAATTCGGCAAGACTCCAACGGAATGGTCTGTTTAAGCAGTTATTATTTTTTCCAGTTCCAGACGATGATCTTCGCCCCACTGCGCTATGCACGTAATAGCCGGAATAAGCGTCGCTCCTAAGGATGTCAGCTCATATTCTACTTTAAAAGGAAGTTCGTCGTAAGTGGTTTTCGATAATATCCCATGTTGGACCAGCTGTTTTAATTGGGTATCCAGAACCCTCCGCGAAGCCTTTGGCATATTTCGCTGCAATTCCCCAGGCCGTTTTATTCCGGAATAAACGCTCCAGATCAGATTTGCCTTCCATTTTCCGTTTACTACTTCCATAAATAAGTGTAAGCCGCAATCCAGCGAAACAGGTATCTTTTTTTGGTAAGTCATAAGTCAGTTTTGATTCACAAATATACGCTTGATAAGGCATATTTCCCGGTACGGATAAATTCAGCCGTACTTGTATGCAATCATTTGCTCGCCCAATTTTGCATAACAAACGATATCAAACAAGGATCATGAAGTATAACTTATTTGGGAAAAAGACAGGTTTATTAGCTAGTGAAATGGTGCTCGGCGCGGCCAATTTTGGGACGCGAAAAGGCTATGGGGCAAGCCCGGAATTTGCCGCACAAATTTTTAAAATTTATCAAGATGCGGGTGGCAATTTTATTGATATTTCTGACAGGTATCAACTGGGAGAAGCGGAAGAAATAATTGGAAAACTCATTGATAAGCAACGCACAAATTTTATCATCTGTACAAAATATACACAAAGCCATGAAGCTTCTCCGGCAGTCAGCAACTTCGGAAATCAACGTAAGGCGATGAGACAGGCAATCGAGTCAAGCTTGAAAAGGCTAAGGACAGATTATATTGACATCTACATGCCTCATTATGACGACGGCTTAACCCCACTCGATGAAATTGTTATGGGATTAGAGGATTTGGTAGATTCGGGAAAGGTACTTTACACAGGTTTGACGAATTTCCCTGCCTGGAAAGCCTCCGCGATCGCCTGCTCGACGCGTTTAACAGCTATGCAGATTGAATATAATCTGATTCAGCGCACAGCGGATCGTGAAATAATCCCTATGGCGGAGCACTTTGGTTTGGGCGTCATGATGTATTCACCGTTAGCAGGGGGTATTTTAACTGGAAAATATCGCAAAGGTGAAACCGGACGTATTACAATTGGATCGGATTTCGGATATCAGGAAAATGAAACTACAAAATCTATAATTGACGTGCTTTTTAATATAGCTGCGGAACATGATGTTACTCCGGGGCAGGTGGCATTTGCCTGGGTATTGTCTAAAGGCGCTTTCCCAATCATTGGCGCCCGGACCACCGAACATATACATGAGGTTTTAAAAGCAGGACAAATACGATTAAGCAAACAGGAAATTATTCAGTTGGATCAACTTAGTGCTGTTTCCTTAGGATATCCACATGATTTATTGAAAACCGTTCAGAGAAATCGCTGATTTATATGCGTTATAATACACCCCTATTTATCAAAAAAATTTCAAAGGTGAAGTCAGGCTGAAACAAAGCCTTGTCTTTTTCGCATGTTCCAAGTTGCGTTGTCGCAGCCTGGCAGCACCTGTCAGCGTTATGGGTTAGAATTTGTCTGCTAACAGAGTTTGTTTAAAGAAATTTTAAGGGATGGACGAATAACAAATGTAGATATTGAACAGAATAACTGTCTGAACGAATCACACCAATTTGAGAATCTGTTTTAAGGAATTTTTACGACATTTTACATTTCTGCAAGGTGTAAACAAAGATCCCGGTCTCGCCTTGCACAGCATTATGGTCTGGTGTTAAACGATCTGATTGAAGGCACAGAACAAGCGCCTCGGTTTGCTGATGCAATAATCGGCATAAACTCCTTAATGCTATTCAGAAATCTTCATCGACCGGCCAGCGTCAATATTTGTCTTGAACCCAAATGTGTTGCTCTTAATAAAAATACGATACTAACCCAGGTTAATATTATTGGCCTGCCACATAGGTAGGTTTGCATTGTCAAAACGAATTGACGAATTAACCACAAAGGAAATGAAAACTTTAATTTTTGCTATGGCAGCAACTTTGTTTGCATCAATGGCTTCGGCACAAAACAATACTAAACCAACAGTCGTTTTGGTACACGGTGCCTGGTCCGACGTTTCCGCATGGAAGGCTGTTACGCCACTTTTAGAAGCAAAAGGAATCAATGTAGTGGCAGTTAACCTGCCCGGACATGGAAGTGATAAAACGCCTTTTACATCCATCACACTACAATCGTATGTGGATGCGGTTAAAAATGAGATTGGTGACCTGAAAAACGTGATACTTGTCGGGCACAGTATGGCAGGGATCGTAATTAGCCAGGTGGCCGAAGATATGCCGGAAAACATTAAAAAGCTGGTTTATCTTGCCGCTTATCTACCTGCAAACGGTCAAAGTCTGCTGGATCTGGCCAAAACAGATGCAGGAAGCCATGTAGGAAAATTCCTGCAGATTGATCAGGCAACTGCCTCTGCCGGAATTGGAAAAGATGGCGCTGTGGACATTTTCGTGGCCGATGCTTCAAAAGATGTTCAGGATAAATTCGCTGGCGGCGTACAGCCTGATCCGTTAGTACCTTTCGCTTCTCCTGTCACACTTTCAGCCAAAAATTTCGGCTCTCTTGAAAAGGTTTATATCTATACGACCAACGATCATGCAATAAGCCTTGCCGCGCAGCAGTCGATGGTAAAGAATGCGAAAGTAAAAAGGGAACATACCCTGAAAAGCAGCCACACGCCATTTATCTCAATGCCGGGCCAGCTTGCAAACATACTGATCAAAGAAGCAAAGTAGGTTTGATATGATGCGGTCAAAAAACCTGCCGGCATATCTACGGCAGGTTTCAGTAATAAAAAGGTTAAATTGAAGAAAATTGAATAGAGATGGTAGCATTAGAGCAATTGAAAAGGGCAATGTCTTCGGCGGTCAACATGGATGCTGAGACCTTTAACCTTTCACTTCCATACTGGAAACTGAAAGAATACAAAAAAGGCGAGTTCTACAATGAGTACCATAATGTATGCAAACATCTGGGTTTTATCATTCATGGCGTTTTCAGGATTTACCGTGCTGACGATCAGACTAACGAAGAAAAAAACATGCTCTTCTTTTCAAAGCATCAGTTTGTAGCCTCCTACACAAGCTTTCTCAGTCAAAAACCATGCAATTATTACACTGCATCTATGGATGTCTCGATGGTTCTTTACATCCACATTGATCACCTGAATAAGCTTTACCAAGAATCACATCAATGGGAAAGATTTGGCCGCTACATTGCCGAAAATGCTTTTCATCAGCTGATGGCCAACACAGAAGGGTTTTTATTTAAAACAGCTGAGCAGCGCTATCTGGACATGATGGAAAAGCATCCGGATATATTTAATGCCGTGCCGGTTTATCATCTTGCTTCTTATCTGGGCATTCAGGCCCCTTCCTTAAGCCGCATCCGGAAACGAATGGCCGGCAAATAAATATCATTTCACAAGTCGAGTCAAGCAATTACTGTGGGCTATCGTCCTGACAGGTGTGAGATAATGTGCATTACATTTAACAGTTATCAAAATGAAAATTATAAAAAACCGTCCCCTTGGGACAAATGAAAAGGTATTTTGGGTTTTGGATCAAACAACTACCACCCATTTTGCGGTAGTTGCAGAAATAGATGGTAACGCAACAGAATATGCGTGGCGCAATGCGTTAGGCATTGTGCAAAAAAGGCACTCAAATCTTTCCGTCAAGATATCCGGGAGTGTATATGCGACCGCTCACTTTGAAAGTGTTGAGGATTGCCAGATCCCATTCAGGATTATCTACACCAAAAGAGGTGAAGACTGGAACAGCATTCTGGAAGAAGAATTGCGTAGGCCTTTTGACCATACCATTGCCCCACTTGCAAGAGCTGTATTGATCCAGCAATCTGGTAAATCTATCTTTATATTTTTATCCAATCACTCGATTGGCGATGGCATGTCAGCGGCACTGCTTGTACGGGATGTTCTGACAGTACTTTCCGGAAAAACGATTGAAAACCTGAGCCTGCTTCCTGCGATGGACGAACTGGCCGGGGTGAGCATCAATAGACCTCTAAATCTCCCGACAGGTGACTTTGATCAAACTAAAAATCACTTAGTGGCAAGAGCAAAGGTGAAGATACAACGCAGGAAGCTGTCAGCCTCGCTGACCGACAAGTTGATCAAACGTTCAAAATATGAGAATACGACCGTACATGGTGCATTAAGCGCAGCGCTCGTCCTTGCTTTGAAACAAACCGATCCTGCCTTTCAGCAAGAACCGGTCCGTATCCTGCACCCTCTTTCTGCCCGTACGAGCCTGGGCATTGGAGACGATTATGGTCTTTTGATTAATATCGTCACTCTACCATATGCACCGAAACCCGAAGAAAAATTTTGGGAATTTTCAAGAAACATCCGGGAAGGTATTGCTTCCACCCAAAATGCCGAATGGATCAATGGCGACATCAGCGCAACAAGCGCACTTTTTAATGATGACTTAGAAATACAAATCGTTTCACAGGCATTACGTCAGGGGACCCAGCATGAGATTCTATTAACAAATCTGGGACAAATTTCTTTTGAATCTGATTTTGGTGAATTGGAATTAAAGGCGCTTTGGGGGCCGATGGTGCTTACAGCACATGAAACGGCACAGACTGTTGGCGTGGCTACCTTCAATGGCGAACTTACACTGACATTAACGGGCGTTACGCTTACAGACGGATTGCTTGATGCTACGGAGAAAATTCTTGACCAGGTTTGCCGTGAAACCGGAGATGTCCTGATTGAAGAAATTAGGAAGCCCAACGCTATTGCAACCGTATGAAAAGTAACTGGATAATTGATTTAGCACATAGCAACCTGTCTTTTAATATTAAATATCTAAACATCAGTGTTGTGACAGGATTCTTAAAATCCTTCAAGCTTAATTTACAGACAACGGGTGATGGCTTTGGAGCTGTTACCAACCTGCTGTTGACAGCCGATATTGCATCGGTTACCACAAATCACGAGGCAAGGGACAAACATTTACGATCAATGGAGTTCTTTGATGCCGAAAATCATCCCGATTTAAAATTTGAAGGCATCAGTTTTGAAAAACAAGGATTGGTTCCTCCATCCATCTTATCGGTCTATCGCAAAGATTACAAGCTTCGTGGAAATTTAACAATAAAAGGTATTTGCAGAACTGTCGTCCTTGATGGAGAATTTGGGGGCCTTGCCACAGATACAACCGGACAAAAACGGGCTGGATTTACATTGAGAGGCAAGATCAGCAGAAAAGAATTCGGTCTGACATGGAATGAGGTTACCGATTCCGGAAAATTTATCCTGGCAGATCAGGTAGATATACTCGGCGACTTACAATTGATAAAGCTCATGTGATGCATACGGCTGCGGAATTCTGGTGCGACATCGGTTCTCAACCTGTTTGTATGGATACAGCGGTCTGCTTTTATTACCGTAATAAAAGAGACCGCTGCAAGAATAACTTTACAACGCCCCGATAACATACACTGAGTCAACTATTATACTTCGAAAGTTTTGCTTATCCGGATGTCAGAACTTTCTACTGATAAACCCTTACATAATCCACTAAATATCTAGACGGCAGTGCATCATCGGACAGCGGTCCCGGCAGCGTTCCTTCTCTTCCCAGCGCAAGATTTAGCAGGAGATAAAAATCTTTTTGAAATACGTTGCCTGAAAGTTTTTCCGATTTTTTCAGATCGAAAACAAAGTATTTCAAATCATCATAATAAAACTCGATGCGATCCGGGTACCATTCCGCGGCATAAATATGAAAATTCTCATAGGGTGCGCCAACGACCGGCCTTTTGCCTTCGCTTTGATATTTATCCAGTGAGTCTGAGTAATGTACTGTTCCGAAAACCCGTGTTGAATCCTTGCCAATGAATTCCAGAATGTCAATTTCTCCGCAGTGAGGCCACTTTACTTCGGTTCTGTTTTTTCCAAGCATCCATATCGCCGGCCATGTTCCGATTCCTTTGGGTACCTTTGCCCGTGCTTCGACACGCCCGTAAGTCCACTCCTGTTTTCCGAGCGTAATGAGACTGGCGGACGTATAACCTGCGCCTTTATAGGATTCTTTTTTCGCTTCAATTATCAGATTTCCGTTTTCAACCCGGCAGTTTTCCAATCTTTTGTATGTATAATATTGAGGTTCCTTATTTCGGACAAATCCTGTTTCATAATCCCATTTTGTGCTGTCAGGATGTCCTTCATAGTTAAATTCGTCACCCCAGACTAACTTTCTTTGAGCGCTGGCCGGTTGAGAGAAAAAGCTTGATAATAGTACTGTTAAGAATGCAAATGGCAGTGAAAATCGCATGAGTATTAAAAAAAGTGTAAAGTTGATTGTTTCATTTTTTGAAAGAAGGGAACCGTTTCTGGCGCAATGTCAGAAACGGTTCCGTTTGAAGGTTTTACTTATTCAATAGAAACCTGAAAATCTGCGGCTCGAGATTATCCTTTTTGATTTTGAGAAAGTATATCCCTGCTGGATATTTTTCAAGATTAAAATCAGTTTTTACAGCTTTTGACAGCTGCTTTTCGGTTAAAACATATCCTTCTTTATTAAGAATTGCCAAAGTCACAGCCCCCGTATAAGTCTCGTTGGCAAAGACGGTCAGCATTCCGGAAGTAGGGTTTGGACCTACTGAAAATACCTTGTCCGTCTTCGGCAGCGATAGTGCAATGATGGAAGAAAAAGTGCTTGTGCCATCGAGGTCTACCTGCTTTAAACGATAGTAAAAAAGACTATTATCCGATAAAACGGCCTCCCGATCTTCATAGGCGTACTGGTTAACAGAATCTGTGGCTTTATGACCGGCTACCTTTGCAATTACCTCGAACGTTCTGGCATTTTCACTACGTTCAACCTCAAAATAATCATTGTTTTTCTCCGAAGCAGTTTCCCATGAAAGATTTACAGTACTGTTTTTTGTGTCACCTTTAAAAAATACTAGTTCAACCGGCAAAGGAGTTGTCTGTGTTTGGGCTGTGTATTCGTAAATTATCTTGGGACGTAAAAGGTCGGTTCCGAAATTGCGGGAGCGGAATGAGCTGTAAACATCGGTAGTTGCCGCTACTTTCAGCGTCAGAATACTGTCTGACGGAATACTGCTTATGGCGGTGGTTATGTCAAAATAAATATACCCTGCTGCTGCCTGGGAGGTAGCGCTGGTGATAAGGTCAACGGTTGCTGGTTTATTGTTCCAATTGATACCGGTTTCGAGCCAGGCATCCGTATTGGTCGAATAGGTATTTCCTGCTTTTGAAATGTTCCAGCCTGTCGTTATTCCATTTTCCAAGGCATATAATCTGACTTTCGCACTGACGATATTTTTGCGTAGACCATGCATGTCAAATTTTAGATAAATTTCCTGGATATCGTCAGACTTGTTTCTTGCTACCAGATAACCCTGAGTTCCATAATTGTTCGCAACGTTGCTATTACTTCTAACGTAGGAATCTGCAACGGCTGGTATCGAGTCCCTTTTTGCTTCTTCTGAAGCCTTGCCGTAAAGCCAAATCTGTGGACGGTATTCGGCGTTGGCATTTTCGCGTGCATTAAAAGCGCCGTCTGTTTTACTGATAATCGCGGCATCCGTCGTAGCGGGTTCAGAGATAATATGGACAGATAAAATTTTATCTGCTCCCAGTCTTCCAATTACTGCTGGCGTGACATTCAGCTTCACCACGCTACCGGCAGGAGATCCGGTGATTTCACCGAGTTTGCTCATATGGGCCGGTTTGTTGCTCCAATTGATTCCTGTTTCTGTCCATGTATTATCGACCAAATAAAATCCCCATTTCGTGCTGGCAACCGAAGTATTGGCATTATTCACGCGCAATTGGATGATAGCACTATCAAGATTTGCAGCAAAACCGCTGAGGTCAAATTTGACATATCCTTCTCGATCATATCCAGCCGATTCTTTTTTGATAGTCAAAACAGCGTCGGTACCATAGTTAGCGGTCGCGTACGCTGCTGTGCTGCCGGTACCCCCGCTTCTGACAAACGCGTCCGCCGTGCTGGTGACTTTCAACAAGGGTTCTACCGGCACTTCGTAAATAGGATTTGCGTTTGAAATGGTCGTGTTTATGGTACTTCCTGCGTTTGCACCCTGTGGCATGCCCAGAGTAGCTGCCCGTAATGCAGTGAACTGAGGGGTTTTGATTCCCAGATAAATCTGCGCAGTACTTTGCGACGGGTCTGCAACGTGGACAGTTACATTGGTGCCAGTTACATTTTTCAGCATAACAACGCAAGGTTTATTAGCCTTTACTATAACCTGATCAGCAGTAAATTCTCCGGCCTGATAAAACACAATCTGCCAGATCCCCAGACTATTATGACGCACTGCCTGTACGGTCGCTGTATTTGATAAAATGCTGATGTTACCAATGTTGTAATTTTGCATATCTGCAGCAGATGTTTTTCCAGGCGTTACAATGTAGGCGTAGGAAGCATTGGCAGGAGCTGTTCCGTGTTTGAACCATAACTTAAAAACATCGGCTGAAACGGCCGTGGCAGATCCGGTCGTATTGATAGATGACCAGCTTCCGGTCTGGGTCTGATTGCTTAATGTAACGTTGCCATTTTCCGGAAAAAAGTAGCCAACATTGCCTTGCAGAGCCCATTTTAAATTGTTGTTATAATCGTGGACTCCGCCATTTAAAATGCTGACATTATTTGCAGCATCGGCCACGGTTACCTCTGTTTTTAAAAGACATTGATTAACGGTCGTATTGATAGCCTGCGCTGCCGAAGAATTTATTCCAGCTCCCAGACAGACCACTTCTTCGTCAAAATAAAACCAGGATTTTTTTGCTGTCGTACCATAATCGTTCATTGCATAAGCGCTGGCACCATAGATTTCGTCGGAGACACCGCCAACAAACGGGACAGTTCCAAAGTTGACACCCCAGGCAGTTCTGACGGGATATGTGGTGATCTCCGGAACAGTCGTGCCCGGGATTTTATTCCACTCCCAAACCGGAAAAATATTGTAATATTCATCCCCAGTTACGCCGATGTAATTAACGCCTTCGGTCAGATAATAACCTTTGATATTTTCACCATTTCCCATTTCTGATTTTGCATTTCGGGAAGAAATGCTGCGAAGTCCAAACATGTATCCGGGGCGATGGTGAACCGTATAGTCTGTGCGCCAGTAATGAATATGCTCTGGAATTACATTATAGGAAGGAGCCTCTAAGCCTCGCATGCGCTGTATAGCATTGTCATATTCGGTCGCGTGGACGGGCAGGTCAAAGCTTTTTACTTTTTCGATCAGGGCCACATCTGCCTTACCTGCGTTGGCACGGCTTACACCTCTTCCGTACAAGTTAAAATCTGCATAAGCACCGCGGGATGGCTTAATAAAACCTTTTCGTACAAAATCTGAAAAAATTGCAAGTTTGTCGGCGGCGAAAGCGTAGGAAGTCCCGGCGACATAAATGGCGATATTGCTGATGCCCGAAATATATTCTCTTCCATATCCGTATACATACAACTGTGGTCCGTGAGCCGTATAGGAATTGTCATTTTGGATGCCCTCTCCCGTCGTCACAACAATTGAATTGGTCACCGCCGTTATTGTCTGATTAAGTAATGTCTGGTTTTCGGTCAGGCAGGCACGCATGATGTAATGCTGTGCTACATCCGTTAAATTGGAGCCATCTTTCGCCGGAGAGACAGTAATGGCAGTGCCTTTGGTCATCCAGGCAAGCATCTGGTTTTCCAGCGCAGTAGAAATGCCAGCCGGAGATTTTCGCAGACAAATCAGCGTGTTACCGATATCTTTCGGAACACTGATCGAAAGATAAAACCAGTTCGTACTGCTTGGTGCAGGACTTAATGTTAACCAGTAATTCATGATACCTTCTATTTTTTCTTTCAGGCTGGCATCGCCATAGTATATGCTGGATGGCTTGGAATAGGCCTTTGCCAGAATCCCCATCCGCGTAAGGTGGGTTCCCGGAGCCCAGTCAGTCTGACTTGTAGCGTTATAATTAATGTCCGGCCAGGCATAAGAAGTATTCAAGGTGCTCACCAGCGATGTTACCTGGGTATCAAGTGCAGAACCTCCTGTGGATTGGAAAGTATCAAAAATCCGGTTGGAAATGGTAGCAAAATCGGCAGGTGTCTGGCTATTGACTTTATGGACAAAAAGAAGGAAAATAATACCGACCAGCAAAAACAATTGGATTTGGGACTTATATGTTTTCATCATTGCGTCGAATTAGAATGGTAAGTCTATTACTACAATCAAGGAATAGTCAATAGGTTTGAAACAGACTTCGGGTAACAAACCTTGTCTGCTACCCGAATCAATTAATAAGATTAGTTAATCCACCCGCTATTCTGAATCAGCGTGGAGTTCATTTCCATTTCTGTTTGTGGAATTGGCCAGTTGTATATATAATCACCTTTCCAGGAATAGGTTTGCACGTTGGCACCCCAGATCTGGCGCACGCCAGCACCAGGATAAAACACTTTTTCTTTCCAGGATTTCCATCTTAATTCATCAAAAAAACTGATTCCTTCGTTGGGGAATTCTCTGCGTCTTTCATTTCTGATTGCTTCTCTTAATTCTGCCTGGCTGCTTACTGTGGTAGCGGCTGAAGAATTCAGAAGTCCAACTCCGGCACGCGCTCTAACCTGGTTGACCAGAGCAACTGCCTCGGCACTAAAACTTTGTTCGTTCAGAGCTTCAGCCCACATAAGAAGTACATCTGCATATCGGATAACGGGGAAGTCAGTAGGCCCGTAACTTCTGTTGAGAAGTTCAGAATTACCTTCGTATACAAATTTTCGATGCAGGTAATAGAAAAAACTTTGTGTATCGGTGCGCAAATCACCGCCTGTGGCTGCCTCGGACCTGTATGGCCATCTCATCGTGACGGTCGCATTACTCGTTCCAAACACACCAGCATAAGTAGAATAAGGCGTAATCACATTATGCCCCAGACGCGGATCTCTGTTGGCATACACTTTCAGTATTCGTTCCTCATTTCCTGAAGGAAGATATTTTGACATATCAGCTCCTCTGTTTTTTGCTGCGGTAATCTCATTCTCTGTAAGGTTATTTCTTAAAAAGAAAACTTCACGCTGAGCCGGAGTCATACTGCTGTAGCCCGGAATTATGTCATTCCAATTGAAATTACTTCCGTCTGCATTTTGATACAAATCTACCAGATCGGGATGTATCAGATAAGTATTCCAGTTAGAACCAAAGGACGAACGGGTACCGCAGAAAAATTGCGTGGTAGATCCCGAACCGCTAAGCCCGATATTCTGGATGGAAAATATCATCTCATCGCTTTGTTCATTCGCAGTTTTGAAAAGCGCTTTATAGTCCGGAAAAAGTGTATATCCGGCGTTTTTAACTTTTGCAAAATCTTCGGCAGCGAGCGCCCATTTTTGTTGGTACAAATATGTTTTGCCTCTTAAAGCATATGCGGCACCCTTTGTGATGTGTCCATACAAAGCGTTGCCTTTGGCATATTTATCGGGCAGATTGGTTTCATTGATACAATCCGTTAAATCATTTACTACGGCTTCCCAAATTTCCGCTTCGGTAGAACGGGCCCTTTTGGCATTATCGGGAGTAATCGGTTCAAGAAAAAGAGGTACGCCTTTGAAAAGCTGGTTGAGCCTCAAATAAAAATAGGCACGAAGAAACTTGCATTCCGCCAGCAACCGGGCTTTTTTCTCAGGTAAGGACGGGGACTTTTCGGGAATATTAACAATGGCATCATTGGCACGATTGATGCCGGCATAAAGCTGCTTGTAATTGTCGGAAAACATGCTGCTGGATGGTGTAATGGTACCCATTAAAAGTGCATCTGCGTCTCGCCCCTGCCCTCCGACTCCAAATCTGTCAAGTTGATAGAGCTCATTTCCGGAAGCGGCGGAGGCATTGATATTTAATCTGAGTGCCTGATAAAC
>Ga0247803_1000451_pt1 | contig 22631 bp, 30 predicted proteins | sample UWRJL014104B1_FD_180928 | JGI IMG/M metagenome (GOLD analysis project Ga0247803, IMG submission 180928) | Plant litter microbial communities from Arlington Agricultural Research Station in Wisconsin, United States - UWRJ-L014-104B-1 | ecosystem: Environmental > Terrestrial > Plant litter >...
GTCGCCCCATGAGCAGGCTTTGAACTTTAGTAAAGATAACTTTTGGTCTTCTAAAAAATGCCCTGCAACTCCTACCAAATAGCGGTCTAATGATCAATTAGAAATAGATATTCCATTATTATATCTATGTAAAGTACATATAATAGAAGTATATTTTGATAATAAACAATGATTCAAAGGCAGAGACGGCGGCTCTGAAGCCTCTAAAAAGACTATTCGGTCTCTACTTTGTGGCTACACTGTGCAGGTCACTCTGACTGGTCCCTATGTGGACATTCTACTCACGAGGTAATCCGCATCGGTCCAGCAGCTGCGCAGCCCTAACGCCACACGGGGCCAACAACAGTTCCGCTCCAGAATCAATCTTTAAAGAGTCTCTGAGCCGATTGCCCACTAGATAAAGCTTGCCTCATGTGCTCAGGCAGGCAACGCTCAGGTGATTTCATTCTTTGATGTTCTATCTCCGCATGGGGTAAGGGCCTAGTCAGGCCTCTCCGTGGACTTGGGACACTAGTCCGGTCGCTCCGGCCAACTCGGCGCCTCCCGCACATGATGCCGAGCCCATCTGGGGTCCCTGGTCCGCCAACGTCGTGTCTGCCTCGGGCAAATGTCTACGCCTCAAATGTGCCCGTTGCCTTCTTTCTCACGGAGGTTTCAACGGCGCCAGCTACCCAGCTGATGTATGCAGTCGTGATTTACCCGGAATTTGCAGTCCGTTGTCTGCGACCTCTAGGTTACATTGCTGCCTGAAATTCGAATGCTTGCATGCACCATAACGGTCGGGCATATATTACATGCATCCGTAGGTCCCCGCCCTCGGTATGGCGATGACCCCTACGATGTTTTTGCAGCAAACATAGCCGCCGTTTGCAACCAATCTCTACAATCTTATCGTTCGACGCAAGCACCATTGGTCAAGACTTTCGGGCCTACAATTGAGCATGGTGCCCAGGAATCGGGCCCCCTGAGTGAAGAAAGGCTTCAGGCGGGCCTTATCGCGAATAGCACACTACTACGGTGTTCGCTAGTGGATAAATGAACTTCTATGGGGTTGCTGAAGCAACCTGCCCACGACGGAAATCAGAACACGAGTAAGATCAGGTCCCCTTACTGCATAGACGGTGAAAATTTGCAACGGAAGGTTGAACTCGATGTCATTTTCTTCTTGGTTGGGTCTCGGCACAAGATAAGATGACGTAGATGCTAGGCAATGAAGAAAGCGAACCTAGAGCAAGAGACCTCCGTATCCTTTTAGATGGGGCAATTGACTAAGTCATTTCTCTATTTTTAGCAACCGAAGATATGTCTGTTCTGGCTTATGCGTATTCATGTCGTAAGCTTTGAACGAAGATAGGTTGGTTGGAGTCGTTTGCAGCTCGAATGTCCATACTATCATTGTTGTGATGATTTTCAGCTCGAGTATCGCCAGCTTGATACCTAATGTAGAGTTAGAATATAAGCTGTTTATTGGCGTACACAATGGAAAGCGCATACCAAAGCAGCCTCTTAACCCAGCCCCGTAAGCCATTGTAGGCCCAGCATATGGATTGAACCTCGTCTTCCCTTCTTGGTCAACTTTCAGCCACCGTTCCGGATGAAAGTAGCCAATGTCATTGTGATCCCAGACCCCATATCGCTCCTTCGTCTGCTGGCTCGTGGGACTGCGTTTCTGTTCATCGACTGGAAGAGCTGGAGATTGATAGCCTGGTCCATTAGACATCATAAATACATCAGTACCCTTGGGTACTCTATGTCCCAGAATCACCGTGTCTCGCATAGTACGCCGAATGGTCGAGGGAATAGCATTTCCAAGGCGATGACTTTCCTCGATGAAGGCGTCTAGGTATGGAATGTTAGCTCTGACTATCTCGTCGGCTGTCGGAAGGCGCTTTTCTGTATGGGCGGTCTGAAATGCTGATCGAAGCGCAGAACGAAGCCTGCCCTGTATGTTTTGGTACTGCGATAGATATTTGACAGCCCAGCAGATCGTAGACGCTGTAGTTTCGTGACCAGCAATGTAGAAACCCATCAATTCGTCACGAATTGCTGGGTACTCTCGAACGACCGCTCGATTTTGCTTTTTAGCCAGATATGCCTCTCGTCTAACCATAAGATCTGCAGCACAACTGACATTGCTCTTGTTGTCATAGCTGTCGCTGTTATAGAATTTCGTCCAGGCTGTCTCCAGAACGCGGCTTATGAGGGCATGAGTCATTCTTTTCGCTCGTGCTAAGGATGGATAGAAACGTAGAGCAAACATCATATGCAGTCTCGGTACCGGGGAGCTCATTCCAATCGCAATGCTGTCGACTAAGGTTCGGACTGTCGAGTACGTTGGGGACTCTTCCGCTTTTGGAAAAAGCACAGGCAAGTCAGGATCAGCTTGCGATTTGGTCTGATCCAGAGTGCGCAGCAGATCGATCTGCTTTCCGCTGAGATCTGTGCGAGTCCCCAGACTCGCTAGTAGTATCATCTCCACTACACACCGGATGATGTCTCGATCCGCGTGAAAAGGCCGCTGCCGAGCCAACCGAATTTTATTATCCCAGAGAGATAATAAGTCTTTTGTCGTGCTGTGGAGTATCGGTGCCACCACTTCATGAAGGAACGCAGGTGACATTGTATCTCGAATAAGGCTCCGGTTGGAATGGAATTGCTCATCACTGGTCATCTAGCGTGATCGTTTTTCAGCACAGGTACAAATCGTCGTACACAGATTAGATCGAAACAGGACGGAAGCGGCCTTACCCAAACGTGGTTACCTGGTATGAGAGGACCAAAAACTTCGCCCAGGAAAGCAGATCGATCGAACTCGCCTTGCCTATGGGTTTGTATATCCCGAGACTCGCGAAAGTCGGTAAGGACTACCCAAGGCCTCCCTCCAGGTCCATTCATAAAGAGTTGGAATATGGGACTGTTCAACTCGAACGAGCGAGCTCTCAAGAAGCTCCATACTTCGTTGGTTTGTTTGCGATGTTTGAAAGCCTGAGAAGTAGGTAAGTCTAAATTTGACTGCAAATATTTCGATGGTGACGATGAAACGTACGTCGGGAATATCGCCCAAAAGCCGTTTGCCAGAGTTCGCATCATAGGGAATTCCTGAGATAGGCTTGGGAAGTAAATGATGATAGAACCATGGTATAGCTACAAGCAAAGCGCATGCAACTGCTCCCAGAATCAACGAAAGGGAATATACACTTCTGTCCATGACTTGCATTTCGTGGTCCATTGGCCGATCTGGGGGAACGCTCCGCTGCAACAAACACAATTGAAAGCTGCCAAGAGTTGATAGAGTGCTCCCTCTTCGCCTGCATGAGGCGTGCGTCACCGGTGAGGACGAGACAGGCGTATCTCTTTGGTACAACCCGAGCCTTCATCTCAGCCCTCCTCTCAGGCGGCAGTGCCTCGTCCTTGGTCATAGCGCGAGAGATACTGCCCGAACCCCGAGACATGCAGTCCATCGTTTGGTATCGTTCCCTCGCATATGCTCTCACTATCAGGGACCGCGGGCCAGTCGAAAGTAACACGAATCGGTCTAGCTCGGGTGCGTCTGTATTCACGAGCAACATCTCACGAGGTACTTTGGTGAACGTCTCGTTTTTGTAAAAACATCAACTCCTCATGTCACGATGTTGGGTGTCACAACTCTCATCCTGCTGGGATCGCTACTCTCCATCGTCTTCCGTGCCTTCAAATCAATCGCCCAATATGTGCGGTACGAACGAATGCGCAAAGCCCTCAATTGCCCACCATTGCGGGCATACCCAGGATGGGATATGATGTATGGGCTGGACTTCGTCTACGCAAATCTCAAAGCTCTGAAATTTCACCGCTTCCTCGAATTTCAGAAGCACAACTACATAACCAAAGTCTGGACTGCCAAATTTTTCGGCAACCGCATGATTTACAGCTCCGAGGGGGAGAATATGAAGGCGCTGTCCACGACGCACAGGGAATGCTTCGCCATTGAGCCAATTCGGGTCGCTAATGGTGCGATTACTCCGTTCACTGGGAGGGGTGTCAGTACGAGTGATGGAGAGAAGTGGCAGCAATCTAGGAACTTGGTGAAGCCGTATTTTGAGCGCGCGGCTTTCACCAATCTTGACAGGCTTGGTCTGCATACCAATAGGTTAATTTCCAAGATCCCAATCAATGGCTCGACAGTTGAAATGCAGTCTCTATGCCAAAGATGGGTAAGTGAAGACATCAGAATGGAGTCTACAGATCTCTGACCTCGGAGCTTAGTTTCTGGACACGTCCACCGAGTTCCTGTTCGGGGAGACAGTAAACTCGTTGGACCACGCCGAGAGAGACTGGCCTCACCGAGATATGGTCAAAGTCATGGAAGGCCTGCGTCTCCGCCTACAGCTCAGCTCTTTCATATTTCTCCATCGAGATCAGGAATGGCTAGCAGCTTGCAAACGAATACATGGCTTTCTCGATAATTATATCGACAAAGCATACGATCAGCTGCAGGAAGAGAAATTCGGAAAACGGGCCTGTTACGCAGATGGCCGGCCCCGAAACGACTTCCTCTGGACCATTGCTGGCCAGGTCCCTGATCGGTTGGAGTTGCGTACGCAATTGACCGGTGTTTGGATTCCGTCGAACGAAACGACATCGATTTTTTTAAGCAACACGCTGATTGCATTAGCGAGGCATCCGAACGTCGTGAGCAGAATGCGACAAGAAATCTTGGACTATGGAGATCAGCCCCTTACCTTCACGGGTTTGCGGAGCTTGACATTCCTTCGTTGGGTCCTTAACGAAAGTAAGATCCCCACTCCATTAGGTTTTAGCTCTTCAAAGATCGCATCTAATGCCTGCCAGGCCATCGTTTATATCCTGTCAGCCTTCAGACCGTTCGCGCTTGTGTCAAAGACACGACCCTGCCGACAGGTGGCGGCCCCGACGGCGACGCACCTGTCTTTGCGCGAAGGGTGACATCGTACATTGCAATCGATACATAATGCATCGCGATCCAGATGTGTGGGGCGAGGATGCCGAAGAATTCCGTCCTGAGAGATGGGAGACAGCTCGACCATTGTGGAACTTCGTACCTTTTGGGGGAGGGCCGAGAATCTGTCCAGCTCAAATCATGGTCGACACAGAGTGCAGCTATGTTCTCTTCAGGCTGTTCAAGAAATTCAAGGCAATCGAAGATAGAGATGGTGAGCCGTACACTGCGGTGATGCGAGTTGGGCCATCGAATAAACATGGGTGTAAGGTAGCCTTCAGCGTAGCATAATCATTGAGTGAGTTCCATTATGCGACCTAGAAATGACAGTCCGTTTGTTCTCTTGAAGATTCTTTCGACGACAAAGCTCATTTCGTAGCTCGACGCCATTCATGATTCAACACCCTTCGCTAAAGCCTTTTCCCAGACACCAAGTGTGAACTCCCAGGTCTTCTCGTGCCAACCACTCTCGCGGTATTCAACGAGGACTTTGTTGTCAGGTACAATATCATTGAGGTGGCTGACGCGCCACGACCCGGGGGCGAAATTGTCGCTGGTGAGTTCGTATGCATGCCTCTCGCCAGATTCCTTCGCTGCCATGCCAAAGTACTTTATAATCCATCCTGACACAATCTGCATGAGTGAAACAAAGGCCCACCACGCTAAGCCGTCCTTCTTCGAAGGCCAGGAAGTGCGCATGGTATCCGTGCTTACGAAACCAGGGGTATCGTGAATAAAGGTAATGTGCTTCTGGCTGTCGTTGGCGGCGAGGTAATCAAATGCCAGGCTCGTACACACGGTAGTGTGGTTGACTACTGCAGTAATTCCCCAGTGCTTCTCGAGTCCAAGATCCTCTTCAATCATCTTCTTTTCCTTGGTACCATTAAGGATGGAGACCACCCGCGGTTTAGAAGACTTGTTCAGGAGAAGCAGCAGATTCGAGATAAGACGGAGACGAGAGTAGTATGAGACTGCAAAGCAAGACTCGAGGCCCTCTTCCGTGTCTGTTCCAACTGTGAGCCGTGCGCTAGAGTAAAGGAATGTGAGTCTACACACAGACTGCGCCCTGGAAAGGCATTCCACCGGGACTGACGCAGATCATGTCCACCTTCTCAGCAGCTTCGCGAATGAGCGCGCATGCCTTATCAACTCCAGAGATCAGGGAAATTTGTGCCTCAACAAAGACGATTTTGTTCGTAGGGCCAATTGCCTTTAGCTCGCGGAGCTTGTCTTGGTAACGATAGGGATCGCGTCCTAGAATGTAGAAGGTTGATGAGCGCACCAGGCCAACCATCTCCCTTAAGGTTGCAGCACCGATTCCCGCAGTAGCTCCAGCAAACACGCAGACAAGACCGCTATAGTCCTGCGCGGCGTAATCTGCGTTGCTTTTGCGGATTTCGGAGAGCCCAACCATGATTGCAGTCGGCCAGATGTGCAGGAGAGGTAGAGTGGAATCGCAGGATCGCAACGTTGGTGCTGTGTACCTGAGTGACGGCGATTTGCGTTGTATAAACATGCGGGTGCGGCGCTGGCTTAGCGCCGCTAGAGCCGAAATGAGGGAGGTGCACGGTGGCACGTAACATGCTGTTGCCTGCGCAGAGTGGGACCTACCCCCGCGGTGGAGCCCTGAGCCGATCAAGCCGGACGACTGTGGTTACAGTCGACGTCATGCAGCAATCAGAACGCGACGGGGCGGTGTGAGGGAGCAAATGAATCTTCACCGGTTAAACGACCGTGCGAAGCATTTGTTGGGACCAGTCCCAGGCGGGGGCTGCGGTGTAATGCCCGAGTGCTATTTTCGACGACGTACATTGCAACACAAAGAGGGCAAAACGATTACACGAACCTGACTGACATGCGCTTTTTACCGAGATACACGTACATCTATACAACACGTAACATCTTGTAAACATCAACATCGAGTCAGATGTGATCTGAAGACGTTCAATTCAGTCGTATCACTCTCACTCAGTTCCTATAAATGATCCCGACACAACAACATCAATGCGCTTGATGGCCAGGACCTCTGCTAGCCTCGGAGTCGATCAGGTTGAGCTCGATATCCGACTTGCTGACAACCTGAGACTTGCTTCCAGCTGCTGAACTCGGAATTCTCTGGCGTATCCCATCCCCGTTGTACCCTCGATGCGGGCTATGCTGGCTGCCATTGGACCCACTTAATCTGAGGGAGCTTGCAACAGCGCTACGGATCTTCGAGAACTGTAGAGCCGCTGCCGAGCCTATACGCAGGAAAGCAGGGACCGAAGTTCCAATCAATGCAACGGTAGGCTCGACTTGTGTCGGGATCCAGAACGTCTTTCCGTACTGGTTGTACTGCGGTGGGATGTAATATGAGGCTTGGTAGTCAAACCCTTGCAACGAGTTAGTCGGGCGACGTTATGCAAAAGCCTATTTCCAGGTTTGCACTCACAGTGCGGATCAGTTGATGAAAAGTCCTTAGACTGTTGAATAAAGATAGCGAGTTTGTATGCTGCGGCGATTGGTGCACTGGAAACGCATTAGCGGTGCATCAGCGGAATCATTTCTCATTAGGAGTACTTACCAAGCTCCTAGTACGAAGACGACGCTTGCGGAGATACGCCTTTTTATAGGCATGTGCAGGCTCCACACGATGAAGATTGGAAATACCAACAAAATAACGTCAAAAGCCAGGCTGACGCTGTACAGAGCCTCCGTTGCATTGATGTACAGCATTGAGCAGGATGTATATCGCTTCAGAGGGTCCCATGCATCCTTGATTGGATGACATGAAAAGCCAGGTAGAACTTCGAAGATGATGACGTAGATGCCCTGGAGGATTATGAGTGACCAAATGGTCAACCTGTATCTGGTGTCGGCCTTCGCGAAGAGTCGATGGTAGAAGAGCAGAATAGATACTCTGATAGATGCCGACATCGCCGGGTACACCCATGCGGCGACGAACACTCCCTTAAAGAAGGTGACGAATTCGCCATAGGTTATTTCGCCGATGGGTTTGCCAATACCAGAGTGGAAGTTGAAGTACGCCGCCATCGACGTCCATCCGATGTAGAGCAGCTAGAGCACTTCAGGACACATCCACGTGAGGAAAGTAAACGTCTTACCACAGCTGGAACAACGGCATAGTCATCGGCTCCCAGATTCTTCGAGGCAAATCTTTGACCTAGGCGAGCGAAAACCGACAGAGATGCAATGGTGCCGGTGACAATAATGGCAATACCAACTGAATCATCTGCATGTGTGTCGTTTATCTCTAGGGGAGGAGGAATCAGCTGGTCGAACGAAGTGTCGGTATAGGACATGATGTTTTGCCTTAGTGTCTGCCCTGCGGGGCGGGACTATCGTGTTCTTGAGGCAGCGGAAGGTAAGACATTGTAACGGCACGTGGGTAGCACCGGTGAACTGGCCACAATGCTGCGCGAGCGCGGAGCGCTGGTTCATTAGATTGCCCCCATCTCCATGTAGAACATTGCTGCCTTCTCGGATACCGAAAGGGTGCATTGAAGCCTGCGGGAGCTCTAGTCAATTGATGCATTTGTGGTGTGGCTGGCGCTTACGTTCCACAACCGTTTTCCCCTCTTTGAGTTGACCAATCTCGTGAGAAAGGCTAATTGAGCCCTTCACCCTTCTTATGAAGTCCGAACTTTCGTCCAATCGCATTCGCATGCGAATGATGGTAAGTAGTACAATAATTCTATAAGAATCCGGCCGCGAAGGTCCTTTGCCCATGTGGAGCGATCCATGTTCTCCCAGCTGCTTGGTCGCGGCGAACGCGAGAAATGTTGGACTCCGAGAACATTGTATATCGCAACCCAGTCCCTGCAGCAAAGAAAAAGAGTGCGTCGATTGAAATGACTACATCAATCATGTCGCCGGAGTCTTGCCAACCGCGCCCCATGTAAGTAATAACGGTAGCCCTAGCTTGTGTTACTTGAGCATCAATCACGAGCAGTCAACGAAAGGGTCGCCTCTTTGAGACCCTGTAGTCATGGCTGCAGATCCAATTGCTAGGCAGACTTCAGCAGCAACGATCACAGGTGAGACATTCGGGACAAAAGGATAAGGCCCTTGCATTAATTCCTTGGATTCTACCTCTGGACGCCGCTGTGCCTCCCGTGCCAAAACTGTCACAATATTGTGCAAGGGGGGCTTGAAGTCGTTGGAACTTCGCCCCAGGCAACTGTCCATCACCGCTGATGGTCTCTTCAGGTAGATACAGCGCAGATTTCTTGGTAGAATGCTAAATACTGCATGATGTAGAGCGTAATTCCTGTCGGTCAACAGCACTCCACAGAATATCATCCAAGACTATGAGTACCGAAACCTTCTACAGCTTGCCCTTTTTGGCATGGCACGGACAGCCCTTACTACGCTTGCTGAATACTTCTGTCCATCCTCTTCTTTGCTTTGCCCTTCAGATCGTGATCATTAGCTTCGCGATTGAATTCATTCCTCCGCGCTCACTTGGCCGATTCTTACCATTGCCTCTGGTCCTATTTTGCAATTATGCCATCATCAAAGATGGTAGCGAGTACCTGCGCCTCTTTTGGTTGTCGCCACTTTCCGGTTTCGCCAATGGGATCGCTCTCCAATACATCGATCTAGCCCTTCTCAGCCACTGGAGCTTTGAGACGCATTCGGCGACTGTCCTTGCTCGGAAACAGACCAGTGATACACTGCCAGTGTATAAAATCTCGACTCTGATTGAGAGATTTTGCTTCGGGTTCCTCAGCACGTTCTCGTTCAGAAAAGTCAATACGCCATACGAGGTCAAAAACACTCCCCAATTTCAGGGTCAGGTACTGCCATCGAAGCCAAGGTTCATTCTGCAGCATACAATCAAGGCTATCATCTGCATACTTGTTGTAGATCTTTCCGCCCAACTGCCACCACCGCCTAACTCGACTGAGCTTTTCTCCGCTCAACGGGTTCCTTTCCTAGCCCGATTTGGTGAGGTCTCTGGAGAAGAGATAGCTGTGAGGATCTTCGGGTCATTACTGTACTGGTGCAATCTATTTTCAATTCTGCAAGGGGTCTTCAGCCTTTCGGCAGTCTTGACCGTAGGACTCGATATGGGCGACGTCAGAAGTTACAAACCTTTGTTTGGGTCAATACAGGATGCAAAATGTCTAAGAAGTTTTTGGGGGTAAGTTACCTCACACCATATTCAGATTGTGTTATCGCTGATATGCTCACGTCCAGCAAATTCTGGCACCAGTCACTGCGCGATGCTCTTTACAAGCCGGCGTCATTCATGACCCATAAAGTCCTACAACTACCACCTGGAGCCCTCGCCAAGTACACAAAGCTTTTTCTTTCGTTTTTCATCTCTGGTTACATGCATGCTTTCGCTGAATCTGCGACGGGGCTTAGTCTACAACAAAGCGGCGCCGTACGGTTTTTCTGCACGCAGGCTGTGGGGATTATGATCGAGGATATTGTCAAAGAAACATTCGTGGATCGCAGCTTGAAAAGAGGTCAAGCCTCTGCCACTATCCGGCACGTTCTAGGCTATGTATGGGTCGTGTGTTTTCTAGCGTGGTCTACTCCAGCTTGGTTGTATCCCGATGCAGTAAAAGGCCCGAAGACCCCTTTCCTACCATTCAGCTTTGTCAAGCTTGAACTGCAATAGTGGTATATCCCGCAACAGCGGTAAAAAACATTTAGTTAACTTTACAAAAAGCAGTAGTGTAGCTATCGAAATTCGTATTTATCTCTGCTAGCTTTCGCCTTACTGATTTGCGAGACATCAATTGTAACATTGCCTTAAAGCAGTTTCTCGCTACTAGCGGTTATTAATATCTTGTGGCTTAGTATTACTCATTGTAGAACAACCTACATTTCCACCAGAGGTTAAGAGAACTAGTGTAGCAAGGTAACAATACAGCTCTAGCTATAAACTAACCCTAACCCTTAGAGAGTCTTTGTATAACAAGTATAGATGCACGTAAGAGGCTTAGTGTAAGATACGAAGCCGCGAAGGGCAAAGGGTTATAGGAAAACGAAGAATTTAATAAGGAGTTTATTTAACTCCAGTGCTTAGCTTATAAGGGCTGAGCGCAGAAGAGTTCTTCGAAGCAGCTTACATTAGTGCTCCGAAGGAAGTAAGGTGAATTAATCAGGATCTTCGAGTAAGGGAGCTTAGAGGTCGGAAAGACGTTTGGTCTTACCACCGATTAAGGTCGAACGTGATCGGGGGTTTCGTTTTGAACCTACCGATCGCGCAGCTAGATCGGTACTTCCTGCAATCACTTTTTGGTAGTTTATACTGTTCAGTTGCGGGTCGGAAAGGTCCTCCCCTTGATCGATATGGTGTAATATGCACTATAGAAGGATCTTCGGAGCGGTGTACTCCGAGACCTACGACTCAGGTTCTTAGGCTTAGCCTATTACACTTAGATTGATTCTTGCGTGTTAATAGTGTAGGCACGAGAGGTTAACACGACTATTTCTATTACTAGTACTAATAACTAACTTAGATTAAATACGAAGCTCTATAAGAGCCCTTCGTAGTTAACTATATATACTAGGTGCGATAGCCGCGATAGTAGCTCTTATAGCGTGCGATAGTTCTTAGCAGAACTATTAGTCACGTAGCCTAATGATTACTTAAATCCTAAAGCGCCTTGGCTAGCGTTGCTTCTCTAACTATCTAATAAAATTGGTCGTAGTATCTATAGAACTATTAGTTGTAATAACTACCTACTTAACTATCTATTACTAATTCTATTCTAGTAGTCGGGTCTATAGCTACACTCTTTAAATGCCAAGTAAGTAGAAACTTAATTCTTAAAAGCTTTTAAGTGTTATAGGCTTAGGCTTCGAATCTTTCTTCTCTCTTATTATAAATATATATATTATTTATTAGACACCATTACCGATTGGTAAAACAAGGTAGCGTAGGAATATAATTCATAGTTCTAGGTAGTGTAATGGGCTAAGTATTAGAATAATAGGTCTGAATAGATATAGAGTATAATTAATAAGGGAGAATTCACGGCTCTTCTAGATAGAGCGATTTCACATTATACTTTATAGATTTAAAATTTATAAAGTATGGAGGGTCTATAGATCCTAGGCGCCTTTCTTGAATAGGTAATAGAGTAGCCCAAAAGAGTAAAGTTTACGTAGGTGGTTAACGTTTGGGAGGTATATAGTGGTACCGAGCTATTATACAAATCTTAGTAATATTAGTCATTTAACCTTACTAAAGAATAATTATTCTTATATAGTACTCTGTACTTAATAACTCTTCTAGTATACTTAATATCTATTAAAATTATAGCCTATAAGCTTAGATGTTAACGTATAGCTCTTATAGAAATTAGTGAAGGTTCCCGCCTATTAACGCTATTATTATAACCGCTCACTTCGTTAATTTATGGAACCCCAACACTAAGCTCCAACTATTACTAATTACCCGATTAAGAAGGAAATAAGCTTTATATCAGTCTTAATCAGGTATAGCCTACCTATTATATCTAATATATAGAGGTTCTATGTATCCATAGATTTAAAATCCATCCATAAGAATCACTAGGGAGAATAGTATCTTATGATTACGAGTGGTATATTGTCCGTGTAGGTAAGACGAATCGCTACCGAGCTAGCTAGTAATTCGAGAGATCTATATGCTTGGGGTTCACGTGATTAACTAGTCCCAAGATCTGCTCGTAAGGCCTCCGGCCTGACACTAAGCCCAGTAAACCTCAGTCATAGACCTCGGAGCGGTACTGCTCTAAAGAACCTTCCTCCGGAGCACCCAAAGCTGCTCCGAAGAATTTTTTCTCCATAGTAATATGCTCAGCCCTTATAAGCTGAGCACCAGAGTTGACTCAACTCCTTATCAAATTCATCGTATTACTCCAAGCACTCGCCCTCAGCGGCTCCGCTCCTTACAGGTAGAGTGTTATTGCGGGTAAGACGAATCGCTACCCCGCAGGGATAGCGCTACGTGGCTAGGTATATTAGTGGTTCGGTGACCCGCTATGACGAGGGTGCTCGTTGGGTAACCCGCCATGGCGAGAGTGGTGACATTATTGTTAACGCCTCTTACAGTTCCATCTTAAGGCTAGTCTATCACATTGAATTTATCTACTACAATATACGCTTTCTCTAGTTTCGTAACTAGTAGAATCTTGCTCAAGTCAATATTACAGCGTAGTTATGTAACAAATCGAAAGAAAAAGAATAGTCTCATGGCCTGTCATCATAGTCTCGCGAAGAGACATTCCTAATCACCAAAAAGCTCTTTAACCTGTCTTATTCAGAAAACATGAAGGCGCCATACCTAGACGGCCCAGTTCCACACCGAGGTCGCTCGGGCACGGGCAGAGAGAAGGCTGCCATGCCAACAAAACTGCGCTGGAGACGACCGAAGAAGAAAGGAACGGCGAGCACGCCAGGACATACGACTTCAAAGAGAGCTATGAAAATAATTAAACAATCAGATTACTATAGCCTCTACGTATTAATTGTAATTTTTAGAATCCGTTATCCCTCACTCATTCTCTATGACAACTCATAGGTCAGATACAAACCATTGGTCGCAGTGTTGGCAATGAAAACCCTGTTCGCGTCCTCACCCCCCTCCTCGCCTTTCAACTCGACCGCAACCTGTCGCGCGCACTTTAGGCTTGGGCCGATGTGCTGAGCAGGACTGTTCTCCCATCCAGTGAAGTCCAAGCCCTGGCTGAACTCTTTTTCAGTGTCCTGAAACCGCTTCAGGGTTTCGAATATCACGGAAACTGGGCGGCTAGGAAAACCTAGTAGCTGGCGGAAATATGCCTGGCCCGCGCCCTCGACGAAGAAGTTGCTGCGATCATTTGCTTTGTCGCTGCGCCAATCAAGACGGCAGTTTTTTGCATTCTCTGGTACGTTGTCGAAAACAAGTGCATTGGTTGTGACGATGCCCTCCTTGACCACTTTCTGCAGATCCACATGCGGGACAGGGTCCTCTATACCATTTCCGTTTTGCGGGTAGATATTATAGGAGCGTGGTTCGGTGATTTCGTGTCTGGTAGGTACAGGGGTGGCGGAGGGTATGGAGGGCGTGGTGGTAGAAAACGGTGGAAAAGCGCAGGGATCTTCGGCGAAGCATCCGACGTAGCCGTTTGAGCAACGGTAGAATTGTGTCCCTGGGTTGGTTTGCGGGCATTCGGTGTTCACTTGGCGACGCTCAGTGAGTGTGCTGCGGAGAGCAGAAGTGAGAGCGAGGAGAGATGTGAAGATGAAGAGCTTGGTGGACATCTTGAGAGTGATTGAGTATGAAGTGGAGAAGATTGTAGTATGATTCCGGTGATGAAGCTTGCTTGAATGAGTTGATGATGATGAATATGAGGAGCGGCATGTTCAGTGTTATATAGGCTGGATGAGATATCGGACCACCTGCGTTGGGTGCCCGTGCCTTTGCCTGTGCCTCTTCTGTTCGTACCTCTTCTATTCGTGACTCAGTCTGTGCTTCTGCCCGTGTAGATTACCAACAGCGCCGGCGCAGCAACGCTAGGCGCAAGCACCGCTTCGTGGCACAGCTGTGGGTGCCCAGCACAAACAGACATAATTCTTCTTTTTGTCTCCTCATTAGTATCGTGCGCGTGCGCCTCGTCATCTTCCTTCATGCTTTGCGGCACTTGCGCTGTTGGCGCAGCACTAGGTCAAATCAATCGCCGTGGCGGGGGCCGAAGAGCATGAGACGTTTAACCCACATGCGCCAAAGAAGGCAATGTAAGGCCCTATTATCTTTCTCGCGACATAGCTGATGTGCGCGAATGAGTATAGAAACATGCACAGCATTTTACGTGTGCAGAAACGATGCGCACAATGTTCAAGTGTGTAAGAATACGCCTGCCGCCATCAATGCTTGCTTACTTAGTGCGTTACTGTGAACATTCCAAATTTAGAACGCTGAGGGGCCAGCTTACATAAACCAACTGCGCCAAGCTAAGAACAAGGCTGAGCAAAGTGGACGTCTACCTAACGTCTGCTCTCTACCAACGATTGGTGGACTGCTACTTCGCAAAAAGCCAGAGCTGGAAAGAGATCCGTTACATCCTTCTTGAAAGTTTTTCAATGAACCCGAGTATATTTTGCTTACAATACAAATGCCTTCTTAGTTAGCTTCTCTGTAAGCTGCCACAACTGCTCAGCCTTAGCCTTGTTCTTTGCAAATGGCTGTACATCAACAACCTGGCAGTCCTCTAAATAAGCACCAGGACGCTCTAACGGCGGGTTAGATATTTGTAGTTTCCCTCAAATAAGATGCGAGGCATACCTTTGAGCTTCGGATCGAGCGCAGCAACGAGCAGTGTAGACGCACCCTGCGTGGCGGTCTTTGAAGGGAGTGCGTTCATGATCGCTTCCACTGCCTCTGGGGCCATCTCACGCCATAGGTCCGTGGCGATGACTAGAGTTTATTTTAACACGACACTCTATGACAATCTTGAAAATGGCTCACCTCCAGGTTGCACGCATATAGCAGTAGCATTTGTGTTAATCAATCGGTCCGCCAACTCGCGAGTGAACATAATACCGGCGGTCTTGGACTGCCCATACGCAACAGGTGGGTTGTAGCCAAGGTCCCACGGTATTCCGAAAGCCTCACAGGCTGGTTTTGAGGGCTGCTCATCTTCGGGGATATCGTCTTTGCCGTCGAAGTTATAATCCGAGAACCGGAACGGCGACAACGCATAGCCATTGCTTACAACGTTCACAATCCGTCCCGCGGCGCTCTTTTTGATCTTGGGGAAAATGCTATTTGTGAAGAGAACAAGGCCAAGGTAGTTGGTCGCCAGATGCATCTCAAAGCCATCAGCGCTCAGCCGTCGCTCGGGGATATTCATGACCCCAGCATTATTGAAAACGATATCGATGTTGGGTTCGGAATAGCTATTGATCTCGTGGGCGGCTCTGGCAATGGATGCGAAAGATGAAATGTCGAATAGAACAGTACGCACTTCGACCCCCGGAGTAGAGGAAGTGATTTCATTTGCGACAGCCTCGACTTTGGTGGAAGTGCGACCGGTCAAGACCAACAATTTGGGTCCACGAGTGGCTAGCGATTGCGCAAGAGCGGCCCCTAGGCCGTTGGGGCTGACTCCAGTGATGAGAACTAATAAGAGCAAAATGTCAGAACAGAAGCGGGGAATATGCGGCGGGTGGCTCTATGTAGTCTCACCAATCTTCCCTTCCACGGCATCTGGAAAGGCCACCAGGACTTCGCTGGCATCAGTTTTTGCACCAAACTCGCTGTGGGAGGCCATTTTGATTAATACCAGTAGGTGCAAAGAACACGGAGCGGATGGCGCCGGATGGCTTATATTTCGATAACTTATGTAAGCTCGGCCTTAATTTAACTTCCTCTGTTTGCGACCCAATCAATGACTGGAGTTCCCGTTCGTGATATGGAAAAGTTGATCATCCACGAAAGAAGCAAATGCAGCGAGACATGGCCGCTGCGCTCGACGTCATCTCTGCGCACCGTTTATGTCGGCTGACGCGCCTAGGAATACAACCTCGTTGGCAATCACGAAAGGGATTTCTTTGTTCGCCCTTCCAAACGATATCGTCGCACTAGAGGTATTTCCGCCGCAACTCGGCGGTGGCCGCGGTGGCCGTATAAGGCGATAAGGACGGCTGATGCCAAAACACACAGGGTAGAGGGTGATCAAGCATGGCAGGCACACAGGCATGATGCGATTTCGAGTGCGGGCGCGGGTGGGGTAGGCGGGGCGGGTGAGCCAGGAGGGGGTGGGCATTGGGTTTGGTGAGGTCGACCGGCGTTAGATCCAGCTTCTTGATTATGTCGTACCGGACACGCAGCCTCTCATAGACTCCGTCGTGGCGAGAAGCTTGGCATCCTCTGTCTACTTAGGATCTCCGACGGTACTAGGTGGGCTTTCGATTACCTGCTGTGGATATTGTTTTGCTAAGGAATGTTGTATCGGTGAATATGTTTCGGAAGCCCTCACATCTGCTGAAATTATTTCTCACCGGTGTGTTCTGTTGTGCAACGTGGTCCTCTCTGATTATGCCGCGATTGGTGGAGTTTCAGTGCGGAAACTGCTCCCTGCGCCGCTCGCTCGCTACGCCGCTTTGTCTAAAGAGCCCATCGCGCTGGTTGTGATGCGCAAGCCGACTCAACCTTTCACAACCCAGTATGAGCGCCAACGAGCAATTCGGATTTCTGCTGAATGTCGCTCAGAAGCACTGGGCGGCATCCATAATCTTCACAATCCTCACGATAATTACGACCGGTCTTCTCCTCGGGGATGGAACACCCATAAACAAGGCTTACCCTTTTGTTGGGCAAGGGTTGTTAAGGCCATGGTTGAACTGGACGACGGCAGATCGATGGGTGCTGGACCAACTGGAGCCCGTCGCGTATCAAAAGGTGTGAGTTTCCGTCTGATACATAAAAGAATTAATCTGAATCTATACACAGTACAGCAAGAAGGGTCAGCCATGGTACATCACATTTTGGGGCCTTCGCTTCCTCGTAATGCCACCGAAATATCTACGTGATTTGAGGACTCAAGATCGGCATGCTTTGAATCTCGCCAAAGCGCTTAGCGACGCTCTGAACATGGAGGCCTCCGTTGGTGATGTGCCCATTGCGAACACAATGGAAATAGACGTCGTATCAAAGTATTTGAATTCTCAGATTGGTATGATCAACCTGTAGTAGTTCTTATGATTGTTGCAAGCTTACAGCCTCAAGGTGACACGGTACCCCTTCTTCAGGACGAAGCCAACTTCGTGTTTGCAAAAGAAATAGGCACACCCGAGGACTGGAAGATGTTCAACGCGATGGACCTGTCATCGAAGCTTGTCCACTACATATCGAATCGTGTCCTCGTAGGGCCAGAACTATGCCGACGTCCAGATTACCGCGCTGCGACTCAGTCTCTTAATATGTCCCATGTCATCTTCGGAGCATTGTGGAACTTTATACCGTTAGGCCCGTTTCGCAAGCCATTTTACTGGGTCTTCAGCATACCTTATCGCATGCAAATTCGACGAGCAATGAACAGATACATCATACCTATCGTCGAAGAACGTATGGCAAAGAAGAAACACGCAAAATCCAAGCGTAACCTGGACACCATTCAGCTCATGGTAGATATGCCTCCGGCGAGCCCGAAAGAAGTGGATTCGTTCCGACATGCTATTCGAATTCTACATTTACACTTTGCCAGTACAGGATCAACAAGCGCGCTAGTTCATTCTTCACTCTGGCAGCTGTTGCAAATGCCAGAGTGCATAGGACCGATCCGGGCCGAAATCAAAGATGTACTGACCAAATACGGGCCATGGGATAGCAAGCACACTCTAAACCATTTACACCTTCTGGATAGCTTCGTTAGAGAGGTTCTTAGAGTGCACGTTCCGTCTGCATGTAAGTGACAGGCTATTTAAAGGAAGTGACATTGGTGTTAATTCTACTCACAGTTGTATCCCTTCGACTAGCGCAACAGCGTGTCACCCTCCACGACGGATTTGAGCTAAAGCCAGGGACTAGGATCGTCTTTCCTGCACAGTCCATTCACTTTGACCCCATGAATTACGAGAATGCTCGCGAATTCCAACCGTTCCGGTTTGCTGCGACGGGACCATGCGAGTGTGCGCTAGATGGCTTGCCAAAAGAAGTTGGAAGGCTCAAGGCAGAGGCGCCAGATGAGAAGTACTTGCCATTTGGTTACGGAAAACAGTCTTGCCCTGGGCGATTCTTCGCCTTGAGAGTGGTCAAACTAATCCTTGGGCGTTTGATATACGAGTACGATATCAAGTCAGCAGGCAGTCTACCACCCAGTCCCACAAGCGGAAGCATGGAAGGGTTTTTCCTTCCAACCAAGAAATTGGATATCTCTTTGAAGAGAAGTAAGTATATTTGAGCCAGTCGGTAATCTACGATGACGATTCCCCAAGCCTACATCTTGTTCTTCGCAGCGCGTCATTTTGTAATCACACAAGCTTTCATGCTATTTCCCACAGTATCCGAGTCAATCGCCGGGTTTTTAGATTATTTCGAGCGGTACCAACAAATTGGAAGCTCTACCAAACACGTCAATCAGTAACTATGAGATAAATAATGAAGGGTAATTGCCACTTACAGCAGCAAGCAATTGATAAGTTGTTGATTGACGTGGTTATGTTCCAAAAGGATAATTCGGCCTGTTCCTTCGCCTTCGTCCTGCATACCTATTCCGAAGGACATGGCCTTTACCTTGATGTATTTCTTTCGGCATACCCCAACTATGACTCTAGCTGCGACCAAGGAGTTTTGTTACCTTACTCTTCCCTAAACATATTTTAAAGTATTCCAGATATGTTTCTGGACTGCGAGCGCTATTTCACGCTTACTTGTTATTCCTGCAAGCTCTCACCAGCGTTGGCATCTTATGTTCGTCGACCGTTGCTGTGATTTAAATTGCCATTTTAGTCTGTCCATCTGCGTCTTTGAAGTCATGCACGGCACAGCTATAGTTTCAACGCAGTAATAGCTATCGTATTTTGTTAGTGGGCAAGCACTTTCGTCAAGCTCGTGAACTGTAAGCGCCGATGTATCCCTGGATCACTTTGCCAAGAGCGGTGGTTTAAGGATCACCACAATTCAAAAGTGACGACGCTCGCGAGCATTACCCCAAAATATCATCGGGAGGTGGTCAATACATTCTAAAATGTGCGAGTTGGCTCCTAGCATTAAATTTGGAGTTTTTGCGATCCCACAAACTTTGCCAGCATCTTTCTCTCGTATGATTAAGTATGCTTAACGTTATTTCTATTGGAATCATGTTGATACATAGTAGTTCCCATCTCCAAGGCTCTATTGAAATTACTTTGCTTGTACGCTACGTAACAGAATGGCAACAACTATTTCTTAGCAGCTGAACGAAGGAAATCCCCAACGCTAGTCTGACCTTGTAAGCGACTCTGAACATGGCCAGCTGCTCCGGAAGCTGCAACTGCCCCGGTGCTAAACGCGCTTGGTATAGTTCTCAAAGTAGTCATTACATCACCCGCCGCAAATACACCTGGCACATTCGTCTCCCCAAATGGCTCTTGTACCACAAGTGCGCCCTTTGGACCAATGTCCAAGCCCAGTTCAGCGACTAGCTCGGAGCTTCTGAGCCGCACTTCAGGGTTGTGTGCCAGGAAAGCTTCAAACTTCTCCTCCTTGTTCTCGAACACAATCGTCACCCCCACCGCGTTGTCTCCAAGCTTGAAACTCGCGATCGGACGTTCGTCGACCTCAATCGAAGCTTTGCTACCGATGGCCTCCCTAAACGCGGTGGTCCGTGTGGTGTCCCCATTCGTATAAATCGTGACAGTACGGGACAATTGTAGCGCGTTTCGAGCCACGTGCATGTACAGTGGAATTGGGAGATTTGCGTCTGCTGAAAGAATACCCGAAGAGGTGCTGTCTCGTTGCTCATAGCCGAAGCAAAAGAGACAGTGGAATCTGAACTTGTCACTTAGACGTAGTAAGTAGTAACGTGGGCAATGAATGGCTCGATGGCTTACATGCTCCTTCCCCAACATTCTTCGAACCCCGGAACATCAAGCATGACGTCCATCGCACCTGTTGCAAGCACCAAACCTCTGCCTGTCCACGTGTTACCCCTCTCGTCCGTAACGAGAAAAAGCTCATCATTCTTTCTGGCACTGACAATCTTCGTATCAATGAATGACACAAGATTGTAGTGTTTAGTTGTGTTACTCCTAGCATCTTCGCGGAAAGCTTCGGGATGCTTTCCATCCTGCGTGGGAACCATGTGCATGTGGTTTGCTCTTTGGTTCCGATACTCATGCGAGTCGAAGACTATGGCGCTGTGTACGTTCCGCGCGACGCTGACCGCTGCTGCCTGTCCTGCAGGGCCACCGCCAATGATCAGGACGTCGATGGCTTGGCTTTCGTTTCCAGATGTCATTTTTGGGGGTAATTGGTGATAGGGATAACGATAAGGCGAGCTATGAAGTTCTTGTGTAGATACTGAAGTTTTGGTAGGCGTCGGCCGTCCTTCATCATTCTCGTGCTGCGCCTTATGCAACTGAGCCGACCAATGGGAAATCAGCCGATGCTTTCAGAGACTGTGGAACCATGCAAGGCTTCACTGCATAACGCATTCGAGCACGGGACTTAACCGGCAGCTGTAATCGATCACCGGTGCCTAAGCAGATGTTCCGTAGAACAATTTATGCGCCGAAAGATCCTCCGGAATAACAGACCCCCACTGTCACACTAGCGAATGAGTCCTTCAGCATAGGCACCTCCGCCCCCAGTGATTCGCCTGAGATTTACAATTATAGCGCATAGGATTGTTCTTGTGTCTCGATGTAGAGGCGAAAAGAAGAATGTCGTGAGATTGGGTGATAGAGTGATGGAGTGATGGAGTAATAGACGATGCGATATGTGGCAACAAACAACATTTCCAGATTCCTTCCTCTTCCCGTTCGGTACAGCCTCTCAATAAACTCTATCACCAATCGAGTTACTTGCTACCGCCCTTATCTGATGAAACCATCACTGGGCGTTGTTAACGAAGTCGTACGTTCGGAGCTCTAGATTGTCTTGTCTTCTCTTGCTATGGACGCCTGCGGTGGCATCCTGTGAAATCTTTGAGCTGTCGATCAAACTTTTCGATGGACCTTGATGGGCTTGCGATAATCCGGATATCCTTGCGCTTTTGACAAGCGGGGAGGACATGATTCTTTTTGCGACGGACGGTATGGACGGCGCAGAGCAGCAGATAATAGCTATCGGAAGCTCAGTGAAATAATAAACCCAGGGAAGCCACATGCTCTTGATCGGGTCATTTGGGTCGAGGCCACTCAAGTCGAAGAGACATTGCAGGCGGAGGAGCGAAGGAACGCTTGCGCTACAATCCAAGTTAGCACGATAGACTAGACCCAAAACAGATTACAACTTACAAGATGCCAGCAAGTAGCAGTATAGTAATGCACGCTTTCTTTGTGATAGAGAGTTTCATATTCCATATCAGTGGAACTAGAATGAAGAGAACTGAAAAGTCCAAGAACGCATGTGTCAGCCCGAGGGCATCGCACATCTTGTCCAGTTTGCCGCACGTTCCATTGATCGATGAATTCCAAACCTTCGCGACAGGCTTGCAAATCACGAACTCTATGATATACAGCCCGACGAACCACGCTATAACAAGTGCCATGGTCACATAGCATGTTCGCCGGAACCAGTCAACGACCCAGAACATGCGCTGATAGAAGGCGAGAATAGCCATTTGGACAATGGCGATGTTGGCTACCCAGAGAAGGTAAGTGGCGAAGCTAAGCCTGTACCAAAGCAGGAAGTCATCGGGCGAATGTAGCTCGGGTAAGCTTAGGCCGTTGCCGCCTTCAAGGACCATTGCAACATTGCATGCCAGGAGGCCGATCGCGAACACCTAAAAAGTTCGGGTCAGGAGCAAAGTAGAGATAAGGTTCAATCCAAGTCGTTGAGATCTTACACAAGCAAGCACACAAAGGTAATCGTCTAGAAGGGCACGCATTCGTTGTATACGCCGGGCATACAGCCGAATACCAGTCAGCAGGAGGGCAAGAAATGTGAGAACAGTCGGCACAGCGACGAGAACCTTTTGGCGGCCATTCTGTATACTGTATGTAGTCATCGCGTCAGTGTAAACTAAGAAGGCGATTTGAAAAG
>Ga0247803_1000454_pt1 | contig 22565 bp, 19 predicted proteins | sample UWRJL014104B1_FD_180928 | JGI IMG/M metagenome (GOLD analysis project Ga0247803, IMG submission 180928) | Plant litter microbial communities from Arlington Agricultural Research Station in Wisconsin, United States - UWRJ-L014-104B-1 | ecosystem: Environmental > Terrestrial > Plant litter >...
AAACCCCAATGGAGGCTCTGCTCCTTATAGTAAGGGTTCATGTAATTAAACTTCATCAGATATGGAATTTATACTGCCAGTTAGTACTATTTACCTTTTGATAATTGGCTATTTAATAGTACAAATGCTAACAGATTTGTTCAATAGCAACAATGAGGTGATAAGGAAATGTACCTTTGGGATCACAATTCTTTTTCTTGCGTATCAGATTTGGGAGTTGATACCCTTCCTTCAAAACGAGAATGGCAAATCTTTCACTGTCGGATGGCATGCATTCGCTTACTCACTTGTAATTTTCTTTACAATCTTTGCCTTTGTTTGCTGGATATTACGATTAATTGACAGAAAATTATAATTCGATCTGTGTTTTATAATTTTGAAAATAAAATCTTGTCTAAAACGAAATCCGAACAAATACCCTGATAATAAAAAACGCCCATTTGCCTGGCAATGTGCGTTTTTTTGACGTGTACCAATCCGAAGAGTTTAAATTTCATTGCCTAATAGCGGATGGTATGAATGCCAAATTGGTTCCATATATTTTCATCAGCTGTGAAAATTACAAATTATAGTCTGCTTACATCTTTCAAAACTCCAAATAGGGCCGAAGCTTCTCTATCAATTTTTCGTCTAAAACCCGAACTTTTTTCAGGTCATCAATTGATTGGTAAGGCCCGTGCTGGGTTCTGTAATTTATTATAACAGCATTTATTTTCTTATTTCGTAAATAGGGATTTTGTCCCAATTCTTCTATCGTCACGGTATTTATGTTGATTTTCCTAACGCTGCTTTGGACTTTCGCGTATTTGGTCAGCTCAGATAACGCTAATGAATCCAACCCAAATACCTCAGAAAACTGGCTGGTTGAATGAAATCCGCCAAGTGCATCCCTGAATTTTAATATTCTTAAAGAAAGTTTGGTGCCAATTCCTTTAAGTTTGATTAATTGAGCCGTGTCAGTGGTATTGATGTCAAACGAGGCAATGACAGGCTTTACATAAGCCGGAGACTTTGTGTAAGGTTTTGTATCGTTTTTGTAAGTGTTCGGGGTAAAGTTATCAGAAGCTGCCGACGCAAATTTTTTATTTTGTCCTTGCGGCAAACGGATGTATGGTTCTAAATTTTTATACAAGTCAGAGGGAAAATCATAGATGTGTAGTAAATCCTCTTTTTTGCGAAACTGACCACCTTTGCTGCGGTATTTGTCAATTCGTTTTGCGAGAAAAGCGGGTATTCCAAGTTCTGTTAATTGATCAACGCTAGCCTGGTTTGGATCAAATGCAAAGAGGCGGACGGGCCGAGAAGTTGGATTTTTGTAGTCCGGTTTAGAGTAAGATTCGCCTTTACTTTCTGGCTCAGCAGATTTTATTTCGGCAACAATACTATCCAGCTTTTGAACATTGACCGGTTCCGATGAAACAGGAAATAGGGGAAGAATCCATCGTCTGAACACAAATGGAGTCCAGAGCAGGAAACAAATAAAAATCATGATTAAAAGCGTGCCGCGCGCTTCCTTCCTTGAAATACCAAAAAAATCCTGTAATTGGTTTATTGCTTTCCGGAACATTTGTCGAAGGTGTGAAGCGTGTCACCCTTTGACGCAGAAATTCTAGATTGGTTTCCAGATTTTTATTGAGACTTCTGATTTTCTCAATTTTTTTCTGATCAATTTCCACCTGAACTTTCATGCAAGAGTTTAATTTAATGTCTTGAAATATACAAATTTTATACACATTCATATTCAATGCCGCCAAATTGCCTAATTTTGCCGACTCGTTAAGTTTGAGAGTTAGGATTTTCCCTTTTGACAATTAATTTTTACGTAAGCATACAATGAGCCAGGCACCTGCGACTACTCTACAAGACATTATCGGGCATGCAAAAGAATACGGTTTTGTGTTCCCTTCTTCCGAAATATATGATGGTTTACAAGCCGTTTATGACTACGGTCAGAATGGTGTTGAGCTGAAAAATAACCTGAAAGCAGCATGGTGGAAGGCCATGACGCAGTTGAATGACAATATTGTTGGGATAGACGCAGCGATATTTATGCATCCGCTTACATGGAAAGCTTCCGGTCACGTAGACGGTTTCAATGACCCGATGATTGATAACAAAGAATCGAAAAAACGGTATCGGGCGGATCAATTATTAGAAGGAAAAGCGGAGCAATACGAAAAAGACGGCGAGCCTGACAAGGCAAAAGCATTACTTGCAGAAATGGGACGTTTGCTGACCGCCGAAGATCTGGAAGGTGTTCGCGAATTAATTATCGCTGAAAATATAAAATGTGCGGTTTCTGGTACTGCAAACTGGACGGAAGTGCGTCAGTTCAACCTGATGTTCAGTACACAAATCGGATCGGTAGCAGAGGATTCGAGCTTGATTTATCTTCGTCCGGAAACGGCTCAGGGAATATTTGTTAATTTCCTGAACGTGCAGAAAAGCGGACGGATGAAAGTTCCATTTGGTATCGCACAGATTGGAAAAGCATTCAGAAATGAAATTGTTGCGCGTCAGTTTATTTTCCGGATGCGGGAATTTGAACAAATGGAAATGCAGTTTTTCATCCGCCCTGGTACTGAAATGACCTGGTACGAAACTTGGAAAGAAACCCGTATGAAATTTCACAAAGCAATTGGATTGCCGGCTGAAAAACTGAAATTTCATGATCACGATAAATTGGCTCATTATGCCAATGCGGCAGTAGATATTGAATACGAATTCCCTTTTGGATTCCGCGAAATGGAAGGGATTCACTCGAGAACTGATTTTGACCTGAAAAATCATCAGGAACTGTCGAAGAAAAAACAACAATATTTTGATTCGGAACTTGATGAAAATGGCAAACCTTACGGAAATTACATTCCTTATGTAGTGGAGACGTCTGTTGGAGCGGACCGTCTTTTTCTGGCTACTTTTTGCAATGCATACATCGTGGAAACGGTTGGAGAGGGTGATACGGAAAAACAAAGGACATTCCTGAAACTGCATCCGGCACTTGCTCCTTTCAAAGTGGCCGTGCTTCCTTTGGTTAAAAAGGATGGATTGGCTGAAAAAGCACAAGCATTGGCTAATTCGCTAAAATCATCGTTCAGGACTGCATATGACGATGGCGCTGCGATTGGCAAACGTTACACCAGGCAGGATTTGATTGGAACGCCATTCTGCGTGGTTGTGGATTATCAGACAATGGAGGATGATACCGTCACAATCCGTCACCGCGATACCATGGAGCAGGAACGTGTGTCGATCAGTGAATTGAAAGAAAAAATTGGTTATCAGGTCGCTTTGGAACGGATTCTGGAAGCGATCTAAGCAAATTGAAAAATTCTCAATGAGCAATGTTCAATTCTCAATTTTAAAATAGCTACTAAGTAAATTGGACATTAATCGTTGAATATTAAGAGTTTATAAAAACAGGAAAGGCCTCACATCTGCGAGGCCTTTCCTGTTTTTATATTAAGACTTCCGCTCAGGCAAGCTTAACATTAATTGCGTTAAGTCCTTTACGGCCTTCCTGAAGGTCAAAAGTTACGTCGTCGTTCTCGCGAATCTCGTCAACAATACCTGAGATATGTACGAAATAGTCTACTCCTGTTTCTGTGTCTTTAATAAACCCGAATCCCTTTGAGTCATTGAAGAATTTTACTGTTCCCTGATTCATATTATTTATTATATAATTTTTACAAAGATACCGATACTAAAAACGGATATACAAATTATTATTTTTATGAACGTGAAACGATCTCTTGTATTTGCTGCCAGGATACGGTTTTGTTTAAACATATTTTTTTCGTTTGGGTCAATCTGCCTACCTTTGCGTTTTATATAGCATTGTACATGACAGAACAGATTCTGATTTTAGATTTTGGCTCCCAATACACGCAGTTAATAGCGAGACGGATTCGTGAGCTTAATGTTTATTGTGAAATCCATCCTTACAATAATTTCCCCGAACTTACTCCAAACGTCAAAGGCGTCATCCTTTCAGGCAGTCCATGCTCTGTACGTGATGAAAATGCACCGACAATAGATTTTGATAAATTCAGGAAAAAAGTGCCGGTTCTTGGCGTTTGTTACGGAGCACAACTAATGGCTTCCATGCTCGGAGGAGAAGTTCAAGCTTCAAAGCACCGGGAATATGGGAGGGCACATCTCAAAATTGACGATGTGGATTCCTCATTGCTCGTTGGTTTGTCGTCTTCGTCACAGGTATGGATGTCACACGGTGATACGATTGTTCGCATTCCCGAAACTTTTCGTGTCATTGCCTCTACCGAAAGTGTTCATGTTGCGGCTTTTAAAATAGAAGATGAACTTACCTATGGTATCCAGTTTCACCCGGAAGTTACACACTCCACCGAAGGAAAAAAACTGATGCATAATTTTGTATCCAATATTTGCGGATGCAAGCAAAACTGGACAGCGGAATCATTTGTTGAACAGACAATCAATCAGTTACGCCATAAGTTAGGAGATGATCGCGTGGTGATGGCGCTTTCCGGTGGTGTGGATTCCACAGTGGCGGCAACATTGGTACACCAGGCAATAGGCAAAAATCTGTATTGTATTTTTGTAGATAACGGTCTTTTACGAAAAGATGAATATGAAGAAGTGCTTCATTCTTATCAGGACATGGGCCTGAATATCAAAGGAGTCGATGCGAAAAATCTTTTCTACGATTCACTTGACGGACTTTCAGAACCGGAAGCAAAAAGAAAAGCAATCGGCAAATCATTCATTGATATTTTCGATCAGGAAGCACATTTGATCGAAGATGTAAAATGGCTTGGACAGGGCACAATTTATCCGGATGTGATTGAATCGGTTTCGGTAAAAGGGCCTTCTGCAACGATCAAATCTCATCACAACGTAGGAGGTTTGCCTGATTTTATGAAACTTAAAATCGTTGAACCGCTGAATACTTTGTTTAAAGACGAAGTAAGAGCTGTTGGTCGGACGTTGGGTATTTCTGAAAAGATTTTGGGTCGCCATCCGTTTCCGGGACCAGGTTTGGCGATTCGTATTCTTGGTGAAATTACACCTGAAAAGGTTGCCATTTTGCAGGATGTGGATGCTATATTTATTGGAGGATTGAAAAAATGGAATCTGTATCAGGAAGTCTGGCAGGCCGGTGTTATGCTTTTGCCGGTTAAAAGTGTTGGTGTGATGGGCGATGAGAGAACGTATGAAAGCGTTGTCGCATTACGCGCAGTTACTTCCGTGGATGGCATGACGGCTGACTGGGCGCATTTGCCCTACGATTTCCTCGCCGAAGTTTCAAATGATATCATTAATAAAGTGAAGGGAGTAAACAGAGTCGTTTACGATATTTCTTCAAAACCACCAGCTACCATTGAGTGGGAATAATTTTTCTAAATGACATAAAAAAGGGAAAGCGGAGTTAAATCCACTTTCCCTTTTTTATGTTAATATCTTATGCGTCAGGATCGCCCGACTCCACGGCTGATTAAGCTCAATACAAATAATACAAGGAAAACAAAGAATAAAATCTTAGCAATTCCTGCTGCCCCGGCAGCTATTCCACCAAAACCAAGTACTCCGGCAATAATGGCAACTATGAGAAATATGACGGTCCATCTAAGCATGATTGAAAAAAGTTTAGAATGTGATAAATATAAATATGACAATATAATTACCAATGTTGTGCCAAATGTGTAGCCAGGCAAAAAACCTTGTCTGGCGCGGAAAAGTCTTATATCTGTCTTAAAAAATCATAATCCTGTGGAAAATGATGCCCACCAAAATTGTTAATGCATACAAAAAAGGGGCAAAATGAGCGTTCAAAGCGCATTAAAGATGATAGTTTTACAATCCCTTAATCAAAACCAGCAATTTGCCGTACTTTTGCAAATTATTTTTATGTAGTAGTCAAACCGGATAGAATGAATAAGTGGTTCTTAGTTGCTTTCGTTACATTATTGTTTTGTTTTAGATTATCAGCTCAACCGGACCGTTGGCAGCAACGTGCAAAGTATCGGATGGATATTGATTTTGATGCGAAGAAAAATCAATACAAAGGAGACCAAAAACTGATATACACCAACAATTCTCCTGATACGCTTACAAAAGTTTTTTACCACTTATATCTCAATGCATTTCAGCCGGGGAGTCAGATGGATGTACGGTCGAGGACAATCAGTGACCCTGACCCGCGCGTTAAAGACCGTATTTCTAAACTTTCTCCTTCGGAAATTGGCTACGAAAAGATTCTCTCGCTTAAACAAAACGGGAAATCTTTAAAGTTTACGGTCGTTGGGACGATACTTGAAGTTACGCTTGCCGAGAAAATCCTTCCCAAAACACAGCATACATTTGATCTGGAATTTGAAGCTCAGGTTCCACTTCAAATCCGCCGCACGGGAAGGGATAATAAAGAAGGTATCGATTATTCGATGGCGCAGTGGTATCCCAAAATGTGCGAATACGACTATGATGGATGGCATTCAAATCCTTACATTGGTCGTGAATTTTATGGTATCTGGGGCGATTTCGATGTGAAAATTACATTGGACGCGTCCTACATTTTGGCTGCTACGGGGTATCTGCAAAATCCTGATAAAATAGGTTATGGTTACAGCAAAAAAGAGGTAAGTCACAAGGCAGGTGAAAAGTTAACCTGGCATTTTGTCGCTCCGGACGTACATGACTTCGTATGGGCTGCCGACCGTGATTTTGTTCATGATGTGGTAACGGTTGACAATGATCTGGACTTGCATTTTTTCTATCAGGCCGATTCACTGACGCATCCGGATGTCTGGAAACGAATGCAACCTTACGCCGTACGGTCATTTAAGTTGATGAACGCGAAATTCGGGCGGTATCCTTACAAGCAATATTCTGTCATTCAGGGTGGTGACGGTGGAATGGAATATCCCATGGCGACTTTAATTACCAGTACTTCCAGCGTTTCAGGTTTGACGGGCGTGGTTGTTCATGAATCCATTCACAGCTGGTATCAGGGCGTGCTGGCTACCAACGAATCAAAATATAGCTGGATGGATGAAGGCTTCGATACTTATGCAGAAGAAATCGTGATGTCAGAACTTTTTCCGACAAAGCTGTACGTGCACAGAGGAAGCAATATGGCTTACAGAAATCTTGCAAAATCAGGTGTCGAAGAGCCATTAACTACGCATGCCGACCATTTCAATACCAACAGATCTTACAGCATCGCGAGCTATTACAAGGGCGCCGTTTTTATTAATCAACTGGGATATATCATCGGAAAAGACAAGCTGGAAACCGGAATGAAGCGTTATTATAACGAATGGAAGTTTAAGCATCCCAATCCCAACGATTTCAAACGCATTATGGAGAAAGAATCCGGCCTGGAACTCGACTGGTATTGGGAAGATTTTGTTGGCACTACCAAAACCATCGATTACGGGATAAAATCGGTTGTTTCTAATGCGGGTAAAACGGATATTGTCTTGGAACGAGCGGGCCAAATGCCAATGCCACTGGATGTAGTTGTGACTTACAAAGACGGCTCACAAGAAAATTTTTACATTCCGCTGGAAATTATGCGCGGAGAAAAAAAGGAAAATATGTATCCAAAAACCACACTTCTTGAAGACTGGGGATGGGCGTATACGGAATACACTTTTTCAATCGACAGGAATTTGTCGGAAATCCAGCGTATTGTCATTGACCCGAGCCAGCGAATGGCGGATATCAATGCAGAAAACAATACCTATCCAGCAGCAATCAAAGAGATTCCAAGATTTAAAGCAGATCGGATAAATTGATAAACCACGTAGTTTTACTTCAAATTGCCTGACACTACCTGAAATAAAAATCGGGTATTTCTGCGCTCAAATCCGTTGCCTGTTCTTGCTAATTTTAGTTATTCCTGAAAGATTGAAAATAACATTCAGCCTTACCCAGGAATCGAAGCAAGCAGAAAATTCGGTCAGAGAGTATGCGAAAAACCGTGAAGTAAAATGGCAAATATCACAAGTTACATCGTGCAGGTTTTTGGCGGTCCCAATGGATACAAAACAAACCGCTCAGAGATTTTTCTAAAAAATGGTATTGTTGGTGTTGGCTACATCAGATTTAACGATCCCGGAATGGCATTTGAGGCCGATTTCGTGTCTGATAACCTTGTTTTTATGCATCTTCCCAGCACCATGTTTCAAAGTGTGCTTGATATTTTGAGAAATGAAAAGCCTCTGAATATTTCGTTTTCGGGGAATAATGCATTTTTCACCACAAATGCAGAACCTATTGGTGAAGGCGAGTAATATGAGCGCGCAGTTATCGTTTGGAAACAATTATGTAGCTAACGACCTTGCTTCTGATCTTTACCTATTTTATGAAATCAATGAATTACTGGTAAATTCCGTACTGGGCCGTTAGCACTATCTTCCAATCCTGATGGAAGTCCCGACTCTGTAACCCAGTCCCTGAAATTCACTGCCATGGAACTGAGCGACCAGTTCCAGTCTTACAACTCTTAAAATATTATCAATTCCGTAGACCATTTCAGTGTAATTTTTGATCGTGGGGACTTTCAAATAATGCAGCTGTAAAGTTTCAGAAATTCCGGTAAGCCGGAGTGGTTCGATGCGTGTGATCAGGAAATGCTGCAACGACCACACTGCATGTCCCTGGAAAAACCATTGATTTGTGCTGTACCTGTAATAGGGCAGCATCCGAAATTGATTTGGCGGATCTCCCCATTGAAGGAAAAAGGTATTGCCCATAAAATGCCTGTAATCCTGAAAATACATTTGCTTTTTACTTACAAAACCTCCTCCGCCCAAACTGTAATCCAGGCTGCTTCGCGGGCCAATATTGACGATCTGACGAATCCCTCCCTGTAAAAGTGAATAATCCACATCACCGGCAAACGGAAGTCCGCTTCTGTAATTGATGTTGAATGATGGTCCATTGCTTCTCAGATACCGCTTTTCTCCGTTTCGGATCATGAATCTTCTCCACGGACGGATATTTGCCGTAATCTCAAAAAGCATTGCGTTGTGGTCGGGAAATCCGGTATTGGCCAGTTCTAAATTTACTGGTCTGTTGGGTGTGTAAGAATATTCACTCCAGAAGAAAATAGGTCTTGAACTTTCCTCATTGTAGAGTTCCTTTCGGCGTTCGTATTGTAAGCTTGTTGTGATACTTACTACATCGTAAATATTTCGAAGCGAATATTCGGCTTTAATAAATTGCTGCTGATAAAGTTTTACCAGACTTCTGTCGAAAAGACGTCCTGCAACGCTGTTGGGGAATGGTAAAATTGGATTGTTTGGGTTAAACTGGCTGGCCATTTCACCTCCTGTAAGCAGCAGGTTCCACCGGTTATTTCCTATATTTGTTTCCAGATTTCCGTAAAGTTTTTTCCTTCCAAAAGAATAACGTATCAATGGCCGCAGACTGAATTGGTAAGATTTATCCCACTTTTTCTGCCATTCTGTAATGATATTAAGGGCATTGCCTTCAACCGCATTGAAACTGATTGAAAGAACGGGACTTTTGAAATAAAACGTGTTACGGTTTCCGAGCGAATATGTGTTGCCTGTTATCAGGTGTGTCAGTTTGAAATGGGTTGAATCCGGGCGGGATTTTTCATTTCTGGCATCTTTTACAACTTTGATGCTATCCTGCATCACATAACTGGTAACCTCCGATTTCGTGAGCGGAATAGGTCTTAAGGTTTCCCAATACGATGTATCCCTTTTATTGGCCAAAGGATCAATCACAATGGAATCCTGCCTGACCATCCTGTCACTTATGTTTTCTGCCTTATTTTCCTTCTTTTGCTCTTTTTCGTATTTCCTGGTGAGTTTACGAAAGTTTTTTGTGGAAAATTCTTTTTGATCCTGAATCAGCTTTTCCAGGTCTTTTTTACGCCCGCCTGTACTGGCAACCGGTTCTTTTTTGTGATCCGCAATCACGATATCTTCTTTCAATGCGGGATCGATGTCCAGTTTGTTGTAGGTCAAAGAAACCAGATATCTGAATTCTCCTGCAAAACCGAGATAACTTCCATTTATCTTAAACTGCTGATTGACAGGCAACCAGACATTCTGGATCGGGCTAAAAATTTGTTTGGCTGAAATGCTCAGTCCGCTTGTGGTGGTTTGCAAATCGTAGCTGTGAATGGACCAGCGATCTTCAATGATGAATAAAATTCCTTTGAAAACACCTTCGCCATAAGCTTTCGGGATGACACGTATCTTGTTGACGATCTGCCCCTGATCCTCAAAATAACCAAGGTATTCATATTTATAATAACCAAATGCTTTTGGAGAAAGTGGCGTAATGGTTCCGGCTATTTCCGGACTGTAAAGACTTGCGAGGATATATTCGTTTGGGGACGGAATGCTGTTATCGAGGCTGTTCCGGGTGGAAGTGATCCGTTGATTATAGGTATTGGGCCTGGTGTATTTGATTTCAGCCACACTTTCGTTCAAAATGGCTTTCCCTTCCTGAACACCTTCTTTTTTTAATCTTCGTTCAACCAGAAACGGGATTTTTGTTGGTAAAGCTGTGCTTCTTGAATAAACGCGTGCCGTATATCCGCGAACCTGTAACTGATGAAAGCGCGCTTTGGCAATGGCTTTCCTCATGATGCTGTACGCAGGATCTTCTTTACCCGAACCGATATTGGCCTCTTTCAAATTCAGAGCCTGTTCTTCAAGCTGAATGTTTAATTCCGTAAAATCATTTCCAACGGTTATGGATTTGACAATCGTTTTAAAACCAAGGTATTGGAAAACAATTTCATACGAACCGGGTGCAAGCGTAAATTCATAAAATCCTTCCACGTTGGCCATGGTTCCGTTGCTGGTCCCTTTTACCACAATCCCTGCATAGGGGAGCGGCTCGTTTTGTTGTGTGGTAATGCGCCCTTTTATCCCGCCCGCGTAAGTTTCAGACAGTGTAATTAATGCAATTAAGAGTAAAAACGCAAAGCGCATAAGTTGAGTGGGTTATATCAATTCATTTTCTTTTATTCGTGTAACTGATGGCCGCAGTTACTGCAAAAATTGGTATTCATGGGCATTGATTTTCCACAGGACAGACATTCAATGTTATTTACTTTTTTACTTAAAGGTTGGCTTCTTGACATTTCCACCGTAACAATACCTGTTGGAACGGCTATAATCGCATAACCCATAATCATCACAATCGACGAAATAATTTGTCCTAATGGTGTCTGAGGAGTCAGATCGCCGTATCCTACTGTCGTAATGGTCACGATTGCCCAATAAATACTCTGGGGAATACTGGTGAAACCATGTTCTTCACCTTCCACTACGTACATAATCGTACCAATGATGAGAACAAGCGCAATAATTGTAAGCATAAATACAGTTATTTTTTGCAAACTGGCTATAATCGCGGTTTTAAGTACCTGTGCATGATGTACAAAGCTGGTAAGTTTTAATATCCTGAATACGCGGAGCAGCCTCAATATCCGGATGGTGACCAAAAAGTGCCCTGCCGGAATAATGATCGTCAGATAAAATGGAATAATGGAAAGGAAATCTATGATGCCGAAAAAGCTGAAAAGATATTTTACCGGCTTGGGATGGCTGTAAACGCGGAGGAGATATTCTATTGAAAAAACAGCAGTAAAAAATATTTCAAGTCCATGCAGCAGCGGATGATAATTTACCCGTACACTGGGTACGCTTTCCAGGCAAACGGTGATGACGCTAAGGATAATAAACCAAAGAAGAAACACATCAAATATTCTTCCCTGTCGTGTATGTGCACCAAAAATGATGATAAAAAGTTTTCCCCGTAAAGAATTACGATTAATTGCCATGGCTCAGGTAGTCGGTAAGCCAACAAGGTAACAAAAGCCTGATTATTGCCCAAAAGCAGCAAAACAAAAGCGGCGTCTGAAATATTTTCCAGACGCCCTCTTTTGTTAGATTTATTTGCAACTGATGTTAGCTCAACTTTAACACAGCAATTTTTTGCCAGTAATTAGAAATCGGATAACGCGTCTTTTTACTTAACTCTAATTGCAGTCACCTTCGGGAGTGCACGTCGCTCCGTCGGCGTATGCAGTGATGGGAGCGGGGTTTGCTTTTTCCCATTCTGAAAATGATTTTTCAAGTGCTCCTAAAAATGTTTCGGGCTGTTGTGCACCGGAAACGGCATACTTACGGTCAAGCACAAAAAACGGAACACCGCGAGCACCAACCTGCTGCGCTTCATAAATGTCGTTACGCACTTGTTCACTAAACTTGGTACTACTTAAGACCTCTTCTAATTCGTTCGTATCCATGCCGATTTCAGTTCCCAGTTCGAGCAAAGTCTCGCGGTCTGCGGTATTCTTTCCGTCCGTGAAATAGGCTTTGAACAATTGTTCCTCCGCATCGTCGCCTTTGCCTTTTGTTTTGGCATATTGTACAAAACGGTGGGCGTCGAAAGAATTGGCTAAGACGGCTTTGTCCAAATTATATTCGAGGCCAACTTCCGCTGCGATCCCGGAAACATGGTTGTTCATTTCCTGAGCATATTCAGGGCTCCATCCCTTAATCTCTGAAATGTAGTCATTAAGACTTCTGCCCGGTTCTGTTTTCATGGCCGGATTCAGTTGAAAACTTTTCCATTCGATCTGAATTTTATCTCTCTGCGGAAATTTTTCCAGTGCCATTTCAAACTTCCTTTTACCGATGTAACAAAAGGGGCACATCACGTCACTCCATATCTCGACCTTCATGATATTTCTGTTTTAAAGCTAATGGCTTTTTTAAATGGATATAAAAAATTCTTCATTCGAACGTCTCACCTTTTTAGCCTTTGCGAGCACGTCGTTCTCCTGGTCGCGGTAACCCAAAGTCATGATCACAACGCTGCGCAGACCTTTTTCATTCAAGTTCAGTATTTCGTCCAGTTTGGCTGCATTGAAACCTTCCATGGGAGTAGCATCCACTTCCTCGGAAGCTGCCGCAACCAATGCATGACCCAAAGCAATGTAGGCTTGCCTGGCTGCCCAGTTAAAGCTCGCATCTTCCGGTTTGCTCAGAATATTGGCTGTCATACTTTCCTGGTATCTGGCCAGAGATTCCAGAGTTACTTCGCGCGTTTTGGCTACGAGATTGATATAGTCCGCAATCTGTTTGGCAGTAATTTTATCCCAAACTGCAAATACAAGCAAATGAGATGATTCCAGTATCTGAGGTTGTGGAGCAGCCAGCGCGTGAATCTTTTCCTTGGTTTTTTTATCACTGATTACGATAACATTGTAAGGCTGTAAACCGCCTGAAGAAGCCGAAAGCTTAATCGCTTCAAGTATGGTGTTTAATTTTTCTTCGGGAACGACAGCGCCGTTCATTCTTTTAACCGCATATCTCCAGTTCAGCTTTTCGATCAGATCACTCATTTTTACTTATTTTAATTACGAATATGCAAACTTAAATAAATATGCTATACATTTGTAAGTACTATACAAAAGGATAGTGAAAATAATTCATTTCATTCTATGGAAGCAGCAGAAAAAGCGGATCGTCACAGGGTTGGAGAATGTACCAAGAGTATTCTGCCGGTTCGGGATGCACTGGAGGTTTTAAGCGGGAAATGGAAGTTGCCGATTATCATTTCGCTGATGTTCGGGAATAAACGTTTTTCACAGATCGCGAAAGAAATTCCCAATATTACCGATAAAATGTTGTCAAAGGAACTGAGGGATCTTGAATCAAACTGCCTCGTAAAAAGGAGTGTTTACGATACTATTCCTGTGGTTGTGGAGTATAATCTTACAGAATACGGACATTCTTTAAAACCTGTTATTGAAGTGTTACGCAAATGGGGAACTGCGCATCGGGAGCGGATTATGGGGAATACATGATAAGTAAAAAATTAGCTAGGACTTAGCGTCCCGCTTCTAGAAATTGTAGTTAATCGTAGCGTTAATAATGTGTTTCATCTTTGTGCTTGCCCTTCTGATGCAACATAATAAAAAGTTATTTGTTACTCAGCGATATATTTTATTGAAGTAAGTCTTTCATAATCAACATCCCTCAACTGATTATGAAAAATTTTATATTAACCGCTTTGCTTGTATTTTTTAGTTTCCAAGCTTACTCTCAGGTAAGCAAATTCTCGAAAAAAGAACTTCGGGAACTTGCGCGGATTCAACAAAGGAAAATAATTAGTTTAGAACTAAAAGCGGAACAATTAGTTGAATTAGAAAAGAAATTTCAGATTGTTGAACAACAAAAGTTTAGCTGTCTGGAAGAAGGAAATCGCCTGGCAAAAAAACTTGCGGCTAAGGAGGAAGAGATGGTTAGAAAAAATCAAGAACGAGATTTCCTTCTGAGTTCAATAAGGGATTATAAAAAAGATATAGAAGAAAAAAATAGCTTGTTGGCACTTAGAGTTACGCCAGTTTCAGAATATTCTAAACCGCAGTATACCAAAATTAATGCTGTAAAAAGTCCCAAAGAGGTTTATAAGGAAAGAACTTTTTACAAACCAAATAGAAGACACTACATTACTGGCCCGAGGGGTGGATGTTATTACATTGATGGAAACGGAAACAAAACTTACGTTGATCGAAGTCTTTGCAATTAGGTGACAAGACTTGCCAAGTTTCGAAAACTTGGCAAGTCTAATACTAAATCAACCTAACTGATTAATGCAGTTCAAGTCTTCAAACGCCAATTTCAAACGGGCGATCATGCTTTCTTCTCCTTTACGCAACCAAACGCGTGGATCGTAATATTTTTTGTTTGGAGAATCTGCTCCGTCCGGATTACCAAGCTGAGTTTGCAGATACCCTTCTTTTTCTTTGTAATATTTCAAAATACCTTCCCATGTCGACCACTGTACGTCGGTATCAATGTTCATTTTGATCGCTCCGTATTCAATAGCTTCACGGATTTCAGCACGCGAAGAACCTGATCCTCCGTGGAATACGAAGTTTACAGGAAGATCGCCAGTTCCGAATTTTTCTTTGATAAACTCCTGTGAGTTATGAAGGATTTTCGGTTCCAGTTTCACGTTACCTGGCTTGTAAACACCGTGAACATTTCCAAAAGCAGCTGCAATGGTGAAATTCGGAGAGATTTTCAACAGCTCTTCATATGCATACGCAACTTCTTCCGGCTGGGTGTAAAGCTTGGAACTGTCAACATCACTGTTGTCAACACCATCTTCTTCGCCACCGGTTACACCCAATTCAATTTCAATCGTCATACCAATTTTGGCCATGCGCTCGAAATATTTGGCTGATATTTCAATATTTTCTTCAATGGGTTCTTCCGAAAGATCCAGCATGTGAGAGCTGTAAAGAGGAACACCGTACTGATCGAAGTGTTTTTCACCCGCATCAAGCAAACCATCTATCCAGGGAAGAAGTTTTTTTGCGCAATGATCTGTATGTAAAATGACCGGAACGCCGTAAAGCGCAGCCATTTGATGTACATGCTGAGCGCCGGATATGCCACCTGCAATTGCTGCCTGCTGATTGGTGTTGGAAAGGCTTTTTCCTGCGTAAAAAATTGCACCCCCGTTGGAAAACTGTATAATCACAGGACTGTTAACAGCTTTGGCAGTTTCCAAAACTGCATTTACTGAATTGGTGCCTACCACGTTAACTGCCGGAAGGGCATAATTGTTTTCGTTGGCATGGCGGAAAATTTCGCTAACTCCGTCACCGGTGATAACTCCGGGTGCAAATCGTTTAGTGGTTTCGCTCATAGTAAAATAGGATATTTTTTCAAGAAATAATTTTACAATTCTGATATATAGATAGAACTGTATGGCAATTCGTGCAAGTTAGGTATTTTAGGGAAATTGGCTGAAATATGGAGACGATATTATATGCGGTAATGAACATTTCTATTGGGAAGTCCATTTTAAACCAATCTGTGTATCTTTACAAATAGATTGCATTCAGAATGATTTCTAAATTCAATTTTTACTAATCTTTACATTTATGAATTCCAAACTTCTCAGGACCATACTGCTTGCACTTGCAATCGGATTTTTTACAATGTGGATCCTGGAATTTAAGCGAGCTGGTTTATTCGAAAGCTACTGGCTGCTTTTGCTCAGTATATTAAGTTTACTTTCTTTTCAATTTATCAGGTTAAAAGCTTCACTGGAACAGAAGAAAAGGAATGAAGATGCATTGCATGCGGTCAAGCCAAAATCTACTAAAACCGTCAAAAAATGAATGTTGTTCTTTTAGTGTTTACGGTTTTCTTTTTTATTCTTGCCGGATATTTTGGTGCGGTTCGTTCGGTTCTTCTGGATATTTCGCTGGATCGTTATTCTTTTCGTCATGAAAAAAATGATGAATTAGTTCAAACGCTCTATTGGCGACGGATTCTTCGGATGCTCCGGCTACTGGTTGTTGCGCTGGGGTGTTTCTCAGCAATTGCTTTTCTGTACGCCTCTCTAAACACCTATTTTGGAATTGCAGAATGGATCAAAGTACTGGTTCTGTTTTTAGTTCTGGCCGTGTTTTGGATGCTTTCCTACACCAGTTGGGTTAAAGTGGGCAGAAGTTTTCCGGAAATTCTGGATCTGAAAACCTTTCCTGTCAGGCTTGGGGAATGGCTTATGACGCCGCTGTACTGGGTTATCGAGCCTTTTGTAAGAGAAAATATTTTATCCCACTCGCTTCGTGACGACGCCATTTCGGCTGATGATCCTGATTTCGACGATCACAGTATCGAAGAGCGTATGTTTATCAATGCATTGGATTTCAAGGATCTAAGGATCCGCGACTGTATGATTCCGAGAACTGAAATTTCTGCCGTTAATGTAAATTCGAGCATTGAAGATTTACGGAAAATATTTCTCACAAGCGGCCATTCCAAAATCATTGTGCACCGGGATTCGGTGGATGATGTGCTTGGATATTGTCATGCCTTGTCTTTGTTTAAAAAACCAAAGGAAATCAGCAACATCATTACTCCGATTTTAATTGTGCCCGAAGCCATGCCGGCAAGCGATTTAATGCTTCGTTTTTTGGAAGAAAGAAGAAGTCTGGCATTGGTGGTGGACGAGTTTGGCGGCACATCGGGGTTGGTCAGTGTGGAAGATGTGGTCGAGCAGATTTTTGGAGAAATTCAGGATGAATATGATTCAACGGAAGACTGGACGGAAAGGCAGATTGACGAACACACCTACATTTTAAGTGCCCGTCATGAAGTGGATTATTTAAACGAAAAATACGGATGGGAACTTCCGGAGGGTGATTACGATACTCTTGCCGGTATGCTGATTCACCACCACGGCGATTTACCAGATGTGAACGATACCCTTGACCTGCCGCCATATTCATTTCAGGTTGTCTCCATGCAGGATACGCGTATTGAATTGGTGAGATTGACAGTGGAGGAGAAGGGGGGAAAGAGTGAAAAGTAAAAAGTAAAGCTGCGTTGCCCCGGAGGGGCTAAATGTTTGTAGCAACGCAGAATGTCAGATTCGTTGTAAGTGCCGTAGGCACGTAATATTTGTAAGATTCTAAATTTTAAATAATCACTCCAAAACACAAAGAGCCTTTTAATGAAATTATTATCTGTATTATTTTTTGTTGCGCTTACCGGTCTAAATCAATCTTTGTTTGCTCAAAAGGAAGATTTTAGGAAAAAAATCGAGACGATTATTGTTGAGGCGAATGGTGTGGTTGGAGTGGGAATTAAGGATCTGAAAAGTAAGGAAACTTTACTGATCAATGAAAACCACAAATTTCCGATGCAAAGCGTTTTTAAATTCCCGTTGGGTATGGCCGTTTTGGATCAGGTGGATAAAGGAAAATTAACGCTGTCGCAAAAAGTGCATATTACAAAACAGGAGCTTAATCCAAATACATGGAGCCCGATCCAGAAAAAATTCCCCGAGGGAGATATTGATTTAACAATCGCTGAATTGTTAAGTTACACGGTTTCACAAAGCGATAACAATGGCTGTGATATATTATTCAAACTGGTTGGCGGGACTAAAAATGTGCAAAGCTACATTCACGGACTGGGCGTAAAAAATATAGCAATTGTAGCCACAGAAGAAGAAATGTCCAGGGGGTGGGATGTTCAGTTTACGAATTGGTGCCGTCCTTCTGCCATGTTAGAGTTGCTTGATATCATGTATCAGGGAAAAAAACTGTCGAAATCCAGCAATGATTTTCTGATGAAAATCATGACAGAAACAACTACCGGCCCCAACAAGATCAAAGGATTATTGCCGAAAGATGCAAAGGTTGCGCACAAAACGGGCGCCTCAGGTACCAATGACAAAGGAATTACGGCGGCTTCGAATGACGTCGGAATTATAACATTGCCCAATGGTAAAAATATTGCTGTGGTGCTTTATGTATCAAACACGCCTGTGGACGAGAAAACCCGCGATGGCGTAATGGCCAGAGTTGCCAAAGCGGCCTGGGATTATTATTCGGCAAAATAAATGTCTTCTTCGTTTTAAATTGTTTTTCCACTTCATTTTTCCAGTTCAAATTGCATATTACGGTTGAAAATATTGGCAAGAAATTCGTAAAAGAATGGATCATCCGAAACGCAAGTTTTGAACTTCAAAGTGGACAAACTTATACTTTCGTGGGGCCAAACGGCAGCGGAAAATCAACGCTTTTGCAATTGCTTACCGGCATTTTTCCCGTCTCAGAGGGAACAATTAGTTATATTGACCAGACGGGTAAAAAAATTGACGAGGATCACTGGTACAAACATCTGGTGATTGCGGCACCTTACATGGAACTGGTTGAGGAATTCACGTTGAGAGAAATGGTCGAATTTCACAGTCAGTTCAAACCATTGAAAAATAAAATGCCTGTTACAGAGTTCGAAGAAATGATTCAGCTTTCACATGCGAGTGGCAAATTAATCCGTCATTTTTCTTCCGGAATGAAGCAGAGGCTCAAACTGGGACTGGCATTTATGTCGGATGTTCCCGTGATTTTTCTGGACGAGCCGACAACCAATCTGGACGCTCAGGGTTTTCAGTGGTATCTAGACAATGTCACTTTGCACACGAAAAACCAATTGGTTTTGTTAGGTTCCAATGTCCGGCAGGAATATGAATTTTGTGAAAATATCATTTCAGTTTCAGCGTTCAAATAGAAAATAGATTGTAGCGTGTATGATAAAAACTGTACGGCAATTTCTGATTTCTATTCTGTTTCTTTTGGTAATAAATACTTTTTCGCTGGCGGGCGGGATGTATTTTGTAGAAAACCGCGGTCAGTGGCAGTCCGACGTTTTGTTCCGGACTGAAATTCCCGGAGGATTTCTGTTTTTGAAAGACCACTCCCTTGTTTATGTCTTTTATGATGCGGCCAGAGTTTCTGCACGGCACGCTAAAAAATCGGTTCCCCAACCGGATTCCCCAACCGCAAAGTTCTCCGATGTAAGTTCCATAGCTGCTCACGGCGTTGAAGTTCAGTTTTTAAATTCGGGGAAGACGATCAGGCATGTCGCTCAAAAGCAGGTTTCCACGCAGTTTGGTTACTTTCTCGGAAACGACGAGAAATCCTGGGCTGGTGACGTTAAAGGATATGAGCAGGTAGTTTATGAAAATGTGTATCCGGGGATTGATATGCGTATTTTTATGCACCAGTTTACACTGAAATACGAGTTCATTGTTCATCCTCAGGCAGATGCCTCTCAAATAAAGCTTCAATACCACGGTGCAACAGACGTTTCTCTGAATGAAAAAGGGCAACCTGTTATCAGAACCTCACTTAACGAGTTTAAGGAAGCAGAGCCTTATTCATATCAGGTTTTAAACAAAAGTTCATCAGAGATTAAATCACAATTTGTACTGGAAGGTGAAAATACTTTACATTTTGCTTTTCCAAAAGGATATGACAAAACCAAGGATTTGACCATTGACCCTGAACTCATCTTTTCAACATATTCAGGTTCTGTTCCCGACAATTGGGGCCATACCGCAACGTATGATGAGGAAGGTAATCTTTATTCGGCAGGAACCGTTTTTGGGGCGAATTTTCCGGTAACTGTCGGTGCTTTCCAGGTCCGATTCCAGGGTGAAGTTGATGTTGCCGTTATGAAGTTCAATCCGGAAGGAAGTACATTGCTTTACGCAACCTATCTAGGAGGCAGCAGTACAGATCTTCCCACGAGCCTGATCGTTAACAGCAAAAAAGAATTGTTGATTTTGGGAAGCACATCTTCCAGAAATTTTCCGGTTAAAACCGGAGCTTTTCAGACAACATTCGGAGGTGGAACCAGCATCGTACCGATTTCCGGGCTCGATTTACCAAATGGCAGCGATATTTTTATTTCGAAACTTTCTGCCGACGGAAAACAGCTCACTTCGTCAACTTATCTGGGAGGAAGCGGAAATGACGGCGTGAGTACGGAACAAAGGGTGAGTATCATCAATTATGGCGACAGTTTTCGTGGGGAGGTGATAGTGGATCAAAACGACAATGTGATCATCGTTTCATCCACCAATTCTTCCAATTTTCCCATCAGAAATTCTTTATTGAATACGCTGGCAGGCAGGCAGGATGGCGTTATTGCACGATTTTCCTCTGATCTGAACACTTTGCTTTGGAGCGCATATATTGGTGGAAACGAGTACGATGCCGTGTTTTCCGTAAAACTTGCTGCAAACGGCGATCTTTATGTCACAGGAATCACCCAGAGCACAAACCTGCCCGTTCATAACACGGCTTATCAATCCAAACTAAACGGTACCGAAGACGCGTTCACTGCACGATTTACCAATGATATTTTAACGGGGATCACCTACCTCGGAACTGACAAGGCGGATGGTTCCTATCTCCTGGATCTGGATCAAAGCGGCAATGTGTATGTTTACGGACTGTCGCAGGGGAGCTATCCGGTGAGCTCCGGTGTGTACAGCAATGCAAAAAGCGGACAGTTTATCCATGCATTAAATGCAACGCTTTCACAAAGTATTTTTTCAACAGTAATCGGTTCAGGAAGAGGCACACCGGATATTTCTCCCACTGCTTTTCTGGTCAATGAATGCGGGAATATTTACATCGCGGGCTGGGGCGGAAATGTGAATTCCGGAACCGGGCACAATTCAGCAAGCAGCACCAACGGCCTGGTGGTTACGCCAGACGCAATTCAAAGTGTGACCAATGGAAATAATTTTTACATTGCTATTCTGGAAACGGGAGCAAAGTCACTTTTGTACGCCACTTATTTTGGAAGTAATGACAGAACCGGACAGGCGCAGGGAGACCACGTTGACGGCGGTACCAGCAGGTTTAACAAAAACGGGGTCATTTATCATGCAACCTGCGCCTGTGGAGGGAGTACCTTCCCGGTGACGCCACAGGCATGGTCCAAAACCAACAACAACGCAAATTGCAATAATGCGGCTTTTAAGATTGACATTGATTACTTAAAAGCCAGTTTTGACGTTTACGAAGGATCAAAAAAAGATGTTCTGCGCGGCTGTGCTCCACTGTCTCTGTCTTTTGTAAATACCAGCGAAGGCGGAATCGATTACATCTGGCAGGTTGGCGGGAACACAATCTCGCGGGAAGATGATCAGGCAGAATATGTTTTCAGAACGCCGGGAGAGTATAAAGTTACACTTCAAGCTTACAATCGGCTGACGTGCAAAAGGGTCGACATTGCTGAAAAAACAATTATTGTGGAAAATCTCAACGCCAGTGTTAAAAGTGATACAACGGTTTGTGAAAATAGTACGATCAAACTTTGGGCAACGGGCGGCACAACTTATAAATGGACTCCCGCAACCGGATTGGATAATGCATCCAGTGCAACTCCAACCGTAAATGTGAAAGAGAGTGTCACATTTTCTGTGGAAATCAGCAATGCGAGTGGCTGTAAGGAAGTCAGGGAGGTGAAAGTTTTCGTTCAAAACAAGACAGATTTTATCGATATGCCGGATACTGAAATTTGTGTCGGGGCATCAGCGATTTTATCCGTTTCGGGTGATGCTACCCAATATCGATGGCTTGCAAATGGAGCACTTCCTGAAACGATCGCCAATTCGGTAACTGTAAAACCATCCGTCACAACCACGTATTCCATCGAAGGGATTTATGCGGATGGTTGCCGACCCCTTCGTCAGATCACCGTGAAAGTGGATCGTTCATACGAACCTGATTTTGAAATAGCAAGGTCCGGAGAAGCGTGTAATGAACCATTTAAATATTCAATGGCCAACCTTGGCTCAAATGCCGCCAGAGTTGAATGGAATTTGGGAATTGGCAATGTTGTGAATGACCCAAGAATTGAAGATATCGTCTATGAAAATCCGGGGGAATATTCGGTGACGCTGACCGCCTACAATGCAGCAGGATGTTCGCTGTCGGTTACCAAAAAAATAATCGCTGATCCACCGTTTGTGCTGGCGAATGTGATTACCCCAAATGGTGACGGGAAGAATGATTTTTTCCTTGTTCCCGTTGCAAAATCAGCATTGGAAGTTTATAATCGTTGGGGGAAACTCGTTTATAAATCACCTGATTACAAAAATGACTGGGGTAAAGGAATTTCCAATGGCACCTATTATTATGTCGTAGATACGCCCAATGGCAATCATTGCAAAGGCTGGCTGGAAGTTCTGGAGTA
>Ga0247803_1000455_pt1 | contig 22550 bp, 19 predicted proteins | sample UWRJL014104B1_FD_180928 | JGI IMG/M metagenome (GOLD analysis project Ga0247803, IMG submission 180928) | Plant litter microbial communities from Arlington Agricultural Research Station in Wisconsin, United States - UWRJ-L014-104B-1 | ecosystem: Environmental > Terrestrial > Plant litter >...
GCGCACCGAGCTGCGGGAAGGTGCCGTAGATGGCGCGCTTGCCCGCCGGGGCGTTCTCTGTCGCGAGCAGCGCGGCGCCGCTCCACTCGCCGCCGAGGCCGACGCCCTGTGCGAAGCGCATCACGACCAGCAGAGCCGGCGCGAGGATCTCCCAGCCCGGCGTGAGCGCGGTCGGCAGCAGCCCGATGATCACGGTCGCGATGCCCATGGTGAGCAGCGAGGCGACGAGGGTGCCCTTGCGGCCGATGCGGTCGCCGAAGTGCCCGAACAGGATCGAGCCGATCGGGCGGGCGATGAACGCGACGCCGAAGACGGCGAACGACGCGAGCTGGCCCGCGACCGGGTTGTCGCTCGGGAAGAACAGGGCGGGGAACACGAGGACGGCCGCCGTGGCGTACACGTAGAAGTCGTAGAACTCGATCGAGGTTCCGATGAGGCTGGCGAGGATCACGCGTGAACGCGGATTGACGGGTGCTGCCGGTGCGACAGTGGCGTCGACTTGTGACATGGAGAGAACTGCTTCCGAATGAAAAACGAGCGTGGAGATCTGGGGATGCGCGAGTGGCACAGAAGAGAGGGACGCCGCTTGTAGCAGCCCGATCTACCCTACGCCTGTCGGGCGAGCAGCGCGGGAAGCTCCCGCAGGCCGGCGATGATGAGGACCCCGGATGCCGCGGCCCGCTCCTTCTCGTCGTCGGTGGCCGTGCCCTTCCTGTCGAGCCACACGCCGGTGAGCCCGGCGGAGGCGGCACCGATCGCGTCGGTCTCGAGCCGGTCGCCCACGTAGGCTGCGGACGAGGGGTCGACTCCGAAGCGCTCGCACGCGTACCGGAAGATGTGCGGGTGCGGCTTCGCGACGCCCACGTCGCCGCTCGCGATCGTGAGCTCGATGCGGGCGGCCAGCCCCGTGGCATCCATCTTCTGCTTCTGGAACGGCAGCTCGGCGTTGGTCACGACTCCGAGACGCACGCCGGGGATCGCGGCCTCGAGCGCGTCGAGCGCGGGCAGGGCGTCGTCGAAGAGAACCCAGGCGCGCTGGTACTCGGCGATGTAGCGCCCGAACCAGTCGTCGGCGTCGGTGTCGTTCGACAGGTCGATGCCGTAGGGCTCGACGAACCCGCGGGCGCGGTGGCGGCGCTGCTCGCGGTAGTCGACCTCTCCCGCGAGGTAGCGGTGGTAGTGCTGCTCCTCGAGGGCGTACCAGCGGGCGAGCTCCACGGCGTCGTCGGCCGCGGCGAGGGCCCCGCCGTGGGCCGCCCGGTACGCCGCGACTCCGCTGGCGACCGCACGCGAGTGGGCGAACAGGGTGTCGTCGAGGTCGAACAGCACCACGCGCGGGGTCATAGCGGCCAGCCGTCCTGGATCTCGCGGTCGTCGCCGCGCAGCAGGGTCGCGTGCCAGGTGTCGAGCCGGCGGTCGCGGTGCACGACCGACTGCCGCATCGTCCCCTCGAAGTGGAACCCGGCGCGGCGGGCGACGATCGCCGACGCGGTGTTGCCGATGAACGACTCCCAGTGCACCCGGTCGAGGGCGAGCCCCAGCGGGTCGAAGGCGTACTCCATGAGGGTGGCGAGGGCCTCGCTCATGATCGACTGGCCGCGGTGCTCCTTGCCGAGCCAGTAGCCGACCGTGGCGGAGGCGAGCGGCTCATGGCGCAGCTCGATCACGCCGAGCAGGCTGCCCGACTCGTCGCGGATCGCCCAGAGAGTGAGCGCGGTCGAGGTGGCCGCGTCGGCGGCGTAGGCGGTGACGAAGTACTGCGCGTCGGGGCGCGTGTACGGCGAGGGGATGTGCACCCAGCGTTGCACCTCGACGTCCTGGCAGTACCGGTAGATCGCGTCGCCGTCTGCGGGCAGCAGCGCGTCGAGGGTCAGCCGCTCGGAGCGGATCGTCGGGGTGATCATGCGCGCGGGAGGAAGCCGACTCGGTCGTAGACGGTGGCGAGGGTCGCGTCGGCGATCGCCGCCGCCTTGTCTGCACCGCGGGCGAGGATGCGGTCGAGCTCGGCGGGGTCGTCGAGGAGCTCGAGCGTGCGGGCGCGGATCGGCGCGAACGTCTCGACCACGACCTCGCTCAGACCCGTCTTGAAGTCGCCGTAGCCGCGGCCCGCGTACTCGGTCTCGATCGAGGCGACCGTGCGCCCGCTCAGCACGGAGTAGATGGTGAGCAGATTAGAGACGCCGGGCTTGGATGCCACGTCGAAACGCACCTCGCCGTCGCTGTCCGTCGTGGCCGACTTGATCTTCTTCGCGCTCTTCGCCGGCTCGTCGAGCAGCCAGATGACGCCCTTGTCGGTCGACGCGGACTTGCTCATCTTGTTGGTCGGCTCCTGCAGGTCGTAGACCTTCGCGGTGGCCTTCTGGATCTGCGCCTCCGGGACCACGAACGTCTCGCCGAACCGCGAGTTGAACCGGGTGGCGAGGTCGCGGGTGAGTTCGACGTGCTGGCGCTGGTCTTCGCCGACCGGCACCGTCTGGGCGCCGTAGAGGAGGATGTCGGCGGCCATCAGGGTCGGGTAGGCGAAGAGCCCCAGGGTCGTGGCATCCGTGCCCTGCCTGGCCGACTTGTCTTTGAACTGGGTCATCCGCGCCGCCTCGCCGTAGCCGGTGAGGGTGTTCAGCACCCAGGCCAGCTGCGGGTGTGCCGGCACGTGCGACTGTACGAACAGGGTCGACAGCTCGGGGTCGATGCCCGCCGCGATGTACTGGGCGGCCGTGCGCCTGGTCGCTTCGCGCAGCTCGCGGGGATCCTGCGCGACGGTGATCGCGTGCAGGTCGACGACGCAGAAAATGGCGTCGTGGCTGACCTGCATCTGCTTCCACTGCAGCAGCGCGCCGATGTAGTTGCCGATCTGGAGCGAGTCGGCGGAGGGCTGCATGCCGGAGAAGAGACGGGGCTTGGTGGTCATGGAGTCCAGTCTTCCAGACGTTCGCGCCCTAGATCGCGTAGTCGACCACGACCGGCGCGTGGTCGCTCCAGCGGGTGTCCCATGCCGAGGCGCGGTCGACCGCGTAGTCGGTCACGGTGGCGGCGAGGGCGGGGGTCGCCAGCTGGTAGTCGATGCGCCAGCCGGTGTTCGTGTCGAACGCCTGGCCACGCTGCGACCACCACGTGTACGGCCCGTCGACCTCGCCCGCCCACGTGCGGCCGACGTCGACCCAGCCGAGGCCGGGGCCGGTCGTGCCGTCGACCGCCTCGACCGGGGCGCCGGCCTCGCCGAAGAAGCGGTCGAAGTATGCCCGCTCCTCGAGGAGGAAGCCCGCGTTCTTGCGGTTGCCCTTCCAGTTCTTGATGTCGAGCTCGCGGTGGCCGACGTTGAGGTCGCCCACGATCAGCGCCAGCTCGCTGTGCTCCGCGATCTCCGGCATGCGCGCGGTCATCGCGTCGAGGAACTTGTACTTCTCCACCTGCTTGGGGGTTCCGACGTCGCCGGAGTGCACGTAGGTGCTCACGACCGTGACGATCCTGCCGCCGACCTCGTAGTCGGCCTCGAGCCAGCGTCCTGCGCTGTCGAACTCCTCTGCGCCGAGGGTCACGCGGTGGATCGACGCCTTGTTGCGGCTGGCGATCGCGACGCCCGCACGGCCCTTGGCGGTGGCTGCGTCGTGCAGGATGTCCCACTCGGGCCCGAGCAGCTCTTCGACGATCTCGGTGGTGGCGCGCACCTCCTGCATCGCGAGGATGTCGACCCCGCGGGAGTCGAGCCAGTCGCCCATGCCCTTCTTGTAGGAGGCACGGATGCCGTTGACATTGACGGATGCGACGCGAAGGGGAGTGGGCATTGCCCCATTTTACGAGGGGCCACCGTCATCGGCCGGCCGACGCCTGCGCCTGAACAGCCGGGCGAGGCCGCGGGGCTCGCGCGCCTCGTCGGCCAGCCGCTCGAGCTCGGCGATGCGTTCGCTCTCGGCCCGCTCCTTCGCCGCGGCGACGGGGTCGGCCGCGATTCCCGCGTCGTCCATGCCGACCGAGATCCACGCGGCGCAGACGAGGATCACCTGGCAGACGAGGTTGAGGAAGATGAGCACACCGGCGAGGATCGCGAACGACGCGATGAGCGGGTTGTTGGTGGCGCCGCCGAGCAGCAGGGTTCCGAGCTGCTTGAGCGCGCCGAGCGCGACGCCGCCGATCAGCGCACCGCCCGCGAGCCGCCGGAACGGGATGGGGATGCCGGCGAGGACCCGGTACAGCGCGGCGAGCACCGCCGTGTCGATCAGCAGCACGATGACCAGGCCGGCGCCGCGACCGACCACGGTGCCGACAGTCGACTCCGCTCCGATGCCGGTCACGGCGAGGATCCAGGAGAGCAGCGTCGTGCTCACGGTGGAGAGCACCGTCGAGACGATGAGCGCCGTGCCGAAGCCGAGTGCCAGGCCGAGGTCCTTGAGCTTGAGCAGGAGGAAGTTCGTGGTGCTCGGCGCTATCGCGAAGATGCGCCGCACGGCGTCGCGCGCCGAGGCGAGGAAGCCGATGGCGGTGAGGATCAAGCCGACCAGCGCGATCGCGCCTGTCCAGTTCAGGATGCCGGCCGACAGCAGGTCGTCGGGGTCGATCGCGCCCTCGGCGCTGCTCGACTCGATCAGCCCCGGGACGGCGGCGGCGATCGTGTCGATGAGCGACTCGCGCAGGGCCGGGTCGCCGACGATGACGATTCCGATGACGGAGAACCCCACCCAGAGGCCGGCGAACGTCGCGAACAGTCCCTGGTAGGCGAGCCCCGACGCCATGAGCGCGCCGCCGGTCGCCCCGTAGTGCAGGAAGACCCGCGCGGGCTTGAGCTTCATGGCCTTGGCGATCAGGCCCGGTATGCCCTTCGGCGGGGCTTCGGGCTCATTGGTCGACATGCCCCAATCGTAGCCAGCGACCGCTTTGCGCCCGCATTGCCGCGGGCCCTTGCCATCGCGGGCCGGAGGGGTTAGCTAACGGTCGAGCGCGGGCCGCTTGGGATCGAATCTCCAGTCGTCGACGAGGTACTGCATCGCGACGGAGTCGTCACGCGCTCCCAGACCCTCGCGCAGGTACAGGTCGTTCGCGGCCTGCAGTCTCTCCTCGTCGAGCTCCACGCCGAGGCCGGGCGTGGTGGGCACGGCGATCCGTCCGTTCTCGATGCGCGGCGGGTCGACGGTGAGGTTCTGGCCGTCCTGCCAGATCCAGTGCGTGTCGATCGCGGTGGGGTTGCCCGGTGCGGCGGCGGCGACGTGGGTGAACATCGCGAGGGAGACGTCGAAGTGGTTGTTGGAGTGCGAGCCCCAGCGCAGCCCCCAGTCGTCGCAGAGCTGGGCGACGCGCACCGATCCGGCCATCGTCCAGAAGTGCGGGTCGGCGAGGGGGATGTCGACGGCGTTCGACCGCACGGCGTGGCCGAGCTCGCGCCAGTCGGTGGCGATCATGTTGGTCGCCGTGGCGAGCCCGGTGGCGCGCTTGAACTCGGCCATCGTCTCGCGCCCGGAGTACACGCCCTCCGCGCCGACGGGGTCTTCCGCGTACGCGAGCACGTCGCGCAGGGAACGCCCGACGGCGACCGCCTGCTCGAGCCGCCAGGCGCCGTTCGGGTCGAGCGTCACGCGCGCGTCCGGGAAGCGCTCGGCGAGCGCGGTGACGACCTCGGCCTCCTCCCACGCGGGCAGCACCCCGCCCTTGAGCTTGAAGTCGGCGAAGCCGTAGCGCGCGAATGCCGCCTCTGCCTGGCGCACTATGCCCGCGGCATCCATCGCCCTCTCGTGCCGCACCGACTCCCAGCGGTCGCCGCCGGCCGGCGTGGCGTACGGGAGGTCGGTGCGGGAGGAGTCGCCGACGAAGAACAGATAGCCGAGGGCCTCGACCTCGTCGCGCTGGCGACCGTCGCCGAGCAGGGCCGCGGCCGGCACGCCGAGGTGCTTGCCGAGCAGGTCGAGGAAGGCGGCCTCGAGCGCCGTGACCACGTGGATCGTCGTCCGCAGGTCGAACGTCTGGCTGCCGCGGCCGGCCGAGTCGCGCGCCGCGAACTCGAGCCGCACGCGGCGCAGGGTCGCCAGGTGGTCGCCGATGCTCGCGCCGACGACGATCGCCGCGGCGTCGTCGAGTGTTCGACGGATCGCCTCGCCGCCTGGGACCTCGCCGATGCCGGTGTTGCCGTGCGAGTCCGTGAGCACGACGATGTTGCGGGTGAAGTACGGCCCGTGCGCGCCGCTGAGGTTGAGCAGCATGCCGTCGCGGCCGGCGACGGGCACGACGCGCAGCCGTTCGACGGTCGGCGTGGCGACCGTCGAGCCGAGGAGGGCGGTCACCGCTGCGATTCGCCGTCGACGAGACGCCGGATGCCGAGCGGGTTCGACGGCTGGAGCTCGGCCGGCAGCAGGGCCTCCGGAACGTTCTGGTAGCTGACCGGGCGGAGGAAGCGCTCGATGGCGAGCGTGCCGACCGAGGTCGACTGCGAGTTGGAGGTCGCCGGGAACGGACCGCCGTGCACCATCGAGTGCACCACCTCGACGCCGGTCGGCCAGCCGTTGAACAGCACGCGTCCCGCGCGCAGCTCGGCGATGTCGAGCAGTTCGGCCGCGCCCGGTTCCGCCCCGTCGGTGTGCAGGGTCACCGTCAGCTGGCCCTCGAGGCCGGCGAGGATGCCGGGGAGGTCGGCGACGTCGTCGACGATCACGGCGAGGGCGGCGGGTCCGAAGACCTCGTCGCGCAGGCGCTCGTCGGCGGCGAAGGTGGCCGCGTCGGTCACGTAGAGCTGGGGGAGTCCCGGAACGGCCACAGCCGGGTCGGCGGATCCCGCGGCGATGGGTCGCACGCCGGCGTGCTGCGCGAAGGCGCCGGCGCCCGCGTCGAACGCCGAGGCGATGCCCGCGGTGAGCATCGGGGCCGCCTGGGTGGCGGCGATGGCCTCGCCCGCGCCGGCGACGAACGCGTCGGCTCCCGGGCCTGCCACGAGGAAGACGAGACCTGGGCTGGTGCAGAGCTGGCCGACGCCGGTGAGCACCGAGGCGACCCACTGGGCGCCGAGCGCCGCGGGCTCGTTCTCCAGCCGCCGGGGGAGGACGAATACCGGGTTGATGCTGCTCATCTCGGCGAAGACGGGGATCGGCTCCGGCCGGTCGGCCGCGGCGCGGGTGATCGCGACGCCGCCGGAGCGGGAGCCGGTGAAGCCCACGGCCTTGATGCGCGGGTGGGTGACGAGGGGGATGCCCACGGCCTCGCCGGTTCCGTAGAGCAGCGAGAACACGCCGGGGTGGAGCCCGTTGGATGCCACGGCCGACGCGATCGCGCGCCCGACCAGCTCGGAGGTTCCGGGGTGGGCGCTGTGCGCCTTGACGATCACGGGGGCGCCCGCGGCGAGGGCGGCCGCGGTGTCGCCGCCGGCTACCGAGAAGGCGAGCGGGAAGTTGCTGGCGCCGAACACGGCCACCGGGCCGAGGGGGATCTTGCGCAGCCGGATGTCGGCGCGGGGGAGCGGCGTGCGGTCGGGAAGCGCGGAGTCGATGCGCGCGGAGTGGTAGTCGCCCTGGCGGAGGACGGTGGCGAACAGGCGCAGCTGGTTCGAGGTGCGCGCCGTCTCGCCGAGCACGCGGGCGGCGGGGATGCCGGTCTCCGCGGTGACGCGGTCGGTGAGGGTCTGGCCGAGGCCGTCGATGTTGTCGGCGACGGTCTCGAGGAACACCGCGCGGGCCTCCGGGCTGGTGGCGCGGTAGCTCGCGAAGGCCTCCCAGGCCAGCTCGGCCGCGTGGTCGACGTCGGCCGCCGAGGCGAGTCGGTAGACCGGATCGAGCGTCGCACCCGACCGCGGATCGACGGCGGCGACCTCGCCGACCCCGCCCGTGGCATCCGCCCCGCCGATGATGGACGTTCCGCTGAGAGTGCCGGACGGCGCGGGGATCTGTGCGGTCGATGGTGTCATGGTCTCAGCCTAGGAAGCGACCGATGCTCGTCCAACATGAATTTCGCATGTGTTGATGCCCGAGCTGCATCGATGCCGCGCGGCGTCGGTCACTCGTCGGGCGTCAGGTGCATCAGCATGTCGAGCGCGGGCCGGAGCGCCGGATTCGTGTTGTCGTCGGCCCACGCCACACTCAGCCCGACGCTGTTGAACTTGTTCATCGGCGCGCGGGTGTCGAGATCCTTGAAGACCACGCCGTCAGGGGCGAAGCGGCGCGCGGACTCGGGCACCAGCGCCACGCCCAGGCCGGCCTGCACGAGTGCGAGGAGCGCCGGCACCTGGCTCGCGTACTGCACGATCGTCGGGGCGACGCCCGCGGCGGTGAAGAGGGTGAGCACGAGGTCGTGGAAGTAGCGCGCCTCGGCGGGCGCATAGGTCAGCAGGCGTTCCTCGGAGAACTCGATGAGCGACATCGCGCCGGGCAGCGTCGCGATGCGGCTGTCGGCGGGTACGGCGGCGATCATCGTCTCGGTCGTGATCGAACGGCTCTGGATGCCGGAGCGGGCGACGATCGGACGGAGCAGGCCGAGATCGACGGTTCCCTTCGCCAGCTCGTCCATCTGGTCGGTCGACACCAGTTCGCGCAGCACGAGGGTGACGTCGGGGATCTGCGCCGCCGCCGTGCGGAGGAACACCGGCAGCGCGCTCTGCGCCGCCATCGCCGTGTAGGCGATCGTGAGTGTGCCTGCGGCGCCGGACGCGACGCGGCGCACGTCGACGGCCGACTTCGCGACGAGGTCGAGGATGCGGCGGGCGTTGGGCAGCAGCGACTGGCCGGCCGGGGTGAGCTGCACGCTGCGTGATGTGCGTGTGAAGAGCATGGTGTCGAGTTCGCGCTCGAGGATCTGGATCTGACGGCTGAGTGGCGGCTGCGTCATCCGGAGCCGCTCCGCCGCCGCACCGAAGTGCAGTTCCTCGGCCACCGCGACGAAGCACTCGAGCTGGGTGAGCGAGTACATCTATCTACTCCCGGTATCGGTTTTGCCACATTTTGGCTTGGTTGTGAATCAATCCTGACCCTATCGTTCTGACTACCGCACGTCGAGAGCCGGCGCCCAGGCACCGGTCGCAAAGGAGTTTCTGTGCTCAACGGAGTTCTGTTCTTTCCCGTCACACCGTTCGACGACGAAGACAACGTCGCGCTCGATGTTCTGCGCGACCACCTCGAGGGCGGCATCGCGTTCTCGCCCGGCGGCATGTTCGTGGCCTGCGGCACGGGGGAGTTCCACGCCCTCGCCCCCGACGAGTTCGCCGCGGTCGTCACGACCGCCGTCGAGGTCGCGGCCGGACGGGTTCCGGTCTTCGTCGGCGTCGGCGGTCCGATAGCGCTGGCCCGCCAGTACGCCAGGGTCGCGGCCGACGCGGGTGCCGACGGCATCCTGCTGCTCCCGCCGTACCTGGTCACAGGTCCCACCCGGGGGCTCGTCGCGTACGTCACCGCGGTCGCCGCCGAGACCGCGCTCCCCCTCATCGTCTACCACCGCGGCAACGCGCAGTTCACCGTGGAGACGGCCGTCGAGGTGGCACAGCTCGACACCGTCGTCGGCTTCAAAGACGGCGTCGGCGACCTCGACCTCATGTCGCGCATCGTGCTCGCGGTGCGCGACAGCATCGCCGACAGCGGTAAGCAGTTCCAGTTCTTCAACGGCCTGCCGACCGCGGAATCGTCGCAGGCCGCGTACCGGGCCATCGGGGTCGAGCTCTACTCGTCGGCCACCTTCGCCTTCGCCCCGGCGATCGCCGTCGCGTTCTACCGGGCCCTCGAGCGCGGCGACCGAGAACTCGTCGACGCGCTGAGCCGCGAGTTCTTCCACCCCGTCGTGCGGCTGCGCGACCGGGTCCCCGGCTACGCCGTATCGCTCGTCAAGGCCGGTGCCCAGCTCACCGGCATAGCCTCCGGCCACGTGCGGCCGCCGCTGGTCGACATGGCGGCCGGGCACCGGGAGGAGCTGGCGGCGATCCTCGCGGCGGGGCTCCGCGTACTCGAAGAACACGGCATCCCGACCAGCCACCCGGTACTCGCGAGGTGAGCAACGTGTCGGGCTCGAGCGGGGGTCAGCGCGCCGCGATCGCTGCTTGGAGATACGGGGCGGTGCGGCTCGATCGGTGCGCCGCGACCTCCGGCGGACGCCCCGCGACGACGAGCCGACCGCCGGCGTCGCCGCCGCCGGGCCCCATGTCGATGACCCAGTCGGCCGCCGCCACCACATCCATCTCGTGCTCGACAACGACGACCGTGTTGCCGGCGTCGACGAGGCCGTTCAGCTGCTCGACCAGCAGCCGGATGTCTGCAGGGTGCAGCCCCGTCGTCGGCTCGTCGAGCAGGTAGAGGGTGTGCCCGCGGCGGGCGCGCTGCAGCTCGGTCGCCAGTTTGATGCGCTGCGCCTCGCCGCCGGAGAGCTCGGTGGCCGGCTGACCGAGCCGCAGGTAGCCGAGGCCGACCTGGCGCAGCGTCTCGAGACTGCGCGCCGCGGAGGGCACGTCGGCGAGGAACACGGCCGCCTCGTCGACCGTGAGCCGTAGCACCTCTGCGATGTTCTTCCCGCCGCGGGCGACCTCCAGCGTCTCGGCGTTGTAGCGCGAGCCGCCGCAGGTCGGGCACGGCGCGTAGCTGCCGGGCAGGAAGAGCAGCTCGACCGACACGAACCCCTCGCCGAGGCAGGTCTCGCACCGTCCGCCGGCGACGTTGAACGAGAACCGTCCCGCGTCGAAGCCGCGCTCGCGGGCCGCGTCGGTGGCGGCGAAGGCGGAGCGCACCGAGTCGAACAGCCCCGTGTAGGTGGCGAGGTTCGACCGGGGCGTGCGCCCGATCGCGCGCTGGTCGACGCGCACGACACGGTCGATCGGCTCATGCCCCGTCACCTCGTCGATCGTGGTCGCCGTGGCATCCGCCGTCTCATCGTCGTCGTGAGACGCGGATGAACCGTGAACACGCTCTCGCACCGTGTCGGCCAGCACGTGGCTGACGAGCGTCGACTTGCCGGAGCCGGAGACGCCGGTGACCGCGGTCAGCACGCCCAGCGGCACGTCGACGTCGACGCCCGCCAGGTTGTGCTTCGTGATGCCGCGCAGCCGCAGCCAGCCGCCCGCCTCGCGGGTGCTGCGCGGAGCCGCGGGCGCATCCGTCGCCGGGAACAGGTACGGCCGCGTCACCGAGGTGTCCACGTCGGCCAGCCCCGCGACGGGGCCGCTGTACAGCACGGCGCCGCCGCCGGAGCCGGCGCCCGGCCCCACGTCGACGATCCAGTCGGCGCGGCGCACGACGTCCATGTTGTGCTCGACCACGAAGACCGAGTTGCCCGCGTCCTTGAGCTGCTGGAGCACGACGATGAGCGGTTCGGCGTCTGCGGGGTGCAGTCCGGCTGACGGCTCGTCGAGCACGTAGACCACGCCGAACAGCCCGGAGCGCAGCTGCGTCGCGATGCGCAGCCGCTGCATCTCGCCGGGCGAGAGGGTGGGGGTGACGCGGCCTAGGCTCAGGTAGCCGAGGCCGAGGCCCACGAGCACGTCGAGCCGGCCGACCAGGTCGGTGGTGATGGTCACGGCGACCTCTGTCGCCTCGCCGGAGGCCCTCGACGACACGGCCGCGCTCGCCGCGGTGAGCTTCGTGGTCGGGCGCAGGGCGTCGGCGAGGGCTGCGAGGGGCAGGGCGTTTAGCTCGGCGATGGTACGGCCGGCGAACGTCACGGCGAGGGCCTCGCGGGTGAGACCGCTGCCGCCGCACAGCGTGCACGGGCCGGTCTCGACGAACTTCAGCGCGCGGTTCCGCTGGGCCTCGCTCTTCGAGTCGGCGAGGGTGTGCATGATGTAGCTCGTCGCGCTCCAGAAGCGCCCCTTGTACGGCTTCGCCACCCTGTCGCGCTGCGGGGTGACCTCGACGACGGGCTGTTCGTCGGTGAACAGGATCCAGTCACGGTCGGCGCGCGGCAGGTCGCGCCACGGCGCGTCGATGTCGTAGCCGAGCCCCGCGACGACGTCGCGCAGGTTCTTGCCCTGCCACGCTCCCGGCCAGGCGGCGATGGCGCCGTCGCGGATGCTGAGCGAGGGGTCGTGCACGGCGGAGTTCTCGGTGACCTCGTGCGCGACGCCGAGCCCGTGGCAGCGCGGGCAGGCGCCGACGGCGGTGTTCGGCGAGAACGAGTCGGATTCGAGCCGTCTCCCGGCGTCGGCCGGGTAGCTGCCAGCCCGGGAGAAGAGCATGCGCGTCGAGTTGGAGAGCGTGGTGAGGGTGCCGACCGTCGACCGCGAGCTCGGGGTGCCCCGGCGCTGCTGCAGGGCCACTGCCGGCGGCAGGCCGGTGATCTCGTCGACGTGCGGGGTGTGCCCCTGCGCGATGAGGCGCCGGGCGTACGGCGCTACCGACTCGAAGAAGCGGCGCTGCGCCTCGGCGAAGATGGTGCCGAACGCGAGCGACGACTTGCCGGAGCCGGAGACGCCGGTGAACGCCACGATGCTGTCGCGGGGAACGTCGACGTCGACGTCGTGCAGGTTGTTCTCGCGGGCGCCGCGCACGCGTACGAAACCGGACGAGTCGGGCGGGAGGGCGGCGGAGTCGGCGGAGCTGGACGTCATTGGCTCAATACTAGGTCGGCCGTCCGCGAACGCGGATTCGGGCGCCCGGCATTGACAAAGCCCGTGTCACCGGCGGGTGACACGGGCTCTGTGGGGCGGGAGGCTACGCCTTGCCCCTCATAATGGCCTGCTTGACCTCGGCGATGGCCTGCGTCACCTGGATGCCGCGCGGGCACGCCTCGGAGCAGTTGAAGGTCGTGCGGCAGCGCCAGACGCCTTCCTTGTCGTTGAGGATGTCGAGGCGCACCTGCGAGCCCTCGTCGCGCGAGTCGAAGATGAAGCGGTGCGCGTTGACGATGGCGGCGGGCCCGAAGTACTGGCCGTCGGTCCAGAAGACCGGGCAGCTCGACGTGCACGCGGCGCAGAGGATGCACTTCGTGGTGTCGTCGAAGCGGGCACGCTCGACGGGGCTCTGCTTGCGCTCCTTGCCGTCCTTCGTGCCCGAGGAGGCCATGAGGAACGGGTTGATCTGGCGGTACGACTCGAAGAACGGCTCCATGTCGACGATGAGGTCCTTCTCGAGCGGCAGGCCCTTGATCGCCTCCACGTAGATGGGCTTCGTGATGTCGAGGTCCTTGATCAGCGTCTTGCAGGCGAGGCGGTTGCGGCCGTTGATGCGCATGGCGTCGGAGCCGCAGATGCCGTGGGCGCAGCTGCGACGGAACGTCAGCGAGCCGTCCTGCTCCCACTTGATCTTGTGCAGCGCGTCGAGGATGCGGTCGGTGCCGTACACCTCGACGTCGAAGTCCTGCCAGCGCGGCTCATCGTCGACGTCGGGGTCGAAGCGACGGATGATGAGCGTCGCCGTGAAGGTGGGGATGACCTCGGGGGCCGAGGGCTTGTTCTCCATGACTGCGGTACTCATGTCTAGTACTTCCTCTCCATCGGCTGGTAGCGCGTGATGACGACGGGTTTGGTGTCGAGCTTGATGTGGTCGACGGCGTCGGCGGAGTGCGCGTCGCCCGTCAGGTAGGCCATGGTGTGCACGAGGAAGTTCGCGTCGTCACGCAACGGGTAGTCCTCGCGGAAGTGGCCGCCGCGGCTCTCCTTGCGCGACAGCGCCGAGTAGACGACGACCTCGGCGAGATCGAGCAGGAACCCGAGCTCGACGGCCTCGAGCAGGTCGGTGTTGAACCGCTTGCCCTTGTCCTGCACGGCGATGTTCTTGTACCGCTCGCGCAGACCCTCGATGACGTGGGTGACCTCGATGAGCGTCTCCTCGGTGCGGAACACCTGGGCGTTGCGGTCCATCGAGTCCTGCAGCTCCTTGCGGATCGCGGCGATGCGCTCTGTTCCGTTGGAGTTGCTCAGCGTCTGGAGCATGGTGCGGATGTCGCGTGCCGGGTCCTCCGGCAGCGGGACGAACTCGGCGGTCTTGACGTACTCGACGGCGTTCTTGCCCGCCCGCTTGCCGAACACGTTGATGTCGAGCAGCGAGTTGGTGCCGAGGCGGTTCGAGCCGTGAACGGAGACGCACGCGCACTCGCCGGCCGCGTAGAGCCCTGGCACCACGGTGGTGTTGTCGCGCAGCACCTCGGCGGCGACGTTGGTGGGGATGCCGCCCATCGCGTAGTGCGCCGTCGGCAGCACGGGGACAGGCTCGGTGTACGGCTCGACGCCGAGGTAGGTGCGCGCGAACTCGGTGATGTCGGGCAGCTTGGCGTCGATGACCTCTTTGGAGAGGTGGGTGATGTCGAGGTAGACGTAGTCCTTGTTCGGGCCGCCGCCGCGCCCCTCGCGGATCTCGGTCGCCATACAGCGCGCGACGATGTCGCGGGGCGCGAGGTCCTTGATGGTGGGGGCGTAACGCTCCATGAAGCGCTCGCCGTCGCTGTTGCGCAGGATCGCTCCCTCGCCGCGGGCGGCCTCGGAGAGCAGGATGCCCAGGCCGGCGAGGCCGGTCGGGTGGAACTGGAAGAACTCCATGTCCTCGAGCGGCAGGCCCTTGCGCCAGATGATGCCGACGCCGTCACCGGTGAGGGTGTGCGCGTTCGAGGTGGTCTTGTAGATCTTGCCGAACCCGCCGGTGGCGAAGATGACGGCCTTGCCCTGGAACACGTGCAGCTCGCCGGTCGCCAGCTCGTACGCGACGACGCCGGAGGGCTGGTCGATCCCGTCGACCTTCGTCATCACGAGGTCGAGCACGTAGAACTCGTTGTAGAAGTTGATGCCGAGCTTGACGCAGTTCTGGTACAGCGTCTGGAGGATCATGTGGCCCGTGCGGTCGGCGGCGTAGCAGGCGCGGCGCACCGGGGTCTTGCCGTGGTCGGCGGTGTGGCCGCCGAACCGTCGCTGGTCGATCTTGCCGTCGGGCGTGCGGTTGAACGGCAGCCCCATGTTCTCCAGGTCGAAGACGGCCTCGATGGCCTCCTTCGCGAGGATCTCGGCCGCGTCCTGGTCGACGAGGTAGTCGCCGCCCTTGACGGTGTCGAAGGTGTGCCACTCCCAGTTGTCCTCTTCGACGTTGGCGAGCGCGGCGGCCATGCCGCCCTGTGCCGCTCCGGTGTGCGAGCGCGTGGGGTACAGCTTCGAGATCACCGCCGTGTTGGCGTGCGGCCCGGCCTCGATCGCGGCGCGCATGCCGGCCCCGCCGGCACCCACGATCACGATGTCGTGCTGGTGGTAGTGGATGCCGTCGACGATCGATCCGTCGGCGTACTTGTTGAAGGCTGCTTCACTCATCTTCTGGAACTACGTCTTTCTCCGGCACCGGGCATGACTGATGCGCTGGGTATCACTGAGGCACTGCGCATTGCTAAGGCACGGGGCAGAAGCTCGGGAGCAGGTCGAGCTGCTCGGCGGGTACTACGGGGCACGGGTCGAACGTGTAGATCACGAGCGTTCCCAGGAGCAGGAGGACGGCGGTCGAGGCGAAGATGGCGCCGAGCAGGATGCGGCGGACGGTGCGGTTGTACGCGTAGTCGTTCACGATGGTGCGCATGCCGTTGGCGCCGTGGATGAGCGCGAGCCAGAGCAGCAGCGTGTCCCAGACGACCCAGAACGGGTCGGCGAGCTTGCCGGCGACGAAGGCGAAGTCGATCGCCTTGACGCCCTCGCCGGCGACGAGGTTGACGAAGAGATGGCCGAAGATGAGAACCAGCAGCACGATGCCGCTGGCGCGCATGTAGATCCAGCCGTACTTCTCCCAGTTGACTCCGCGGCGTGGGCGGCCGGATCCCGAGCGGGGTGCGTCGATGGTCGTCATCGTCAGCCTCCGAAGACGTGCATGAGCTGGCGGGGGATGAAGCCGATGAGCAGCGCTGCCCAGAGACCGATGACGATGTAGAACATCAGCTTCTGGTGCTTGGTTCCCCAGCCCCAGAAGTCAATCAGAATGATGCGCAGGCCGTTGAGGCCGTGAAGGCCGATGGCTGCGACGAGCGCGATCTCACCCAGGCCCATGATGGGCGTCTTGTAGGTGTTGATGACCGCGTTGTAGGCCTCGGGGCTCAGCCGGACGAGGCTCGTGTCCAGAATGTGGACGAGCAGAAAGAAGTAGATCGCGACCCCGGTGATGCGGTGCAGCACCCAGGACCACATGCCCTCGCGACCGCGGTACAGAGTGCCCGCCGGTCGTCTCGGAGACTTGATCGTGGGGACCGCGCGCTTTTCAGCCAGGGTTCCCGCCGATTCCTGTGGCACGTAACCCTCCTTGCGGATGATTGGCCGCGCTGCAGCAGATCTCAGCGGGACCGGTGAATGTTCGGTCGTCGAACGTATTCATCCTATGTCGCGACCGCGGGCGGCGCTTGTCAGGCAACCCTAATTAGCTCGACCTCAAGATAGTTTTCGGCGCGGCCGCCGCGACCGTCCGCTCGTAGTGGCCGACCAGCTCGCCGCAGACCGCGTGCCAGGAACGCGCGAGCACCGACCGACGGCCCGCCTCGCCCATGCGGAGTCGCAGGCCGAGATCGCGCGACAGCAACGTCACCGCGGCTCGCAGCCCCGCGTCATCCGTCGGTTCGAAGAGAAACCCGTTGACCCCGTGCTCGACGAGGTCGATCGGCCCGCCGGAGCGCGGTGCGACGACCGGCACACCGCTCGCGAACGCCTCCTGCAGCGTCTGGCCGAAGGTCTCCTCGCTGCCGGTGTGTACGAAGACGTCGAAGCTGGCGTAGGCGGCGGCGAGCTCGGCCCCGCCGAGACGGCCGAGCCAGGTGACGGGCATGCCCGCGAGGGCGCGGCGCACCGCGGGGGTCGACGGCCCGTCGCCGACGATCGCCAGCCTCACACCGGGCAGGCCGCGCAGAGCGGCGAACCGCTCCACCTGCTTCTCGGGGGCGATGCGGCCCACGTAGCCGACGACGACCTCGCCGTCCGGGGCGAGGCGGTCGCGGAGCGCCGTGGTCGCCGGGTCGACGCGGTTGGCCGGGTGGTAGCGCACCAGGTCGACGCCGCGGCCCCAGCGAGCGAGACCGCGGATGCCCGCAGCCTCGAGGTCGTGCATCGAGGCGCTCGACGGCACGAGGGTGAGGGCGGCGCCGTTATGTATCCAGCGCACCATGCGCCAGGCGAACGCGGTGGCCGCACCCAGGTGGTTGCGCCGCGCGTAGCCGGCTACATCCGTCTGGAAGATCGCGACCGAAGGGACTCCGAGCCGGCCGGCGGCGGCGATCGCCTGGGCGCCGAGCAGGAACGGCGAGGCGGCGTGCACCACGTCGGGCCGGAACGCGGCGATCAGGCGCTGCACGTGCGGACTGGGGAGCCCCACCGGAAACTGCCGGTAGGCGATCGCCGGCACCTCGTGCACGGGGAACCCGGCGTACTCGCTCGGGCTGCCGGCGGCGGGAACGATCACCATGGCCTCGTGCCCCTCGGCCCGCAGGTGGTCGAGCACTTTGCACACGCTGTTGGTGACGCCGTTGGTAGTAGGGAGAAAACTCTCGGTGACGATCGCTATCCGCATTCGGAATACCTCGCTTCGTGGCCCTGTCACCACGCTAGGAGCGCGGCATGGCGCGGGGATGAATGGGGGGTGAAGGCTCGCGGACGCGCCGAGGTATTAGGTTGGTCGGATGAACGCCACCAGTGAACACCTCGAGCGTTTCTACAGCGTGATCCCCGCCGGCGGCATCGGGTCGCGTCTCTGGCCGCTCTCCCGCGCCGACGCCCCCAAGTTCCTGCACGACCTCACCGGCAGCGGCCAGACCCTGCTGCGCGACACCTGGGACAGGCTCGTGCCCCTGTCGGGCGAGCAGCGGGTCATGGTCGTGACCGGCCGCGCCCACCGGGCGGCCGTCGAGAGGCAGCTCCCCGAGCTCACCGACCCGAACGTCGTGCTCGAGAGCGAGCCCAAGGACTCGTCCGCCGCCATCGGCCTGGCCGCCGCCATCCTCCTCCGCCGCGAGCCCGACGTGATCATCGGCTCGTTCGCCGCCGACCACGTGATCAAGGACAAGCGCGGCTTCCGTCGCTCGGTCATCGAGGCGGCCGCCGTCGCCGAGGCCGGCTACATCGCCACGATCGGCATCACCCCGGCCGAGCCGGCCATCGGCTTCGGCTACATCCACTGCCGTGGCTCCCTCGACGTGTCCGGTGCGCCGAGCGCGCTGCTGGTCGACTCCTTCGTCGAGAAGCCCGACCTCGAGACGGCCCAGGGCTACCTCGCGAGCGGCAACTACCTGTGGAACGCGGGCATGTTCATCTCCCGCGCCGACGTGCTGCTCGAACAGCTCGGCCAGTCGAAGCCGGAACTGCTCGCCGGGCTCAACGAGCTCGCCGACGCGTGGGACACCCCGCGCCGCGGTGCGGTCGTCGACAAGGTCTGGCCGGGGCTGGAGAAGATCGCCATCGACTACACCGTCGCAGAGCCGGCCGCGAAGGCCGGTCGTCTCGCCGTCATCCCCGGGGCGTTCGACTGGGACGACGTCGGCGACTTCGCGTCGATCGGAAAGCTGCACTCCGGCGGACGCAAGAAAGACCTCGCCATCCTCGGCGAGAACGCGCGGGTGCTCGCCGACTCCTCGAGCGGCGTCGTGATCAGCCAGACGGGGCGGCTCATCTCGCTCATCGGCGTCACCGACATCGTCGTCGTCGACACCGCGGATGCGCTCCTGGTCACCACGACCGCGAACGCACAGCGCGTCAAGTCGGTCGTCGACGCGCTCAAGCTCTCCGGTCGCAACGACGTCCTCTAGACGATGAGCGCCCGCATCCCGATCGTCATCGACACCGACACGGCGCAGGACGACTGCATCGCCCTGCTCGTCGGTCTGCTCGACCCGGCCGCCGACCTGCGGGCCATCACCATGGTGGCGGGCAACGTGGGTTTCGAACGCCAGATCCTCAACGCCCACATGACGCTCAGCGTCGCCGGTCGGCTCGGCGAGGTGCCCGTCTACCTCGGCTGCAGGCGACCCCTCGTGCGGGAGTGGGTCTCGGCCGAGTACGTGCACGGCGACGGGGCCGGCGGCCTGACGATGGACTTCGACGGGCTCGAGCCCCAATCACAGCACGGGGTCGACGCGCTCATCGAGCTCGCCGCGGCGAGCCCGGGCGAGATCACGGTCGTCTGCATCGGCCCGCTCACGAACATCGCCATGGCGGCGGTGAAAGACCCGTCGTTCGTCGCGAACGTGAAGGCGCTCTACGTCATGGGCGGGTCGAACAACGCCCGCGGCAACATCACCGCTGCCGCCGAGTACAACTTCTTCGTCGACCCCGAGGCGGCGAAGACCGTGTTCGCGGCCGGCTTCGCCTCCATCACGGTCGTGCCCTGGGCGCCGGTGACGCTCGCAGACGCCGTGTTCTCGCGCGACCAGCTCGCCCACATCGCACGCATCGACACCCCGCTCGCCCGGTTCTACACGCGCATCGTCGAGACGACGCTCGGATTCAACGAGAGCGTCGGCATCGACGGCTCGACCCACCCCGACTCCCTCACCGCGGCCCTGCTGCTGCACCCCGAGTTCGTCGAATCGCGCGGCGACTACGCGGTCGACATCGAGACGGGCTCCCCGCTCACCCGCGGGTACGCCGCGATGTCGTGGGGAGCGCACGGGCTCGCCGCGAACGCCACCGTGATCGAGCGCGTCGACGCCGAGGCCTTCTCCGACTACCTGGTCGCGCTGCTCGCGGGCGAGACGACGCCGAGCCGCCCGCTGCGCTGACCTCGAACGGGTCGAAACGCCCCTGAGGATTTCCAAGACATTTCGGCAGCATCCCAGATTTGTAACGTCTGGGGAGCAGTCGTCAAATATTGCTCGACCCGGTAGTCACAATCTGTAATCTGGGTGGCATCCGCCCTGGTATCGCCAAGGGCACGCATCTGGAGGAAATCTAGTGAACGTAATCACACGCAAGCGTGGTCTCGCCGGCCTGGCGCTCGCCGGCACCGCAGCCCTGTTCCTCGCCGGTTGTGCAGCAGCACCCGAAGAGAACGACGCCGCCGAAGGCGCCTCTGACTTCAAGGCCTGCGCCGTATCCGACGAGGGCAGCTGGAACGACAAGTCGTTCAACGAGGCTGCCTACGGCGGCCTCCTCAAGGCCGAGGAAGAGCTGGGCATCGACACCGACGACGCCGAGAGCCAGTCCACCGACGACTTCGAGCCCAACCTCGAGGCCATGGTCGCCGCCAACTGCGACATCATCTTCGCCGTCGGCTTCAACCTCATCGAAGCGGTCAACGCAGCAGCGGTCTCCAACCCCGACAGCAACTACGTGACCATCGACGGCTACGTGGAAGACCCCTCGACCACGAACCTCAAGCCGATCATCTACTCGATGAACGAGTCCAGCTACCTCGCCGGCTACCTCGCCGCCGCGTACTCGACCACGAAGGTCGTCGGCACCTACGGCGGACTCCAGATCGACGCCGTCACCGACTTCATGACCGGTTTCTACAACGGTGCCAAGGCCTACGAGGCGGAGACCGGCGAAGCCGTGACCGTGCTCGGCTGGGACCCCACCGCCAAGACGGGCCTGTTCACCGACGGCTTCGGTGACTCCGAGGGTGCCAAGAGCATCAGCGCCGGCCAGATCGCACAGGACGCCGACGTCATCTTCCCCGTCGCGGGCGGCCTGTTCAGCGCCACCTCCGAGGCCATCAACGAGTCCGGCAAGGACGTCGTCTTCATCGGTGTCGACAAGGACATCGCCGTGACGAGCCCCGAGTACGCCGACCAGGTTCTCACCTCGGTGCTCAAGAAGATGACCGACGCCGTCTACGACGTCATCAAGGAGCAGGTCGACGGAGCCGAGTTCGACTCCGAGCCCTACGTCGGAACGCTCGAGAACGAGGGCACCTCGCTCGCCGACTACGGCACCTTCGACGACAAGGTGTCCGACGAGATCAAGGCCAAGCTCGACGAGCTCAAGGCCGGCATCATCGCGGGCGACATCAAGCCGCTCGGCTAATCTCGCTCCAACACGCACAGCAGTAACGCCGGGGTGGCCGAGTGCCACCCCGGCGTTCTGTGTCCGTGCGTCCCACTTCCGCGCCCCGACCTATACCCGGCCGTTTTACTGGCAGAATCTTGACACGATGAAACTCGAACTCCGTGGCATTACCAAGCGCTTTGGTGCACTCGTCGCCAATGACCACATCGACCTCACGATCGAACCCGGTGAGATCCACTGCCTTCTCGGTGAGAACGGTGCTGGCAAGTCCACCCTCATGAACGTCCTCTACGGCCTGTACAAGGCCGACGACGGCGAGATCCTGCTCGACGACGAGCCGGTTCGATTCACCGGGCCGGGCGACGCGCTCGCGGCCGGAATCGGCATGGTCCACCAGCACTTCATGCTGATCCCCGTGTTCTCCGTCGCAGAGAACGTGATGCTCGGCCACGAGCCGGTCAAGGGCGGGGTCGTGCTCGACCTGCCCGCGGCCCGCGCGCTCGTGCTCGAGATCTCGCAGCGGTTCGGCTTCGACATCGACCCCGACGACCTCGTCGGCGACCTGCCGGTCGGCGCCCAGCAGCGGGTCGAGATCATCAAGGCCCTCGCGCGCGACGCGAAGGTGCTCGTGCTCGACGAGCCCACCGCGGTGCTCACCCCGCAGGAGACCGACGAGCTCATGATCATCATGAAGCAGCTCGCCGCCTCCGGCACATCCATCGTCTTCATCACCCACAAGCTCCGCGAGGTCAAAGAGGTCGCCGACCGCATCACCGTCATGCGCCTCGGAAAGATCGTCGCGACCGCCTCGCCATCCGCGAGCACCACGGAGCTCGCCTCGCTCATGGTGGGCCGCGCCGTCGACCTCACCGTCGCGAAGAACCCGCCGACGCTCGGCGCCGACTCGTTCGTGGTCGCGGGCCTCACGGTGCTCGACGCCAACGGCCAGCGGCTGCTCGACGACGTGACCTTCACCATCCGCGAGGGCGAGATCCTCGCCATCGCCGGCGTGCAGGGCAACGGGCAGACCGAGCTCACCGAGGCGATCCTGGGTCTGCGCTCCGGGGTGAAGGGCTCTGTCACCCTCGACGGCCGCGAGCTCGTCGGCGCATCGGTGCGCGACAGCCTCGACGCCGGAATCGGCTTCGTGCCCGAAGACCGCAAGAAAGACGGCCTCGTCGCCGAGTTCTCGGTCGCCGAGAACCTCATGCTCGACCGCAGCGTCGGCGCCCCCTTCGCCAAGGGCATGAACATTCGCTTCGACTACCGCGAGGAATTCGCCGAGAAGTCGATCAAGGAGTTCGACATTCGCACGCAGGGCACGGAGACCCTCGCCGGGCGCCTCTCCGGCGGCAACCAGCAGAAGGTCGTGCTCGCGCGCGAGCTGTCGCGCGAGCTGCGGCTGCTGATCGCCTCGCAGCCGACCCGCGGCCTCGACGTCGGATCGATCGAATTCGTGCACGACCGCATCGTCGCGACCCGCGACTCGGGGATCCCCGTGCTCATCGTGTCGACCGAGCTCGACGAGGTCGTCGGCCTCGCCGACCGCATCGCGGTCATGTACCGCGGCAGGATCGTGGGCATCGTCGACGCGGACACCAGTCGGGCGACGCTCGGCGAGATGATGGCAGGTATCGCAGCATGACCAACCCGACACCGACCATGGTGACCCCCGACCTCGAGCCCGAGGCGCCCTCTCGCTGGGCGGTGGCCTGGCGCGAGATCG
>Ga0247803_1000456_pt1 | contig 22521 bp, 19 predicted proteins | sample UWRJL014104B1_FD_180928 | JGI IMG/M metagenome (GOLD analysis project Ga0247803, IMG submission 180928) | Plant litter microbial communities from Arlington Agricultural Research Station in Wisconsin, United States - UWRJ-L014-104B-1 | ecosystem: Environmental > Terrestrial > Plant litter >...
CAAAGCAACTCTTTTTTAGTCCTGATAATGCCGCTTGTATAGACGGTGACATTGAGTTTAAAGACGGCCAGTATCATCTTTTCTTTAAAACAGAAGACCGCCAGCCGGGTATAAAAAAGGCCGTTTCAGACCAGCTTACAACTGGATATGTAATGAAAAACGATAACTATCTGCAGCAAACCAGTGAAGCAGTAGAGGGTGCAGGGACCTTTAGGCTGAATAATTCTGAAGAGTGGATATTGATGTATGACCTTTATAAAAAAGGTAAGTACCAATTTACCAAGAGTACAGATCTTGAAAAATTTACAGCAGTAGATGATGAAGTGTCTATGGATTTTCATCCCCGCCATGGCACAGTATTACCAATAACAGCAAAAGAGGCTGCTGCGTTAACTAATAAATGGCCATCAGCCACTAAATAATCTATAAAATACGATACACTTAATGAAAAAAAGAACCATTCTATCCATTTTACTCATTGTAATCTCCATTACAAGTTACTCACAGGCAAAAAAAGATTTTCATAATTGGGCATCCACACCACCTATGGGCTGGAATAGCTGGGATTGTTATGGGCCTACCGTAACCGAAGCAGAGGTGAAAGCGAACACCGATTATATGGCTAAAAACTTAAAAGATTTTGGCTGGAACTATATTATTGTAGATATCAGATGGTATGTAGGGAATGATAAAGCACATGGGTACAATGAAACAGATCCGAACTATGTGCTTGACAAATTTGGGCGGTTCATGCCAGCCGTTAATCGTTTTCCTTCTGCAAAAGGAGGTAAAGGTTTTAAGCCATTAGCAGATTATATCCATAGTAAAGGGTTGAAATTCGGGATACATATTATGCGTGGGATCCCAGTAATTGCTGTAAACCAAAATACACCGATTAAAGGGACAAATTTAACTGCAAAAGATATTTACTCGGACAAAGATCAATGTTTGTGGCTGCATGATATGTATACTGTTGTGCCATCGAAAAAAGGTGCGCAAGAATATTATAATTCGCTGTTTGAATTATATGCGTCGTGGGGACTAGATTTTGTAAAGGTTGATGATCTTTCTTCGCCGATATATTTTGCAGGAGAAATTGAAATGATCCGCAAAGCGATAGACAGAACTGGAAGGAAGATCGTGCTAAGTACTTCACCGGGCGAAACTCCGGTTGCACATGCAGCCCATGTGCAGAAATATGCAAATATGTGGCGTACAGTAGGTGATTTTTGGGATAGCTGGAAACAGTTAAAAGAGCATTTTGAAGTCTTTGAACGCTGGAACAAGTGGCGTGCATATGGAGCATATCCGGATGGTGATATGTTACCGATTGGCCGCATTGGTATCCGTGCCGAAAGGGGAGATCCACGGATGTCCCTTTTTACAAAAGATGAGCAGTATACATTGATGACTTTATGGAGTATTTTTAAATCTCCGCTGATGTTTGGTGGTAATTTACCTGATAACGACCCATTTACATTAAGTTTGCTGACTAACAGGGCGGTGCTGAAAGTTTTAAATAGCAGCACGAATAACAAGCAGTTATTTATGGACGAAGATAAGGCGGCATGGACAGCAGACGAACCCGGAACTGGGGCTAAATATCTGGCAGTTTTTAATAAATCTGATAGTGCCGAACCGGTAACGAGTACGAAAATTACTGTTAATTTAAAGGATCTTGGATTTAGTTCTGCTTGTGTGGTTACTAATTTATGGACTGGTAAAGTATTGGGTAAGTTCTCTGGAGAATTTGCGCCAGAAATTAACAGGCACGGAGCCGGAATGTATAAGATTACTAAAAGTAAATAGACATAGAAACGGTAAGCAGATATAAAAAGTAATTAGCTATAAAAAAATCCCCTGGTAAAAACCAGGGGATTTTTTGTTACTATATTCTTCAGATCGGCTATACCAGTTCTGCAGAATTTGATAATTCTTCAACACTTACTAAGTCGGCCGATTTCACTGTTTTAATAATACGTGCAGCTACCTTATATGGATCAGCAGCCGAGTTAGGGCGACGATCTTCCAGGTAACCGAACCAGCCTTTTTCTACTGTAGCTAAAGGAATACGGATAGAAGCACCACGGTCAGATATTCCGTAGCTAAAGTCCATAATAGAAGCAGTCTCATGTTTACCGGTTAAACGCAAATGGTTATCTGCGCCGTAAACTTCCACATGCTCGCTAACTACGGGGCGGAAAGCTTCACAAATCACATCATACACTTCTTTCTTGCCCGCAGTACGCAGAGCTGTATTAGAGAAGTTGGCATGCATACCAGAACCGTTCCAATCTAAAGTGCCCATTGGTTTACAATGCCAGTTGATTGCTACTCCATATTTCTCGCCTATTCTTTCTAATAAATAACGTGCAAGCCAAATCTGGTCGCCAGCTTCTTTAGCACCTTTAGCAAAGATCTGGAATTCCCATTGTCCGGCAGCAACTTCAGCGTTGATGCCTTCTACATTTAAACCAGCCTCTAAGCATGCGTCAAGATGCTCTTCAACAATTTCTCTTCCAAATGCATTATTTGCGCCAACAGAGCAGTAATATGGCCCTTGCGGACCAGGGTAGCCAGAAGCTGGGAAGCCTAATGGTTTGTTTGTTTCAGGATTCCAGAGAAAATATTCTTGTTCGAAACCGAACCAGAAATCATTATCATCATCTTCAATCAGTGCACGTCCATTAGACTCATGGGCTGCGCCTGTAGAATCCATAACTTCGCACATAACCAGATATCCGTCTTTTCTCTGCGGATCTTTAATTACGTATACCGGTTTTAAAATACAATCAGATGAACCACCTGGAGCTTGTTCGGTGGATGAACCATCGAAGCTCCAGTTCTCCAGATCTTCTAATTTTCCGCTGAAATCTTTATCGATTTTTGTTTTGCTGCGTAGACTTTGTGTTGGTTTATACCCGTCAAGCCAGATGTACTCAAGTTTTGCCATGGTTGTGTATCAGTTTAGAGGTTAATAATAATTACTAAGTTGTTTTGTTTAGTTGGTTTTGATGTTAATTTGTATTGTGTTGGTTGTTTTATTGTTTTTAAACGTAAATTATGAATAGGTAATTGCCTGTTTCTAGTTTTTTGTATTTGTTTGTGTATTAAATGTCTGTTTGTGAGAGTAATATACCTATTTAAGTATAATTTTTAAAATAAAATTTATTTTTGGTGCTAAATTCCTGTATAAATAGTTTTTTAAAGTGTTTTTTGTTTGTTTCTCTCTGTTATTTCAATATAAATTGATTTTTTATCAAATTTTTTTAGAAAAAATGATGTAGGTTCGTTAGTGTAATTCAAACTTTGCGAATATTGATATTAAAGAAACATCGGATGTACGAAAAGAGGATATTATAAAGCTCTACAAAGCTAACTCATGGTCGTCTGCTGATCGGCCGGATGAGCTGTATAAAGCGTTGCTCCATTCCCATTCGTTTGTAACTGCATGGGATGGCGACAGGCTGGTGGACTTGGCAATGCGATCTCTGATGGATACCTGGTCGTTTATTATCCTCATCTGATTGTGCACCCTGATTATCATGGCAAAGGTGTGGGAAAGTTGATATCAGGTAAGTTTCAAGAAAAATACGGTAGCTTTCATCAACAAATCCTGGTAGCGGAGGTAGATGATCTTTGATGCTTTAGCCGCTTTCTTGCGCTTGGTGTTTAGCTTGTCCCAATGATTAGTATAGTTCCTTTTGAAGCAACAAGAAAAAGAAGAAATTAACCTTTTAATGATTTTCTGCGGTGTTTTTTAGGACGGTTTTATACTATATTTGATGTTTTAGAAAAGGTTCGTTCGGATTAATATAATTATTGTCTTTTTATAAGTTGCCGGGATGGGTGGTTATACGTTTGTTACCCCTATTTAGGAATGCAACTGGTAGATAGCCGGCGAAAACAATTGTGAACATTAGCTAAAGCATAAATTATGCGTAAAATTATACTCTCATTACTACTTGCATTAACTGCGGCATCGCTGAATGCCCAACACCGGCTAGTAGAAAAAAAAGCAAATTCTAAAGGCGGTCCTGATAGCATAGTACAGGCTGTTCATCCTTCTTATGTTAAAGTTACTGGTGCGCACCGCTGGTTTTTTGGAAGTAATTACCGGAGAGAATGGGCAACGGAAGTTAAAATGCCTTTGATTTGGATATCGAAGGTACACGGTGGATTATTACCTGTGAAGGAAGGTGGGGGGATGCAGTCTAAGTCGCTGAGACTGGTAGATAAAACTGGTAAGGAATGGGTGATCCGTAGTGTAGAAAAGACGCCGGACAAACTTTTGCCTGAAAATCTGAAAGGTACTTTTGCGGTAGACTGGGTAGATGATGCGATGAGTGCACAACATCCTTTTTCTGCGTTGGTAATGCCGCCGCTGGCAGAGGCCGCTGGTGTTTATCATACGAATCCTATTATAGGTGTTGTGGAACCGGATGAGGCGCTTGGTGAGTATAAAGAGATATTTGCAGGCATGGTTGTACTGCTGGAAGAGCGGGAGCCCGCGGGAGAGTCAGATAATACGCCTAAAATGATCAAGGAGTTAAATGAAGATCATGACAATAGGGTAAATGGTGAGCAGTTTTTAAAGGCAAGGTTGCTGGATTTGTTAACTGGCGACTGGGACCGTCATGAGGACCAGTGGAGATGGGTGAGCGAAAAGAAGGGAAAGGATAAGGTTTATAGTCCTGTGCCGAGAGACCGTGACCAGGTTTTCCATGTAAATCAAGGTTTGTTTCCGTCAATTGCTGCTTTGCCGTGGATAAATCCTTTATTTGGTGATTTTGAGGGTGATTTGTCCGGTGTCAAATATTCGCTTGCCAAAACAAAGTTTTTGAAGGGATATCCCGATACACAGTTAAGTTATGACGATTATATGCGGATTGTAAATGCATTTGTTAAAGCGGAAACTGATGAAGTGCTGGAAGCAGGGCTTAAGCGTATGCCACCAGAAATCTATCGTATCCGCCATGACGAATTATTGAAAATATTAAAGCAGCGCAGGAATAACATGCCTGCAGCTATGGCAGATTATTACCGATTCATCAATCGTATTGTTGATATCCGTACAAGTGATAAAAATGAGCATGTTGAGGTAAGTGAGGTTGCGGGGGGTGACCTGAGGATCATCATTAATAAACTGGATAAATCCGGACAGTTTAAGGATACTGTAGTGAATCGAATTTACAGTGCTGCAGTAACCAAAGAAATACGTTTGTATGTAGCCGATGGTGATGATAAGGTAACTGTAAATAATGATCATTCTGTAATCAAGTTAAGGATTATTGGCGGTAAAGGGAATAAAGATTTTGAGGTTAAGAACGCATCACATAAAGTAAAGATCTATAATGGGAAAGATAGTTTAAGTACAAAATTTGTTCCTGTAAATCCTTATAATGTCTGGATGCCATTAGCTACAGCTGCAATTAATGCGGATGATGGTTTTTTACTTGGACTTGGAATTAAGTATACTCAAATGGATGGGTTTAGAAAACTACCTTATACCAGTGTACAGCAGTTAATGGTATCACACTCTTTCGCTACTTCAGCATTTCGTATAAGGTATAGTGGAGAATGGATACAGGCAGTAGGGAAGGCAGACATCACTTTGCAGGCATTTATGCAGGCTCCGGATAACACAATGAACTTTTTTGGGCGTGGAAACGAAACGGTACTGAATAAAATTGATAATTACCGTATGTATCACCGTACGCGGTTTGATACTTATCAGGTGGATCCTGCATTACGCTGGCACACCGGCGAAGGAACAACAATTAGTGCAGGGCCTTCTATCCAGTTTTATCACTTGAATAAAGATGATAATGGCGGCAGATTTATTAATCAGTCTGGTTTGATCAAATCATATGATAGTTTGACTGTAGACCGTGATAAAGCACATGCTGGAATACAAGTAAACCTGGTCAGCAACAAAAGAAACAATAATGTATTACCTTCGGAAGGATATTATTTCAATTTAAATATCCAGGGTTATACCGGTCTGAATCATTATTCGAAGTCATTTCTGCAGATCAGACCAGAATTTACTTATTACCAGCGTTTAAATGCCAAGGGAACCATTGTGATTTCTGATCGCATTGGAGGAGGGATCACTGCGGGAGATGCTGCGTTTTATCAATCTATGTTTTTAGGGGGACAGGGCAATTTACTAGGTTACCTCCAATACCGTTTTGCTGGTGAACATATGGTTTATAACAATCTTCAGGCAAGAGTAAAGTTGTTTAATATCGCTAGTTATATCCTTCCTGGGCAATTGGGGCTGACAGGGTTTTACGATGCAGGAAGGGTATGGGAAAAAGATGAAAATTCCACTAAATGGCACCAGGGAACTGGTGGCGGTGTATATTTTGCCCCTGCAGGTTTAACTATTGTGCAGTTATTGGCCGGCCATTCGGAGGAAGGATGGTATCCTTATATTTCGATGAATTTTAGATTGTAATAGCGCGGGTATACTAACTATATTTTGATTTACAGTGCTTAGACGTAGATCTTGGTCGTTATTAAAATCAACCATGCCCCAGACACAAAGCAACTGCAATCAGAATAATAGCAATATTAACTAATAGACTTTCCGAATGGAGAAAAAGCAAGGTTCATTAATTTAAAATGTTGTTTACCAAAAGGAATGCCAATAATAGTTATGCAAAAAAGTATGCCGAAGAGCAGATGGGTAAGGGCAATCCAAATACCACCACATAGCAACCATAGGATATTCATCACTGTAGATAAACAGCCTGTATTTGATGAAGTATCAGTGATTTTAACGCCGAAGGGAGCGAGTGCTACAAATGCAAACTTAAAACATTGGATGCCAAAAGGGATACCGACAATTGTGAAGCATAAAATTAAGCCACCGATCAGGTATTCAAAAAAAACAAATATACCGCCAAAAATTATCCAAATGATGTTTCCTATTATGTTCATGTTGTGAGTTTTTAATTAGATTAAAAATTAACTGGTTAGTTACATGAATAATGATCTAAATTAAGTAAAAAAGTAAGCTTGTGTTACAGGATATCAAATAAGCTTATAGTTGTATACTTATATTTGCTATCATGGATAGTTCATCAATAGTAAAGTCGCCGTCTCACATTCCTGCATCAGCATTTGATTTTTTAATGCTAATAAAACAGAACAATAACCGGGAGTGGTTCCATGCCCATAAAGAAGAATATGATGCACAATTTTTATTTATTGAACACTTTGCTGAAAGTTTGCTGGCAGAGCTGAATACGCACGATCTGATAGAAACGCCGTCAGGGAAAAAGAGCTTGCAGCGTATTTATAGAGATACCCGCTTTTCTAAAGAAAAATTCCTTATAAAAATCATTGGTCTGGTGGGTTTAAGCGTGCAACCAAACAAAGAAGGGGAGGGTATTACTTTCATCTGGAACCCGGTAACACTTTTGTTGGAGGTGGGTTTCAAGCGCCTAATCCGCAAGATTTAAAACGTATACGGGAAGATATTAGTGCAGATGCCGGACCGCTGCGGAAAATCTTAACGAGTAAATCTTTCATAGAAACATTTGGAACGTTAAGGGGTGAACAGGTTAAGACAACTCCAAAAGGGTTTGATGCAAACAATGAGGCGATAGAACTTTTACGTTACAAACAATTTTTATTGATCAGGAAATTTACAGATAAAGAAGCATTAGATCCTTCATTCCTGATGCAGGTTAGTGAGGTGTACAAAAACATGCGTACGTTTTTTGATTACATGAGTGAGGTTTTAACAACAGATATCAATGGATTGGAGCGCTAAATATTTAGCTTTATTACTTTAAAAAATGTTTGTTGGTAAAAAGATGATGTTTAAGACTAAACTAATAATAAAATAAAATCAGCCTCTAAAGTTAATTAGAAGCTGATTTTAAGGTGTACACCCAATAGGATTCGAACCTATGACCTACGGTTTAGAAAACCGTTGCTCTATCCAGCTGAGCTATGGATGCGTGTTTCCTTCTTGGAGCGCCAAAGATAGAGTTTTTGTGCAATAAGCGCAAATCTATTTTAAAATAATCTGCGTTTTAACCCTGTTTTAACCATTCTATTCTCTTTTCAGGATGCATTTCTGCATAATCCATTACCATGTTTAATATATAATCATTTGAAGGATAAGGGACTATGCAAGACTTCAGTGTTTCCATATCATTAATGTCAGTATGAAAAGAAATATAGCCCATTCCATAAAATTTTCCTTGTTCTACCCATAAACAGCTTTGTTCTTCTTCATTTCGGCCAGAATCTATGATCGCAAAGGATGGAAGTGAAGATTTTAAATGTACAATTGCGGCTTTTACTCGGGTATTATAGCTATAGGGATGTTCTAAACCTAAGCACGCACCATGACAATTGTCGGTTTCATAACCGGTGCAAGATGATCGGTGAGTTTGGATAAAACAGAGTTTTTCGCATAAAGTATGTTCATTAATCATACCACGTAACATACTTTGTCCGGCCAGCAAGCTATTAAATGTATATAAGGCAGGGGTGTTTTTTTTATATTTATCAATACCAAGGCGCATAAAGCCATTTTGATCTTCAAAAGTATAAAGGGCAAACTTTTGTTCTGGCCGCTTTAAAGCTTTGTTGTTTTCGGGCCAGTGTTTTTGGATCTCTGATGCTTCAAGGATTAGTGCCATTAGCTCTGTTCCACAGGTGGTATGCTCAATTTGATGAATATTTTTCAAAAATTCTTGTCGTTGCTTTTTGATACTATTGCCAGAAAAATGCGAATACACCCGCTTTTTAATGTTTATCGCTTTTCCTATGTATATAATTTTCCCCTTTTGATCTTTAAAATAATAAACCCCGGGATTGGAGGGTAAAGCTTCGATTTGCGACCTTGATATATTAGGAGGTAAAATCTGCTCTTTTGAAGATTTATTAAGCGATTGGGGAATCAAACCTTCAGTATCTTTTTTTAAAAGTAAGCTGAGCAAGAGTGCTGTCGCTGCAGCATCCCCGCCCGCACGGTGACGATCATTTAAAGGGATGTTTAATGCGCTGCATAATTTCCCCAAACTGTAGGAGGAATGACCGGGAATCACCTTCCTGCTTATTCTTACCGTGCATAGCTTTTTTGACAGGAGTTGATAACCAGCTAGGGAAAGCTGGTGCCTTACAAACGAAAAGTCGAAATTTACATTATGGGCTACAAAAATTTTGTCATGTAACAATTCGTGTATTTTAGGGGCTACATCTTCAAATACAGGCGCAGCGCTAACCATCTCATTGCTGATCCCGGTTAAGCTTTGGATGTAAAAGGGAATATCTTGTTTTGGATTGATCAGTGTCTCAAAGGATTCCAAAACTTTTGAACCATCGTGAACAAGAATCGAAATTTCGGTGATCCCATTTCCGGAAGCAAACCCTCCGGTGGTTTCTATATCTACTACTGCGTATAACATATCATTCAATAGGCGTATACAAATGTGCTAATAAATTTAGTAATAATAATGAATATTGAAAATATTATCATATGGCATGTTAATCGCTTAAACAAAAATGAAATGAGGAAAATAAATGTCTAAGAGAATTTTAGCGGTTGATGACGATAGCGACATCCTGGACGTTATAAGGATCATATTGGAAGATGAGGGCTATGAGGTTTTTACACTGGCCAATGCGAAGTATGTGTTTGATGAAGTGCAGCAAAACAGTCCTGATTTGATATTACTGGACGTAATGTTGGGCGGACTAGATGGAAGGGATATTTGCAGGGCATTAAAGGAGCATGATTCCTATAAGAAAATACCTGTGGTAATGATCTCTGCAAGTCATAATTTGGATAATCTATTGCTGTCGCCAGGTGCCCCGGACAACTTTTTGGCAAAACCATTTGATATCGACCGACTAGTAGAAATGGTGAAAACTCAATTGGCTGCTTAAGCCGAAGTGTACTATTTTGTATATACTTCGTACTAAATTCTAGATGCTTTACGTCAAAACAGTGGCTATCCGTATTGGATTAGTCAATATTTTGTGAATAGGGCATTTCTCTGAAATTTCCACTAACCGATTTAATTCATCTGCTGTGAGGTCACCATTCAATTCGAGTTTAACGGTAATAGTTTTACCTTCATCAAGCTGATCTTCCCTGCTAATTGCTAGGTGTATCTTAATACTGTCTAAAGAGATATTCTTTCTATCTGCATACATTCTCAGGGTTATTGCTGTACAACTCCCTAAACTGGCTAAGAGAAGTGCCGCTGGTGGCATTCCTTCATCTGTTCCACCCATGTCTTCTGGTTCATCTGCATAAATAAAATGCCCGGCAGCAAATATTTTTGTTTTATAGGTAGATCTGTCTAGTTCTGTTATCGCTGTAATTTGCTGGTCTTCCATGTTATGGTTTTAATTTCCTAATTTTAGGTGATATAATATAATAATGGAACAATCGGAAACAGAAAAACGTTTGCTTTTTTTAAAGGCATCTATTGGTAAAGAGCTAAGTGGTTCGCCCTCAGCTTATATGAACTGGCTTAAGCCAATGGTTATCAGCGCAGAGCGGGGTGAGCTGATTTTTAGTTATGTAGTAAGAAAAGAAATGACAAATCCGTATGGTATACTTCATGGTGGAGTAACGGCCGGTATAATTGATGATTTAATTGGAGCTACTGTATATACTTTAGGGCTAAATAAAGCGTTTACTACTGTAAATAATTCGATTGATTATTTTGCTCCTGCAAAGGAGGGCGATGTGATTACAGCAAAAACAGCTATTGTAAAACAAGGAAGAACAATCATCAATTTACAGTGTGAGGTATTTCTGCCGTCTAAAGACCGGTTGATTGCAAAAGGTTATTCTAATCTGTTAAATATTGGCTGATATTTTGAGGGGAAATGATGACTGATGATTAAATGTGATCAGTTAACATAAATATGTTGATGGCTTAAGATGGAATGAACATTTTAACCTGATATTTGTTGTGAAAGATAACTAACCAGATATGAATATGTTAAGCAATTATCTCAACTTTCAGTTTGATATACAGGGTAAACCTGTGAAAGGTTTTTGTATGAGGATACATGATGATTTTCATGAAACCTATGCGGTAATAGTGGACGGCTACCATTCGTTTTGCGTATGGCTGGATAAACCCTCTGCCACCTGGCGATCTTCTAAATATGTAAATGTAGAGCCAGGAGTGCTGGAAAAAATTATTAATCAGCTCGATACATATAAAACTGCAGAAGCCTAAAAAAAAGAAATTATTAATTGAAGAGCCCCTTTGGAGAAGATCTAGGGGCTCTTTTGTGTTTTTTGAAATACTTCTGCCTATTTTACGAGGTGATATTTTAATGGAAAAATAAATAAGATACCAATACGGCGGCAATAATTCCGGCAAGATCTGCCAGCAGCCCCATTGGAATAGCATAACGGGTACGTTTAATACCAACAGAACCAAAGTAAAGGGCTACAATATAAAATGTTGTATCTGCGGAACCATTAAATACACAGGAAAGACGGCCTACAAATGAGTCGGGCCCAAATGTTTTCATTGTATCTACCATCATTGCTTTGGCACCACTGCCGCTTAATGGTTTAATCAATGCTGTAGGCAGGGCAGGTGTGAAATCGGTATTTACGCCAAGGTGTACAAAACACCAGGTAAAACCATCTACAATATAACCGAGAACACCAGAATTACGCAGTACACCAATGGCAACCAGCATACCAACAAGGTAGGGTATGATCGTTATACAAGTTGTAAAACCCCCTTTTGCCCCTTCAATAAATGCATCATAAACGTTCACTTTTTTACGTACAGCGCCAAGTATAAAAGCAATAATAATGAAAAAGAGAATGAAATTGGAAGCAACTTTCGATACTGTCTCTATCTGTTCTTTTGTTAAATAATTTGTGAAATAATAGATCATCCCAACAATGAACAGGGTTATACCACCTAACCAGGAGATCACAACAGTATTAAATAAATTGATCTTTTGCTTTATTGCAACCGCGATTAGCCCCACTACTGTTGCTACATAGGTAGCGATCATGCAGGGTATAAATATATCTGAAGGGTCTGCTGCACCTAATATCGCCCTTTGCGCCATAATGCTTAATGGAATTAGTGTTAAACCAGATGTGTGCAGCACCAGGAACATGATCTGTGCGTTGCTCGCTGTTTCTTTTTCCGGATTAATCTCCTGCAGACTCTGCATCGCTTTTAAGCCAAATGGAGTTGCTGCGTTGTCCAGACCAAGCAGGTTTGCAGAAAAGTTCATGACCATATGGCCTGTTGCAGGATGGTTTTTAGGTACTTCAGGAAAAATCCTGCTAAAAAATGGGCCAATAATACGGGAAAGGAAATTGATAGCGCCTGCCTTTTCACCGATATTCATAATGCCCAGCCAGAGTGTCATAATACCGACTAATGGCAAAGCAATGTCCATCACGCCAACTTTGGCTGATTCAAATGTGCCGTCTATGATGAGCTTGAATATCTCTGTGTCTCCAAAAAATATTAGCCGGATGAGGGCTACGACAAACGCAATCAGAAAAAACGCGATCCACAGATAATTTAATGCCATTAGTTTTAGTTTGAAGCTATGAAAGTAACAAAAAAGGATCTGCAATCATCAGAATGCAGATCCTTTTTAATAAATTATTAAGTTAATAAGTGGTTATGGCTTATCGTCAGTCAGTTCGAAGCCCCATGTTTTACCCTTTTCTGTTGCAGGGATTCCGCCAGTCATCCATACTGGCGCTTTTGCACCCTTCAGATAATAATCAAAGAATTGCTGTTCACGGATCTGGATATCTTTTCTATTCTGGCGGAGTACAAGGTTATGTGCTTCGTTGTTATAGTTTAATAACCATACTGGTTTGCCTAATCTTCTTAGGCCAGTAAACATTTCAATTCCCTGGTACCATGGTACGGCACCGTCAGCGTCATTAGACATGATCACTACTGGGGTGCTAACCTTGGGTAGCGCAAATAGAGGGGAGTTTTCTATGTATAATTCTGGTTTTTCCCATAGCGTGGCACCAATCCTGCTCTGTGTTTTTTCGTATTGGAATTGTCTGTTCATCCCAGACTCCCAACGCATACCGCCATAAGCAGAGGTCATGTTGGCTACTGGTGCGCCAGCCCATGCTGCCGCATACATATTGGTGCGCGTAATTAGATGTGCCACTTGGTAACCACCCCAGCTTTGACCTTGTATGCCTATTTTTGTGCCATCTACCCAGCTGTTTTTCTTTAGTGATTCTACTCCGGAATTGATAAATTCTTCAGCAGATTTTCCTGGATAACCTTTTTCGTAACTAATATCTGGTGCAAAAACCAAATAACCATTACTCACAAAATAAGAGATATTTAACCTCGATGGAGTAGGAGCTGGCGGGTTATAGTTATATAGACCATCAGTCAGCTTTTCATAAAAATAAGCAATCATCGGATATTTTTTTGCCGGATCAAAGTTCTCGGGTTTGTATAAAATGCCTTCAGACTGGAAACCTTTTGGCGTAGTCCATTTAACCAGTTCTGCAGTGCCCCAGTTATAATTTTGCTGCTGAGGGTTAGTATTACTTAACTTGACATCTGTTTTCAGATCGGCAGAAACGTATACATTTGGTGAAACTGCATAGTTGCCTTTATCATAAATGTAACGTGCAGCATCTTTTGCTTTTATCAATCCGGAATATTTGAACTTATCCATCACAACCAATTCAGGATTTTTATTATCACCTGCATTAGTTTTATAATAACCATTTTCTTTGGTTGTATTGTTAAAGGCCTGCAGCCAGATTGGCTCACCTTTTTTAATAAAACGTGCTTCAGGATCTACTTGTTCATATCGAAAAGTGATCTTTGTTTGTCTGCCAAACCCGTTTGTAATATTTTTAGGGGCACCTTTACCATCAGGAGAGAAACTCCAGATATCATACCTGTCATAAATCAGTACCTGTTTATCATCTTCCGTCCAGCCCGCTGCACCATAGGCAGAAGGATCGTCTGGAACGTCGTTGTCCTCATCGGCAAATTTAATCGCTGCGTCGGCATTTAATGTGGTCACTTTACCTGTAGATACGTTATAAGTTGACCATAGCGAGGTTTTTTTATCAAAGTACAATACATAGTTTCCACCTGGTGATGCCATAGCGTAACCTGTTAAAGCACTGATGATTTTCTTCTTGCCGCCTGTCTTCGTATCTACCAAATAATGGTCGCGCAAACTGCCCCCCATCCATTGTGCTTGTACACGGTTGCCATAATCGGTAGAAGCCAATACAAATGAAGCATCACCTTCTTTAACGAGGTTCGCTTCCGGAAGTTTGGTGTCGGTTAAAGGAATGATTTTCGGGTCGCTACTAAAGATATCAATTACACTTAAGTAACTCCTTTTAGCTTCTTTGTCGGCGTTTTTCAATTGCATTGGCTGCAGATAATCGTCTTTATATCCCCATACATCAAGTTTTGCATGTTCAAAATCTACCAGGGTAGTGTCCTTAGCTTTTTTTAATGGAGCAATACCAAAATATAGCTTTGTGCCTTCTTTGCTAAAAGTTAAGTTTCCATTACCGCTAACGGTCCATTTAGCAGGAAGACCATCTATTTCATTGTCTACTAAGATTTGGGCGGTATCTAAATTAAGCGTACTGAAATAGATGCTATAATCTTTGATTTCTATTTTTTCCGTAGAAGTTTCTCCTAGAAACGCCACTTGCTCTGCGTCTTCATCAAATATGAAGTTTTTAAAGGTTCCTTTAGTATTTACAAGCGTCTTAAGTGTTCCTTTTTCTGTATTCAAAAGAAATACGCCGGGCTTAACTGTTTTATCTTTTTTAGACCCGGAAACGCTAAAAATGAGTTGTTTTCCGTTTTTGCTAAAGCTGTAGTCAGAAACGTATTTAAATGTTCTTTCTACACCAGTCAGCAAATTTCTCAAAATCAGGTCGCTACCTTCTTTTTTATCTTTCTCTTTTCCACCCGGCTCATCCTGGGCATAATCTTCATCTTCGCCATCCTTTTTATCCGTTACTGGTACTGCAGGCTTTTTCTTTGCAGTATCTACTGGTGATTCTTTTTGGTAGGCGAGGTAAGCACCAGCATTTTCAGGAATTTGAAAAGATTTTACGCGTGGTATTTTTATAATCGCTGAATTTATAAGATTTACAACTCCTAAAGAGTCTTTAGCTGTTTCTTCAGGTTTTTTCTTTTTAATCTTTTCCTGGCGGGTAGCTGCGTATGAAGGTTTGATCATATAAGCTGCAAATTTTGAATCTGCACTAAATTTGAGCATCTCACCACGGGGTATGCTGATCTTTGAATTACCGATCAGGTTATTTAAGTATAAATTTGCGTCTCCTTGCTGCTGGTTAATGGCATAAGCTGCCCATTGTCCATTGTTTGATAGTTTCTTTACGCCAACACTTTCCCAGGTATCGTAAACCGTATGATCTAACGGTTTTTTCTGGGCGAAGGTGACTGTCGCAACGAATAAGAGAACAAAAGTGAGATTTTTTTGCATGATTGGTATTTAGATTTAAATGGTGATGTTATTCCAAGGCTAAAAATTGCAAATTTTTATTGTAATACACCATATGTATATCAAATTTTACACAATTCCATCAGATATAGAGATATAATTATAAATATAGTCTGCCAGGTTGTAAGCATTGCAGGATTGCTGCGTTGGCTTAGCGGCAGGCAAATTGGTTATATCAGTAAAACAAGAAAGGCCATCTCTTGTAGGAGATAGCCTTTGCTTAATAATCGAGTGCGATTATTTACCTTTTTTCTCTTGTGTTTTAACTTGTTGTTGCTGACGCATATAGTCGTCTAAACGCGTTTGAAACTTAGATTTTTTCTTTGTTTCTTCAGGTTTTTTCTTGTTTTCTTTAAGAATATTATGAATTTTCTCATCGTTAACCATTGATTTAATCAGGTACTGTTGTCCGAATGTCATCATGTTGGCTAAGAAATAATAATAGTTCAAACCTGCAGGATAGCTGTTCAAAACACCTAAGAATACGATTGGCATAATATAACCTATGTATTTCATCTGGCCTGTTGCACCAGATACCTGGTTATTGAAATATGTATAGATCAATGTAGAGATTGTCATCAGGATACACATTAAACTTAAGTGATCACCAATGAAAGGGATACTGAACCCAAACTTAATGAAATCGTCATAAGTCGAAAGATCATGCATCCATAAAAAGCTCTGTCCTCTTAATTCGAATAAATTCGGGAAAAAGAAGAAAAATGCCATTACTATCGGTAGTTGAAGCAGCATCGGCAAACATCCGCCTAATGGGTTTACGCCTACCTGTTTATACAATTTTAAGTATTCTTGCTGTAAAAGGTTGCATTGTCTTCACCTACTTTGGCTTTGATCTCATCCATTTCTGGTTTTAAGATTCTCATTTTAGCCATAGAGATATAAGACTTGTAGGTTAATGGAGATAACACAACCTTTAATGCAAGTGTTAAAACGAAGATGATTAATCCATAGTTCCATCCGAATCCTTCAAGGAAGTTAAATACAGGAAGAACAACAAACCTATTGATATATTTAAGCGGAACGTAGCCCATTTCTACCAGCTTCTCAATTTCATGCCCTTGCGCTTTAAGAACTTTAAACTGGTTAGTTCCAAAATAGAACTGCATTTTATAGTTTTGAGCAGCAAGTTGATTGAAAGGGAGATTAACTATAGCAGAGTATCCTTTCACTTCACCCGGTGTAGTCAGGATAGTGGAAGTCATGCTTGCTTTTACAAAAGGATCTGACGGGATCAGGATAGAAGAGAAAAAGTGCTGCTTAAAAGCAATCCATTCAATTTTTTCTTTTGCTAATACTTCTGTTTCATCTTTTGCTAAACTTAAGTGATCCGGACTTTCGTCTACGTATTTGTAGTATGGGCCTGAATACTGTGCTTCATTTTTCAATGATTTTTCTTGTTGTAAAAGTACAGTTTGCCAGTTTAAAGCGATACTGTCACGCTGAATTACCTGGTTCATTCCGTTCAGATTGATATTAAAAGCAACGTCATGGGAATTTGGAGATAAAGCATAAACAAACTCAATGTATTTATCAGCGCTATAAGTAGCACGCATCACCATTGAATTTGCAGTTTGTGAAGTACTGAAGTAAAGATCATTGGTCTTAATCAATTTACCACCGATATTTAAAGTTAGCCCAAAAACATTAGCATCACCATCAAATAAAACTACCGGTTTACCCAGGTAATTTTTTTCTCCTTTGATTTCTACTGATTTAATTTTACCACCTTGATTGGTGAAAGTTAATTTTAAAGCTTCGTTTTCCAGTACGCTGGTTTTAGCAGTACCAGTTATGTTTGCACCAAAAGGTCCTTTCAATGCTGCTGAATCTACTGTTGGAGTGACCGCATCCTGTGCCGCAGCAACAGGAGCCTTCTTTATACCTGCTTTATTGGCAGAATCAAGAGCAATCCGCTCACGTTCTTTCTTAATTTCTGCCTCTCCCGGCTTAAAGAAATAGAAAGAACCAGCCAAAACGATCATAATCAGGAATAATCCTGTAAATGTATTTTTATCCATTATTGTGGTTTAAACGCGTATTAGTTTGTTTTTTTCTTCGCATACTCCATCGCAGCGGCGACAAATTTAACAAAAAGTGGGTGAGGATTAGCAACAGTTGACTTTAATTCGGGATGAAATTGTCCACCAACGAAAAATGGATGGTTTTTAAGTTCGATGATTTCTACCAGATTGCTATCAGGATTTGTTCCTGAAGCAATCATTCCCGCTTCTTCATATTTATTTAAATATGCGCTGTTAAATTCATAACGATGTCTGTGACGCTCGTTGATATGTGGCTTACCATAAGCTGCATAAGCTTTGGTGCCTTTTTTAAGATCACATGGGTACGAACCTAAACGCATCGTGCCACCCTTATTAGTTACTGTTTTTTGATCTTCCATCATATTGATAACCGGATCAACAGTATCTTCATCAATTTCTGTAGTATTTGCAGTTGGCAAGCCCAATACATTCCGTCCGAATTCAATTACCGCACATTGCATACCTAAACAGATACCAAAGAACGGAACTTCATTTTCACGTACATAACGGATAGAGTCAATTTTGCCCTCAATACCACGGCTTCCAAATCCAGGGGCAACCAGGACACCGTCTAAATGCTGTAATTTTTCTTTAGCATTATCAGGATAGATCTCCTCAGAGTGGATATATTCAATTCTTACTTTACATTCATTTTTTGCACCAGCATGGATAAACGACTCGATGATTGATTTATAGGCATCAGGCAATTCAACATATTTACCGATCAAACCGATCCTTACTTCAGCAGTAGGATTTTTCAGACGACCTAAGAAATCTTTCCAGCTTTCCATATCCGGTTCATTTCTTTGCGGAAGTTTAAGCTTGCTCAATACTGTTTTATCCAGTTGCTCTTTCATCATCAATAAAGGAACAGAATAGATAGAAGAAGCATCCATAGATTCGATAACCGCATTTACGTTCACATTACAGAATAATGCAATCTTTTTACGGATATCCATATTGATGTGGTGCTCTGTACGGCAAACCAGAATATCTGGCTGGATACCATACTCCAGTAGCATTTTAACAGAATGCTGTGTTGGTTTAGTTTTCAGTTCACCAGCAGCAGCAAGATAAGGAACTAAAGTTAAGTGGATAACAATTGCATTGTTGGCACCAGCTTCCCATTTAAATTGTCTTACAGCTTCAACAAAAGGTAGGGATTCAATATCACCTACAGTTCCGCCAAGTTCAGTGATTACGATATCAAACTCTCCTGTATCGCCCAGGATACGCATATTGCGTTTAATCTCATCTGTAATGTGGGGTACAACTTGTACAGTTTTGCCTAAATATTCTCCCTGACGTTCTTTATTAATTACATTTTGATAGATACGGCCGGTAGTAATGTTGTTTGCCTGTGATGTAGGCACATTTAAGAAACGCTCATAATGGCCCAGATCTAAATCAGTTTCTGCACCATCTTCTGTTACGTAGCATTCGCCATGCTCATATGGATTTAATGTTCCGGGATCGATATTGATATAAGGATCAAATTTTTGGATGGTTACCCGGTAACCTCTAGCTTGTAAAAGTTTGGCTAATGAAGCGGAGATGATGCCCTTTCCTAAAGAGGAAGTAACACCGCCCGTAACAAAAATATACTTAGTCATGTTTGTGAGTTTGTGAAATAAAAGCAGTTTTTAAGGCTCTTTTATTGTTTTTGTACGGGATACAAAGCTACGTAAAATTGTGACACCAGCCTAAGGGATTGCGAAAATTTTTAATCGTATAAAAGTAGAAGCTAGTAGTGGGAAGGGGTAAAATGAAAAAAAGACCAGATGAAATACCTGGCCTTTTTTAATTTTATATTTGGTTAGAATATGCTTGGTTGATCAAGTGCTAAAACCGTTGTTTGTAACACTAAGGTAAAACTAGTATTATTTTTTTAAAATAGTATACGGATGCTCATAAAAATTTAATATTTGTTGTAATTGCTTGATTTACAGGATGAATAATTATTGTGTGTTAAACCGCGTTTTACAATTATTACCTGTTTTTTAACTAAAGTTAACCTTTTTGATAATCGTTAAATTGACGTTTATTAACACACTTAGTGTTTAGTGTACACTAAGCTTTGCTTCTATTTGCAGCATTCGTAATAAGGCTTAACTTTTTTTTCAGCAGTGGACCACGCGATGTAAATTTTGCTCTCTTTTCCTATGCGGTATTGGAATCCATTTACGCCGGAGCGCTTCAATTCTTCAAAAAACTTTTTATCAGGTGTATTTTTATCTGGTTCTTCTGTTTCTGTCACTGCAGGTTCTAGCAGGTTCTCTTCTTCGAAAAAAAGATTGAGTTCCCCTTTGATGAAATTTATCTGTTTTTTCTCTTTTCCAAGATCAAGATCTTCTTTGTAATTGTCGAGAAGTTCCTTTGCTTTAATTATTTTTGAGTATACGGCTTTTCCATCTGCAGGAGTTATGGTAAAGATGAACTCCATGTTTTTAGGCTTATTTCCCTTAAGAACAAGTTTAAATGTGTCCAGTTTTAGGGTATCGGTAAAAGACCACAGTACGGTTTTTGTTCTGGAAGTGTCTGGGATATGGGCGTCTTTTCCGCTATTTGAACAAGCTGTTAAAAACGTACAAAGAATAAGCAGGTAACTATAGATTTTAATCATATAAAGGCAGTGTCTTAACAAGATAAGAAATTAATTGCCTTTAAGCCTGATAATTTTTTCAAGATCTTCGGGAGTGTCTACTGCAATAGTCTCCAAAGCTGTAGTTTTTGTTTGTATTTTAAAGCCATTCTCTATCCAGCGCAATTGTTCGAGGCTCTCTGCGAGTTCGAGTAGGGAAGGTTGCATCAGTGTAATTTGCAGCAAGGCTTCACGTGTATATCCGTATATACCAATGTGCTTGTAGAATTGATGTACAGCAAGCCAGTTTTCCGGTTCACTGTTACGTATATAAGGAATGGGGTGCCTGCTAAAATAGATGGCTTGCTGACTGGCATTAATTACGACCTTTGGAATGTTGTGGTTAAACAATTCTTCTTTGTCGTGGATCTTTTTGATCAGGGTAGCCAGTTTTACTTCAGGATCCTGAAAACAGGAACTAAGCAGATCTATTTGAATGGGGTCTATATAAGGCTCGTCACCTTGTATGTTAATGATCACATTAAAGCCTGTTATTTTTGAAGCTACTTCTGCGCAGCGGTCAGTACCGCTTTGATGATCTGCTCTTGTTAAAACATACTCCCCACCAAAGCGTTCCACTTCTGCAACAATCCGCAGATCGTCGGTAGCAATTACTACCTTGTCCAAGCTCCCTGCACTGCAAGCCTGCTCATATACCCGCTGAATCATGGTTTTGCCATCAATATCAATTAACGGTTTACCGGGAAATCTGGTAGACGCGTAACGGGCAGGTATAATTCCAAGCTTGGCCATATTAGAATAATCCGTGAATTTCTGCTTCTATTGATTGGATCACGGCACCAAGATCTTCAGGGTTGTTCGTAAAATCAAGTTTATCCTTATCCAGGATCAGCAGTTTACCTAATGAATAGTCTTTGATCCAGGCCTCGTATTTTTCGTTGAGTTTTGATAAATAATCTAAACGGATACTTGCTTCATAATCCCTCCCGCGTCGCTGGATATTGTTTACCAGCGTAGGTACAGAAGCACGAAGATAAACCAACAAGTCAGGTGGCTTGATGAACGAAGTAATGTTATCAAAAATATCCTGGTAGTTTTTATGGTCACGTGTAGTCATTAGTCCCATTTCATGCAAATTCTCCGCAAAAATATGAGCATCCTCATAAATCGTCCTGTCTTGTATAACATTGCGTTTATGTGTTTCAATATCTACAATTTGCTGAAAACGGCTATTCAAAAAATAGATTTGCAAGTTAAAACTCCAGCGTTTCATGTCGCTGTAAAAATCTTCCAGATAGGGATTGTTATCTACTGCCTCGTACAAGGCTTCCCAGGCGTAATGCTTGGCAAGCATGCTTGTTAATGTAGTTTTACCGGCACCTATGTTTCCAACTATGGCTATATGCATATGATTTTATCTGATGAGCTTAAGATAGTAATTTTTTGATCTGTATGGTTAAAATGGTCTGAAGCCGATGAGCGCTCTGACTTCTTTTATTGTTTTTCTGGCACTTTCCCTAGCTTTCTCCGCTCCATGATTAGCTACTTTACGTAAATAATCATCGTCTTTAGCAATCTCTTCAATGCGTTCACGGATAGGCGAATTGAAAATAATCATGTCTTCCGCAAGCTGTTTTTTAAAGTCGCCATAACGGATAGCACATTTATTGTACAATTCGTCGAAGTGTGCAATGGTATCTGGTGCAGAAACGATCTTCATTAAGTCGAACAAGTTCTGTATCGCCTCAGGTTTAGCTTGGTTCTGCTCTGTGGGGCCACCATCTGATACCGCTTTTAATACTTTTTTGCGAATAATCTCCGGAGAATCCGATAAGTAAATGCAGTTGGCATCACCCTCTGATTTCCCCATTTTACCTTTTCCATCTAAGCCAGGTACTTTAACCAGGTTGGCAGAATAGCTAAATGCAAATGGTTCCGGGAAGTACTCAGCATTGTATAAGCGGTTAAAGCGGTTTCCAAAAGTCCGGGTAAATTCCAAATGTTGTTCCTGGTCTTTTCCTACAGGTACTTTTGTTGCTTTATGGATCAGTATATCTGCCGCCATCAATGAAGGATAGGTAAGCAATCCAGCATTTACGTTGTCGGGCTGTGATCTTATTTTGTCTTTAAATGAGGTGCTTCTTTCCAGCTCGCCCATATAAGCGTTCATGTTGAGGTAAAGGTAAAGTTCGGTTACCTCTGGTACGTCAGACTGTATATAGATGGTGCATTCTTCCGGGTTGATGCCACAAGCAAGATATTCTACTAAAACATGTTTAACGTAACCATGCAGATCGCCAGGGGTAGGGTGTGTGGTTAAGGAGTGCAGGT
>Ga0247803_1000457_pt1 | contig 22520 bp, 18 predicted proteins | sample UWRJL014104B1_FD_180928 | JGI IMG/M metagenome (GOLD analysis project Ga0247803, IMG submission 180928) | Plant litter microbial communities from Arlington Agricultural Research Station in Wisconsin, United States - UWRJ-L014-104B-1 | ecosystem: Environmental > Terrestrial > Plant litter >...
CCACCGAGAGATTTGCCTGCTACCGACGACTCGAAAAACCCGAGCAGTGCAATGATGAGGGCAGTGTTGATAGCATCGGAAACGTACTTGAGATGCGATGTGTCGAATGGGAAATGTACCGAGAAGATGGCACCGCTCGAATTCACATCACCAAGTATTCCGACACCTCGCTCATCGAGACGCCAATGCCACACCACGAGTGCGGAAAGAACGACAACAATGAAGCGGTCGGGTATGTATGCAACAGGCGGGTAGCGCGGCTGTAGCCGTTTCTTGAGTTCCCTGAGCATTGTTAGATAAATTGGACCATGTGCAGTAGGGAGTGGTCTCACCTAAAGAACATGATGATGCCAAAGGCGGTAAAGGAAAGAGCAGTCGTCAGGCCATTGGCATTACCAACGTTCCGGACAAGAAAGACAACCTTGTCCAGACAGCTTCCGTGCGAGACCTGGTCGGCGGCAAGCTTCGCGAGACCCATCTCGGGTATGAGTTGGTCGATGAAAATGACTACACCAATAGCGCTGATGAACCCTCGTAGAAATGGTCTGCTAAGGACGTTGTCCAAAAAACCGAGTCGGAATATACCCGCGGTCAGGATGAAAGCGCCTGCCAAACAGGTCACCACGCCGGCGATCTCAGCGTTCCGTCTGCCGTCATTGTCCCCACTCGCACCTTTCTTGATGTTCTCGCGAACGACTTCGCCCGTCAGAAGCGAACCGGGCGCCTCAGGGCCGACGACCATTAGAGGACAAGAGCCGAGTATCCCATATATCAAAGGGTTGATAGCAAAGCTGTAGAGGCCATGCACAGGCGGGACATGGGCGAGGTTCGAGGCATAGGAGAGAGCCATGGGGATGTAGAAAGAGGCCATGGTCAGGGCTGCCACGAAATCGCCTCGCAGATAGCGCCACCTGTACTGCGGGAGCCAGTTGAAGATGGGGATGTAGTAGGCCAGGTACATCATCCTCTTGTGTTTGATACCAGCGCGTTCGGCAAGATGTCTCGTGACGCTCTTCTTCCCGCTGCTGCTTCCGAGCACGCCCTCGGCAACTGCATCGCCCAGCAGCGCATGCGTCGCATCCAGCTCTCCAGAGTTGGCGCCGCCCGGGTACCCACCGCCAAAGCTGTCTGTATTGATGCTGCCGTAGCTCCTGTGGCTTTGATGCGACCAGGGCCGCGGGGACATGGCGCCATGATCGCAATCTTCCCTGCCGCAGCCGGATGCCGCGTCCCAGTTGGAGTGGTTCAGCAACCGCGTGTGAACGTCCGTTTCGAGGTCGACCTCGATGATGCCGCCCTGGTGCTGCAGCGGCGCGTTCTGGACGTTGGAGTGTGCCGAGGCACGGTCGGGTGCTGGCAGGATACCATCTGTTGAGAATTCGAGGTCGCGAGGCGGGGAGCTGCCAGACGCTTGGGGGTTGTCGCCGCCGCGGGCGGGCATGGCGTGCATGGTCTCCTCAGGCGACGAAGAGCGCTCCGAGGGGACGTGGACTCTTCTCAGGCCGCTGGGGGTTGCGGGCGCGTGGGGGAGGTGGTTGCTGGCGCTCGACGAGTTTCTCGAGTGCGCCTGTGACTGCGGCCCGGTCGGCGACGTCTCTCCATCCCTGCCTCGTTTGGGTGGCATGTTCTTATATCGAGGATTCGTTCGTGATGTCACCGTCGGCGAGCACTGGAGTGACGCAAAATCCAATCCGACTACGAGTGTTTCCAATCCGCCGATCTTTTCCTGAAAGTGGGAGCGCGAGCCTGCTTGACAAAAGGGCAGCGTCCACAATAACCATAGCGCTCAGGGTCGGTGCAGGGACGAGAAGACGGGTGTTAGACCATCTCATAGCGAATGGGAGGATTAAACCGGCCCTTTGACGGCTGTCCAAGGCTCGAGGTCGCTGAGACCCGCACGTGCCCCACAGCCGGCGCCGGACTTGATGCTCGGAATACTGCCGACGAACAATCCATGCCGGGGTCGGAACACGAAGGCGGCCAGGAGCGGCAGAAAAGCGGCCCGTGGAGTCATCGCATGTGCAAGTGGTGGTGGTTTATCCGCAGCAATTGAACCAAACCACTCACCACTCTGTCCACTCCGAGCTTCCATAGCACGCCTATAAGTACGGGACGTCGGTCACGTAGTCTCCATCGTTGCAATTGACCCCTCTCGCACCCTCCGACGCCTCGCAATGGCCTTCCCCACGCTCCACGCTCGCGCAGAGGCCAAGGCCCTCGAGCACCGCTCCTGTCTCACGCCCACCACGGCCAAGAAGCTGCTCGACGCTGGCTACCCGGTCCTGGTCGAGCGTAGCCCCAAGCACCCCAACTACGCCCGCATCTTCCAGGATGACGAGTTCGAGAAGGCCGGTGCCACATTGGTCGACGAGGGCGCGTGGGAGAGCGCACCTACCGACCGCATCATCATCGGCTTGAAGGAGCTCCCAGAGGCCGAGACGCCCCTCAAGCACACCTTTGTCCACTTTGCACACTGCTACAAGCAACAGGGCGGGTGGGAGCAGGTCCTGGCCCGCTTCCCTCGCGGCGGTGGCACTCTGTACGACCTCGAGTTCCTCCAGGACACCACGGGCAGGAGAGTGGCTGCTTTTGGCTACCACGCTGGCTTCGTCGGCGCTGCTTTGGCCATCAAGACGTGGGCATGGCAGCTCACGCACCCCAACGGCGAGCCCCTCCCCGGTGTCGAGACCTTCACCGACGGACGCGGCTTCTACAACAACGAGAACGAGCTGATCGCCCAGCTGAAGGAGGATGTAGCGAGCGGCGAGAAGGTCGCGGGCCGCAAGCCGTCGAGTCTGGTGCTGGGAGCTCTTGGACGTTGTGGAAGCGGCGCTGTTGATCTCCTCGAGAAGATTGGCTGTGCAGAGATCAAGAAGTGGGATCTGCCGGAGACGCAGAACCGCGAAGGACCGTACCCCGAGATCATCGAGTCGGACATCTTCGTCAACTGCATCTACCTGTCCAAGCCCATCCCGCCCTTCGTCAGCAAGGACAACCTCAAGACCCCAGGCCGAAGGTTGAGCGTCGTCTGCGATGTTTCCTGCGATACCACCAACCCGCACAACCCCATCCCCATCTACGACATCAACACCACCTTTGACAAGCCCACCGTGCCAGTCGAGGTCGAAGGCGACGGCCCCAGACTCTCGGTAATCTCCATCGACCACCTACCATCCGCGCTGCCGCGCGAGTCATCCGAGGCTTTTAGCGCAGCTTTGTTGCCCAGTCTGCTTGCGCTGAAGGACAGGGCCACGGCTCCCGTCTGGCAAGGCGCCGAGAAGCTCTTCCAAGAGAAGGTCGCTACGTTGCCAGGTGGAGCTCCTGCCAAGGAGGTGTAGCCGCGCTTCATGTTACGTACGATACCAAAAGATTCCTTGTATGACATAGAACAAACATGTTCACTGATGTGAGGTACCTTGATGTGGAAAATATATGTATTTTGGTTATTCACCACCAACGCGAGCTCGAATGCTTTGCTTATAGCTCTCTGTAGTTCCGCGGACCAAATCAAGGTGGTGTTCATCGGCCATTGCGAATCGCTTCACTGCATTCGGCTCATGGGCCCCCGTGTCTCAGGCCTGCTCCAGCGCAGCATGCGTCAATGCGACAACCACATCCCAGCCACTGAACGGTGTCAGAGCCACCATGCTAAATGCACCTACCAGCATTTGGCAACTGCCACCTGCCACCAAGATGTTGTGCAGAACACAAGCTCATGCTATACTCTTCTGGGCACCAATCGATCCACTTTTGCTTCGTAATACTACCGCATCAGGGAGTGTGGGAAACCGCTTTCCGCATGAACCGTTACGACGCGCGACTGCCGGCTGCCGGCTGCCGTCGCATTCGAGCCTCATCGATATGCAGGTGCGGTACTTAGCCATGCGACCCCCGGGACCGGTTGCTGAGAGCTGTGTGGCTTGCAATGTCGTTGACCGTCGTTCGCACTCCTCTACCCTAACCTCACTACGTTCTTTTATACCTTTCTTTAATAATCACGCTCTTTTGATACCATGAGGTTCACGGGTTCGCTTTTGGCTGGTGTGGTACTGACGGCGCGAGCGGGCGCGGAGATAATCTATGCTGGCGTGAACTCTGGTGAGTCTTTTGTAGAAGTATACCGGTACGAGGGCTCATGCTAACAAGCCTGTAGCGGGCGGTGAATTCGCACAGCAAAATCTCCCCGGCGCTTTCGGCATCGACTACCAATTTATTAATGAGAGTGCAATCGATTTCTTCCTGGGGGCCGGCGTAAACACGATCCGCCTCCCTTTCCTCCTGGTCCGTCGTCTCTTTGTACCGCAAGAGTCCAATACTAACCCGCAACCAGGAACGAATGTGCCCCGTCGAAATCGGTCTTGGAGCCGCCTTCAACGAAACCTATTTCACCGAATTTTCTGATGCAGTCAAGTACATAACAATGAAGGGCAGTTATGCCCTCCTCGACGCCCACAACTACATGCGCTACAATGATCCATCCATGCAACCTCAATCCGGATCCGTCATCGGAAACACATCGGACCCCAAATCTGCCACGACGGAAAGCATTGCGGCTTTCTGGGGAGAAATGTCGACGCGCTTCAAATCGAATCCAAACGTCATCTACGGCATCATGAACGAGCCCCACGACATGCCTACAGAACTCGTGCTAAAGAACGACCAAGCCATCATCGATGCGATCCGCGCAACCGGAGCTCTACAGCTCATTCTCGTGCCAGGTAACGGCTTCGCAGGTGCCCAACGCTGGTTGAACGAAACCTGCGACATAGACTGCAAGCCCAACGCCGACGTACTAGCCGCCATCCGCGACCCCCTCAACAACTTCGCCTTCGACATGCATCTCTACTTCGACAATGACACCTCCGGCACGCACGAAGAATGCACCGCCGCCGCCCCCACCAACCTCCTCCCCGTGACAACATGGCTACGCGAACACAACTACACCGCCTTCCTCAGCGAATTCGGCGTCGGTGCAAACGCTGCATGCTTCGAAACGCTCAACAATACGCTTAATCATTTGGAACAGAATCCCGAGTTTATTGGCTGGACGTATTGGAGTGCCGGACCGCTTTGGGGAGACTACTTTTTGAGCATTGAGCCGAACGAGGGGCCGCAGTTTAATAGTACGTGGAAAGATGTGCTGGAGCCGCATGTGCAGGGGTATGCGCCGATGCAGAGGTGCGAGGTTAGTGGGACGACGCATATGGGGGTGAGGGGGTTGGAGGGGTGTTTGGGGCTGAGGTTGCCTGGGTAGAGGACGGTGCGAAGTATGGAGAGGAATTGAGTTAGAAAAGTTGGGCAGGAGATTGGATATGGTCATGTGTGGGGTCTTGCATCGCAGGCTACAAGGTCCTTCACGCCTGCAATCCTGCGTTCAATCAAAACGATGCAGATTCCTTCCTATACACTACACTCTCGTCTGAACAAGAGCCTCACTCTATTAGACCCTGGCCTTGAAAATGCCACTTCTACCCCGTTCCCACCTAATGCCCCGCCACCACACTCGTAGCAACATACTCCCAGTACTTGGGCGCCGAATACTTACGCAACCGTTTTCCATACACCACTATAGGCAGGAAGGTAAACGTGCATACTAAGGCCACCATAGCGACGGTGATGAAGCAATTCTGTACCCCCATGGTGTCGATCCACGGGTTGATGCCGTAGGAGACGGCGAAGCCGAGCGTGTTCCTGATGATGATGACTGAGGTCATGGTTTCGCCCGCGATTTCCTGTTGCATATGCTGTTAGAAACTGTGGGGGAAACAGTGTGGGGGGAGGGGGTGTGTACCTTGAAGCTGTCGACAGCGTAGCTGAGTGTGATGGATGCGCCACAAATGACACTAAAAGCCAACAATCCCAGTCCAAAAACCGCACCAAACCAATGGATCTCCCTCGCAGACCCGACACCCCAGAGTATCAGTCCAGCGCAGCAGAGAATGCCCGAAAGCAGGAGAGCCCAGAGTCTCTGCTCCGGCTCGCGGATCCCGCCATTGCGCCGCGCGAGTCGAATGGCCAGTTTGTCGGTCGACCAGCCGCTCCATACGGCGCCGAGTGCGGCGGCAATGAGCGGAGAGAGATATGCGGTTCCGACGAGGCCCGAGGAGAAGTTGTAGGGTGACGCGCTCAGTATGGATGACGTCGTTGCGTTTAGAACGTTGTACCAGCAGAGGCAGGTGCCGTAGACACTGTTCCAATTAGCGTGGTGCAAAGATCGGAGCGCTTTGATAGGAAGACTTGCAAGCCGGCCCAGGACACGATTGGGAAGTGCCACATGATAGGGATAGGACGCCACATCATGACGAACATGGCTTTGTTGGAGGGTCGTCCGGGCATCTTGACGAAGAGTGACAGGTTCTTCCAAAACGACTTCTTGGGGCTGGAGACTTGGCCGGCGATGGGTACTGGGGCGCTCGCAGAGGTCAGGTCAGCTCCTTTCTCGATTGGGCCTTTTTCTGTGTCCTCGGGGTGTAAGACTCGTGAAGATCCGCTGCTGGGAACACCCTGCACCTCATCTTCCTCGCCTTCCACCGTGGAACGGAAGTACATGGTCTCCTCCATCCAGAAGTAGATGATGATAGTAGTGACCGCCTGGATCAACGCGCCGAAGAACATAGTCCATCTCCAGCCGCCCGCGACATCAATCCACCCAGCAAGAAATGGGGCAAGAAAGTTCCCGCCGAACAGTAAGAAGGCATATATGCCCATGTACGCGCCCCGATTATGCGCGAAGAAGAGATCCGGGACCGAGACCTCTGGCAGCGACTCAATCGGTGCCGCAAAGATGCCCAAGATGATGCGGTGCGCGTACCACTCTCCCGCGCTGGTGGAGTACGCGGACCAAAGAACGGGCCAGATGCAGAGGAAGGAGGAGAGGACGTAGACGCCGCGACGGCCGTACACGAGTGCGATGGGTTGCCAGATGAGGTTTGCCCAGCCCAGGAAGAGGAACATGAGGCCGGTGCCGAGATTGAGTTGTGCGACTGTGATTCCAGTGTCCTCGGCAATGGGCGTCAATACTGTATCTTGTTAGCTGTGTTAACTTGACACTGTAGAACACCTACCTGAGTACTGCACTGCGGTCGAAATGGCAACACCGATCGTGTAGCAAAATACCATGCCAATAGCGAGGCCTTTTCTTTTCGGCGTCCAGTTCAAGGGATCTTCTGGGTCGGAACTTGGTTGTGGAACCAACACGATATCTCTGTCTCCGCCGAGATGCTTGCCGTGGACGCCATGGTCGGTGTCGATGAGAAGGACGGTGCCTGGGACGATTTCTTCCCGCGTAACACCCATCTTGTCAACGTTTTGAGGTTTTAGCAACAATGGTCTCAATTCAATTCGAATAATATGCGACACTTGCCCATACCTTTATCCTACGCGAGGAGGATGACATCCATATCTTTCAAGCGTGACTCGGCGCGTCGCCCATCTCCGCTTATCGTCACTCTATCGCCCTTCTCCGTCATCGATGGCATGTCCGCAGCGTTTATCGTGAAGATGACCCACAAATATCTGCCGGCGAGGGGAAGATCTACAGCACTACAGCGCCGGATTTCTGCAAAGGGTAATTCGTGATAGCCTCCACCTGGAGATAAACGATGCGGAGGTTTGGAGCTCTGTTACCGAGTTGAGGACCCACATTCGGCAAGTCCACCCTAGCTTGGAGATAGGGTAATAGTCTAGAGCTATAGCTACCTCGATTCTGGCTGCACGTAGTTTTCTGAATTGCGGAGGGAAATGATGGCTTGCGCGCATTTTGTCTCCAGGCCTTTGCTGAGTGCTTCGAGAAGTACAACTTTCCGATTTCCGCAATTGCGACGTCAATTACACGGATTGAAAGTCTCGCAGGAACGACTATGGTAAGCTTATAGACTATTGCATAATCTATTTGCACAGGTCGAGGGGCTGTACTGATTGAGACCTAGGGACACAGTTCATTCGACATGCGAAATGGCCGGTGCCAAAGATGGGGGACTGCGGCGACTTTCATGCGATGACAACGACAAAATTGCGCGCGACTGGTTCGCCAGCGAAGTGAAAGCGCTCGGATGCAAGTATGAAGTCGACAAAATGGGCAGTCAATGGGCCACTATGGCAGGAGAGAACAACGAAATCCCGCCGATAGGAGTGGGTTCGCATCTCGACAGTGTACAGAGCGGCGGAAAGTTCGATGGACCGCTGGGTGTAAGCTCATGTTGATGCGCACTCGGAGACATGCGTTGCTAACGATAGTGTAGGTCATCACAGGCCTTGAAGTCTTGAAGGTGCTCAAAGAGAGCGGCAAGAAGACTTACGCTCCCATCAGCGTAATAAACTGGACCAACGAAGAGGGCGCGCGGTTCCCACCTGGCTGTATGTCGTCGGCTGTATGGTCCCACAATCTCGAGCTAGACTACGCACTCTCTTGCACCGACACAGCGGACAACGTGACCACGATCGGTTCGGAACTCCAGCGCATCGGATACGCAGGATCCAAGGAAGTGTCGCACAAGACCAATCCTCTCAGTGCCCACTTCGAGATACACATCGAACAGGGCACGCGGCTCGAAGAAGCAGGGCTCGACGTCGGTGTCGTGGATGGCGGACAAGGTATGCGCTGGTACAATGTTACCTTCCAGGGCGTCACGCGCCACACGGATACGACAGCCATGGCCGGCCGACAGGACGCACTCGTGGGCGCCGCGAAAGCCATCCTCGAGGTCGAACGTATTGGGAAAGAGTACGGCGGCATGGCGACAGTCAGCCTCTTCAAGTCGAGCCCTCAGAACTTCTGCAACATCCCTTCTGAAGTCAACTTTTCTTTCAGCATGCAGCACCCATCGTCCGACACGCTCTCAGAAATGACGTCCTCCATTGAGTCCTACATCCGCTCTACAGCCGCGACGTCGAACCTCGAGGTGACCGCCTACGACAACGTGTGGACATTCGAGCCGTTTAGCTTCGATTCGCAGGCAGTGCAGTGCGTGGAAGATGCTGCCAAAGCGGATGGTTTCAGCTACAAGCGGTTGATCAGCCACACGGGGCATGATAGCATCTATACAAACTTTGCTGTGCCGACGGCGATGGTGTTTACGCCGTGTAAGGATGGGATCAGTCATAGTCCGCTGGAGTATGCCAGTCCTAAGGATTGCCGGATTGGCGCGCAGGTTGTGCTGGGGGCCGTATTGAGGTACGACGAGGTGCTGCGGAAGAAGTTTGGTTGAGGTGTTGATGTGACGGTCAATGAAATATATATATGGCTGGACTGTTGGGGTTAAGGTCTGGTTGGCAGTGAGCAGAGATCCGCGAGGCTACCAGCTCCGGAGCCGGACCAATGGCTCCTTGGCTCATGAGGCTGGTTACTGAGACTGAAGACGATCGTCTTCAATGCCGTTGAAGCCGCGTCAATTCCATCATCCTTAGCAATGCACCTGAGCCTTATATATGCAGGCGAACCATTGCGTTTCTTGTTGACGTGCTGAGGGGAATTTCAGCGTCATACGAGGATTCGGATTCCACTTGTGCTCGTAAAGCGTGTCCCCGATGTGAAAGCGAACAGGAGATGGCATCCATCACATGTGTAGAACCCCACGCGATGACAGACGAGATGTGTAAAGGTGGGTGGGTGGCAGGTGTAGGTCGAAAGGAGGCTAGCGCGCCCGAGCTTCGGGCAAGAGCAATGCGCAGTGACAGTTCTTGGCGGCGGCCAGTCCTCGGAGAAAACTCCAGCTCCCAAACACCTCTCATTGTCATCTCTCTCCCAAACACACCACTGCAGTCCAGCTCAGTTCCATCTCCGAACCCGCCAATCCACACATCATGTTCTCCGCCAGGCAGGTATTCGCTCAGGTCCAGCGCCGCGGCTTCGCGGCGTCGGCTCGTCAGGTAGGTAATGCTCTGCAAGTTGCTTTTGCTGGGATGCCGGATCGCATAGGAAATGGTCAATTGGGATGCAAATGCTGATAGTTGGTGCTATAGTCGTCCAAGGTCACCGTTTTGGGTGCCGCCGGTGGTATCGGTCAGCCGCTGTCGCTGCTGTTGAAGCTCAACCCGAGGGTCAGCCAGCTTGCGCTCTATGATATACGCCTCGCCCCCGGTAAGTTCCTGTCGCATCAATTGCAGCATCAATGTGTAGCTGACAATGTTCTGCAGGTGTCGCTGCCGACATTGGCCACATCAACACCAAGAGCGAGGTACGAGGCCTTTTCCGACTTCGACCCGTCCGTCCGCTGATACACAAAAGGTCCGAGGATACGACCCCACGCCTACTGGTCTCGCCGAGGCGCTCAAGGGCGCTGAGATCGTTTTGATTCCCGCCGGTGTGCCGCGCAAGCCCGGCATGACCCGTGACGGTACGTGGCAGCGTTTCCCTATAGGGTTTAATTAAGCTAAGGGCTGTCTAGATCTGTTCAACACCAATGCCTCCATCGTCCGTGACTTGGCCAAGGCCGCCGCAGAGCACGCCCCAGAGGCCAACATCCTGATTATCTCGAACCCCGTACGTACAAGTACCACGACGTAAAAGAACAGCATACTGATGCGAGCAGGTCAACTCCACCGTCCCGATCACGGCCGAGGTCTTCAAGGCCAGGGGTGTCTACAACCCTAAGCGTCTCTTCGGTGTCACCACCCTCGACGTCGTCCGCGCCTCCCGCTTCATCTCCCAGCTCAAGGGCACCGACCCCGCCAACGAGAACATCACCGTCGTCGGTGGCCACTCCGGCAAGACCATCGTGCCTCTCCTCTCCCAGTCCGGCTACTCCCTAGACGGCAAGAAGCTCGATGACTACACCTACCGCGTGCAGTTCGGTGGTGACGAGGTCGTCCAGGCCAAGGATGGTGCCGGCTCCGCTACCCTCTCCATGGCCATGGCCGGTGCCCGCTTCGCCGAGTCGCTCCTCAAGGCTGCTCAGGGCCAGAAGAACGTTATCGAGCCTACCTTTGTCGACTCCCCGCTCTACAAGGACCGTGGCGTCGAGTACTTCGCTTCCAACGTTGAGCTCGGCCCCAACGGTGTCGAGAAGATCCACCCCGTCGGCAAGATCACAGACTACGAGCAGAAGCTCTTGGAAGACTGCCTGAACGACTTGAGCGGAAACATCAACAAGGGCATCAAGTTTGTCAAGGAGAACCCTGGAAACTAAGCGTTGAGCTTGGACGCTGTACAGTAGTGATGTATGTGAGGGCCTGGGATCAGAGCGAGAGGGGCATTGCCTTTCAGCGCTTGTATTATGGATCTCCGGATATGGACTGGATTGGACTGTGATTCAGCGACTGCAAAAGTGGCGCGTGTAGAAATTTAGGCGCTGTGTCTAGCAAAATATACTCCCTCTTTGCTCTCTTTTCAAAGCGAATTTATGTTCACCATGCATGATGCTAGTGGGCACATCAGTTTTGCACGAGAGGTACGGCGAATTGGTCTTGCACGTGACAGTCGATGGCTGTCGGGCGGAAGGAGAAATTGAGGAGCTACATTTACGAGGTCGATAGCCGTGAAAGTGAACGTTAGTGGTTAATCAACAGCAAAAAAACGCCGGAGGAAATCACTCGGAAAATTACATGAAAGTATTTCTTTCCATTCTAGATCTCTACACTACGTAGTCGCCGTCACATCTAGCTTCCTCCATACATGAAGTGTCGAGAAGGAAGAATGCTACCTGAATCTACTGAACACAATGTGCAAACAAACGTGATCTCAACAGGATATATGGATATATACACATCTCGGCTCTGCCGTCGTGCATCTCTTACAACTTCGCCTTGGGCGCGTCAAGCGTCGGCAGCATGATGTCCCGCATATCGCTCGCGGCCTCGTTGAGGTAGAAGCTCATCTTGTCCTGTGTGATAATCAGCAAACGATTCGAGATCAAAGTAGGACAAAGAAATGTCAAGACTTACCGAGCCCAGGCCCTTCGACACCACATTGAACTGAATGCTATTCTCATTAATCATGTACGCAATGCCCCACCCGTCATCGACAACCTGACTCCATCCATAGCCGTTGAAGTACTCGGAGCTGAGTTGCGAGCTGGAGATGAACCATGTGCTGCTGTACGTGAAAGCGGGGTCTTTGTAGAGCGCAGGCACATCCTCGCCGTCCTTGAGACACTTCTTGAGACCGAAGAGGTGGCGGTCTACGCCGCGGCCGTCGGACGCGTCAGAGATGTACTTGACGTGGGCGTTGAGAGCAGCGCGGAGTAGCTGCTCAGCTTGTTCGGGGGTGGTGTTGTGGTCGGCCATGGCGGAGCAGAAGGCGACGGACTCATCGGATACTGTACGGCAGGTTTCCGTGCGGCCTTGTTGGAAGCGGCGGGTTGCGGCCGATTCGTAGGTTGGGCGGTTCTTGCCGTAGAATTTGTGGTAAGCGAGTTGGATGACCATCTGCACGTAGGCGTCGGGGCTGCACTTGAACTTCTTGATGAGGCCTTTGCCGTAACCCTGGTATGCTTGCACGCGCAGTTCGTGAGCGCCGAACTGGCCCGAGAAGTGCTTCTGTGCGGCGTCGATGTCCTTTTGTAGTTCGGGGGTGATGTCGAAGCGGAGGGGCTTAGGGTTGGGAAGGTTGGAGCGGACATCTGTGCCTTCTGGGAGGGTGTTTGAGAAGATGAGCTGGTTCGCGTAATCATTTAGGCGGTGCGTTGTGGTGCCGTCCATCATGGAGTGTTCACCCATGAAGCCGGATGTTCCATTCTCGTTGATGATGAACTGAGCGGGCTTGTCGAACCACCTGTTCGAGCCGTCGCCGTGCCAGTATTGGTGTGCACGCTCCTCGAGAGTGACAGGGGAGGCATCATCCAGGCAGACGACGAAGGAGGCTGATTCGATAGCTTGGAGGGAGGCAGCATTGAGATCTGAGGCGTCGCGAAGTCGGGGGTAGACGTCTGACCAGACATCGCGGTTTTGGGACGTGAGGATGCCGACTGGAGGAGACTTTTCCGCCTTCTCGTAGATACGCTGGAATTGGAGCTCGAGCTCTGCAGTGTTGAGCGTCTTGCCGTTGATCTCGTGAGGAACCTTCCAAAATTGGTTCTTGCGGATGACAAGGATGTGTTGGTTGTCTTTGAAGGGGAATTTGACCGACGTGTCTGAGGGTTTCTTGGGCACGCGCGAGCAGTTGAACATCCACTCGTAGGAGCTCATGGCGATGGGAAGCTTCTTCATGTACTCTGGCTCCAGCGTCCCGTTGTCGACCATCGTTTTGAACTGCAGAGCCGCGACCGACATGGCAGCCGCGCGCTTGACGGGGTTTCTCCGCTTCTTGTCGTCGCGGTGCGAGTAGAAGTAGCTCACGTACGGGACCACGGGGTCGCGGTAGCTCATGTACGCAGCCTCATCCCACCACTCGGCGATCCAATTCCGCATGTTGGGTTCCTCCCTCCGCGCAACCAGGCGCTTCTGGAGCGTCTCGCCGGCACCGCCTGGCGCGACGAAGTCGTTGACGGCTTTTGTGGTGGCTTCATACTCGGTCTTGGAGAGCAGCGGGTGGACGGACTTGAGGTAGCGCTTGGCGGTTTCCTCAAGGGTGGGGACGGGCAGGCGCGGGAGCGAGTCTTCGAAGCGCAGCATGGGGCCTTTGGAGTGGTCCTCCTTGTAGCCTGTGCATTGCCGTGTCAGCCCTCGATCGTCGTGGTGTTGTTGTTGACATGTGAATGAGCGGAGAGCTACATACCCTCTGGCAGCGACGACTGCTGCCGTCTTGCAGCTGGAGCCATGGCTGCGATCTGTAGAACAGCACGTCAGAAGCTACTCCGGCAATCCGCATTTGCGTCTACTCGTACCTTGGGAGCCCGTGAGAGGATGGGACGGCGGAGGAGTGAGGCAGGTGCTCGCGCTCGGGCTACTGCATTGAACATCTGTATGGTGTATGAAGGAGAACAGTAGAAGGAAGAAGAAGAAGACCCCCTCGACGTAATATTTCTAGAGCAGTAGATCCTCGGGCAGTGCGCGTGCTCGTACGTGTCGGCGTTTCGGTCGTTCTGCGGCGGGCCGTAGCTCTGGCGGGCTGCGGGCAAAGAACCTCGGCACTCGTCGGAAATGTTCAAGCTTCGGAGGCGTGACGTGTGGTAACGTGACGAAACAGCGAGCTGCCAAAGTGCCGTTGGTCCGGCTCCTTTCCTTCGCCCTCTCTATACGATGATGCAGATGCTAAGAGGCTACCAAGCCGTGTCAATCAGGCAGATGGCGAGGCGACGACGAGCGCTGCATGCTGCGAGAGAGCTTGCCCCGGATCTCCACACATCCCACGAACCGTTGGGCGCACGGATGCACTTTCACGAGCCGAGGGACCGACTCTGGCCTTCGACGTCACCCCTGAGTGCATGGCATTGTCCGCTGAGGCTCTGCGGGTGGCCTTTCCCTTTCACGACGATGCCAGCCGATGCGAGTCCACCCAAGCGCGCCATGGGGTCCTCCGGCAGCTCGTACGAGCACACTACCGCGGCTTTCGGCCCTCCGCTCATTGGTGGACAAGGTGGGTACGAAAGTATGGCGAAGTCACCTCTTGACATCTCCGATGCATCACGAAATGTCCCCGCCCAAGCATTCTAGACAAGGACACATATTGCGCCGTACAACTAGTTCGCTTCGACTTTGCGCCGATTCTACTAGTCAATTTACTACCTGTGCAAAGTGTCCCGAATCATGTCTTGAGAGCACGTGGTAATGTACAGCTCGAACTTGATGTTTGAAAGACGTTGACATTAACATGTGCTTCCGATCCTTAGCGACACCGGCGGAACCATGCACAAATTGTAGCGGACCACCGAACTCCGACTTGAGCGTCTCCGTACGTCGGCCTAGTCTCCCCCTCCGAGAATCCGTCTACGCGGAAGCGCTCACCTGTTTACGTTCCATTCGAGATTATCGGCTTCGTCCTTCGCGCCAGGACCTTCACGACAGGCTTGCGCACTTCGTGGTCATCTTGCACGGTCAAGTGCACTACGCACACATCACAGCATGCACCAGGTCGCACGAAGCTTCACAGAAAAATACGTTAGAAGTTCGAGCATTCGTACTATTGCTAAACTAAACACGAAGATCAGCTCACCAAAGCGACCGGTGGAAACTAAACAGCCCAGAGACAACCGCTTATCTTCTCTTCAGTTGGGAATTCTCTCAAGTCACAGCGCGACAAGCTCTAGACGAGCAGATGTCCGCTCGACAGTACGGACAACTCACAATTCGGACTTTTTGTGCCGTATTGATCCACGAGTCCAAGCACTGCAGATGCAGCATGTGTCCGCAAGCGTTCAGCTTCACACCTCTTTCCTCCGTCGTGTTTGAAATTTCCTCCAGACAGATAGGGCACGAATTCTCTTTGGCAAGAGTATCGCATGCAGACGCTACAGCAAGAGGATCGTTCTTCGAGCCAGTGGCTTCCACGGGGAGGTCGATGAGCTCATGGTTGACCCATACATCATCCCATGTGTCTGGTTCATCGAAACGCTCATATCCAGGGAGTAAGCGGCTCATTTCATTTGGAAGATCCAGCGGACGGAAATATCGAGGGTAGAGCGCCGGACGATCGACCTTCCATGTGCTGGGGAAGCGACGCTCCACAGCCTGCCGGATTTTTCCATCTCCATCCGTTTCCGGGCATACGGCAGACTCAATAATCCACTTGTAGACGGCAAAATTGAGTGTTGCCAGCTCATCATCAAATATGTGCTGGTAGTTGTGGTCATTCATCCCAGTGGATCGAAGCAGGTGATGTGTAGCCGAGTAGACGTGAAAATTGGCGAGGATGCATCGGACGTGTAGTGGGGCTTCGGCGAAAGGATTCCGTATCATCTCGGTGAAAGCTCTCTCTGCGCGTGCTATGCCCGCGCCGAATCGGTCTGTGTGAATCGACGTACGTAGATTTCCCTCATGGGATTCGGAACCGGCAAGAATTCCGTCAGTAAGGTTTACTCCGAAACGTATAAGTTCGCGAAGCACATGATAGACGTCGTCGTCAGCAAGAATCGTTGATCCTGTACGCTGCAAAGTGTGACTAAAGAGGCTTCGGAAGACCATTGTTAATTCTGGGAAGGGTGTCTGACCGTCTTCCTCAGTCAATGTCCAGTCTCCATCATGACGTGGCTGATACTTGTACTCGGAAAGCAAGGGACCCCGGAGGGTATCAAAGTCTGCCCCAACACGCACTGTGCAGTCGATGATCCAATGCTCGAGCATCCTCTTCTCTACCCTCTCGTCGTTTGAAAATGTAGCCCGGCTAGACAGCCACTGTGCAGCAGCGCGGATGAAGGGCAGGCGAGGAAAATCATACAAAGCGTTGTAGATAGCTTCGTCGGCCTCTTCAAAGGCGATGTCCAACATTTCGTCTAGCCATTGATGTGCTTTGAGATAGAATTGTAATTCTGTACGGTCTCCTGGGATTGGCCGGACTTGACGAAATGCAGAGTATGTCGCGGAGCTGAGGTGTTCTAGAATGCGCCATGTGCGTACCGAGTCGGCGACGAAAGGTTCAAAGAGCACGTTGAGGAATCGAAGCGGAACGGCCATGTCTGGATGGCGGGTGTACTAAAGAGAGAGGGGTGTTCTTGGGTATCATGGACTGGTAGCTCTTGAAAGAATAATGGCACGAATATGTAATATTTAGTCGGGTTAAGTTGACTTTATCAAAGCGGTTCACAAGTTATATTCAATCACAATGTCTACCGTTGAACGTCGCTAGAGCTCACCTGTTGCGAATGAAGTGGAGACTGCACAACACTCACCTCTATCCTCCGCTACTCAAAGAGTGTGGTGTCTTTACGACGGATTGTCAGCGCGTCATGGCTAGCCATCAATTCAAATTCAACCTCTTCACAACCGGGTTGCTCAACACACTCATAAAGGGTTTCGGGTGATACGTAGCCACAGCGGCTCCGTGGGCATTGGCGGCACATGCTCTTCAATTTTTTGTAAGATCTGCTCCAGTAGTTTCAGGGCGACCACATAGCAGGCGTAATGCAATCGTTTAATACCGTATGCTGCTCGATCAGCAGTCATTGTATTACAGTGCTTACCATTATGGTTCGCAGTGGATGCTTTCAAAGGTATCCGGATCCAACAGATTCTCAAGACTAGTGTTTGGCTTCTCCGCATCAAAGAACACAATGTCATGTCATCAGACTTCAATGTAGCTGGCTGGAGGTGAAAGAAGCCGAAGCTGGGGCCACCCGTCCGTCCTCAACCTTCACCACAATGCCATACACACTGATATACGGCGACGAAGTGCCCCCGTTACTAGCAATGCTACTTATCACATCTTTAAACGTTATTTATATTTGTTATCGTGTGCGCATTGCATAAAATCTTCCGGAGAGCTGGTGTATCGGTAAACACGCTCGACTGCTTCTGCGTAAATCCTCTCGAGGTCTTACAAAAGATCAACAGTTCGAACCCACCAAAACACCAACAATCCAATGGGATAAAGCGATCTGCGCTAGTGAGCACGCCTTGTGGCCGTCCGCCAGACCCAGCAAGTGTAGTACGACTTCACTCTAGTAGCTTCGGCGAACGAGAGAAGACGGAACAGCCCTGGGCACCTGGAGGGATCCCTGCAAGACCTCTGCGAGGAGCGCAAGAAAAGGGGTACGGTAGGGGTGTTTACTCCAGCGACCGTACGGAGCCCTACAACAGTATCCAATGGGATAGAAAGATTGAAGGAAGAAAGGGCAACCAACAATAACAACAACAACCGGGGTCGCAAGCAGTCGAGAGATCTGGGATCAACACCCAGGCTCTCCAATCTTTTTTCCTTTTTTTTTTCCCTCCTACATTTCCTTTTAAGATTTTCTCTCTACAACTATCTTTTTAAAGCATATCCTCTCTCTTTCCTATTATGTTTAAAGATTGTTTAGACTTTAAGTATAGTAGAGGTGAAAGAGAAATATAAGATAGATTATATAATAGAAATAAGAAGTCTAGCTACGTAGAAGAGTAGTAAAGAAGCTTATTCTATAAAGGTACTCTTGCTAAACCTGCCTTTTCCTGCGAAGATGCATATAATTAAAGCGTCACTCTAAATTATATGCGTTGCACTTAGCACTCTCACTAGTCTGAAGCGCAAAGTGTTATACTAATACTCTTCTAATCCTAGACTATGCCTAGTATTCCACGAACTCGGGTTGCGGTACGTTAGCATCCCAATTCCTGGGACCACAAGAATAAATTAATCGAACTTTGATGACGACTTACAGCTTTCACGTCGGTGACATGGACATACCATGCCGCACGCAAGGCAAAGACATGTGCCGAATGCGCACCTGCCTGAAGTAGCAACCAAGAAAACAACCAAGAGTACAAGAGCGGGGCGCGATAAAGACGGCGCGGCGGGACGTTTGCGCATATGTCGGACCGAATTCCATGGCCGATCTCACTTTGTAAGGTTTGATGATTGGCATCTCTGTCGCTGTCCGACATCCGATGCGAACTCATTAACGTTGGTCACTCCACCACGCCCGAGCGCAAATGTACCTTCCAGATATTTGCAGCCTGCAATGTTATTGAATTGCCAGCGGCAGGACGCACGCGAGCCAAGTGCATCCATTACGCATGCATGGTTGGCGGGGGTTCGGCGGAACTGGGCAGCGCTGGGCAGCCGAATCATCTCCGCCTTCCTGTCCCCACCATGTTCGCTATCTTCCTCTTCGTCATACGCCGAGCATCTACCACGACATCAAGCTTCAAGAGTCTTATTAGAATGTTGATACCGGGCGTTGAGCTTGTCGACCTCCCTATTCAGGACGCCCGCTTTCCTTGGACCCGGGTTGCCATGAGAGACAAGACGCACCATGCGCGCCGCGTCACTGCGGCGAGCCTGCGAGATGCGAGTACTTATACTTGAAGGCGCTTCAACGAGACTGCGCCCTCAGCTCGCATCTTCTTGTCCTGCTCTCATTTGTGGCTTAGCACGACATTGTTCATCATGCATCTGCTCTTTTCTGCTGCTACTCTGTGCTCGTCCTTGTTGGGCTTGAGCACAGCAGCTGCTTTGGGCTCATCAGAGGACTATGCTTCCGGCTCTGTCCACGCTCATATCATGGGAATCAAGATGGTATGTAATCTAGCACGTCCTTATTTCAATCGCACGTCACTAACCTGATTCATAGGCGCAATGGGATGCTGAGCTTGCTGCGGGTGCAATGGAGAGCAGCCAATATCCCGAGCTTGGATACACTCCGTGTGTGGACGGATGGGCTGCAGCGATTCCAGGCGATTCCAACAACACATTCAAGTGTCACAATGTGAGCATGATGAAACCGCGATGATTGCGCGAGTGGTGCTGATCCGCGCAGATCGACCTGTACCATTTCTTGTCACACGCAGATCTGGGCAGTAATGCCAGTCGAGGCTCCTCTTCATGGGGGTGGACTTCCGAGGACGGACGAGAGTTCGTTGCCATCGGGCAATACGATGGCACAGCTTTCGCCGAAATTAGCAGCGAGGGGAAGATGCTATATCTCGGCAGACTCCCTCAGTACGATTCCATCGGCTCCAACTGGAGGGAGATCCGCATCGTCAAAGATCACGTTGTCATTGGATCTGAAGCGATCAAACACGGTGTTCAAATTTTCGACATGAAAAAACTGCTCGATCTCGATCCAGAGAGCCCTACAAACTTCACGCAAGCAGATCTGACCGGTCACTGGGACGAGCTTCCCGTCGGACGAACTCATAACATCGTGGTCAACGAGGAACTCAACTACGCTATTGCCGTCGGCTCCGTCGGTGGTAACGAGACCATCAGAGTGCGAGACAACCTACCATGCAGAGGCGGGCTGATCTTTCTCAATATCACTGATCCGGCCAATCCCTGGAGCCCAGGATGCGCGGCTGGCGATGGCTACGTTCACGATGCTCAATGTCTGGTCTACCGTGGTCCGGATAAGAAATACCAGGGCCGCGATATCTGCTACGCCTATAATGAGGATACGATCACCATCTACGATGTCACGAATAAGGTCGGCAACACCACCAACATTATATCTATCACTACCTTTCCCGGAGCAGAGTACATTCATCAAGGTGTGGTCAACGATGAGCAGAACCAAGAATACATCTTTCTTGATGACGAATTTGATGAGCGCGATGCAAAGGTCGGCCCAATGACTCAAGGCCTACCGACGACTCATATCTTCGACATCCGCGATCTGGAGAACCCGCATTACACCGGGAACTACGAGGGAAAGAGGCGCGCCATTGACCACAACCAATACGTCGTTGATGGCTTCCTCTACCAAAGCAATTACGGTGCCGGACTTAGTGTCATCGACATCAGCTCCATCACGGAGGATCCCAGCGGAGACGGCCTGTGCGAGGCCGGTCTCTTCGACATTTACCCGGAAGATGACGAGATGGAGGGAGGCGGCTTAGTCGCCTTCCTCGGATCGTGGTCATCCTATGCGAACTTCAAATCTGGCTTCATCTTTGTGCACACCATCGAGCGCGGTTCATTTGTCGTCAAGATGACCAGCAAAGAGTGCCCCAAGCCAGCTGTGTGCAAGGCCGACGAGTGTTTAACCTCGCTTCGTGCAAGCAGCATCGAAGGACGTCTTGAGCAAAGCCAGCAGTTCTGCGGAAACTTCACGGTCAGACAGATTGATGATGTTGCAATTATTCCGGACTATGCGAGAGTGGGATGTGCTGGAGGGAGCAACTCATCTTCGAGCGAAGTAGTTGCGCACGTTAGCAGTGCTTGCGCTTGCGTACCTACCACTGCTGTTCCGGAACTACCCAGGACCACGAGTCGCCCCCCGGTGCCGACTGTTCTTCCTCCCAGGTTATAAGTGGATTCTAATCTTTTCGCGCGGACGAGCATCCAGATTCATAGCTTGAGCCGCGAGGATTTGGTATGATGTTAACAGAGAGTGGTACTAAGATTACAAACAAAATGAAACTTTTGTAGCGCTGAACTGCTTGATGTACCCGCTATTTTCTCTCCTCACTCCATGAGTCCCTTTCTCATCTAAAAAGATCGACTTACACTGTGCATAACTCGACGTGACTGGCCTCTGACGGCACGATTTGTAGCTTTTCTGACTTCTGACTGTCAGGCTGATGCCAAGTCAAATGCCAAGTCAGATTTCAAATCAGAAAAACATACAGCTATACTTTGTTGCTCGATAGGAGGAATGAAGTGGATTAACACGAGTGCCCATTCACTCTGCATAGAAGGATATTGCGCGGCAATTCAATCCTATCCTGACTAGTGTAGGAACACTAACCTCAAGGTATACGTAACGCAGAGTCCGTTGAACATACTCCTACGCCAACGCTCTCTGGCATCGAGTTATCAATCATATAAAGACAATGTGACCCTCAACCATTCCACAGCTCTCAAGCCTATCTTCCCAGCACCGATCACAATGCACTCTCTGCAAGCACTTGCCGTAACCGCAGCAATCTTTTCATGGCTCGGCAATGTCGCCATTGCTTCTCCATCATCTCCCGTGGCTACCATTGATGCAGGCGTAGTCATAGGCACGACAACATCCCTCCCCTCAGCCCCAACTGCCGTCAACCAGTTCCTCGGAATACCCTTTGCCGCGCCGCCCAAACGCTTCGCGCCGGCTCAAGAGGTTGAGCCATGGTCCGAACCACTGGAGACGAATAGGAGAGGAGCGTCTTGCATACAGCAGTTCTTTTGTAAGTCTGACCAATGGTACTCTTTCCGGTACTAGATGTTTACCGGGTCTCTAACGCCGGTTAGATCCGGAGGAAAGTCGCAATCTTAACATGGAGCTGTTTAATACTCCTGCTCCCGAGGAGAGCGAGGATTGCCTGTTCGTCAACGTCTTTGCTCCAGCTACGCCGGCGACCGGAAAAGGTAGAGCTGTCCTAGTCTGGATATATGGCGGCGGATTGTACTTCGGTCATGCCGGCCATCCTGTTTACGACGGATCGCACTTCGCAGCTTATGAGGATGTGATCGTCGTCGCCGCCAACTACCGACTGAACGGTTCGTACTCATCAGCTAAACGGAACCTTTGCATGCCGACTAATTTGAACATGCTAGCATTCGGATTCATAAACTCGCCCGAACTGCCACCGCAGAACCGCAACCTCGGCTTTCTAGACCAACGCTTCGCGCTAGAATGGGTCCAGCGCAACATCCATGCTTTTGGCGGCGATCCCGCCAAAGTCACAGTCTTTGGCGAATCGGCAGGCGCTTTCTCGATCGACGCGTTGCTCACCAGCTACCCGAAAGCATCAAACCCTCCTTTCCGCGCCGCCATCCTACAAAGTGGACAAATCAGCTATCGTGGTAATCCAAGCCCAGGCGAAGTATATCCCGATGGCAGGCCTTCATGGGACGCGCTCGCTGCGGCACTGAACTGCACTGGCCAGAGCAACTTGACATGCATATCGGCGGCGCCCGCAACCACCATCAAAGATATCATCGAAAAACAAACTTTGATCTTCAACCCAACCGTCGATAATCACACGTACCTAGCAAACCTGGCGCTTGCACGCACATCTGGGAATACCGCGCAAATCCCTCTTCTCAGCGGTACAGTTGCAGACGAAGGACGTTCTCTCACCATCGGACA
>Ga0247803_1000460_pt1 | contig 22383 bp, 17 predicted proteins | sample UWRJL014104B1_FD_180928 | JGI IMG/M metagenome (GOLD analysis project Ga0247803, IMG submission 180928) | Plant litter microbial communities from Arlington Agricultural Research Station in Wisconsin, United States - UWRJ-L014-104B-1 | ecosystem: Environmental > Terrestrial > Plant litter >...
AAGAGGTTCCTGGTCGTATGCCGGAAGAGGTAGAACGGGAAAACAAGCTGATGCAGGAAAAATATTTTGATGCACATGAAATGGCTACGATCACCCTACTGGCTGATATCATCATCCCAAAAGATGAACACTCCGGGAGTGCATCTGATGCCAAAGTGCCAGAATTTATAGAGTTTATTGTAAAGGATTTACCAGCGCATAAATTGCCGATGCGCGGTGGGTTAAAATGGCTGGATCTGCAATGTCTCAACCGATACAGCAATACCTTTATAGACTGTAAAGCAGCTCAGCAAACAGAAATATTGGATGAAATTGCCTACCCGGCAAAAGCGAAGCCAGAAATGGCACAAGGTGTAGCTTTCTTTAACCGCATGCGTGACCTTACTGCTTCTGGTTTCTGGAGCAGTGAAATAGGCACAAAAGATATTGGCTATGCTGGTAACGCCCCTAACAAATGGAATGGGGTACCCGCTGATATCCTGAAGCAATATGGTATGGAAAATGTAATCGTCTAGAAATTTTATCTTATCCGCCTTAAGTATAAGATATTTGTATTTAAGGCGGGTAATTGCGCGCACCTGCAAGAAATAAAAATGTATTTATTGATTGAGGATGATTTAGTTATTTAACCAACCTTCTAACACAGGCCGTCAGCCCATCAATATCAAAGGGTTTTGCAATAAACCCATCTGCACCACAGCTAGCAGCAATATCTTGTAAGACATCACTTGCCGACATTAGTATTACTGGTATACTACGGGTTTGTTCGTCCTTTTTAAGATCAATGCAAATATCATGGCCTGTAATTCCGGCCAATTGATGGTCTAACATAATCAAATCAGCGATATCACTTAAATCTGAGCGAAGCAATTCCTGGTGGTTCCTCATACTAATTACATGGTACCCTTCGTAATCCAGCACAAGTCCTATCACTTCAAGAATAGTGTTGTCGTCTTCAATAACCAAAATTCGCTTCTTTCCCATAATTATTAAGTAATTCTCAAATGTAGCGAAACATACAGAGTAACTTGTAATGCAAATTGCCATTATAGGATCAAAATGGGCATTAGACTTGCAGTGTATCAATTAACTTACACTTATAAAAAATATTGTTTAGATGCGCTGTGATTAATTGAGAGCTATAAGGTTAGCGCAAAGGTAAGGTGATCCAAAATTTTGTACCGCTGCCAACTGTACTCTCTACACCAATGCTGCCACCGTGTTTTTTGATGATTTCTGAGCTGATGTATAATCCGAGCCCCAATCCTGAGAAATGCAGACCGCTGTAATCTACTCTATAGTATTGTTCAAAAAGATGTTCTAGCTGATCGGCTGGGATGCCTGGCCCCTTATCCTGTACGCTTATTTTAAGTTCTGCACCCGTTTTAGCTACATTGATTATGATCTCTTTGGAGTCAGGAGCATATTTTACCGCATTGTTAATTATGTTTACAAAAACCTGCTCCAACTGCTGCTCATCAGCTTCAATTTCTGTATCTATCGCACCGCTCACTATAATATCATGCTTACCTACTTCCCTTACATGGCTGCAACAGCTGCTAATCACTTTTGCCAGCTTAAATCTAGATTTTATCAGCTTAAGCTTGCCCTGAGAGATCCGGCTACTATCTAAAAGATCGGTTATGAGACTGGTTAACTTATCCAGGCTTCTATTCGACTGATCAATCATTTTAGACAATACAATTGGATTTGGATTTTCCTTCATCCGTCCCATGATCTGCATCGCAGCTTTTAAGCTGGTAACGGGGGTACGCAATTCATGACTGGCAACGTTAATAAATTCATCCTTTTGCTGTAATACCCTTCTCCTGCTGGTTACGTCCATGAATGTGCCAATACCACCCGTCAGTTGTCCGTTTTGCTGATCAACTAATGGTGCCGCATTTATGGAAATATAAAATATTTCCCGATCTGGCGGCTGCACACCTATCTCATAATCCAGTACTGGCAGCCCCGTGCGCATCATGATAGCCATAGGATGTTCTTCATCCGGCAACGGTGACCCGTCTACCCGTAAATTCTTCCACATAGGATCGTCAAAAGTACGTTCTTTTATTTCGCTTTGGGTAAGCCCTAAAATATGTTGTGCCATTGCATTAGCATAGATTAACTGCCCGCTAAGGTCGATAATACCTACGCCCTCGGCCATCGTATCTAATATAGTTTGAAAACGTTGCTCACTTGCAAAAAGCTTTTCATTACTTGCAGCCAGCTGATTATTTATTAAAATTTGTTGTTCGGCATCATTTAAATTCTGAAGACGGAGTTCAATCTGTTCCATAACCAGGTTTGCCATACCCTCCAGCATTGCTTTATCATGGTCATTAAACTTCCTTGGCTGTTTATCTACAAGGCAGACCGTACCGATCAGAAAACCATCGTGGGTAATTAGGGGTGCACCCGCGTAAAAGCGCAGTCCGAAGTCACCACAGACTAAAGGATTATTGGCAACAATTGGATCTTCTAGTGCGTTCTCTATTACGTTTACCTCTGGTTTTAGCACCGTCAACGAGCAAAAACTTTCTCCACGGGGACCAATACTCGTATCCATACCTACATTAGAACCAAAATATACCTCTTCACCATCCACCAGCGAAATCATGGCAATAGAAGATTTAAAAATTTCTGCAACTAACTTCGCGATGTTTTTAAAAGATCTCTCTGCATAAGTTCCTAAGATCCTATAGCGCCTTAGCGCGTCAATCCGCTCCTGCTCATTAGGTAAAATAATTTCTGTTGCGAACGTATTCTTCATTATGCTTATAGGTAATTACACCAGATTTATCATTTTCTATGAAAAAGAGAACCTAAGTTTAGGTTAATTGTTTTACGATAAACTAATGTTGTTGGTTTTTTGCGTTTTGAAGTACTATACTTTCCAAATCATCTAAATCAAAGGGTTTTGCCAGATAGGCATCTGCCCCAGCTTGCTCGGCAAGTTCACTGATTTTGCTATTGGCCGAGAAGTAAATTACAGGAATATGCTTAAGCGCTGCAGAGTTTTTGAGTAACTGTGTAGCCACAATACCACCAGAGGCAGGTATCCAGTTGTCCATTAAGATTACTGCGGGATTTATTTCGGTTATCCTGCTGATTACATCGTTGCAATCAGAAAATGTATGTACTTCCCATCCGCTGCTGCCCAAAACAAAGTCACAAATGGACAATATATCCTCATCATCATCAAAAACCGCAATTTTTTTATTTAATAAATCCATCTGTTCATCCTCTGTTCAAATATATATGTTTAAACGGATATTCAAAGTAATCAGAATATATTTTGATAATTGCAGCCGGGGGGGATGAGGCTGTATCATTAATGAAACTGAGCTTCAAAGAATTAAATATTTGAAAAGGCTCCCGCAGGTGGGTACGGGTAAAAACGGCAAAAAAGAGGCTGATCATGACTTATGATACAGCCTCATGGTATTAGAATTTCAATGCTACACTACCAAGATACCTTGCAGGTGCCTGAGGTGTTAACCTCACCGACCAGGTTTTTTCGCTGGTCAGGTTGTCTACTTTCAGACCTATACGATATTTTGGCTGATCATAAAATACTGTTGCGTCAAACATGGCATATGCAGGAATGATAATCTGCGTAACCGATGTATTGGTATGGTATTGCCAGCTAGCGATATTCCCGCCAAAACCAGCACCAAGGCCTTTTAGCTCACCTTGTGGAATCCGGTAACTTACCCAGAAGTTGTAAGAACGCGGAGGACCTGATAAGCCTGGCCGCCTTCCTGTTAAAGTAGCCGTTGCCTGTGTGAGTTTGCTGTTATTGTAAGCAAATCCCGCAACGATATTTAAACCAGCGATAGGATTAGCTGTTAAATCGATCTCAACGCCTTTACTTAACTGCGTGCCGTCCTGGATTTGGTAGCCATTGCCACTAGGATCAGCGTAGGTAGAATTTTGAACCTGAATATCATAATAGCTGACAGTACCTGATAACTTATGATCAAATATATCGGCCTTTACTCCAAATTCAAGTTGGTTGGCATGTTCTGGTTTAAGCGCACTTCCATCAGCTGTTTGCCCACTCTTGTTAAAAAAACCATTCATATAGTTACCGAACAAGGAAACACGGTCTTTAGCTATTTCATATACAGCTCCAAGCTTTTGAGACAACGAGTTCTGGTTGTATGGACCAGCCTGGACACCGCCAACACCTAATCCACCAGCGGTAACACCGGTAACGATGTTATAGACACCTCCGTATTTATAACGGTTACCACGAAGGCTTAGCATGATATTCAACCTGTCGGTCAGGTTGATTACATCAGAAAAATAAACCGAATAAGTATTATCTCTATTTGTTTCCTTACGAAGTGTTCCGCCCCTGCTTGCTAATGAATCTACTTTAAATTGGCTGATACGGCCTGCATAAGCTTTTGTAAAATTAATATCCGGCGAAGCAGTAGTACCAGCAGTTGTATTGACAGTTACCCTGTCGAAATCGTTGTAGTTATTGTAGTAATCAAATCCTACAACCAAACGATTGCGTAAACCGGCAACTTTAAAATCACCGATAAAGTTCTGCTGGATATTCGTAGCTATAAATTGCGTGTAACCAGTAATTACCTGCGGACGGATCGTAGAATCTGTACGGCCTGTAAGTGCAGTAATGTATCCACTGATAGATGAACGCGCACGGGAAACAATCGTTTGTGAAGTCCAGCTCTCCGAGATCTTATAATTTGCCTGCGCAAAAATATTCAGCAGCTGCGTAGTATATGGAAGGTCGTTGCTTAAGAAAGTTTTATTATATGGAAAACCCATGTCCGCAATCGATTTTCTTGCTACTCCTTTAGTTGCATCTGCATTTACAAATGGATTGAAACGTACAACTGAAGTTCCCTTCGCCTGACCAAATTCTACGTCAAGCAATAAGGATAAACGATCTGTAATCTGGTAAGCGAAACTTGGAGCAAGCGTAAGGCTATTTGTAAAACCCTGATCCTGAAAGCTTTTTTCGAAACTAGTTGCACCGTTCATACGGAATAAGGCTGTTTTATCTCCATTGATTGGCGTGTTCACATCAAAAGTAAGACGGTTAAAGTTCCAGCTTCCTCCAGTATAGCCTACCTCGCCACCAACACCATTATACGGCTTTTTGGTTACACGGTTATATAAACCACCATAACTGCTGGAAATACTATTGCCAAATAACGTGGCAGAAGGACCTTTGATTACTTCCAAACGCTCCAAATTTACCGGATCAATCATCGCAAAAGCAGCTCCAGCTACTCCATTCCTTGCATTCGGCTCGGTGTCAAAACCACGGGAACGGAACGTCACCCTTCCTTGATTAGCGACCATTGGTACACCAGCTCCTGCAACATTTTTAGCAATACTCGCCAAATCAGTGGCCATTTGCTCCTGGATCAATTCCTTTGGAATCGATGCATATACCTGCGGGTTTTCCAGATTTTTAATCGGTAGCCTCGCAATATAAATGCTCTCTTTTTTTGCGAATTTATTGGTTTTATTACCACCGATGATCACTTCCTGTAATGCCTGCACATTTTCTTTTGGAAGTTGGTAATTGGCTATTACAGATTCTCCTTCGCCAACTTTCACCTTCAAATCTTTTTCTGCAGCGCCAAGCAGTTGAATGATTATTGTATAAGTTCCCTCTGACAGGTTATTAAATGAATAATTACCTTGATTGTCTGTTAGTGTGTTTTTATTTAATTCGATCAGCGAGACGGATGCCGATCCATAAGGCTGGCCATCTACCAATGTGATTTTCCCCGATATTTTTCCAGTGGTCTGGGCGAATGTGGTAATGGGACCTGCCAGGATGGAGGCGAAAAGGATAAAAAGTAAAGATTTCATCATTAATTATTATGTATGTAATTGGTGTGTATGTGTTATCGCGGCAAATATATAACTATTGTTTATAATCAATCTAATTAAAAAGATGTCTTCAGAATTGTATTTTATGATGAGGAGACTAGAATTAATATTAAATGAGATAATTAATTATTAAAATTTCAAAAGCGCATTAAATTAATTAATTTAAAAATTAAAATAACAATAATTTCTTTTAATGAAATTAAATACTACTTTTGTGCAACAACAGTCTTTTTTGATATACTTTGCAAGTAAATTTCATTTAACCATCATTACAAGCAATATTTTTATCTATTATGAATTTGAACGAATCAGCAGATCACGAACTTGGAACGGGAATATATTCCATACCAGATGTTGCCTTTATATTAGGATTGCCAAAAGCAAAGGTGCGGCGGTGGATGAAGGAATTCTGGGATGGCAGGCTAAGTCTGGAGCATAAACAAAAATATTCATGGGGAGAAGGAAGAGATAAATTCACACACTTTCACACACTTATAGAATTCTATGTTTTTTATCAACTAAGGACATTAAATATTAGCAAGAAAAAAATATTTATTGCTCACAAAGCTATCGCAAGTCAGCTTCAAACAATATATCCATTTGCTTCCTCCAAAGTTTTATCAGATGGGAAGGGTATCTTGTATACACTTAGAGATGGTACTATTGTCAACGCAGATAGTAGTAAGCAAGCTGTCTTTAAAGAGATTATACAGGCTTTCTATAAAAAAATTGAATTTTCAAAAACACAGATTGCATACTGTTTTTACCCCATGGGTAAAAACAGTCGCATTGTTGTTGATCCACATCACCAATTTGGACAACCGACGATTGAAAACACCAATATCCTGGCAGAAACAATTTATGATTTTTATACTGCGGGCGAATCTATTCTGTTCCTCTCACGTTTATATAAATTATCAATAAAGGAAGTAGAAGATGCCATTGCTTTCTTTGTAACTAAAACTGCGGCGTGATCAAAGTACTATTTGACGAAAACCTACCAGAATATTATTTTATCACGCCAAGAAAAATAGATAGAGGATAAAATATTCGACAAAAATTGGTCATTACTGAACAAGCTGAAAATAATTACAGCGGTGACGGATGCTGGCATAAGAAATACCAAGGCCTTTCATCGTTGGCAAAAATACAGCTTCACCATTTTCATCTATTGACAATTCTTTCTCCAGTTTTCTGGATTAAAAACTCTTATTTTGGTTCCATCAGCAGCTTTAACACCATTATTGAATGCTTTTACCAAGACTAACTTATTTTTTCTGGCGATAATAAGATCCAGGCACTGCACTGGTTTTAAAACAACCCCGGTGTCTTCTACATGATAAGCAGCGCACAGGTAGTCAATAGGCAGCACATTTTTTCCACCAGTCTTGGAACGATCGACTACAGGATGGGTGTCGTTAATACCTAAAATCTGGTAAACGCCTTTTTTACGATTAATATCTTCATCAGGTGTTGGTTCCTTTTCAATCAAAAAACAAATAAAAGCAGATACTGGATTAATTCTAAAGTTATGCAATCAATACCAAAATTATAGGTGTTAACTACTAAATCAGTTAAGTTGACATTATAACTACCCCACACTTTGATCAAACTCGAATCAGACTCGAAGCAAACTCGAATAGAACGCGTATAAGAGACGGTTGCAGACTGTGATACATACGCGTCTGATCCGATTTTAATTCAGGTCTGATGTGGATTTGCACAAAGCCGTGTATACCCAATCAGAATTCCCACAGATTTCATGCTTATTATAGCGGCTATCATTTAGCTTTTTTTGCAGCCGCAACTGCAATTTTAGCTAAAATTGAAATCAAAGGAATAGATTCAAACCTGGCTACTGCAATACGAACAGCTGTAATTCTTGTACTGGCATGGGGCATTGTTTTTTTTAAGAACGACCACCATGGAATAGCAAGTTTAACGAGGCAGAACTGGACATTATTAATCCTGTCGGGTTTGGCAACCGGGCTGTCGTGGATTTTCTATTTTAGCGCATTGCAGCTGGGAAAAGTTTCGCAGGTAGCACCGGTAGATAAAGCAAGTGTAGCGATAGCGATCCTAATGGATGCAAAAGAGGCGGCCGATCGGCTAAGCAGGGTTAACCGGGGATTATTATTGTTGGCGAAATTAAATAATAATATGTTCGAAGACAGTAAATTGATCGATCTCTATCAGATATTGAGGGCTAATATTAACTTGATGGAAGATCTGTTTGAACAGCGTAACTTAAAAATTCATCTGGATATAAAACCACACCAGCTATTTGCCAGTCCGTATTTAATGGAAATTTTAATCCTTAACCTGTTATCAGATTTACGGATACATGCGGATAACAATACAGAGTATCCATCATATCAGATCAAGACAAAATGTTGTTCAGCAATAACGCTGCGCCTTTGGCATTTCCTATAGAAAAGTTATTTCAGCGGTAAAGCTCAGTTATCCTCCACCAATTGTGTAATCATTCGCAGTTCATCAAAATTAAGCTGGCCGCAATTACTGTAATAATAAACATGGAGCTAATTAAATACGAATAGATTTTCACTGAAACACAATAGCTTTTTACGTGTTGTATTTTCAGTATCTAGATTATGTGTTTAAACTTTTATTTAATTTTACCCCCTTGCACCCCACTATTTAAAAACCGATGGCCGTAGATTTAAAATATCCCTTTTTACAAGACGAAGTTGACCGTGTGGCAGCGCTCAATTCTTACCATATTTTAGATACTGCAGAAGAGAAAGATTTTGATGATCTTACTACACTGGCTGCTGTGATTTGCCAGACCCCAATTGCACTGGTCAGCCTGGTAGATAAAGACAGGCAGTGGTTTAAGTCGCACAAAGGACTGCAAGCACGAGAAACACCAAGGGACTATTCTTTTTGTGCACATGGTATTGCTGCTCCCGACCATATATTTATCGTACCCGATGCTACATTAGATCAAAGGTTTAAAGATAATCCGCTGGTAACTGGCGATCCAAAGATCGTTTTTTATGCAGGCATGCCATTGGTGAATGACGAGGGCTTTGCTTTGGGATCACTTTGTGTGATAGACCGCCAAAAACGCGAGTTAAGTAATGAGCAGATTAATGCATTAATAGTACTTGCTAAGCAGGTAACAGATAAATTAGAATTACGAAGAAAGCTGATTGAAATCAGGGAAAACGAAAAAAAGACGGCTTTCCTTAATCAGGATCTAAATGTGATCAATAGGGAATTTGCGCTAACCAATCAAAACTTGCAGCAGCGTAACCATGAGTTAGCAGAAACCCAGCTCAAACTCAAGCAAGCTATTGAAGCTGGCAAAATGGATACATGGAGCATAGATTTGCTCACTATGGAATTAACGATGTCTGATTTTATCAAACAAATGTTTGGCTTTCCTATGGATGAAAAAATACCCATGGAAGATATTTTGGAGGCTGTCCATCCCGATTATAGGGAAATGTTAGTACAAGTTTTAAAAGATGCAGTTGAAAAACTGCTGCCAAGTGATACAGAATACCCCATCATCAATCGGTTAACAAAAGAACAGTTTTGGGTTAAAGCGACTGGCAAAGTGTTTTATAATAGTGCCGCTATTCCGGTAGAATATTCCGGGATGTTTATGGACATCACAGAGAGAAAGTTAGACGAGCTACGAAAAAATGACTTTATTGGTATGGTAAGCCATGAGTTAAAAACACCGCTTACTTCTCTTAACGGATATATCCAGCTGCTGCATACCAAGGCAATAAAAACGGAGGATAAGTTTGCCAGCATGGCACTTGATAAATCGGTACTGCAAGTAAAAAAAATGACCGCAATGATTAATGGCTTCCTCAATGTTTCGAGGTTGCAATCGGGAAAAATTTTACTTCATAAACAAAACTTTTTGCTGAATGAATTGATTGCGAGCAGTATTGAAGATATTATGGTTACAGAGAGCAGTCACCATATCGTAGATGTGCCCTGTGAACCGGTATTTGTTTATGCCGACTTAGATAAGATTGGCAATGTAATTTCAAATATGGTGAGCAATGCGATCAAGTATTCTCCTTATGGAAGCACAATTACGATCAAGTGTGCTACTTCGGCTGATGCTGTACAGGTGAGTGTTCAGGATGAAGGTATGGGCATAACTACAGCAGATCTTGCGCGTTTATTTGAACGCTATTACCGGGTAGAAGGAAAACATACAGAACTGATTTCTGGCTTTGGTATAGGGCTGTATTTATGTGCCGAAATTATCGGTATCCATAATGGAAAAATATGGGCAGAAAGTAAAATTGGCAAAGGGTCTACTTTTCATTTTAGTTTACCGGTTATGAAAAAGGATACTTAATTGCCATTGTATTCGACCAGTAGAAGGTTATAATTAACCAGTAGAATTGATTGAGAAAATCAGTTCATGTTAGTAAAAATAGGTTGTTACAGAAAATTGATTGTTACAAAAAATTGGTTATTGCATAAAAGCGCTTGGAAACATCGATTGTTGGAGAGTATCGATTGCTAAGGGGTACCGTTTGCAAAAGGTGACCAATCATCGATGCCGCCCAGTATATTTTTCATGGTATACTGTTTAGCTTCTTTTTTGCTCAGCTGTTTAGACCAGGCTACCCGGCCATGCACTGCTCCTCCCAAACCGCTATTGTTATATTCTGCGTAATAAGTGGTCTTTTCTTTATCTTTAAACATAGCGTCTCCCTTCCAGGGGTTCCATCCTTCTGGCACAATATGATTTCCTAAGACACAATTAAGGTAAACTGTTTTGGCATATGGTCTCCAGGGACGACCTAAGTAGACTTTAGTAACGCCACTATCGGCAATCAGTTTACAGTTGAGCAGCACAAAGCCAAAAGCCTGTTGTGGGGAGCTCGCTGCTGCGGTAATATAAGAATTTGTAAGGCTTTTAATGGTGCAATCCTTAAATACAGCGGTTGCTTCTCCAAAGATAAAATCAGTAGTACCTTCAATATAGCAATCCTTGTAATATTGCCTGCTGCCCTCTGTAGCGGCATACAAAGTATCCTGGTTGCCTAATATCCTGCAGTTAAGGATCACAGAACGGTCGCCCTCCATATGCAACGCTACTGCTTGCCCTACCCTGCCTGCGTTATTTTCTATCGTCAGGTTTTCTGCAATAAAATCATTGCCCTGCACCAGCACTGTATAGGAGGTATAGGTAGAAAACTGGCCCTTACCAGAATAATCATTATTAGTAATGACCGTATTTTCCATATCCTCACCCTTAAGATGAATTTTAGTCTTCCAGCTCGGTATCACTAGTTTTTCGTGATATATACCTTTTTTAATTAAAATGGTTACCTGCCACTGCCCTAAGTCGCGCACCGAATTAACTGCGGCCTGGATCGTGGTAAAATTACCGCTTCCATCTTGTGCTACAGTTATCTCTTTTAAGTAAACACGATCTTTGGTAGCTTGCTGAGCATAGACCGTTACAGTCAGCAGAAAAAAAAGTAACAAGGGAATTTGTTTCATATCTACTATTTAAATACGACCGACTGACTAGCTGCACCGGCCTTAAATTCTATTTTATTTTTTGCTTTTGAAGCGTCTGTGTTGCTTACACGGATTTGTTCGGTCCTGCTGCCGGTAATGTTAAAAAGGAGATCTGCACCGCTGGTATATTTTATCCCATCAAGCTGAATGTTGCTGCTGTTATCGATCACTACAACCGGACTTGTATTTTTACTTTCCAACCATACATTTTTTAGGCTAACATCTTTTGCTTCAGAGATCTCGACTCCTTTGTTGGTTTTAAGAACGAGGTTTTCGAGGTGGATGTCTTTGATACTCATTTCTGGCAGACCTCTGATGAGCAACCCATTGTCGGCCCCATTGCAAACAACATTGCTGACGTAAAACTCACGAAACTGCGGTGTTGTTTCGTCTACCGGGATTTTCACTGTATTTGTACCTTTACCCTCCGGGTCTTCTATCGCAGATTTACCGCCATAATACATATCAAACAATATTGCACTGTGCAGGATATCCTTCATCGTGATATTTTTAATGTAAATATTTTCTACAATACCACCCCTGCCGCGGGTGGTTTTAAAACGCAGTCCGATGTCAGTCCCTATAAAAGTACAATCAGACACAAAGATATTTCTGGCACCACCAGACATCTCACTGCCAATTACAAATCCACCATGCGCTTTATAAACCACGTTGTTCCGCACGATCACGTTTTCTGTTGGCACTCCCCGTTGCCGGCCGGCTTCATCACGGCCCGATTTGATACAAATCCCATCGTCGCCTGCATCAAAAACACAATTCTCTACCAGCACATTTCGGCAGGATTCCAGATCGAGCGCATCACCATTTTGTGCATTCGATTGATTGCGGACACGCACATCACGGACAGTTAAATCTTCACACAACAACGTATGCAGGCACCATGCCGGGGAATTTTGAAAGGTAGTGCCTTCCAGCAGCACTTTTTTGCAATTGGTTAACACCAGCATATTAGGCCGGAAGAAGTCTTTCATTTCTTCATAATCTTTTAGTGATTTTTTGGGATCTAAAAAGATGGCTTGTTTATCGGCCACACCTTTTAGAAAACCTGCAGATGGATACCATGATTTACCATCAGGACGTACCACTCCGCCAGAAGCAACGAGTTTGTTCCATTCTTTGTCTGTGACCCTGTCTTTTCCCATTGCACGCCAAACTTCTCCGCGACCATCGATTATCCCTTTACCTGTAATAGCGATATTTATGAGGTTGGTACCTGAAATGGGCGACTGGTTACGGGGGGACGGATGGCCTTCGTAATTTCCTGCTACAAGCGGAAACTGCGTTTTATCCTCTGTAAATTGTAATAAAGCACCGTCGCTGATATGCAGGTTTACATTGCTTTGTAACACTACTGGTCCGGTTATCCATAAGCCTTTGGGGATCAACACTACACCGCCTCCTTTAGTACTGCATGCAATGATCGCCTGGTTTATGCTTTTAGTATTTAACGTTATTCCATCTGTTTTTGCACCATAATTTAAAATATTAAAAGTGTCTTTCTTAAAAACAGGTTTCACCACCTGTGGGAGGTTGCTCCACGAATATGTTGAATTTGTTTGCGCAGCCGCTCTATTAGTAAAAGCGATGTATAAACCGGATAGCAGGAATAGCTTTTTAAAAATGTTCATATAGTTATATTGGCTATGGCAAACATATACCTGTAAATAGGATCTATTTGCTATTATTTGACAAAATACTTTTAAAATCCGTCATTAAACCTAAAAAATCAAATTTAATCTCTTAAAATTGCTGCAAAGGCACCTATTTTGATTGCCATTTGGGATAGTGATCGAGAACTTTCTGTGAATTATACACATACCAGCCATACCCATTGCATGGCAAGAGTTGTGGCAACCGGAATTGATAAAAAATATTTATACATTACCTTTGCTACAGCTCCCCATAATTGCGAAATACATTGCCTGAACAAAAAAAAGATGACCTGTAAAACTGCCATTGTATACTCTGTCTTTGCGCTAACCATCCTTTCCTGTAATCCGGATAAAAAAGTAAGACAGCAAAAACAGCCTGAAAAAAAAGTAGCAGTATGCGTTGCACAGGATATGCCATCTAGGGTTAAAACTATTGCAGCAGCCAGTGTTTCCACTTTCATTACAGGAACTGATCAGGTGAAGATGTGTTATATTAAAGGCGGCACATTTAATATGGGCAGCACGACGTCTCCCGATGCTATGCCAATACATCGCGTAACACTTGATGATTTTTATATGGATGAGCACGAGGTGACCAATGCACAGTTTGCCCTGTTTGTTAAAAGCACCGGCTACCAAACTATTGCAGAAAGACCATTAAATCCTAAAGATTACCCCGGTGTTCCCCAAGAAAAACTAAAACCAGGTTCTGCGGTGTTTACACCGCCTAAAGAGACCAAAGGTTTACAAAATTACCTCCAGTGGTGGCAGTATGTGATCGGCGCAAATTGGAAACACCCGCAGGGGCCTGATGAGACTATAAAAGGAAAAGATAATGACCCTGTAGTGCATATATCTTATGAAGATGCCACAGCTTATGCTAAATGGGCGGGTAAGCGCTTACCTACAGAGGCCGAATGGGAGTTTGCCGCGCGCGGCAAACTTACGAACAGTAAATATTACTGGGGCCAGGAGCTGAAGCCGCAGAAAAAATGGCAAGCAAATATTTACCAGGGTAATTTCCCGGTATCTAATACCGCCGAAGATGGATTTATTGGTGTAGCGCCAATTAAGTCTTTCCCCCCCAATGCTTACGGGCTGTATGATATGGATGGTAATGTTTGGGAATGGTGTGCAGATTATTACCGACCAGATTACTATGCTACCAGTCCTTTAAAAAACCCGCAAGGACCGGCCGAAAGTTATGATCCTGAAGAGCCGCAGTTAGTAAAAAGGGTACAGCGGGGGGCTTCGTTTTTATGTAATCCCCAATACTGTGAGCGGTATATTGCCGGCAGCCGTGGTAAAGGTGAAGTGAGCAGTGCAAGTAATAATCTTGGATTTCGTTGTGTGAGCACCAAAAAACCATAATTTTTCAAACCAAATCTACAGCAAGTTGTTACCTATTAGCTACGTTATTTAGTGCTGATAATCAACAGATAAGGCTATAGACGGAGAAAAATTTAATTGTTCATCAATCTAAAAAATGATCATTATGAAATCCTTATTAAAAATTATGTTAGTAGCAGCTGCGGTCAGCTTTTCTACAGCAAGCTTTGCACAGAAAAAAGATACACTAAAGATAAACCCTGATCCAAAGATCAAGAAGACAGCAAAAACTGTTGGTAATAAAACTGCCGAAATTGCGGTTAAAGGCGCCTCAAAAGTGGTAGATAAAACTTATAAAGGTAAAGTTGGCCCGGAAGGACAAACGATTTATATAGATAACAACTCCCGCTACTATTATGTGAGCACAAAAGGCAACAGGATTTATCTGGACAAATCCCAATTAAAAAACAAAACTAATCCTTAATGGATCAGCCTGTTTTTTAATCCAATACCTGATAACCACCTGCTGTAATAGCCGGCTAAAATTAATGTTAAACCTTTAAAATATAGAATTATGCAACGTAACATAAAGAGTTTAATTGGATTTACCATAGGTGCTACCGATGGTGAAATTGGAAAAGTTGATGAGTTTTATTTTGATGACCAAACCTGGACGATCAGGTACCTCATCGTGAAAACTGGCGGATGGCTGTTAGGCCGAAAAGTACTGATCTCACCCGCTGCTTTGCAAAAACCGGATTGGGAAAATGAAATTTTTCCTGTTAACTTAACCAAAGAACAAATTGAGAATAGCCCGGATATAGACACTGATAAACCCGTTTCCCGTCAGCATGAACTCGAATTGTACGACCATTACGCCTGGCCTTACGATGCGCCTTTAGGAACGGGATTTTATGGGGGAATTGGAATGATGGGCATGATGGACTCAAGGGTGCCCATTGAAGAAAGCATTGCAGCACAGCACCATAAAGACCAACCAGAAGGCGACCCGCATTTACGGAGTACTAGCGAAGTAAAAGGTTACAACTTGCATGCTACAGATGGCGAAATTGGAGAAGTGGAAGATTTTATTATTGATGATACCACATTGAGCATCCGTTTTATGATTGTAGATACAGGAAACTGGCTACCCGGAAAGAAAGTCCTCCTTTCGCCAAACTGGATAAAAGAGATAAGATGGGATGACTCATCTGTTTATGTGGACATACCAGTGGATGCTGTAAAAAACAGTCCGGAATATGATCCATCCAAACCGATCAGTGATACTTATGAAACCGATCTTTTTCACTATTACGGAAAATCAATAGACGACCGGGAAAGTATCATTTAATAAAAAAGGCAATCCTATTATGAAGGCAGTCCCGTTATCAAGGCTTCAATTTGAATACTATTTGAAGCCTTGATAACGGGACTGCCTTTTACCGGTAATTGTTTTTTTATAGTTACTATTAATTGGCTCTTTTACGCTCCTCTTCGCTCGCTGTTGTACGTTTACGTGCCGCAGTTACGCTTTTACCCAGCTTATAAGAAAAGCTTACCGTAAATGTACGGGTATCATTCTTCTGATAAATACCGTTGTTCTGCCCATTATTATTAATGAGAATACGATAAGGATTACCATTTAGAATATCAGTTGCACTAAATCTAAGTGTGCCTTGTTTGTTGAAAATAGGTTTACTGATACCTGCGCTTAAATCATATGTTTTGGCAACCAATAATGTTCCCTGTTGAACGGGACTAGTATACCATGCACTAATTTCTGCTTTCCACCCGCTATTTTTATCAATTGTAAATGCGTTATCAGTTCTCAGGTAATAGTAAAACTGCTGATAATCATATGTATTGCCTGGCTGATCGGAGCTTTGTGACCTGAAATATCCCTGCGCCGTATTGTTGATTTCCCACCAGGAAGCCGGATGATTTACAGAAGAAAGTTCCAAACCTGCATCTTTGATACTGCCGATATTCTGCTGCGTATCAAAAAACGTTTTATTGATATTATCCTGTACCGTTACATTACTTGCCATATCATCTATCTGGGTATACACCGCGGCAAAAGTATAATTTTGATGCAAGGTGTAGCTCAGCTGAAAGCTATTGAGGATCGAAGGCCTTAAGAATGGATTACCACTCCAATAGGTATATGGACTAGAATAACTTTTTGCCGGGTTTAACTGTCGGTAATCCGGTCGGTCTATTCTTTTGGAATAGGCAAAGCCAAACTGATGATTTTCTGATGCTTTATAGCTAGCAAATACTGTTGGAAAGATGCGCAGGTAATTCTTAACATTAATAGAATCAAGAGAAAGGGATAACCCTTCGGTAGTCGTATACTCTGCGCGTAATCCACCTTTAAATTCCCACTTACCGAAAGAACCTGCAATGTTCGTATAACCTGCAGCAGTATTTTCAGTATACTTAAAACGGTCGCTCCGGGATTGGTCGAACACAGGAGCTACACCCGCTGTATTGTAAAAATCAAAAACGTTTTCACTTACCGTACTGGTATACTTTACACCAGATTCCATTGACCAGATTTTTCCCAGACGGTATTCATAATCTATTTTGCCCGACCAGATATTTATCTTTTGACTGGATGGATAAGATACGCGGTAAGGTGCAGAAGATAAACTTCCATCAGACAGGTAACTAAGATTATTAAGGTTTTGTGTATTGTCTTTACTATAAGGCGAATAATCTAGATCTACATTCAAACTCCTGCCAGAACTATCTAACTGCACTTTATAATTAACATTAAAACTATACTGGCTCCCCTTTCCTTTGTTATTACTGGTAGTACGTAGCACAGAATCAGGATTAACCGCATAATTATTATAAATATTAGTCATCCCATTACTGTAGCCCGTATTTACAGAATTGTTGCCAGTAATTAATACCCCAACAACCTGGTTAGCTGTCAGGTTATAATCTGCACCGGCAGTGTAGTTGCTTACCTTGCTCTTACCAACACTGGTCCTCTTCCCATCCCAGTAAGCATAAGAACCAGGTGTCTGATAAATGGTATAAGAATCCAACTGACGCTTAATATCCCTGTCACTATAACCATAGCTACCAAAAACATTTAGTTTGTCTTTACGGTAATTAAAAACGCCGTTCCCGGTGTATCTATTCATTTCTCCACGGGTATACCCACCACTTAAACTCGTATTAAATCCATCTGCTTTACTCTTTTTTGATACAATATTGATCACAGCACCACCCTGTGCTTCATATTTGGAAGATGGGTTGGGCATCACTTCTATCTTAGAGATATTATCTGAAGGGATACTTTGCAGGTAGGCCGAAAGATCGTCTCCTGATAACCGTACCGGTTTACCATCCATATAAACGGTGGCTCCTTTATTATTCGCCTTTATAGAACCTTCATTAGTAGTCTGTACGCCAGGAGCTTTAGTTAAAGCCTCCCATGCAGAACCCCCACTTGCCATAATACTGTTCTCTACATTGAATACAACACGATCTATCTTCCGCTCGATAGTAGGTTTCTTAAAAGTAATAGCCACTTCTTGCAGCTGCTTGCTATCGCTCTGCAATTGCAAGTTCAAACTATCTTTTGGCAAAGTAAAGGTGCGTAATAAAGGTTTGTAACCAATCAGCGAAACTGATAGCTGATAAGGGGACTGATTTAGATTGGCGAATGTAAATTTACCCATTTCGGCTAGCTGACTATTAACTACCTGTCCGTTTTGCGACAGTGTAATCGTAGCCGCATCTAACGGTTTTCCTTTTTCATCATTAACAATTCCGGTTACCTTTTGCTGGGCAACTAGTTGAAAAGGGAGTAGCAGCAATAAAATATAAAATATCGTTTTCATGTCTTTTAATTATACTACAAACCTCCCCTTTTGCTTCCTAAACGGGAGTTAAGTTGAGTTAAATAGAGTTAAATCGTATCTTGAGAAGATTCTAGCAAAGAAATTATGAGGAACTTCACACCATGAAATGGTTTAAAGCAAAATATACCTATGTACTGATTGTACTTTCGTTGCTGGTGAGCACCGGGCTGCAAGTAGTCTGGCTGCAACAGCTTTTTGTAGCCCAGAAAAAACAGCTCGGGCAGGATATAGATCATTTGGTAAGCATAACTGCTCAAACAAACATCTATTATAGCATCAACTCATTCGAATCTCCTGGTAACCGCCAGCAAATCAAACAGCTCTTTTTATCCCCGCAATGGGAACAATTGCGCCGTGCATTTGACGCAATGAAAATAGCCGGGGTTCACGCGAGCTATAGTGTAAATATCCAGCAAGATAGTACCACTATAAGTATGGATTTGAGTTTAAAAAACAAACCAATTAAAAAAATAAATCGCAAACCAATTACCAGTAATACGGGGCTAACAGAGGCACAACTGGCTGAGAATGATAGCTTGTCTCTAGCGAACATGAAAAAGCAAGTAGCTGAAGGATTAAGAGCAATGAGTTTTTCTTCCAAAATATACTATAATATCTTCTATTATACAGACTCATTAAAAGTGTTTGAAAGCAATTTGCCTAAAAGTATAAAACCTAAATACACCAGCAGTAAATATCAGTATAACATACAAGGTCTTTATAGATACCAATTGCTCTTGCCTGGTATTGATGGGGTAGTATTTTACAGAATGCGTTATTATCTGGCTTCTTCTATTCTCATGGTTTTACTTACTGGTACTGCTTTTTACTTTATCCTAAGATTACTGCGCAACCAACAACTATATGCAGATGCAAAGGCCGATTTCACCAGTAATATGACACATGAGTTTAAAACACCCATTGCAACAGTATCGGTCGCATTGGAATCTATTAAAAAATACAACTTGATCAATCAACCAGAGACTTTACAGAACTACCTTGATATTAGTCAGCATGAACTCCGCAGACTAGACCTGATGGTAGAAAAAGTATTAAATATCAGTAATGGCAACGAAACTGAACAGCCGCTAAAACTAGAATTATACGATGTACAATCCGGTTTACAGCAAGTGATTTCTTCCATGCAGCTGCAATTGTTAAACAGCCATGCCAGTATAAATTTTAACACTTCCGCAGAACCTTGTTTTGTATTTGGCGACCCTGTACATTTAACGAATGTATTTTATAACCTGATTGATAATGCGATTAAATATGCGGGGACTAGTTTAGCACTCGATATTAATTGCAGATGCGATGCCAATAATGTAACGCTGAATTTTAAAGATAACGGACCGGGCATTGATAAAATCTACCATAAAAACATCTTTGAAAGGTTTTATAGAGTCCCTGTAAAGGGCGACACCCACGATATCAAGGGATCTGGACTTGGCCTGCATTATGTTAAACAGATGGTAGAAAAACATAACGGAACGATCAAAATTAAAAGTGAACCCGGTAACGGGACCAATTTTATCATTACTTTACCCGCAGCATCATGAGTTTAAAAGTATTATATGTAGAGGACGAACCATTTTTATCACATATTGTGAGCGATGGATTAAAGAGCAGCGGCTATACTGTTCAGGTTGTTGGAGACGGGAATTTGGTAATGGATGCCTATCAATCTTCGAAACCTGACATCTGTATCCTGGATATCATGCTGCCCTCAAAAGACGGTTACACCCTGGCAAAAGAATTGAAGGCAGTACAGCCGGACCTGCCTATCATTTTTTTAAGTGCTAAGGTGCTGACCGAAGATGTGGTAAAAGGTTTTAAATCCGGGGGCAACGATTATCTTAAAAAGCCCTTTAGTATGGAAGAACTGCTGGTAAGAATGGAAGCTTTGCTGCACCGTTTTGGCAGCGAAAGTGCACCTGCTGCTACGGAAAGCAGTAAAGTTTACTCCTTTGGAAACTGCCAGCTCGATACCATCCAACAAATATTAACCACCTCATCAGGAGCACACTCGTTATCCTTTAAAGAGTCCGCCCTCCTGGAAATGATGATCTTGCGCAAAAACGATGTTTTAGAACGTCAGGAAGCCCTTATAAAAATCTGGGGAGATGATAACTATTATAACACCAGAAGCATGGATGTCTTTATGACCCATCTGCGGAAATTGTTAAAAGATGAGCCCGGTATCCAAATCATGAACTTAAGGAGTGTTGGTTATAAATTAATATGTTAGTTTAATTAGGTGATTTTACAGCTTTCCTTCAGGGCATTTCACCATCATTTCTGCCGTTAATACGGCTTTGGGGTCGCCGCTTTCTTTTAGCATCCTTATGACATTAGCAAAATTTTCCTCATCGCGGTTCTGGCTCATTTTAAACGCCGCTTCTACAGCAGTAATACTTATCCCGAAACCAACAATCCGATTCATCTGACGCTGTTTGTCTGCTGGCAGTGTATCTAGAGAAACCGGATTTTCTTAGTATGGCTGTCAATAAACCCCGGTACAATCAGGTTAGCCGTGTCGGCCATAGTTCTTTTGGTGTCTTTATCAGCAAACTTCTCTGCTTCTGATTTGGTGCCTACAAACAAGATCGAATCTCCGGAAATGGCCATTGCTTCTGCCCATGGCTGTTTGGCATCACCCGTCCATATTTATCCTGTAACCAGTTTACTGGCTTTTTTATCTACTTTGCAAGAGCCAAGCAGTAGCAAGGCTGCTAAAAAAAGCAGCTGATGTTTACGATTAGATATATTCATGACCGACAGTGTTTAATGCGTATATTAAAATTTGTGTTGGTTATTCGTTGATTGCAATGGCTGTGATTACCTTTTCAATAATGTCGCAGCAGGCATGGATTTCTTCTGCTGTAATGACCAGCGGGGGAGAGAAACGGATAGTATGTTTATGCGTAGGTTTAGACAACAAACCACTCTTCATCAACGCCAAACAAACATCGCTTGCAGTACCAGTCTTGTCACCAGGAATAATGTCCATTGCATTTAACAATCCTTTGCCTCTTACCGCTTTGATAATATCAGGCCTTTTTGCTTTTAATTGCAGCATCCTTTCTCTGAAAATCTGCCCCATATTAAAAGAGTTTTCCGTAAGCGATTCTTCTTCCATCACCTCCAGGCTCGCAATAGTAACTACTGCAGCAATAGGGTTGCCACCAAAAGTAGAACCATGCTCTCCTGGCTGGATGCAAAGCATTATTTCATCGTTACATAAGACCGCAGAAACAGGTATTACGCCGCCCGACAATGCCTTTCCTAAAATCAGGATATCAGCCTTTACATTCTCATAATCACTCGCTAACCTTTTGCCAGTCCGCCCGATACCTGTTTGTATCTCATCAATAATTAACTTTACATTATACTTTTTGCACACTTCATGTACTGCAGAAAGGTATCCCTCATCGGGGATCAGCACCCCTGCTTCACCTTGGATCGGCTCTAACAAAAACCCGCAAATAGCCGGATTGTGCGCAAGCAATCTTTCGAGCGCGTTTACATCATTGTAAGGAATAACCTGATAGCCTGGCATCATCGGCCCAAAACCGTTTGTACTGGACGAATCCGTGGAGAAAGAAATAATACCAGTAGTACGCCCGTGAAAATTACCATTAACCACTGCAATTTCTGCAGTACCATCAGCCAGGTTTTTCTTTTGATATCCCCATTTACGTACCAGCTTGATCGCTGTTTCTACTGCTTCTGCACCAGAGTTCATGAATAATGCTTTATCATAGTTAAAATACTTGCATATATATTCTTCTGCTAAACCCAGTTTATCATTGTAAAACGCTCTGGAAGTAAGTGTAAGTGTCTTAGCCTGTGTAACCATTGCCTCTACAATTTTTGGATGGCAATGCCCCTGATTTATAGCACTGTAAGCAGAAAGGCAATCATAATAATGTTTTCCTTCTGTATCCCAGACATTTACCCCCTGTCCACTGGCTAATACTACAGGTATCGGACTGTAATTATGCGCCCCATATCTTTTTTCTTTTTCAATCGCATCCAGCGTGGTAGAAATCATCTCCATCTAATTATCTTTTATAATTAATTTAACATTT